>Ga0208916_10000287_pt1 | contig 25269 bp, 28 predicted proteins | sample DEB19_08_DNA_5_FD_184523 | JGI IMG/M metagenome (GOLD analysis project Ga0208916, IMG submission 184523) | Aqueous microbial communities from the Delaware River and Bay under freshwater to marine salinity gradient to study organic matter... | ecosystem: Environmental > Aquatic > Marine >... | reverse complement strand
TATCGCCTTAGCGCGTCGATTTATGAATCAGCCAATTCATATTCGCACTCAAGACAGCGAAGATGAAGGTTCTGTTGTTACACGAATTAAGCAACATGTATTACGTGCTCACGCACTGGATAAAATTGAAATGCTTGCACGTATTTTGCAAGCTGATGGTCGCGGACCAACAATGGTTTTTTGCCGCACGAAGCGCACTGCACAAAAGACAGCAGAAGATCTGATTGAACGAGGCTTCAAGGCAGCACCAATTCATGGTGATCTCGGACAAGGTGCTCGCGAAAAAGCATTAAGTGATTTCAAAGCGGGCAAGTCAGATGTATTGGTTGCAACTGATGTTGCTGCTCGTGGAATTGATATTGATGGAATTACACACGTGATTAACTATCAATGTCCTGAAGATGAGAAGACTTACGTGCACCGCGTTGGTCGTACTGCTCGTGCCGGAGCACATGGAATTGCAGTCACATTTGTTGATTGGGATGAACTCGCTCGTTGGAAAATGATCGATACAGCACTTGAACTTGGTCTTGGCGAACCTGAAGAGACATACTCATCATCAGAACATCTCTACGAGATTCTCAATATTCCAGCAGGTTCAAATGGGCGAATGGTTAAAGCTAAGCCGGTTGCAAAGGTTGAATCAAAGGATTCACGACCAGCAAAGGCAAAGACTGAAGCGCCAAAGGTACGAACAGAGCGAACACGCACTCGTACTAAAAAGTTTAAAGCCGACTAAGCGGCGGCAAATACCCGAATCGCATCAACCAGCATCTGCACAGCAATTGCTGCAAGAAGCAGGCCTGCAATTCGTGCTACCAAAGTAACGCCAGACTCCTTAATCACATTCAAAATCGTGGTTGATGCCATCAAAATTGCAGCGATAGCAATGTGTACAGCAACAACCGCGGCTGCAAGGCCCGCCACCATTGTTGGAGTGTGCGCTTGCTGAACGAAGATCATCGTTGCAACGATTGCACCTGGGCCAGCCAAAATCGGAGTACCTAGTGGCACCAAGGCAACGTTGGAATCACCATCATCACCGTGCTTCTTTGCATTACCTGTAAGAAGTTCCAATGCAACCAAAAGTAAAAGCGCTGCGCCTGCTGCCTGTAATGCTTCCATCGAAATATTTAAGTAATTCAAGATGGCTCGACCAAAAATTGCAAAGATTGAAATGACTAGCAGCGAAACACCTGCCGCCTGAACCGCAAGGATACGACGTACGCGTGGTGATTTTTCAGCAACTAAGCCAAGAAAAATTGGTGTTGCACCAGGTGGATCCATGATCACAAATAAGGTGACAAATGATTGAACCGCAAAAGTTAATGCTCCGATGTTCTTCATGCTGTAACTACCCTCCGTGCATTAGCTTGTGCTTCTAACTTCTCCCATTGTTCCCTATGAGTATGGTTTTCCGCTAACGAATTAAGTTTTCCAGTGCCGTGATAGTCACTACTTCCTGTCACAACAAGATCGAGTTCACGCGCAATCACCCGTAACATGGCACGCTCATCGGGGTTTTGATCTCGATGATCAACCTCAATTCCATTGAGTCCTGCAGCAACTAATTCAGCAAAATCCTCTGACTGAAGGATTTGTCCTCGATGAGATGCGAAGGGATGAGCGATTACTGCAACTCCCCCAGCTCTGCGAATTAAAGCAATTGCTTCAGCTGGTGTTGGTGCCGCATGTGAAACATAAAACCGAGAATCATTATGTAAAAGATCGATAAAGGCTTCATCGCGTGATTTCACAATCTTCTTTGCAACTAACGCATCTGCAAGGTGAGGGCGACCCATAGTTGCTCCAGCTGGCATCGCTTTTTCAACATCTTCAATGGAAATATCCATGCCCTCTTCCCGCATCTTTTCAATCATTTTTCGCATGCGGGGCAGGCGGCCATCACGTGTTTCTTCCAAAACTTGCTGCATTTCTGCGTGCTTAGGATCAAACAACATACCCAGCATATGAACACTGATGCCATCATGAGTAAGACATGAAATTTCAGCACCTAGCGCCAGTTGCAATGAGCCCCGAAGGGTTTGCGTTGCTTCTTCCCAACCCGAGGTGGTGTCGTGATCTGAAATTCCAAGTACTTGCAAGCCTTGAACTATGGCTTTGTTAACCAGTTCGCGGGGAGAATCAGTTCCATCGCTACAGGTTGTATGAGTGTGAAGATCAATCACGCGCAGCACCGCGAGTTCTGGTTACAACCAAAACGCAACCAGCAAGAATCAAAATGATTCCAGGAATAATTCCCACTGGTGGAGTTTGACCAAGCCACCACGCTGCCAACACTGCGCTAACTGGAACTTCGAAGAACACAATTAGAGAAACAATTGCAGGTGAAACTCGCTTGAGCGCTGAGTTAAACATGGAGTGACCAAGTAGTTGAGCGCCAAGGATCAGACCTAAAAGGATCCACCATTCCTTTGCGCTAAAGGAAAATATTTGATTTCCAGCAATTAATGCCATCGGTAGTGCTGTTATAGCGCAAATGAAATAGCAAATAGTTGTGTACGTTGTTGTCTCTAATGTTCGTTGAGCCTTTGATCCTGCCATTACATATGCCGCTGCTAAAGCCGCTGAAATGATCGCTGCAAGATCTCCTAAGAATGATTTATATGAGATCTGTAAATCCACACCTGAAACAAGTGCAACTCCAAGAAAACTAACGATCATTCCCAGCCATGCAGTAGATGGAATATGTCCACCAGATAGCTTTACAAATAAGGCTGCAAAGATCGGTTGCAATGCAACTAAAGCGGTACCTGCTGCAACAGATGTCATTCTCATCGCAAGGAAAAATCCCACGAAGTGAAGAGCCAATACAACGCCCGCGATAACAGCCCATTTAGCTCCGGCTCTATCACGTGAATGTCGGATAGCAAATGGAAGGGTCATCAATGATCCGCCAAGATTTCTCCAGAAGATCAATGTCAGCACCGGCATTGTGCTCAGTGCAATTAATGGACCTGATGTACCAATTCCGATAATTCCAATTCCTAGTCGAATCAGATCGGGGCGTGCAGGCATGGCTGTGTGATGATCAATATTCACTGATTCGTCATTTAATGATTCGCCTGCGCTCATAAGAGAAAGGTACCCTTATCCCATGAGCGGCAATCTCTTAAACCGAGTATTTCTCGCCCGTCTTGCAGGTACCGCGGTCTTTGACCCTAATGGTGATCCAGTAGGAAAGGTGCGAGATGCTGTCGCGACCCTTCGTTCTACAAATCAACCTCCACGAATTCTGGGATTAGTTGTTGAAGTTCCATTGCGTCGACGAGTTTTTGTTCCGATTACACGAGTCACTTCAATTGAAAGTGGTGCTGTTGTAATTACTGGTTTAGTAAACATGCGCCGCTTTGAAACTCGTCCAGGTGAAGTTTTGGTTTTAGGCGAGATGTTGGATCGCTCAATAACTTTGATCGACAATGGCGAAGCTGTTGTTGTTGAAGACATGGGCATGGAACAAACCCGCACAGGTGATTGGTTAATCAATCGTGTCCACATCATGCGTCGTGGCCGTGGCCTGCGTCGTAAAGGTGCGACATCAACTGTTGCATGGGAAGAGGTCACAGGTTTTGCAAGCACCGAACAAAATCAAGGTGTTGCAAACTTAATGTCCACCCTTGCAAATCTCCGTGCAGCTGACCTTGCTGCCGTGTTGCAGGACCTTGCACCTAAGCGTCGCATTGAAGTTGCAAGCGCACTTGATGATGAGCGTCTTGCAGATGTTTTGGAAGAGATGGATGAAACAGATCGAGTAGCACTTCTTGCCGAACTCGAAGGTGAGCGCGCAGCAGATGTTCTCGGTGAGATGGATCCTGATGATGCAGCTGACTTGCTTCGCGAAGTTGGCGAAGAGCGCGCAAATGCACTTCTAGATCTGATGGAACCAGAAGATGCTGAAGATGTTTTGCGTCTCATGAATTACGAGGATTACTCAGCAGGCGGAATGATGACGACAGAGCCAATTGTGCTGACCGCAGATTCAACTGTTGCTGATGCACTTGCCGCTGTTCGCCAAAAAGAGATTTCTCCTGCCCTTGCTTCACAGATTTATATCTGTCGCCAGCCAGTTGAAACTCCAACAGGTCGCTTTATCGGAGTCGTTCATTACCAGCGTTTATTACGTGAACCGCCAGCAACTCTGCTTGGTTCAATCGTTGATACTGATTCAAAGGGTGTTAATCCAGATGCATCCCTGCATGAGGTTTCTTCATACTTAGCTAGTTACAACATGTTGTCACTGCCTGTAGTTGATGCAAATGAGCGTCTGCTGGGCACGGTAACCGTTGATGACGTGCTCGATCACTTGTTGCCGGAAAACTGGCGTCATGATCACCGCGAAAATTCACCAGTCGCATTCAAAACAGAGAACTTGTAAGGAGGTCGAAAAATGGCACGCAACAATGGATTAGATACTCCTCGCGAGACTCGTCGATCTCTTCGCCCAAATTACGATCCTGAAGCATTTGGTCGTCTCTCTGAGCGGTTTGCGCGATTCCTAGGTACTGCACGTTTTCTTGTTTACATGACCTTCTTTGTCATGTTCTGGGTTTTGTGGAACTCAGTAGCACCTACAAATCTTCGTTTCGATGATTATCCATTCATCTTCTTGACTTTGATTCTTTCTCTTCAAGCATCATATGCAGCACCTCTAATTTTGCTTGCACAAAACCGCCAGGCAGACCGCGATCGTATTCAGCTCAATGAAGATCGTGCACAGAATGAACGTTCTATTGCAGATACCGAGTACTTAACTCGCGAACTTGCTGCATTACGTAATTCGTTGGGTGAAGTTGCTACCCGTGACTTTGTGCGCAGTGAACTTGCAGATCTTGTTGAAGAGCTTGCAAAAGAGTTACGTCGAGATACCCAATCGGACTCCGAGTAAAGATTTACTTCGCTTAACAAGTTTTTCTGCGATCTCTGAAATAGCAACCGCTGAAACTGAAGTTGGGTCTGCATCAACAATTGGCGCACCCGCATCTCCACCGGTACGAAGAGCTGGACTAAACGGAATCTTTCCAAGTAGTGGGACATCGCTGCCCACTAGTACTGATAATCGGCGAGCGGTCTCTTCTCCCCCGCCTTCGCCAAACAGTGACATTGGCTCACCACAAGATGGGCAAGGAAATTCAGACATATTTTCAATAACGCCAATAACATGTTGGTGAATTTGGTGAGCGATACGCCCAGCGCGTTCAGCAACTTCAGCTGCAGCAATTTGTGGGGTTGTTACAACCACGATTTCAGAGGTAGGAATTAACTGTCCCAACGAAATCGCAAGATCACCTGTTCCAGGTGGCAAATCAATGAGCAAAAGATCTAAATCGCCCCAGTACGCATCTGATAACAGCTGCTCGAGAACACGGTGCAGCAACGGCCCACGGTAAGCAACGGGATCTGAGCGTTCAGGCTTAAACATCTCCATAGAAACGGTCTTTACCCCGTATGACTCAAGCGGAATAAACATCTGATCGATCGCAGTTGGTCGCTGCCCCATCAAGCCCATTAAACGTGGAATTGAGTGGCCATAAACATCGGCATCCAAGATTCCAACATTCAATCCCTTTTTCGCAGCAGCAACTGCAAGATTTGCAGTGACTGATGACTTTCCAACTCCGCCCTTACCTGAAGCGATACCGACAACACGCGTTAATGAATCAGGCTGTGCAAATGGAATGAACTTTTCGCGACCGCCACGAACAATCTTCTTAACATTGTTACGTTGTTCTTCAGTCATTACGCCAAAGGTTAAATCGACTGATTTAACACCAGCAACAGATTCAATTGCAGTAGTTACATCTGTACGAAGTCGATCCTGCATTGGGCAAGCTGAGATCGTTAACAAAACCTTTACAGTAACTGCGCCATTGTTTTCTGCTAAATCTTCAACCATTCCTAAATCGGTAATGGGATGACGAAGCTCTGGGTCTTGCACCTTTGATAAAGCTTCGACTAACTGATCAGTTAAACTCATAACAAGTCAGGATCAATCATTGCTGTTGGACGATTTACTTTAGCCTTAGGAGTTCCTTCATCCAACAAATCCGCAACCTGCTTTTTCATAAAAGTCTTCGGGTTCAAATCCTTTGGTTGTAAATCTTCAAAGCCTGGCCCTAGGTTTTCACGAAGTTCTGCGGTTGCAGTTGTTGCAAGACCGCGAATCTTCTTAACCCATTGAGCAGCTTCTACAGCAAGCTTTGGCAAACGTTCTGGACCAACCAGCATCATGCCCAAAATCGCAAGACCAAGAATCTCGCCAGCACCGATGTCGAAGAACATGGCGTTAGCCTACGGCAATTACTTCTTGGCTGCGATCAGAGTCAGGGTGACTGATTTCTTTACGCCATCACGCAGGTAGCCAAGGGTTACGCGATCCCCCACATTTTTTGCTCGAACCGCAACAATTAACTCTTCTGGCGAGTAAATCTCTTTGCCATCAATTTCGATAATGACATCGCCGCCACGCAATCCCGCCTTTTCCGCTGGACTTCCGGCCAGGATTCCCCGACCAGATGTAGAGATCTGAGCTCCATTTTCAGCGTAATTCATATTCAGAGATACGCCTACAACCGGATATGTGGCAACACCATTTTTAATTAATTGATCCGCTGTTTTACGAGCCTGATTAATTGGAATTGCAAAACCCAATCCAATTGAACCTAATTGAGATGTTGTACCCAGTGATGCGATTGCAGAGTTAACTCCGATGACTGCACCAGTTGCATCAACTAATGGTCCACCTGAATTACCGGGATTAATCGCAGCATCTGTCTGTAAAGCGTTGATGAATGAACTCTCAGAGCTTGATTCGCCAGCTGTTACAGCACGATTCTTTGCGCTGATAATTCCTGTTGTAACAGTTCCTGTAAGTCCAAGTGGTGAGCCAATAGCAATTACAGAATCTCCCACAGCGATAGTGTCGCTATCTCCAAACTGCAATGCCTTTAATCCTGTTGCAGTAATTTTTAAGACCGCTAAATCATAGGAAGCATCGCGGCCAATCACTTTGGCTGAATAAAATCTTCCATCATTCAAAGAGACTTGAATGCTTCCGCCATTTTGTGCAGCTTCTGAAATAACATGGTTGTTAGTCAAAATGTAGCCGCTGCTGTCGATAATGAATCCTGAACCAGTTCCACCGCCATTTAAGGTACGAGTGCTGATTGAAACAACAGATGGCAATACACGTTGTGCAATTCCTGCGACTGAATCTGGGGCACGTTCAATGGTGCTGGTTGATGAAACCAATTGCACTCGATGGAATAAGTCTCCACCAGAGGCGTTTACTCCAAGCACTCCACCGATACTTCCGGCTAAAACAGCAACGAGAATTACATTGCCCTTGGAACTCTTTGCAGCAGGTGGTTGCCACCATGCAGCTGATACCTGTTGATTGCGTGCTTTTCTTGGAAAGATCATTTCTTTATTCTGCTATATCTTGGTTGCGACTAGTAACCCATCGCCGACTGGAATGAGTGAACTCACCCAATGCTCTGAATCATTTTTGATTATTTTCCCAGCATCGCGAAGGGCAACGGTCTTTGGATCGCGCTGGGCTGCATCGCTGACCTTGCCTCCACCGTAGTAATTATCAATAACTAACGCTCCCCCGCTACGCAAAATGCGATGGGCTTCGCTAATGACATAACTCAAATCTTCAGGGTTGTGTCGCAATACAACTAAGTCATATGCACGATCTGTTAACTTTGAAATGACATCAAGAACAGTGTTGGTAATAAGGCGATAACGGCTTTGTGCAATATCTGCTTCGGCAAAGGCTTGCTTTGCAATTTGAGTATGTTCCATCTCGTCATCGATAGATGTCAGAGTTCCGCTTTCGAGCATGCCATCAAATAGCCATAAGGAGCCAACACCAGAACCTGTACCAACTTCAACTACAGATTGTGCCTTTAATGTGAATGCTAGATATCGTAAAAATGCACCAGATCCTGGAGTTGTATCAACTGTTCCAAGTTCTACCCCACGTGCACGTGCTTGAGCTTTGAAGTAATCCTCGGTGATGAAATTTTCAGCAAAGGTATGTGGATCAACTCTCATCACAGTGAGGTAATCCATTCAGTTAGTAAACGAACACCAAATCCTGTTCCACCTTTGGAGTTTTCTCCCGCATCAACTTCACTTCGTGCTGTTCCAGCAATATCTAAATGGACCCAGCGGCGAGTTCCGACAAAGTTTTCAAGGAACAAAGCTGCGGTCACTGAGCCAGCAGAGAACTTTCCCTTATCAGCAGTGTGATTGAAGTCGGCAATATCGCTGCGCAGAGCATCTTTGTAATCATCGACAAGTGGCATATGCCAAACGCGATCACCACTTACTTCGCCAGCCTTTGAAAGTTGCGCTGCTAAAGCGTTATCACGCGTGTACATCGCCGCATATTGGCGACCCAATCCCAATGTTGCAGCCCCTGTAAGGGTTGCAATATCAACTAAGTAATCTGGATCCAGATTTAAATCGGCAAATGCAAGACCATCGGCAAGAACTAAACGTCCTTCAGCATCAGTATTAATCACTTCAACAGTGGTTCCGCCGTAATGCTTAATAACATCGCTGGGGCGTTGAGCGGTCCCAGAAATAGCGTTTTCAGCCATCATCATCAACGCTGTAACGCGGACATTTGGTTGTAAATCTTCAAGTGCGGTTAATGTTGCAAGGATCGCTGCCGATCCTGCCATGTCACTTTTCATCGCCATCATGGTGTCGTATGGACGCTTCAGTGAAACTCCACCTGTATCAAAGGTAATTCCTTTGCCAACTAACACAATATGCGGAAGCGCCTTTAATGACTTCTTCTTAGATTTTGGTTCGTAAGTAACTTGAACCATTCGAGGGCCAGGCTTTGGTGAGGAACCACCAACTGCACGAAGCCCACCAAACTCTTTGAGCTCTGCTCCTGCTAAAACTTTAACCTTTAAGCCGGTTCCCTTTGCGAATAGTTCAGCCTGCTTACCCATCCATGCAGGGGTCTTTATATTTGCAGGGGTGTGAATTAAATCGCGAGCGCGACAGATTGCTTGTGCAATCGATGCTGCCTCTTCGATTTGCTTCTTGTCCTTTGAACCAACAAGCAAGGTTGGCTCTTCTTTTTTCTTATCTGTTTTTAAATTCCACACCCAAGCACCAAGTGCCATAGAGATTGCATGAGCACGCGCATCCTTGAGAGCACATGCTGAAAACACAGTTACCTTCTTGCCGCGAACTTTTCTTCCGATTGCAGCACCTGCAGCGCGAAGTGATGCTCCACTTTGATCTGCAACAGAGACTAAATAGAGACGATCAGTTTCAGAATCAGTCGCACTTACAGGAATTTCAAAAAGCTCACCAGCTTTTCCGGCAGGTGCGAAAAATGAAAGTTCATCATTGAGATCTAAACCAAAGAACTTTTCTATCTCTGCAGAAAACGGCGAGATAAATTGGAAAGCTCCATCATCTGTTTTGAAGTAACCAACAGCGATTGCGTTGGCAGATGAGGCCGCCTTGATTTCAAGGGGTGAGAAAATTGGTAGAGCTGACATGATTGGTAAGGCTAGTGCCTTGGAAAAGAATTTACTTCTTAACGAGAGCAACTGCGGCGTGTAGCGCAGCACTGAGGTTGTTTGCCTCTTCAGCGTTCATTTCGACGACTAGACGTCCGCCACCTTCAAGAGGGATACGCATAACCAATGAGCGAGCTTCCTTAGTAACCTCCATTGGACCATCACCAGTGCGGGGTTTCATGGCTGCCATGTGGGGACTCCTCTTATCGGTTGATTACTGTCTTTGAAGCAAGGGGGTAAGTATCTCGTACAAAGCACCTTTGTGCGAAATCGAGAATGCTGGTTAGAGGCCCAATAGCGCGCTCAATCGAGCCTTTCCTTGCTTGATAATCGCCTCAACTGAGCGTTCAGGAACCCCAAGCATTGATGCGATCTGGGAGGCTGACATTGATTTGAGATAGTGCATCGTCAAGATGATGCGCTCTTCTTCAGGTAACGAGGCAAGCGCGTCAGCCAATGTCTGCGGTTGCTTGCTCACTCCCGAAGTTTACTTGCTTTGAGTCAGCTGACGGCTGAGGTTGGCAAGTGAGAGCCGTACGCCAGCGTATAAACCTGGTGCAATAAGTAGGAATAGCGCTCGCGGAGCAAGAATCTCTTCTGACCAATCAAATCGGGTCGATTGCGCAGTGATCGCACTTAATTGAAAACGGCCAGTTCCCTTAATGATTTTTCCGGTGTGCAACACATCGCAAATAAATGGAGGTTCCCAATTCGTAACCTGCATGTGGTCCATTACGCCAAACTTCCCGACCCCAGTGAAAGCAGCGATTGTTGTACCGACGCCTTCGCGAATTTCTGAAGTTACTTCAACTGTTGTTTGCAACATCCAATCGCCTTGTGACTCCCAATCAGCAAGTGATGCCCACACCTTTTCAATAGGTGCAGCAATCACAAGGCTCATGGCAATGTGATTGCCTCTCATGCACCACACGCTTTCAATGCATCCTCAACAGTTGTAGTCCACTGAACAATTTCACGCATTCCTGGCTTAATAAACTTTTCATCTTCAAGATGAACAATCAATTCATGTAACGGTGCATAAATTCCAAATGGATCCAAGATTACAACTGGCTTGGTATGAAACTTTAAGTAGTGACCAACCCAAATCTCAAAAAACTCTTCGAGAGTTCCGGCGCCGCCAGGCAAGGTAATAAATGCATCTGAAATATCGGTGATCATGTGTTTGCGTTGTCCCATAGTTTCAACAACGTGCAGTTCATCATTGTCATGATCTGCAAACTCAATATCCACCAAAGCTTGGGGAATAACGCCAACTGTCTTGCCGCCACCATCTCGCGCACCGCGAGACACGGCACCCATCATTGAAATATGCCCGCCACCTGATACCAACTCATTCTTGGTCGAGGCGATCCCCTGACCAAGTTCATAAGCAAGCTCTACATACTTGTTATCGATCGTTGGTGATGAGGAGCAGAAGACGGCAATACGCATGCGGCTAACAATAGAGGCTAGGCTTAGGACATGACGACCATCGCATCTGGCCACGGAATCGCAACCATCTCGCAAGGAACAACCCTGGATGTTTGGTTCCCCAATCCATCCTTGTCCTCACTTTCCGGTTCTGCACCAGCCGAGCTAATCGCGCTTGCCACTGCTGATGAGTCACGCGGCGTTACACGCGAAGTAGTTTCACTTGAAATTGATATTACAAAAGCTCCAGCAAATGCTGCAGATGCCTACCTTCGCCTGCACTTACTGTCTCATCGACTAGTAAAGCCACACGGAGTTGTACTTGATGGAATCTTTGGATTGCTGAGCAATGTTGTGTGGACTTCTGTTGGTCCTTGCGCGGTTGAAGGTTTTGAAATGACTCGAGCGCGACTTAAGGCTGCACACGGCCATGTCACTGTCTATGCCGTAGATAAGTTCCCACGCATGGTTGATTACGTCGTTCCAAGTGGTGTTCGTATTGCCGATGCCGATCGAGTGCGTCTTGGTGCACACCTTGCATCTGGAACAACTGTTATGCACGAAGGTTTTGTTAACTTCAACGCTGGAACATTGGGAACATCAATGGTTGAAGGTCGTATTTCAGCTGGAGTAGTTGTTGGAGATGGCACAGATGTTGGTGGCGGTGCATCGATTATGGGAACACTAAGCGGTGGCGGAAAAGAAGTTATTTCAATTGGCGAAAAGTGTTTGTTGGGTGCTAACTCAGGACTTGGAATTTCACTTGGAGATAACTGCGTTATCGAAGCAGGTACGTACATAACAGCAGCGGCAAAGGTTAAGTTGCCTGATGGTGAAATCGTAAAGGCGGGCACACTTTCTGGTGCAAGTAATCTTTTGTTCCGACGTAACTCTCTCGATGGTTCGCTAGAGGTTGTGTTACGGACTGGGACTTGGGGTGGGCTCAACAGCATTCTGCATGCTAACTAAATCAAAGTAAGCAGATGGAATTACTGTTCGACTTCTAAAGGTTTCTCCGCGTAAAGTTTTTACAACTCCGGTGCTAGATGTTGCTTGAATCATGGCAACAGTACCGCTGGTATTTTTCGAGAGAATTTCAAGGCTTACAACATCAGGTAACACAAAGGCCTTAGCAACTACAGCTTGAGTAATTGTTCGATCCCACTGATAAAAACGAGGGTTCATGACTGGGTCTATTCCTGCAGGATCTGCAACTGTTTGGGTATAACTCTTTTCACTGCCCCAAGCATTCACAGCGGTTTCTGTTAACCCACCTGAAGAGCTTGTGAAGTAAGCGGCGATCGGCTTTCCCATTTGGGTAATGGTTAAGCCAGCGGTGTTAGTCACCGCCGCTTTCCAGAATTGGCCCCACCCTTTTTCAGTTTCTTTCGCGTATCCCAAGAAGGATTGATCAGAAATTTCGCCGTACAAATCGCAGTCACATGAGGCTCGATAAATGCCAGCTTTATTCATCGCATAGGTGCGTGAAGCAATTGCTTGAGCTTGTAATGCCGCCTCTGGCCATGATGAAGGAACTTCGCTGACGCCCCACAAGTACTCATCAGCTAGCCGAACAGAGTTTGTAACTTCAAGTCGATAACCAAGGGCTGATGCTTTAACCGCTCTAAATTGCATCTGGCCGTAACGGTATCGCTTCGTCGTACTTGTGTGAGTAAGTGAAATAACACCATCGGCGCCAGATAAATAACGTGTGCCGCTCCAACGAACTGTAAAAACTCGATTGCGAGGAATGCTGATTGTTTTCTTTCCAGTTACAACACTGGGAACAACTGTTGAACCAAGAATCGTAAAATTAAGTGAGCTCTTTAAGACAACTGTCGCTAATGGAATTTGATCCTGGGCATCTCCAATTTCACCGCTGAAGATTTGCAAAGTCGCATCAGGTGTCACCGTTGCCATCTTTGCAGAAGTTAACAAGTGACCGATGTTTACCCGCAAAATCTTTGAATCATCTAACGGCTCAATTGCAATATCTTTGTAATAGTACGAAAGGATTGAAGCGGCTGATTCGCCAGCAAGCGCCTTTGCCTTTGCGCCAATCTGACTCATTCCAACCCCGTGGCCATATCCAGCTCCATGAATTGAAAAGGTTGCAGGAATATCTGCGGCGGTTGATTGTGGTGAAGCGATCAACGCAATGAGCGTTGCAAGAAGAAAGGGCTTAAACATCCTCATCAATTGCTGCGCTCTTTCCAAGATGTAAAAACTCTTGATATGCATCAATAACTGCATTTGGTTCGCCACGTTGAATTAACTTGCCCTTGTGAAGCCAAGCAACATCGTTGCACGTATCGCGCAAAGTCTGCATTGCATGGCTTACTAAAATCAAAGCGCGATCATCGCTGCGAAGTTCTTTTACTCGGTTCAGGCTCTTCTCTTTGAACTTGGCATCACCGGTGCTAAGTGCCTCATCAATAATCAAAATATCTGGACGCACAGTTGCTGCTACCGAGAATGCTAAACGCGCATACATTCCCGATGAATAAGTGCGCATTGGTGCATCAATTGCATCACCTAGCTCTGAAAACTCTGCGATCTCATCAAAGTGACCAGCAATTTCTTCACGAGACATTCCCGCTGCTAATCCCCCAAGAAATACATTGTCTCGGCCTGACATTGATGGGTTAAAACCAACGCCCAGCGCTAACAATGTGCTGACAGAGCCATAGACCTCGATGCGACCTTGTGATGGAGGCAAGATGCCGGCAACACAGCGCATCAATGAGGATTTTCCAGCGCCATTAGTTCCAATGACACCTAATACATGTCCGTACTGAACATCTAAATTAATGTCATCAAGGGCGCGAACAACGCGAGTTTGTTTTGTGCCGCGACCCAAAGATTTAACGCGGGATTTTAAAGTTGGCTTTTTATCAATTGAGGTCGTGTAGGTAAGTCCTACTCCACGGATTGAAACCGCGAGCTCATTGGTGATGTGTGAATTAGAGACGGACAGCGAACTCACGCTCCCTCGACAAGAAGAAGTAAGTGCCCAGGAAGAAGATTCCTGTTGCCCAAGCAAGACCCTGCAAAAGGCTAGACATCTGCGGAGCTTCTCCTTGAACCATGGCGCGAGACCATGAATCCAAGATTGGGAAAAGCGGATTGAAAATTTCAAGCGCACGAAGGTTTGGCTTAAGCGCTGATGCTTCGTAAAGAATTGGCGACAAGTACAAAAGTGTTCGGGTTAGGTATGGCAAGAAGCTTGCAATATCTCGGAAGTAAACATTGATACATGAAATAGTAATTGCGAGCGCGAGTGACAAAAACACCGCAATAAACAGAACTGGAATCCCCCACAGCATCTGCCATGTAAATGTGGATCCAACAACCGCTTTAATGACGATAAATACAAATAATGTTGGCAAGAATTTAAAGACAGCAATTACAACTGCAGATAAAGGCAGCATGATGCGAGGAAAAGCTGTATTCAGAATTAATCGTTGCCCGGCGGTAACGGATTTAACGCCGCCCGTAAGACTGTTTGCAACTAAGTAAAAGAGGAAAAGACTTGCTGTCAGGTGCGCATAACGAGCGCTATCTGTCGCTCCACCAATAATGACGATCAAAATAAAGTAAACAGCAGATAGCAAAAGCGGATTAAGTACTAGCCATAATTGGCCGAATACTGAATCAAAGTGTTGTTCGCGAAGCTCTGATTTTGAATACTCAGCGATGAATGTTCGGCGTGACCACAAAGACTTCCAATAACGCCCTAATTTAGGCAGTCCAGCCCTAAATGGCTCATAGACCTGTAAAGGAAGCTGTGCTGGCGCGCTCACGGATGCAAGGTTACCGCAGGGGCCAGAGACTTAGGCGATGTAAGAAATCCAAGCCCCCATGAAATATGCATTGTTAGCAAAATCGACGGTAAACACACAATCTCACCCACACTTTCACCAATTCGTGCAGATGCCAGAAGGATAAACACCGCATAAACAAGGGCGGGAATAAATAGAACTGGTGAAAGCAACCAACCTAATAACAAGGAAAGAGTTGTCGCTGCAACTGTGAAAGGTGGCGCTAAATATCTGTAATTGATTGTTCCTTGGTGTCGACGAGAAACTACTCGTCTCCAGCGACCATATTCAAAGTACTGCTTAGCTAATGCTTTTACTGTAGATCGTGGTCGATATGTAACGACTAGACGTGGATCAAAGTAAACAACTCCACCTGCTTGTCGTAATCTAAAGTTCAACTCCCAATCTTGAGCGCGAGTAAAACGCTCATCAAAACCACCAACTGCAAGTAATGCTTCTTTTCTAAATGCACCCAAATAAACGGTGTCGACTTCTCCAGCTCCACCGCCTGTGTGAAATCTTGAGGCTCCAACGCCCAATGGGCTTCGCATTGCACGAGCAACAGATTTTTCAAAGAGCGATTGCCCTTGCGCTGCCATTACTCCACCAACATTTACCGCTCCTGTTTGCTCAAGAATTTCTGAGACTAACTGGCAATAGTTGTCAGGAATATTGGCGTGACCATCAACGCGAACAATGATCGAATACTGAGAAGCAGCGATTGCTCGATTTAATCCTGCAGCAGTGCGTCCGGTTGGATTATCGACAACTACAACTCGTGGATCGGCATTATGTAATCTCTGTGCAATCTCGGCGGTTTTATCCTGGGAAGGTCCGATCGCCAGAATTACTTCAAGTTTTCCATCGTACTTCTGAGCAAGAATCGAATTCACAGCATCCTCTAAATACTTCTCTTCATTGAGGACAGGCAGGATCACCGAGATTTCTCGCTTCGGTGAGCCATATAACGCGTTCGCTGATGTCGACATAACGCGCACACGCTATCGCTCAAGTACTCTCTGACAGTGAAATCAACGCGGGCAATTCGGATTATTACCTCACTATCTGTGGGAGTCGTCCTTATCTCCGCATTTTCTTGGTTAGGACTAGGACAGGTCAGCGGTGCGATCGATCGCATTGATGTATTTGGAACCCTGAAATCCCGCCCCGATAAACCAAATCGCGCGCTGAACTACCTATTAGTTGGAGCAGATACTCGCGAAGGTTTAACTAAAGCTCAGATGAAACTACTGCGCGTTGGCAGCACTAAAACGGCTGCAGGTTCACGTTCTGACACCATGCTCTTGGTTCATATTTCAAAAGCGCGCGACAAAGCAACCATTATTTCTATTCCACGAGATTCACTGGTGACAATTCCAGAGCATGTGTCATCTCTAGATAAAACTAGAATAGTTCCTGCTGCTAAGGGCAAGATCAATGCTGCATTTGCTTGGGGTGGCGCACCGCTACTTATTCAAACAATTGAAAATGAATCTGGCGTTCGCATTGATCATTACATTGAAATTGGTTTTGCAGGATTTGCCGGAATGGTTGATGCCTTAGGTGGAATCGAAGTTTGTACAAAGCGCGATATCAACGACCCAGGCAGTCACTTAGTTTTACCAGCAGGTATTCACACATTAGATGGCGTTGAAGCTCTTAAATATGTTCGCACCCGTGATTTTGATGGCATGGGCGATCTTGGTCGCATGCAACGTCAACAACAATTTATGAGCGCTGTGCTTCGCAAGGTAACTAGCACTGGAGTTTTGTTAAACCCAATTAAGTTAGTTAATTTCTTTAATGCAGCGATTGCCACCGTTAAGACCGACTCTGAACTAGATCAAAGCGACCTATTAACTTTGGCAAAGCAGATGAAAAATCTTTCACCAAGCAAGATGCGAACTTTGACGATTCCACTTGGAAATGCCAATGCTCGTGTGCCAGGTCTTGGATCTGTAGTTACGTGGGATTCAGTACTTGCCCCTGAATTGTTTAATCGCTTACGTGAGGATTTACCGCTTACAGATGAGGTAACCCCTTCTCCTTCAGCATCTTCCAGCACATCAGCAAAGCCAACTGTGATCGATAAATTTAAGACTCGCACCGCTGATGAAAACCCTTGCGGGGCGCTGAAGTAAACTCCCCCACATGACTGTAACTCTCTCGGTAGTTGGCTGCGGATATCTCGGAGCCACCCATGCAGCTTGTATGTCCTCACTTGGATTCACTGTTGTAGGCGTAGACACAGATCCTGAAAAGGTCGCGTTGCTACAAAGCGGAAAGCTTCCTTTCTACGAGCCAGGACTAGACACACTTCTAGAGCAAGAGATGAAAACCGGTCGCCTTTCATTCACAACTGATTTTTCAGCGGTGAAGGATGCAGATGTTCACTTTGTTTGTGTTGGAACACCGCAGAGCAAAGATGGATTAGCAGCAGATCTGACGTACGTTAAATCTGCAGTAGCTGCAATTGCTCCTCATTTGAAAGAGGGCTCACTTGTAGTTGGTAAATCAACTGTCCCAGTTGGAACCGCACAAGGTTTACGCGCAGAACTTTCTAAGATTGCACCTCAAGCGGATTTAGCCTGGAACCCAGAGTTCTTACGTGAAGGTTTTGCTGTTGAAGATACTTTGACTCCCAACCGTTTAGTTGTTGGTGTTGCAAATGATCGCGCAGAAGAAATCCTTAAAGAGGTTTACGAACCTGTAATTGCACTTGGTACTCCATGGATCCGTGCAGATCTTCCAACATCTGAGTTGGTAAAGGTTGCAGCAAACTCATTCCTTGCGACAAAGATTTCATTTATTAACGCAATGGCTGAGGTGTGCGAGGCAGCTGGTGGAGATGTGACTGTCCTTGCAAAGGCGATTGGTTACGACCCACGTATCGGAAATCGTTTCTTGCAAGCCGGTATTGGTTTTGGTGGCGGCTGTCTTCCAAAGGATATTCGTGCATTTATGGCACGTGCTGAAGAGCTTGGTGCAAAGCAAGCCCTTGAGTTCCTGCGCGAGATCGATGCGATCAACCTTCGTGCACGTCAACGTGTAATCGATGTTGTTCGCGGCGAACTGTCAGAGGATTTAACGAAGTACAAGATCGCTGTCTTGGGTGCGACATTTAAGCCTGACAGCGATGATGTGCGTGACTCCCCAGCTCTAGATATCGCTGCACAACTTCATGCAGCAGGTGCAGACATCGTTGTTCATGATCCTCAAGGCATCGAACCTGCTCGTAAGCGTTTCCCAACACTTAAGTACGCCGAAGTGGTTAATGACGCTGTTAAAGATGCTGATTTGATCCTGCATTTAACTGAATGGAAGGAGTACCGCCAGATTGATCCGGTGGCGCTTGGTTCATTAGTAAAGGGCAAAATCATTATTGATGGTCGAAACATGCTCGATCGCACAATGTGGCGTAACGCTGGCTGGAAGTTCCATGCGTTGGGTCGCACCGATTAATAGCAAGGAAACAATTGATGCGGTCCTTGCGTTAAAAACTTGGGCTGTAGTTGGTCTTGGTAATAATCCTGAACGTGCAGCCTTTGGCGTAGCAAAACTTTTGCAAGACAAGGGTCACAAAATTATTCCTGTGTATCCACGTGCTGAAGAGGTTCACGGCGAAGCAGGTTATAAAACTCTCGCTGATATTCCTGTGCGGGTAGATGTAGTTGATTGCTTTGTAAATTCAAAGTTAGTCGGCAAGGTTGTAGATGAAGCGATTGCAATCGGCGCAAAGGCTGTGTGGTTGCAGTTAGATGTTATTGATCACGAGGCGGTTGCACGTGCACAAGCTGCAGGATTACTTACTGTGATGGATCGCTGCCCAGCAATTGAGTATCGGGCTAGAGCTTAAAAACCTGTTTTGTGATTACGACGAGCATTTAAATTCTCGCCCTTTTCCTTTGCAACTGCATTAATCTCTTTTAAACCAGCTGCAACCTTCGCAGATATTGCAGCATCAGCTACTCCAAGAATTCGAGCTGCTAACAACGCTGCGTTCTTTGCATTGCCCACACCGACAGTTGCAACAGGAACACCCGCTGGCATTTGAACGATAGATAGAAGTGAATCCATTCCATCAAGATTTTTAAGTGCGACAGGAACACCAATGACTGGAAGTGTTGTCAGTGATGCAACCATTCCGGGTAAATGCGCAGCTCCACCAGCACCAGCAATAATTACTTTGTAACCCTTTGCTTGTGCTGTTTGAGAAAACTCAACCATTTCAAGTGGCATGCGATGTGCGGATACAACATCTGCTGTGTAGGAAATTCCCAGGCCATCGAGCACCTTTGCGGCATCTTCCATCGTTGGCCAATCAGAGTCTGATCCCATGATGATTGCTACATCACTCATCGATTTCTCCGCTCATGTAATCCAGCGCATGCTGCACTTCTTGGGTTAATTCTACGAGGTCTTCACCCAACAAAGTTACGTGGCCAATCTTTCGACCAGGGCGGACATCCTTCTTGTAATGATGGAAGTTAAGTGCAGGCGTGCGTGCCATTAAATGCAAATATGGGCGGTACATATCTGTCTTTTCTCCACCTAAGACATTGCCCATAACAGCAACCGGAGCGGTCATCGACGGATCTCCCAGTGGCAGATCTAGTACTGCACGAAGATGTTGTTCGAACTGACTTGTATGCGAACCTTCAATAGTCCAGTGTCCTGAGTTATGAGGACGCATTGCCAACTCATTGATGAACAACTGATCACCTTTAACAAACATCTCAACAGCCATGACTCCAACTACGTTGACTTCAGCTGCAACATCTAATGCAAGTTTTTGTGCTTTTTCACTTAACGCCACAGATAATTGAGGTGCTGGTGAAACTGTCATCACACAAATTCCATCTTTTTGCACAGTTTGGGTTGGAGCCCAAGTAGTTGCTTGTCCGTGTGGTGATCGTGCAACCATGACAGCTATTTCGTAATCAAAAGCGATTAACTCTTCTACAAGTAACTTGCCGGTTTCTTTCAGCAGTTCGGCAAGCTCTGATTGTGAATTAACTTTCCAAACACCTCGGCCGTCATACCCACCTGAAATTGCCTTTGCAATAACTGGATATTCAGAAATAGTTGAAGCATCAGCAACAATCTGAAATTTTGGCGCAGGATACGCATGCAATTTTTCCCGCATCGCCGCTTTATCTTGTGAATAAATAAAAGAGGCAGATGATGGGCGTACAACCACGCCTTCGGCTTCAAGTGTCTTAATAATGCTAAGCGGGATTAATTCATGTTCAAAAGTCACTACATCACACTTGCTTGCAAAGGCCCGCACTGTTTCGAGATCTGTGTAATCACCAACAATGTGGTTAGTTATCTGCGCTCCAGAGTCATTGCTATCTGCTGCTAATAAAAGTAGATCTACACCTAATGCGGTTGCAGGAGCGATACTCATTCGAGCAAGTTGGCCAGCGCCGATAACTCCGACTGTAGGAAAGGCTTTGCTCACTGACTTATCGTAGATGAATTACATCGGCTGATTGAACATGTGTTCCATCATCTAAGACCAAGGCTCCTGTATCTGAAATCGATTCGGCGGTAGCCACATGAAATTCTCCACCTGGATACTCGACTCGAACCTCATTACCCAAGGTCGCACTCATGTGTAGATACAGCGGTTGAACCTCATCTATGCCTTGATCCCACTGCAGAAAATGCTCTTCAAACTCTTCGAGGATTTCGCACAACAGTTGATCACGCGTCAGATCAACTCCGCCTTGAAGTAACAAGGAGGTAGCTGTTTCAACCGGAAGTTCACTTTCTTCCATTCCAACATTTACGCCAATTCCAACAACTACTCCATCGCCCACAACTTCAGCAATCAAGCCTGAAACTTTTTGACCATTTATCAAAATGTCGTTAGGCCATTTTATTTTCGCATGAAAAGCATGCAGTGATTGCGCAACGCTGTAACCGGCGATTAAAGGAATCCATCCCCAGTCATCACGGTTTCGTTTAGGTTCGATATAAAAAGAAAACAGCAACGCACTTCCCTTTGCTGCTTCAAAACTTCTATCTAATCGCCCACGACCTGCGCTCTGATATTCAGCGACAATGACATCGCCGACTTTTGCTTTTCCATCACGCACCAGTTGTGCAAGATCTCCTTGAGTTGTACTCGTGAGTTCAACCACGCTTACCCGCCAGTACTGCGTAATTAATCTATTGATCTCGGCCTGATCAAGCGCTGCTCTTAACAATTCTTTGCCCACGACTAGTACCGTACGCGTATGAGCCGTGATCTGCATACAACTGCCGGAAAAATTGAAGACCTTCGCGATCGTGTCGAGGAGGCTATCCATGCTGGCTCCGAGCGAGCTGTAGAAAAACAACATGCAAAGGGCAAGAAGACCGCTCGCGAGCGTATTGAGATGCTGGTCGATCCAGACTCCTTTACAGAAATTGATGAGTTTGCTCGTCACCGTTCAACTCAATTTGGAATGGAAAAGAACCGCCCTTATGGCGATGGCGTTGTAATCGGAACCGCAACTGTTGATGGTCGACCAATCGCTTTGTACTCACAAGATTTCACAGTTATGGGTGGATCACTTGGCGAAGTTCATGCTGAAAAGATTGTGAAGATCGCAGAGTTTGCATTGAAATCTGGAATTCCTCTAATTGGCATTAATGATTCGGGTGGTGCTCGTATTCAAGAGGGCGTTGCCTCCCTTAATGGCTACGGAAAGATCTTCCGGCTAAACACCCGTTCTTCAGGTGTAATTCCGCAAATTTCTTTGATCCTTGGACCATGTGCCGGTGGATCTGCATACTCACCAGCACTTACTGACTTCACAGTCATGGTTAATGAAACATCACACATGTTTATTACCGGTCCAGATGTTATTAAGACGGTAACTGGCGAAGAAGTTGGAATGGAAGAGCTTGGTGGCGCTCGTACTCACAATACCAAAACCGGAAACTCACATTACTTAGCGGAAAATGAAGATGACGCCATTGATTATGTAAAGGCATTGTTGTCGTATCTTCCTTCAAACAACATGGATGCTGCTCCTCATTTGCCTCCGACTGAAACTTTAGAGAAGAAGGCTTCAGATATCGCACTCGATACTCTGATTCCAGATAGCCCAAATCAACCGTATGACATGAAGGTTTTAATTCAAGCCCTAGTTGATGAAGGCGAGTTCCTCGAAGTCCACGCGCTGTACGCTCCAAATATTGTTGTTGGGTTTGCTCGCATCGAAGGCGAATCAATTGGAATCATTGCAAACCAGCCAAATCAACTTGCTGGCACTTTAGATATCAATTCAAGTGAAAAAGCAGCACGTTTCTTACGTTTCTGCGATGCATTCAATATTCCAATCTTGACCCTTGTCGATGTTCCAGGATTCTTGCCTGGTACAGAGCAAGAGTGGGATGGAATTATTCGCCGTGGTGCAAAGCTTCTTTATGCATACGCCGAAGCATCTGTTCCACTAGTAACTCTTATTACCCGCAAGGCTTATGGCGGTGCATTCATCGTTATGGGCTCAAAGTATCTTGGAAGCGATATCAACTTCGCCTGGCCAAGTGCTGAAATTGCAGTTATGGGTGCACAAGGTGCAGTAAATATCTTGTATCGCAAAGAGTTAGGTGAGGCCAAGGATCCCGAAACCAAGCGTGCTGAATTAGTTAAGGATTACAACGAATCATTGGCTAATCCATATTTGGCAGCAGAGCGCGGCACAATTGACACTGTGATTGAGCCAAGCCAATCTCGTGCGTACATCACTAAAGCATTTAGAACTCTAAAAACAAAGCGTGATGTGTTGCCAGCTCGTAAGCACGGAAATATTCCGCTGTAATGCAGTTTGAAATTACTAAGGGAAATCCAACTCCAGAAGAGTTGGCGGCGATTCATGCTGTCATGGCTCAACACAAGCGCGAAGAGCTTAAGCCTGTGATTCGTCGCAGCGTGTACGGATTACCGCAGCTTCGCCAACCACTTCCCCACCAGATCACCTTTGGTGCAAGAAGGTTTGGATAACCATGCCAACAATCGTTTTAGCATCACAATCAACTAGTCGACGTCGATTATTGGAATCAGCTGGACTTAAGCCAACAATTATCGTCAGCAATGTTGATGAAGAAACAGATTTTTTCAATGCAATGACACCTGCAGACATGGTTATTGCACTGGCTATTACAAAGGCACACACAGTGCGCGAGCAGATTGATTTTCCGGCAATCATTATTGGCTGCGATTCAACCTTTGAGTTTGATGGCGCTTCGCTAGGTAAGCCAGGCACGCCTGATGTAGCAACTGAGCGAGCTAAGCGTGTCCGCGGAAACTCAGGTCTGCTTCACACAGGGCATTGCATCATTGATACAGCTAAAGACATTGAGATCTCTGATCGCGTAACAACAAAGGTCACCTTTGATCACATGACTGATGAAGAGATTGCAGATTACGTCTCGACTGAAGAACCACTTCATGTAGCAGGTGGATTCACTCTAGATGGATTTAGTTCACCATTTATACCTTCAATCGAAGGTGATTACACAAATGTGGTCGGAATATCTATGCCCTTTGTTCGTAAAGCATTTGCCCAACTTGGATATACCTGGCCAGAAGCAAAGGTGATGAAATGAAGCGCGTACTAATTGCTAACCGTGGAGAAATCGCACTTCGCGTAATTCGTGCATGCAAGGATCACGGAATTGAAAGCGTTGCTGTTTACTCAGATGAGGATCGCACATCGCTTCATGCTCAAATGGCTGATGCTGCGTATTCATTGCATGGCACTACAGCTACCCAAACATATTTAGATATTGAAAAGTTAATTGCAGTTGCAAAGGAATCTGGCGCGGATGCAGTTCACCCTGGCTACGGTTTTCTTTCTGAGAACGCAAACTTTGCTCAAGCTGTTATCGATGCAGGCTTAACGTGGATTGGGCCTCCACCTGAAGCGATTCGTGCGCTAGGTGACAAGGTTTCTGCACGAAAAATTGCAGCAAAAGCAGGTGCACCATTAGTTGCTGGAACAAAAGATCCAGTTGCCGGACATGAAGAGGTAACCGCCTTTGCTAAGGAGCATGGGCTTCCTGTTGCAATTAAAGCGGCACACGGTGGTGGCGGACGTGGACTTAAAGTTGCACGCACAATGGAAGAGATTCCAGAGTTATTTGCATCTGCAGTTCGTGAAGCTATTTCAGGTTTTGGTCGCGGAGAATGTTTCGTAGAGCGCTACTTGGATAAGCCACGACATGTTGAAACACAGGTTTTGGTCGATAAGCATGGACATGCTGTTGTAGTCAGTACCCGCGACTGCTCATTGCAGCGCCGCCACCAAAAGTTAGTCGAAGAAGCGCCTGCACCATTCTTAACTCAGGCACAAAATGATGAGCTGTATCGATCAAGTAAAGCGATCATGAAAGAGGCTGGTTACATCGGCGCCGGAACCTGTGAGTTTCTGGTCGGTCTTGATGGAACCATCTCTTTCCTTGAAGTAAATACCCGCCTGCAGGTAGAACACCCTGTTAGCGAAGAGGTAACAGGTCTTGATCTTGTTCGTGAGCAGTTCAGAATTGCTGATGGCGAATCACTTGGTTTTGATGATCCTGAAATTCGCGGTCACTCCATTGAATTTCGAATTAATGGAGAAGATCCAGGTCGATCATTTCTGCCTGCACCAGGACGCATCACTGAATGGGAAATTCCAACAGGTCCAGGTGTTCGTGTCGATGCTGGATTTAAAGGCGGAGACACAATTGGTGGAAACTTTGATTCCCTTCTTGCCAAGTTGATTGTTACTGGTGCAACTCGCGAACAAGCTATCGAACGTGCACGTCGTGCACTATCTGAGTTTGTTGTCGGTGGATTAGCAACTGCACTTCCATTCCACCGTGCAATTCTTGAAGATCCTGCTTACACAAAGGATTTCAAGGTGTACACAAGTTACATCGAAAACGAATTCAAGAATGAAATCCCTGCATTTGAATTTACAGAACCACCACTAGAAACGCATATGGCTCCAGAACATCTAGTTACTGAAGTTAATGGAAAACGTTTTGAAATCTTGGTTCATGCACCAAAGCCAGTTGTGAAGCGTCACCGTGCAAAGCAAACAATGGCGGGCGGTTCAAGTGGTGCGGGATTAGTCAGCCCAATGCAAGGCACAGTTGTGAAGATCGCTGTTGAAGAAGGTGCAACGGTTGAAGTTGGCGACTTAATCATTGTTTTGGAAGCAATGAAGATGGAGCAACCATTAATCGCTCATAAAGCTGGAGTTATCGCTAATTTGACCGCAGTTATTGGAACCACCGTTTCTAGTGGAACTAATCTCTGTGACATTATTGATGCGTAAGTAGAGTTTTCAAGACTTTTCAAGGAGTTGTTCCGAAGTTACTCTAGGAGCATGGATCAATCATTAATCGCTGAGGTTGAGGCCTGGATTGCAGATGATCCAGACCCGGTAACAGCTGCACAG
>Ga0208916_10000286_pt1 | contig 25397 bp, 43 predicted proteins | sample DEB19_08_DNA_5_FD_184523 | JGI IMG/M metagenome (GOLD analysis project Ga0208916, IMG submission 184523) | Aqueous microbial communities from the Delaware River and Bay under freshwater to marine salinity gradient to study organic matter... | ecosystem: Environmental > Aquatic > Marine >... | reverse complement strand
GGTCGTTCCGGCACCGGCCGACGCGACGACGCTGTTCTTACCGTCAGCCACGATCTGCGCGGAGTTGCCGCTGGAACCGATCCGCGCGGAGTTGCCGCTGGAACCGATCCGCGCGGAGTTGCCGCTGGAACCGATCCGCGCGTAGTTGCCGCTTTCTGCTTTGCCTTTCGTCGCGTCAATCAGCCAATCAACGGCTTTCTTGACGAACTGCCGCAGCGTGATTTCCGCCTCGATGGTAATGCGACCGCTTGCGAGTTTGCTGTCATTCTGTCCTTCACGGCTGATAGCGCCCGCCATTGAGACAGCCGCATAGCGCGACAGCCTGACGCCATCATCGACAGGTCCGTAGTAGCCCCACACGTCCATCGGGGAACCGTCACAGGCGTGGAAGCCGGACGAACAGCATTCCACCTCGCCCTTGTGATCGTAGGTCTTGCCGACCTCGAACTGAAATCCGCGACACTTCATATCGGCGTCGAAGCCCTTGATGGCCCGAATCGTCTGTGTCGTTTCCGTTGCTTTCTTGGCGCGCGCCATGTCCGTCTCCTGTGTTGATGGGAGACAATGTGCACCATATGCACGAGCACGTCAACAGAAAAGTGCACCCATTGCACATTTTCTTGACGGCGCGGCGGCGATGTGCAAAAAGAAAGGCCCCGGAGGAATGATCCTGCCGGGGCGCGAGACGGGTATAGAACAGGAAATGTTATACAGTAACACTTCCGGCCTTGCAACAGGATATTGCGTCTCGCGGCGCGAAAATCGTGATTTCTTGCGTCTGCTCGGAGGTTCCCGGCAAGAGATTGCGTTTCAAGCGCTGGAGACGACGGTCTTTCCCGTGGTTTGGCCCGCCGTCACCGATCATTCGGTCGATGAAATCACCCATGTTGCCGGTTCCATCACGAATCGGACGAAGCTGGACGGGGGTGACGGCCCGCCCGACGAAGGACTTGCAATCCTCGGGATAACGACAGGACCAAATGTGGATCCCGGCCGAAGGGCCGTTCTCGACACCTTGTAAGTGACAGCGTTCCGTTTGCACCGCCTGACCAGCGGGAGGATGTCGCCCACAGCCGGGTAGCGGCCCGGATAACAAACCGACCTGTCGGGTATATCGGCTTCACGGATGCTTGGCGCTGGCAGGACCGGCGTTGTCTTGATGGCTCCACAGGACCGTCATTTAGACACCTTATTGCCTGACGATCAGGAAACCAGCTTCAGACGGCCTTTCACGTAGCCCAGCACTTCGGCCCGCGTCACGGGGTCGGCATCGCGGAGGATCTTGGTCAGGTCGACAACCTCGCCTGCGACAAGTGGGTTCACGCCGAGGATGTCGGTCGGTTCGCAAGCGTAGGCCTCGGCGGCGGCTTCGATCAGTCCTTGGCTATAGGGAACCTGGCGGCGTTCAACCTTGCTCAAATGCGAACGGTCGATTCCGAGACGTTCGGCGGCCTGCTCCTGCGTCAGGTTCCGGAACTCGCGCCATTCCCTGAGATAGGTCCGCCGAAGCGCGGGTTTGTGGGCCACTCTCTTTTTCATGGAGAGAGTTTCTGTGCAGGTGCAAAAAAAATCCACGGCACCCCATGCACAACGCGCTTGACAAGAACGTGCATAGGATGCACATTGGCTCTCATGACCCTAGCCGAGTACATGGAAGCCAAGCGCCTGACAGACGCCGATGTCGCGCCTCACGTCAACCGGGACAGGTCGACGGTGGCGCGCTGGCGCCTCGGGCGTAATCGCCCAGACTTCGAAGCGCTGCTCGCATTGGAGCGGTTCACGAAGGGAAAGGTCAGTGCGCGGGATTTCGCGGAGGCGCGGTCGTGACCCTACTGCCCCTTCAACACCCTGCACGTCCCGCACGAGGACACGCCAATAGCGCGAAAGCCCATGAGTATAGCGGGCGGTATGGCAGCGAGCGGTGCAATGAGGCTGGCGGCAAGTTCCGGCTCTCCGCGCCTGATTGTGTAGAAGGTAAACCGCGCATCGCCATGTCCGAGCGGCTCGATATTCCACAGCCCGGTCACGTATACATCCGGAACGGCGAAAGGTTCGGCAAGAACTGCGCAATCTCGATTCATAATGATGACCCTCAATGCTTTGAAATTGCAAGGTCATCTCACAGCCTAACTCGTGGGCTGGCAAACGATTTCAGCGGCGAAAATCGGCATGGTGTCCGGACGGTTAACGCGCGCGGGGTGGCAGCATGAGCAAGCGATGGTCTTTCGAAGACGACCTGTTTCTCGTCGCGTATTTTGACGCGGTGGGAGACTACATCGGCCAGCACGACTTGGGGCGGCCGAAAGGTGCGGCGACAAAGCGCGTTCAGAAACTCAAAGAGAGCGGTGCGTGGGATGTGCTGAAGATGCACGCCGACACGCGCCTTGCCTACCGTGTAGCGCTTGATCTGCCCCTTGAGGTTGACGAGCAAGAGTACAGGCATGGGTTCCGTGTCTTCGAAAATTGCCGTGTCTTCTACTGGAAAGAGCACGAGAGCGGCTCCGCAAGTGAGGTGGCAGCATGAACCCTCACGAAGACCTCTCATATGAAGACATGGGAGCATTCCTGGCGAGCGCGCTTGTCGCCGCTGCCGTTGCTCTCGGCTTCATCGCATATCTGTTCTGGTCACTATCGGCGACGACTTCCTCCCCGTCGCTGATCGGGACGGGCGCGAACGCACCCCTCGGCGATACCGCGCCCGTCCCGGCTTTTTCTCAGGAGATGCGCCGTGATTGACTGCTACTGCGATTACGAGAGCCCGGATGTCTATTCGAGCCGCATGGTGAAGGCTCGGAAAGAGTATCGTTGCTACGAATGCGACAAGAAGATCGCTGTCGGAGAAACCCACGAATACGCTTTTGGGGTACATGACGGGTATAGCTACCAGCCGAGGACATGCAGCCATTGCGTTGGCATTCGGCGGTTCGTTTCGATCAACATCCCATGCTTTTGTTGGTCTCACGGCAATCTCGTCGATGACGCGAAGAACATCATCACGGCGGCATATGAACAGGCTCCTGATGAGGTTCGCGGCTTAGCGTTTGGGTTTGGTCGCCTCCTTGTAAAGGCGAAACGTGCTCGCGTCCTCGTCTCTCCGGAAGAGAGGGTAGACGCATGATACGCGACTTTTTTGCGAAGTTCCCAATGCGATACGTGGGCCGTGTCCATGGGTTTACTCGAATTGTGAGAGACGGACAGCCGACTGGCGATGAGTACCACGGATGGTGGGTCCTTCGCGAGAATGGCTTTGGCGTTCGGCAGGCAAAACTGATCGGCCATCCTGGATATTCCGATTCGTGGATGTCGATGTACGCGACGCGACAGAAGGCATCCGTTGCAGTTTGGCTGGCCGGCGGACCGTTACCTGATCTCGAAGACGAACCGACTCAATCGAAACCCAAGGGGGAATTGATTGTGTTCCCTGGCGGGAAAGGTGCCGCATGACTGGCGACCAGAAGGCAGCACTGTACTGGTATTTCATGGCGGCTGTTTTCACCGCGTCTCTGGTGTCCGGCTATTATCCGGCACGTAATGCAGGCGCTGCATTGGTTCTCGTCTTTGTCTGCTGCGGCGTTGGGCAGATTTTGTATGTGCTCGGTGGCCGCAAATGACCGCGCTACTCGACGCCATCCGGCTACTTCTGCGGCTTTTCCATCGCTCGTCGCAGCGCGCTTCTGAGCGCGAGCATTCTATCCAGTTCGGCCGCTCTCTCGACCTCGACCCGTGTCAACGGGCGCGGAATTGGGAGGGACAATGATGGCCTCTGATTATCGTTCGCCGGCAGCAACGGCTTTCTCCCCCTGGGGGAAGATGCCGCTTGCCGCGAAAACAAGTCCAACTGACGCGCATCGTGATCTTGGCGGGTCTGAATGCGCATCAGTCAAGTCCTTCCGTGTTCCTGTCTACGGGTCAAACCGTAGCGAAGGATCATCGGAAGCATGTGCAGAGAAAACGAGCATACGGAGCGCAAAGTCATGAGTAGCGCGGAAATGGCGGCTGGCTACGTCCGGCGCATGGTCGAGGCGGAAACCCGTGGGTGGGGTGATCAGGAGAGTGCGCTATCGCGTCTCGAAGCCAGCTACGGTTTGCCGTTCTGGACGTTGAACCACATTCGAACGGGCCGCGCGAAGACGGTCGAAGCGGGTTTGTTTGCCCGCATCAGGGGCGCATACCTCGATCTATGCCAGAGGCAGGTCGCGAAACTCCAGCACGAAATCTCAGTCGAGAAGGCGCTGAACGAGAATGATAATCTTGAAGATTTGGAGCGCGAGGCTCGCCGTCTTGCTGCGCGCATTGAGAAGGCGCGCGCGACGCGGAAAGGGAGGGCATGACGATGACTGAGAAGCTTCTTCCATGCCCATTCTGCGGCGTCAGGATTGATGACCGCGACTACCCGCCGTCTGAGATACACGGCGGCGATACTATCACGTTCGAATGTGGGTGTTGCGGCGCAACATGGCCGCGCTTGGCTCGCAACGATGCGCTCGAAATGTCTGATGGCGACATCTATGCATTTTTCAACCGTCGCGCGCCTTCTACCAGCGCTGGCGAGACGACGTGAAGCGAGGAGATGGAGAGTGACCATGACTGACAAGATCGACGACGGCGGGCCGGCTTTCCCAAGCGAAGGCGAGGGCCATGGCAACCCGAAATACCACTCACCTGGTATGAGCCTCCGAGACTACTTCGCGGGCCAATTCCTAGTCGGCGCGGCAACCGATAACGGAGCCTTGGACGTTAGTATCGATGCCGATCAATACGACATTGACGAGGCGCTTCGCGAGCATTGGGGAAACATCGCGCGGACGGCTTACATCGCCGCCGACGCCATGCTCGCAGCACGGAAGGCGTCGTCATGAACACCACGCCTCTCCCCGACGTAGACATAGACACGCTCAAAGCATGGGCGGATGCGGGTGTCATCTCGACCGCCCGCTACGTCGAGGAAGTCGAGCGACGCCGCCGTGAGCAGGCGCAATCGGCTGAATCTGTCGCGTTCGAAGCCCTCGGCGTCATCATCCCCGAGAACGACGGCGACTTATTCCATCATCCGGTGTGAAGGAGAACGACGTGACGCACTACGCTTCATGTACAAACTGCGCTGTCGACAAGGCGACGTGCCAGCGCCGCAAGGAAATCGCAGACGGATTGCGCGGGCTTTCTGTCTACAGCATTAAATTCCGGTGCGCTGATCGAAAGGCGCTGTTTCATCAAGGCCAGCGCATCTCGTTTCATTGGACCCTGTGGGACAAATGCGGTGGGTATGATGAAGCCACCACGCGTTTGCAGTTTAGTGGGACGGTTTTACGCGAGAGTGGCGCAAAGTTCATCGTTCAGGTCGACCACGGTATCGACGTACACGGCGAAGGCGTCGAAGCAAAGGACGTTTTTACGCAGAACGACCAACTTCTCGTGAGGGTTCGGCCGGCGGATATGCGAGCGCTCGACGAGCCGGCGAAGCGCGTTTGCGGCACCTGCTTCTGGGTTGAAGGCGTCGCCGAGGACCGCTGCTATCGGAACGGGTACTACACACCAGGCGGGTGTGTGTCGCCGGCAGAAGTAGCGCTAGGCGCGAGCGGAAGAGAAGAAACCAAGGAATACGCCTTTTGAGCGAGTGCCAGCACACGGCCAGGGTGCAATCCTCATGGGTGGGGATAACATGAACGGACACGACGACTGCCAACTCTGGCCCGACTGCAAATGCGGCGGGCACTGTGAGTGCGAGCCTGACATCACGACTGACATCCCGGTTATCCCGTGGTGGTGGAAATATGGGGCGTTCGGCAGTTTTGCGGCTGTGATCGGCACGCTTGCATGGCTCTTCATGAAGGTGACGGAGGCGGTATGAGCGCTATCCGCAAAGAGGTCGTGATAGGCGGCTGCCGGCTGCTGCTTGGCGACAATCGCGACATCATCGCGAGCCTCGGCCGTGTCGATGCGTGCGTGTCAGATCCGCCCTACGGGATCGGCGAGAGCGCCGCGAAGAATCGGACGCGCGGGAATGCCGCAGCCTCCGGCGATTATGGGCATGACGATTGGGATCAGGAGCCCGCAGACCCGGCCATCATCGAATGGATGCTCGCCAACTCGGATTGGCAGATCATCTTTGGCGGCAACTATTTCAGCCTACCCCCGTCCAAATGCTGGCTTGTGTGGGACAAGGAAAATGGCGCTAACGACTTTGCTGACTGCGAGTTGGCTTGGACAAATCTGGACAAGGCCGTTCGCCGCATCAACTGGATGTGGAACGGGATGCTCCGCAAGGGCAAGGAGGAACGCTTCCATCTGACACAGAAGCCGCTTGGGGTCATGGAGTGGTGTCTATCCCATCTCCCGGCGCCGGTGAGCATTGTCCTCGACCCATATGCGGGCAGCGGAACGACAGGTGTCGCATGTGTCAAGCGTCGCCTGCAGTTCATCGGGATTGAACGTGAGAGGCATCACTTCGACACGATGTGTCGCCGCATTCAGGACGCCTACGACCGCCCTGATATGTTTGTCTCCGCACCGGCTCCCCAGCCCGTCCAGCAGCCTCTATTCGGTGAGGCAGCAGAATGACACGCATCGAACTTCCCGCGCCTGTCCCGCTCTCGGCCTGCTTCACCAACGTAGCGGGTCGCGGCCGAGTTCCTACCAAGCGCTATCTCGCATGGCAGAACGAGGTCTTTGAATGAAGAAGTTTATTCCGACCGACAGACAAATTGATGTCATTTCGCAGATGTGGGCGCAGAATGTCAGGGTCAATGACATAGCCGCAGCATTTTCCACTACGCCATATTGCATTAACGCGCTGTGCCGTCGCTATAGAGACAAATTTCCACAACGGGATGGCGCTCAGTCCCTCCGTGAGGAGGAAAAAGTTTGTTCCCGCTGCGGGGTTTCGTTCAGGTCAAAGTGGAAGCGCCGCAAATATTGCGAAGACTGTAGTTATAAGGCCCAGCAGACGGCATCAGGCGATGCCGTTGTGAGGCGGGCCGAGACCAGAAATGAGGCAATCGACTGGATCAAGGCAAACAGAGGAAAGCAGAAAACGCGGCTAACAGACATTTTCGACGAACCGTCGATGGAATGGTCTGTAACGTTCAGCATCCCTTACAGCAACAATGCGTCGAAGAATAGGCGTTGGCGGTTAAATCCTGGCGGCGCCGTCTACATGCTCCAAGAGGTTAGAAAATTCGACGCGCAAGTGCAGCGAGCAGTCACGTCCGCGCTAGCGGGACGACGCGTCGCGCAAAACAAAGTTTGGGTTTCATTCTATGTCGAGAAGCCAGACCACAAGAGCGATGCCATCAATGTCGTCGACACGTTGTGTGACGCGATCAAGAAGGCAGTCGACATCGATGACAGATGGTTTTCGATCGGAAAACTTGACTGGTGCATCAAGAAAGAGAACCCGAGCATCATTGTCTCGATAGCGCAAGAATCCTGTGACGACGTTTTGTCGTGCTCGCACTGCGGCGAGATCAAAACACTTGATTATTTCTGCAAGAACAAGGGCGGCCCGTTCGGGCGAGCAAGGGTCTGTATCGAGTGCCGGCGCGTATTGGACAAGTTTGCGCGAAAGAGAGCGGCATGATCAATCCTCCCAGGCCCGGCCTGCGTCGTCGTCATTCAGGAGCATCAGGAGATGGCGGCATGAGCCAACAGGCAATCCTAGACGCTCTCCTTTCCGTTCTCGATGAAGAGCACGCCATAGGCGTCATCGAGCACCGCCGCGTGACGATCAAGAAGCCGCTGACAGTTCTGGCGGCCAAGCTCCTCGCCAAGCGCTTCGCCGAGTGGGGCAACGCCAACGAAGCCGCAGAACTGATGATCGAACGGGCGTGGCAGGGCTTCTCCGCATCATGGGTGCGTGACATCAGGCCAACGAAGCCGAGAAACGCGGGCGAACTCGCCAGAATGCAACTCGCGGCAATGAGGACGGACGATGCTACCGGCACAGAGACATGACACCACAACGCGGGCAACGGAAGCACAGGTTTTGCAGGCCCTGGCTTCCCTCGCCGGCTTACCCTCGCGAGCGGCTGACGACGCGGAAATGGACCAGAGGATGTACTTCGTCGCGCTGGAAAATGTGACCCGCTATGCGCTTTCCGAGGCTGTCAAATCGGTGATGCGAGGTCATTTAGGGCACACGTTCTTCCCGAGCCCTGTCGAACTTCGCAGGTTGTGCGATGAAGCGCAGAGGCCCATTGCAGAGCACGTGCGCAGGGAACGCCAGCGAGAAGAACAGCGGCGGTTCCGTGCTGAAATTGATGCGTTTGAGGCTGCGAGGACGCCTGAAGCGCGGGCGCGTGTCGCCGCCATCTATCGGCGCTTCTGCGAAAGTTACGACGAGAAGGCGAGAGCCGAGTCCTACGCGACGCTTGATCCGGAGTTGGTCGCAATGCTGCCGGATGCACCGAAGTCATTGCCGCGCAGCTTCCGGCTCGCGCAGGTCAGATTCGAGAGACAGAAAGCAGGAGCGTAGCATGGCGTTCATGGTCGCCTACAGGAACACAGTTGCTGGATCGCAGGACATACTTTCAAAGCGCCTTGCTGCCGAACGGGAACGGCGCAAGGAAGCCGAGCGGATCGCGTGGGAAGCGCGGATTGCGCAGGTGCGCGTCGCCGAGGAGAGGAGAGCCGCCGTTACCGAGGCACGCAAGGCCGCTGGCGTCCCGTTCCGGCATACCTACCGTTCAATCGAGGAGCGGGCCATGAAGCTGTTCCGCGTCACTCGTTCGGAGTTGAACAGCAACCGGCGGAACAGGGAATTGGTCTTTGCGCGCCAGTTCATCATGTATTGGGCCTGCCGCCTTACGGCGCTTTCCCTGCCACAGATCGGCAAATTGATGGGAGGACGCGATCACACGACATCGATGCACGGTCGTGATGTCTACCCCGTCAAGCGCGCCAAGATGGGCCGCTATCTCAGGGGCGTCAGATGACCACCACCTCCGACGACATGGTTGAGCGCGTGGCGAGAGCGATCCTCAAAGCCCGCTACTACGACTGCGAGCCGGGAATGTACGGCAATGATGTCGGCGTGTTCTTCGCGGGGATCGACAGCGATCTGGTTCGTGACGCCGAGTATGAGTCCCGTGCAGGTATCGAGGCCTACGAAGCCGTCGTCCACGAGAGAGCCACGCTAGAGATGCACGAAGCCGCCAAGATTGCGATGGCGAAGCGCCCGCGTAAGTACGCCGCCGCCATCAGGAGCCAATCATGAACGCTGGACTCATCCTCGCAGCCTACATGTGGCTAGTTCCGCACTACATTCGTCCAGTCCCGACAAGCCCGGGGCGTTGGAAGTGGGTTCCGTGTGACCCGTATGGGCGTCTTCGCACGGGGAGCCAATCATGACCGAGATACCGGACAAGACGAAAGACTTGCTGGAAAGGCTTGCGCCATTCATCACAACGAGCGGAGAAGTTCTTCGAACCATCGTTTTCTCCGAAGAGGCTGTAGGCGTGGCTACCGAAGCGTTGCTCGCCGCAGAAAAGCGCGGGGAGGAAAGGGAGCGGGAGCGGTGGGGAGGAAGGCCATATTCAATATTGGAACCGAAAGGTGGGTGGAGAAGCAAAGAACAATTCTCTGAAGTTGAGCGAAGAAAGCTACTTCCAATTGCCGAAACTCTAGCGCTTCTGGATGGGAATGCGTTTTTCACTGTAGGTGCGGAAAACGAGTGGGCATTTTCCTATTTGCCCGAGGCAGATGCAATTTATCAGGCGAACGGCGGGGATAATGGCTGGGCAGGAGAGGCATCGTTTGCAAAGCCATTCGCCGCCGCCATACGCAAGGGATCAGACTGAATGAAAGCGTCTCGACGCAAATTCTTCGGGCTTATGGGTGGGGCAGCAGTAGCCGGACCAGCCGCCGCAAAAAGCGTTGTCGAGCCGCTTGTTTCGTCAGGGATGTCCCTGCCTATGGCAGGCGGTTATGGGGGGGTTGCCTTTGCCTCCGGTGCGGAGCCGAGTAGGGCGTCGCGCATCGCAGAATTGGTCAAGCGCCTGTCAGGCTTCAGGACAACGGCGGAAATCGAACAAGAGCGGCTAAACCGCATTGAAAATGCCGCCGAAATTTTCCGGTACGAGGTGGATGCGCTGCGGTCGGTATCCATGCGGCACAAAGTGTCGATGATCAGAACTCGGAATCGCGCTGTGAGCGAAATACGTCAACGGAGTTGGTGGGAACAAGACCTCGCCAATCTGCGTGGAGAAGCCGAATGAAGCTATCCATCGACACGTCGAAGGCCTGGTACGTCGTCCGCACCAACATCAAGTGCGAGGAGAAGGCGAGCGCCAACATCCGCGCGGCCGGCTTCGACGTGTACCTGCCCCGCTCTCGTGTCGAGATATGGAACAAGCGCACCAACACTTACAGGACAATCGAGCGCCCGCTGCTGCTGCGCTATCTGTTCGTCGGCATGAACGCGGAGAAGCATTTCGGCAAGGTGCGCGCCTGCGAGGGCGTGGAAAGCTTCATCGAATGCCAGGGATGGCCAATCCCGGTTCAAAGCGACCTCGTCGCGGCCATTCTCGACGACGAAATCGACATGAAGTTCGACGACACCCGCGCGGCCCGCAAACACCACGGCGAAAGCCTTGACCGAGATTTCCCAAATGGGGCGAAGGTGCTGGTCGTCAAGCTGAACGAAATACTGGACGGCGTCACGGCCGAAGTGGTCAGGACGAACGGGGCGGATAGGGTGCAGATCGACCTTGGAGCGCTCGGAAGGACGTGGGTCAAGCGCGATGCCATCGTCGCGGCGGCGTGAAATCCGCAAAATAAATATGAAAGCCCTTGACGACCGTCCGCAGATTGCGTATGTTTAGGTCATCAACAAGGGAGAACGCAAATGGCCCACCTGATCTCAGCCCAAGAGCATCGCGACGATGAGATCGTTGCCTCCAAGATTGCCTCTGGCGATTTCGAGGTTCAGGTTTCGCCGGTCTTCGTCGTTGATGGCATTGAGTATCAGGTCGTCGTCGATGGTCATCATTCACTCGAAGCCGCCAAGGTTGCGGGTGTTGACGCGGAATTCATAATTCAGACAGTGCGCGACAACGACACTATCGCCCTTCTGGACGTCGGCCAAGTGGAAGACTTTCTGGCGGCGCACATGATCGACGGCGAATATCGCTTCGTCGAGACCGGAAATTACGTTTGGTGAGGAGGATCGGATGGTAAAAGCACATCATACCAGCGCCATGCATTTTGAGCTTAAGGCGCAATATGCTTGGGAGGTGGTCATGCTTGAATACGGTAAGCACTACGCTGACAAGTGCTTTTTCGACGGCGACGGACGATACAGCCGCATCATGCGCCATTCTCGGGAGAACCCGGACATGACACCGTCCGAATTGGCAAAATACGCCATTGGCGAGTTTGCTGCATCATGACCGCCGCGTCTTTCAGCGCATGGCTCGCCGATATGCGTTCGGCTGGCCTTGCCCGTTCAGACGCGGAATGTGGGCGGCTGCTCGATATTTCAGCCGATACCGTCGTGCGCATGAAGCGCGACGGCGCGGATCGTAGGACAGCGCTTGCCTGCCGCGCGCTTCTCCACAGGATGACGCCATACGGCGAGTGAGGTATTGACGTACCGCACGGTATTGTAGTACCACATCGGTACAGGCGATTTGCAGGCTGCCGGGCGGACCTTAGTCAACGGGAACACTCGCCGGGCCAATGCGCGGACCTCGCCACCGCGTGAAGGGCTTTCATGCCCAATTTCCCTCACAGTTTGCCCGCCCCAGCCGGATAAACAAGCGTCTCTCCCTGACCATAGCGGCATGAGAGGCGGGCAAAGCCTATAGCGAGGCGACATGCCAGGCGCCCGCCATGCAAACCAGTTCAAGACAGAACAATCAGTTAGGTGGATTTAAATGGCTGGACGTCCTCCCAAGGAAAAGTCCTTCGCCAACATGCTCAACATCGCCATCAAAGAGGCGCATGATGAGGGGCGGGACAAGCTTCGCGCCGTGGCTGACAAGCTGGTCGAATTGGCGGTTGGCGGTGACATACAGGCGATCAAAGAGGTTGCCGACCGTCTCGACGGCAAGGTGCCTCAGGGCATCATCGGTGGCGATGAAAACGATCCGCCTGTAGTGACTGAGGTCAGGCGCATCATTGTCCGCCATAACTATTGAAATCCGGACAGCCCCTGTCTTCGAGCCGCTTCTAGCGCCAGCGCGCTATAAAGGGGCGTGGGGAGGTCGAGGCTCTGGCAAATCGCACTTCTTCGCCGAGGCTCTTGTCGAGCGCGCGATCATGCAGCCCGGTCTCCGCGCCGTTTGCATCCGCGAAGTTCAGAAGACCCTCAAGGAATCGGCAAAGCGGCTAATCGAGACGAAGATAGAGGACCTGGGCGTCGGTCAGTCCTTCGACGTGCAGCGGGAACTCATCATCACGCCGGGCAACGGGCTGATCATTTTCCAGGGCATGCAGGACCACACAGCGGAGTCGATCAAGTCGCTTGAGGGGTTTCATGTGGCATGGATCGAGGAGGCACAAACACTGTCCTCCCGGTCACTGTCACTTCTTCGCCCGACGATTCGCGAGGAAGGTTCGGAACTGTGGTTCTCGTGGAACCCGCGCCGGGAGAAAGACCCGGTAGACATGATGCTCCGCGGCAAGGATACGCCTACGGGCGCCGTGACCATCCGGGCCAACTGGTCTGACAACCCATGGTTCCCGAGCGTCCTGGAGCAGGAGAGGCTTGATTGCCTCAAAAGCAATCCTGACCAGTACGACCACATCTGGGAGGGAGGGTACGCGACGGTGATGGCCGGCGCATACTATGCCCGCCACCTTGCCGAAGCTCGTCAGCAAAAGCGCATAGGCCGCGTTGCTCGCGATCCGCTCATGCCCATCAAGGCATTCTGGGACATCGGCGTATCGGACGCGACGGCAATCTGGATTTCGCAGTTCGTCGGCCGCTCCATTCTCGTGCTGGACTACTACGAGGCAGAAGGCCAGCCGCTGGGCGCGCATCTCGAATGGCTGCGGTCGAATGGATACGAGAAAGCCGAGTGCATCCTGCCCCATGACGGGGACAAGCGGGATGCTGTGACGGCCATCCGCTTCGAGGACCATATCAGGGCCGCCGGCTTCAAGGTTCGAACCATTCCGAACCAAGGCAAGGGCGCCGCCATGAAGCGCGTCGAGGCCATGCGCCGCGTCTTCCCGGCAATGTGGTTCAATGAGCAGACCACCGACGCGGGGTTGAAGGCGCTGGGCTGGTATCACGAAAAGCGGGACGAAGACCGCAACATCGGCCTTGGCCCTGAACATGATTGGGCGTCGCACGGTGCAGATGCGGCTGGCCTGATGGCTGTTGCCTACGAAGAGCCCAAGGCGAACGACAACACGAAATTCGTTCCGAGGAAAATAGTCTGATGAACGAATCCGCCGCCATCCCGATTGTGTTCGATCTGGTCAAGGACTGCGAAAGCTACCGCGACCAGCTATCGACGGATCGCATCCGGGCCATGGAATATTACGATGGCGTGATGCGCGATACGCCGTCCGACGAAGGCCGGTCAAAGGTCGTGTCCCGCGATGTCCGCGCCATGGTCAAGAAGGTTTTGCCGGCGGTCATCCGTACCATCATGGGCAACGACCAGGTGGTGGAATACAAGCCCGGCGGCAAAGGGGATGAAGAGCAGGCTGGGCAGGCGACGGACTACATCAATCATGTCATTCTGCCCGAGAGCAAGGGCTACGACGCGATCCACGATGCTGTTCACGACGCGCTGCGGCTCCGCAACGGCATCCTGAAAGCCTGGTATGACGACAGCGTCAAAGTGTCGTTCTCGCGCCATAGCGGGCTTACTGACGAGGCATTCGTCCAGTTAGCCCAGGATGACTCTGTGGATGTCATAGAGCACACCGAGCGCGAGGAGATGGTCGACACTCCGGACGGGCCAATGCCGGTCAAGGTGCATGATGCGAAGATCAAGCGCCGCGTGCCTCAGGGCAGGATCATGGCGGCCTGTGTGCCGCTTGAGGAGTTCCTGATCCACCCAGACGCGACGTGCATCGAGGATAGCCCTATCGTGGGCCAGAAGACGCGCCTTCGCCGCACTGATCTCGTGTCCATGGGCTACGACAAGGACGTGATCTACGCTCTGCCGATTGCTGGCGCCGACTCCATGGAAGAGGACGTAGAGCGCCAGACCCGCCGCGAAGAGAACACGACGGACAAGACCGCCCCTGACCCTGCCTTGCAGGAAGTCGACTACTACGAGCTCTATGTGCGTCTCGACATGGACGATGACGGCATGGCCGAACTGCGCCGCATGTGCTTTGCGGGGGGCATCGGCGAAAAGAACCTGCTGGACAATGAGGAGTGTGACGAGGTCCAGTTCTACGACATCGTAGCCGAGCGCCGCCCCCACCAGTGGGAGGGGAATTCGATCGCCGACGACATCGCCGAGGTGCAGCGCATCAAGACGGTGCTGCTGCGCCAGACGCTGGATAACATCTACTGGCAGAACAACCTCCAGCCCATCGTCCAGGAGGGAACGGTGGAAAACATGAACGCGGTGATGAACCCGGCGTTCGGGTTGCCAATCCGCGTCGGTCAGGGCGTCGATGTCCGCGCCGCCGTTGGGTACAATCAGGTTCCGTTCATGGCCAAGGACTCCTTCGCCATGCTGGAGTATCTCGATAACGAGGCGACGGACCGCACGGGTATTTCCGACGCGTCGTCCGGCATGGCCCCGGATGCGCTCCAGAATATGACGGCCAAGGCAACGGCGCTGGTGGAACAAGCCGGCATCGGCCAGACCGAGATGATGGTCCGCACCATCGCGCAGGGTCTGAAGGGTTTCTTCAAAGGCCTTCTACGCCTCGTAATCCGCCATCAGGACGTTCCGCGCACCGTGCGGCTTCGCGATGATTGGGTGACGTTCGATCCGCGCCAGTGGAACGCGGAGATGGATTGCGTGGTCAATACGGGCCTTGGCGCCGGCACGCGAGAGCGCGACATGCTGGTCATGCAGCAGGTCATCATGATCCAGGAGAAGCTTCTGGCGGGCTTCGGCCCCGACAACCCGTTCATCAAGCCGGAGAACGTGTTCAACGCGGTTTCGAAGCTTGTCGAGGCGGCTGGGCTGCGCACCCCGGAGATGTACTTCAATGAGCCGGACCCGGAGGAGGTTAAGGCCAAGCTTGAAGCGATGCGCAATCAGCCGAACCCAGAGCAGATGAAAATCCAGGCGCAGATGCAGCTTGAGCAGGCCAAGATGATGGCGTCGCGCGACAAGGAGAAGGCCCAGATGGAGGCCGACCTGATCGTGAAGGACAAGGAAATCCAGGCCACGTCCATTGCCCAGCGTGAGGCATTGCAGGCCGATGCGGCGAAGGAAGCTCAGCGTATAGCGTTCGAGCGTGAGAAGCTTGCGGCGGAAATCATGCTTGAGCGTGAGCGCATGGACCGTGAGGATGCCCGTGCTGAGAAGCAGCGTCAAAGCGACATTGCGAAGGCACAGGCCGCGTCCATTGGCAAGGCGTTTGAGCGGAACGACAGGGAAGCAGCGTGACGGACGAAGACCGCCGCGCCCTCGCCGAACAAATCCTCAATAACGCGCTCATGGCCGAAATCATGGGCAAGCTTGAGAAGGAAGCCGTCGACAGGTGCGTTTACGCTCCGATGGCTGACCATGAGGCCAGACAGGCGGCAGCAGCCGAGGTCAGGGCCATACGATCTTTCCGGCAGAACTGCGAAGCAGCGCTTCGCAACAATCCGCCGAGGAAAGCCGCGCCGGCATAGGGCCGCGCGGATCACAAGGACTACCTGAAACATGGATGGCGAAACCAACAACCTGCTTGCGGGCGGGACTGATAACGCCGACCTCTCTTCGATCGATAACCCGGCCAACTGGTCATTTGCGGACTCTGACGACGATCAGAACACCCAGCAGACCCAGCCCGAGGCCGAGACCGCAGAAGAGACAGATGAGGGCGCGACGGATCAACCGGAAACGGAATCCGAAGAAGAGGCCCAAGAGTCGGAGAATGCCGACGACGAGACGACCGATGACGAAGGCGAAGACACGCCGGCGGTCAAAGACGATGTTCTCGTTACGCTGCGTGACGGCGCTCAGATTCCGCTCTCGGAACTGAAGCAAGGCTATCTGCGGCAGTCGGATTTCACGCGAAAGAGCCAGGAAGTCGCTACCAAGCGAACCGAGCTTGACGCGTTGACGGCGCGTGTAACGCAAACGGTTGAAGTCTTTACCGACTTCATCGCCAAATCGCTGCCAAGCGAACCCGATCTCGTCCTGGCGACCACGAATCCGGCTCAGTACATCGCCCAGAAGGCACAGTACGACGCCGCGATGGCAAAGGTCCAGGAACTGCTCGACCTCGGCACAAAGTCGAAAGAGGTCAAGTCGACGCTCGACGCGGACACGCAGAAGACCAAGCTGGCCGAAGAAAGCCAGAAACTGGTCGAAGCCATGCCGATGACGGCGCACGAAAAGGGCAGGGCCGAGTTCTTCAAGCAGGTCATGGAAGGCGCGACTTCGGTCGGCTTTTCAGAGGCCGAATTGAGGGGCGTGGCGGACCATCGGCTTCTTGTGCTCGGGTATTGGGCCAAGAAGGGCATGGCTGCCGAAAAGGCGAAGGAAACGGTGAAGCAGAAGGTCGCGAATGTCCCGCCCGTAACCCCTGTCAAGCGGCAGAAAACGGGAGCCGACAAGGCGGTCAAGAACCGTGAGGCGATGCAGAAGCTGTCCCGAACCGGGTCGATCCAGGACGCGTTGTCCATCGACTTCGATTGATCATCAAAAATCGGAGACAAGGCTATGGCCTCTGTGGCAAACACCTTCGTTACCACCTCGGCGGTCGGTAACAGGGAAGAACTGTCGGACGTGGTGTCGCGCATCACGCCCGAAGATACGCCCATCTACAGCATGATCCCCAAGGGCAAGTGCGAGTCGGTCCACCCCGAGTGGGAGACTGACGAGCTGGCGGCTCCCGCCGAGAACATCCAGCCGGAAGGCAACGAATACAACTTCGGCGCCATCACCCCGCCGGAGCGGCTGGGCAACTACACCCAGATCATGCGCAAGACCTGGATCATCTCCGGCACGCAGGAAGTCGTTTCTGAAGCCGGCAACGTCCAGAAGCGCAAGTACCAGAAGCTCAAGAAGGGCGTCGAAGTCCGCAAGGACGTGGAACTGGCCATCGTCACCAACAACGCCTCCGTTGGCGGTGCGACGCGCGAGTTCGGCGGTCTCCCGACCTGGATCGAAACCAACGCGAACCGCGACGCTGGCGGTTCCAACGGCGGCTTCAATTCCGGCACGGGCCTTACCGTGGCGGCGACCAACGGCACGCAGCGCGCCTTCACCAAGGTGATTCTCGACGACGTGATGAAGCAGGGCTACGAAGAGGGCGCCAACTTCAAGGTGGTCTCCGTGTCGCCCTACGTGAAGTCGGTCTTCGTCACCTTCATGTCGGACACCAACGTCGCGTCGTTCCGCTATGCCGCCAACTCCGGCAAGGGCAACAGCATCGTGGCGAACGCCGACATGTACGAAGGCCCGTTCGGCAAGGTCACGATCATGCCGAACCGCGTGCAGGCTGCCTCGGCGGCCGTCGCGCGAAACGCCTTCTTCATCGACACGGAGTTCATGGAATTCATGTGGCTCCGCAAGATCCAGGAAGACAAGGATGTCGCCAAGACCGGCGACGCCGACAAGGGCGTGATCATCGGCGAAGGCACGCTGAAGGTCAAGAATGAGCGCGGGCTCGGCGTCGCTGCCGATCTCTACGGCCTCACGGCTTCGAGCTAAGGAGATACGACGATGCCTCTTGCTTACGAAACCATCACCATCCCGGACGCCGCGACCTATACGGTGCAGGCGTACAATACCGGCATGGTCCACTACATCCCCGACCTCACGGCCGACATCGTGATCTCGCTCCCCACGGCCGATCAGGGCCTGTGGTTCGAGTTCGTGTATGCCGGCGTGGCGGCGGATGCCCAGGACTGGCAGCTCAATACGGGGTCGAACACCAACTACTTCATCGGTGGGCTTCTCTATGTCGACGACGCCCCGGCCGCTGACTCGATTGGCCCGGACGGCAATTCCAATTCGAAATGCAACGTCCTGGTCCCAGAGCCCGGCACGCGTGTTCGGGTGGAATGCACCAACGGCGTCAATTGGTGCCTCAGCGGCGTCGTCGCTGCCGCCAGTGCGCCGACGTTCGCCGACCAGTAATCGCGCGGCAGGACAGAAACGAGAGGGGCTGGCCTACGGGCTGGCCCCTTTTCTCATGGAGAGCCCGATGGCTGAGAAACTGGTGAAAGTGCGCATCAATCGCGACTTCTGGGCCAAGGCCGACAACGGCGATGTCGTTCGCCACCGCAAGGGGACTGAAATCGACGTGCCGGTTGAAGCCGCGCTTGACGGCATCGAATCCGGCGCGCTGTCCCGCGTCAAGGAAGACGCCAAGAAATGACGATTCGTGACGAAAACGGCTTCCAACTGGTCGATTACGACTACGAGACCGGCCGTTCCGTCTGGAGTTACTACGACGGCGAGAAGATCGTGTATCGCACGGACTACCCCGTCCAAAGCCTTATCGATGTGAACGCTGAACAGCGCAACATCGCCCGCCGGGGGTGGGCCGGCGACTACCATCAAATCGCTTCCATCCCGCTCAACACATTTTTCGATAGCGGCATGGCCCAAGCTGTTGGTGGTGGTGACGACAAGTTCGTCTCCCGTTGGCTGAACGACAGCGACAACCGCGCCTGGAGGACCAAGGATGGCAGCGTATAGCGACTATCTCGACCTCCGCCTTGCCGTCTCCGAAAAGGTCGGCAACCGCGCTATCTCCGACGTGTTCCCGCGCCTTGTGCAGTCCGCCGAGGCCATGCTGAACACCAAGCTTCGCCACCGCAAGCAGCTTACCGACGCGACGCTTACCTTCGCATCCGGCGTTGCGACCCTGCCGACAGATTTCCTCGAAATGCTGCACGTCTACGATGCGCAGGACCGCGTGATGCGGCAGGTGACAATTTCCCAGACCAAGCTCTCCGGATCGCAGTACCAATCGTATGCGATCGATGACGCGTCGGTCTATATCTACGGTCTGACAGGCGACAGGGATTGCACCTATTACGCCAAGCTTTCGACGCTAACGACCAGCCTGACGACTTCGAATTGGCTGCTGGCGACATATCCGGCGGTCTATCTCTACGCGGTCGCCGTTGAAGCCGCCAACTTCCTGAACGACCCGGAAAAGGCGTCGGAATGCGGCAGGATGCTCGTTTCGGCCATGGGCAACATGAAGGTTGACGATGATCGCGCCCGTTATGGCGACGGTGTCGTGCGGGTTCAGGGTGTCACGCCATGATGACCATCCTTGAAATCGCCAAAGCGGCGGCCAAGAACGTCGGCGTCGCGCCCTTTGACGCCGTCGTAGCGAACACCGACCAGGACGCGCTCGAAATCGTCCAGTTCTCGACAGACGCGTGCAGGGAAATCGCACGTCGCGTTGATTGGGGCCAGATGCAGCAGAGTACGACGCTGACCGGCGACGGGACGGCGAAGGTGCATTCCCTGCCTTCGGACTTCGCGCGGCTTCAGCAGGGAACGTCCGTCATTTACAGCAGCGCCCCGCTCCGTGGCGGGCTCTCGGCCGACGAATGGAACGCGCTACCCGCTACGGCCGGCACTCCACGGTTCTTCCGCCTTCGCGGCACAGAGATGGAATTCTGGCCGTACCTTGCCGATGCGGCTACTGCCACCGTGCATTACCAGTCAAAAAACTGGAACGCGACGGCGAATTCGGCCGCGTGGGCAAGCGATAGCGACGTTCCGGTCATCCCTGACGAGCTTGTGTTGCTCGGCGTGATCTGGCGCTGGCGCAGGCACAAGGGCATGGACTACCAGGACCATCAAGCGGAGTACGAAGCCGCACTGAACGACCTTGCATCCTTCGATGACAGAGGGCGCACGCCATGAGGGTACGCGAGGCCCGCGTCGCGCCGCGCTACAAGGCTCCGGCAGCACCCACGTATCAGCAATACACGTTCCCGGCCCCGATCCGTGGTTGGGTGGCGTCAGAGAGCCTTGCGCTGGCGCAGCCCGGCGCGGCCATCGTTCTGGAAAACTGGCGGCCGACGCAGACTGGCGTCGTGGTGCGCGGGGGGGCGACGCGCCACGCGACGGTAAGCGCCCGTGTAGTCGAGACGCTGATGTCCTACAAGTCCGGCGGCACGGCAAAGCTGTTTGCGGCTTCCAACGGGGCGATTTACGACATCACAACGCCGGCATCGCCGACCATCCCTCCGGCCCAATCGATCGCGAGTCAGACCGCAGACTATTATTCGAGCACGCTGTTTTCGACCGTTGGCGGCGATTACCTCATTGCGGCAAACGGCGCGGACACGCTTCTTTCGTTCGATGGAGCGCTCTGGCGTCAGATCGACGATGCGACGAACGAATTGTCGTATGACGGCGGCACGGGGGATTTTGCGGTCGGGGAGACCATTACCGGCGGCACATCGGCGGCCACGGCAGTCATCGTCTCGATCTCCGGAACGACCGCATCGGGGACTCTCCGCATCAAAACGGTTTCCGGCGTATTCCAGGACAATGAAGCGCTGACCGATGGCGCGACAGGGTCGGCAACGGTCAATGGGACGCTCGTCGCGGTTCCGTCGATCACAGGCGTCGACACGTCGGACTTCATCCACGTCTGGCCGTATCGGAACCGTTTGTTTTTTGTTCAAGCCGCAACAAAAAGCGCGTGGTATCTCCCTGTTGACGCGGTCGGCGGGGCGGCAACTGAGCTAACGCTGGACGGCGTGTTCAGACGCGGCGGGACGCTGCTGATGGGCGCCACATGGTCTCTCGACGCGGGAGACGGGCTGGACGACAAGTGCGTGTTCGTGTCGTCGCAGGGCGAGGTTGCCGTCTACGAAGGCTCTAACCCGGCCGATGCGAACGACTGGCGTCTGGTCGGCCGCTACGACATGGACGCGCCTCTCGGGCGAAACGCCACGATGCAGGCGGGTGGCGACCTGATCATCCTCACCAAGTCGGGCGGCGTACCGCTGTCTCAGGTGATGCAGAAAGATCCGGCCGCTCTTTCGCTTTCCGCCATCACGCGCAATATCGAACCTGTCTGGAAACAGGACGCCATCTCACGCGGTTCCCGTCCGTGGGAAATCGCCAAGTGGCCCGAAAAGAATATCGCCGTCGTCAGCGTTCCGGGCCAGGTCGAGACATGGACGCCATCTGCCGATTGGGGCGAAGGCATATGGGGTGAGTTCGTCTGGGGCGGGGGAAACGCCGACCGCGTGACGGATGACCCTTATTGCTTCATCGTCAACCTCGAAACCGGCGCCTGGGCGAAATACACGGGGTGGGATGTCCAGTGCCTCGCCTATCACGAAGGCGAGCTGTATTTCGGCACGGCAGACGGCAAGATCAAGCACGCGGAACAGGGCGGGACTGACGACGGGACCGTTTATGTGGCGCGCTATGCGGGTCTTTTTGAAACGCTCGGGGCGCAAAGCGTCGTCAAGCGCGTTCTCCAGGCCCGCCCGACTTTCACCTATAGCCAGGACTTCATCGCCAAAAGTTCTGTCAGCATCAATTACACGCTGAACTGGCCTACCGCGCCATCATCTGCGGAAAACGGGACCACGGCTGGCGTGTGGGACGCTGCGGAGTGGGATTCCTCGTCTTGGGACACGCCGGTTGTCAGCAAGGTTCGCGCCAATTGGGTGTCCATCGGCAGGACCGGCTATGCCATTTCGCCGATGATCCAGGTGACGAGCGGAACGACGGTCGCTCCAGACGCTGAACTGGTATCGATGGACGTGACATTCGAGACGGGGAAGGTGGTCGTTTGACCCCGATCTGGGCTCATTGGCAGCAAGACCCGGACACATACGCAGCAATCTGCGAGTTCATATCCTGGCGGGTATGGGGCGAGGCCAGAGACTTCGGCAAGGGCTCTGCTCTCGGCGTGTTCAATGCCGAACGCAAAATGATCGCTGGGCTAGTCTACCACAACTACGATCGCAAGGCTGGCGTGGTGGAGATTTCCGGCGCTGCCGATACCCCGAGATGGCTCCCGAGGCCCATCCTCTGGGAGATGTTTTCGTACCCGTTCAACGAATTGCGGTGCCAGGCGGTGGTGATGCGGGTCGACCCCGAAAATCTTCGCCTGTCGCGCATCCTGACGACTTTGGGGTTCGAAATGTACCCGGTCCCGAGGTTGCGGGGTCGCGACAAGCCAGAAGTGTTTTTCGTCCTTGGTGACGACGTGTGGCGGAAGAACGGTTTTCATAAGGAAAACAGATAGATGGGCAAAGCGCCAGAACCCACACCCCCGAAGGAGACGAGCGCCGCCCAGACCGGCACCAGCGTCTCCACGGCCATTGCGAACGCGTTCCTGAATAACCCGAACGAGGTCACGCCGGACGGGACCAGGACCAGCGAGCAGACCGGCACCTATACGATGAAAGACCCGTACACCGGGCTTTCGTATGAAATCCCGCGTTTCACGGTCAACCAGACGCTCTCGTCGCAGCAGCAGGCCATCAAGGACCAGCAGGATCAGGCAAAACTGAACCTCGGCACTCTGGCCAACACGCAGTCCTCTTTCCTGAACGACTATCTTGGAAAGCCTGTCGACCTGAACAACGATACGACGGAAAGCCGTCTTATGGATCTTGGCCGCAAGCGGCTCGATCCGAAGTTTCAGGATCAGCGGACGGCGCTTGAAACGCGCCTGTCCAATCAGGGTATCAAGCTTGGCACCCCGGCCTATGAAAAGGCCATGAGCCAGTTCGGGCAGCAGGAAAACGACGCGTATAATCAACTCCTGCTTCAGGGGCGCGGACAGGCGGTGCAGGAGGCGTTGACCCAGCGCAACCAGCCCATCAACGAAATCATCGGTCTTATGTCCGGGTCTCAGGTGCAGCAGCCGCAGTTCACGGGCATGAACGGCTCGACCATCCCGACGACGGACAATGCCGGGATTATCGCCAACTACGACAACATGAAGGCGCAGCAGGCGGCGGCCAATGGCGGCATCTTCGGCAGCCTTCTTGGCGGGCTGGGGGGGCTGTTTGCCCTGTCGGACGAGCGCGCGAAGACCGATAAGGAAAAGATCGGCGAGACCGAGGACGGCATGGGAATCTGGTCGTACCGATACAAGGGCGACGACACGCCGCAAATCGGCCTGATGGCGCAGGAAGTGGCGAAGAAAAAGCCGGAAGCGGTCGCTGTTCGCCCGGATGGCCTGATGGCCGTGAACTACGCCAAGGCGCTCAAGAAGAAGGGGGGACGCTGACATGGCCGCGCCGATGTTCTTCTTTGATGCCAACGTGTCGTCGCCGCAGGAATTGGCGAAGAAGCGCGCCGTGGCGCAGGCCATGATGATGAACTTCGGCAAGGCGAGGAACGTCGGCGAGGGGGCTGGGCAATTGCTGCAAGGCATCGCTCTTGGCATTCAGAACCGCAATTGGAACCAGGCTGAGGCGGCAGGCAAGGCAAGCGCGGGAAGTCTGTTTTCCAACCTGTTTTCGGGCGGTCAGGGCGCGTTTCCGCCGGCTCCACCGCCGCCGTCCGGTGGTGGCACTGTTGAGCCCATGGACCCCGCATCGCGCCGGGTTTCGCAGGCGTTCGGAGACCAGCGGACACTTTCTGGAGGCGCTGATCCAATTCAGGAAGTCATGGACGCTCGCGGCGGCGGTTCTGATTGGCTGAAATATGCCAACCAAGGAGCGACGCGCAACCTTCCGCTCGACAATAAGCTTGTGAATGCCATGAGCTTCTTGCCTGAACTCGGCGTCACGATGGAAGTGTTCTCCGGGGGCCAGCCGGGGAAGGGTGAGAAGGGCGGTCGGGTCGGCTCAGTTCGGCATGACCACGGCGGGGCGGCCGATGCATTTTTCTACAAGGATGGCCGGAAGCTCGATTGGGCCAATCCGCAGGACCGCCCGGTTTTCGAGGAAATCGTGCGTCGCGGCAAGGCGGCTGGAATTACCGGATTCGGCGCAGGTGACGGCTATATGCAACCCGGTTCAATGCACCTTGGCTTCGGCGCGCCTGCCGTCTGGGGTGCAGGCGGCAAGGGGGCGAATGCGCCCGACTGGCTACGCAATGCCTTCACAGGAGGCGGCAGCCCGTCTCCGGCTATGCTGGCGCAGCCCGCAATGACTGGCGGCACGCAGGCCCCGATGGCTTCTGTGGCCATAGGGCAGCCTCAGCAGGAACAGCAGCCGCCGCCCGTTCAGATGGCGCAGGCTCAAGGCACGCTCCCCGAAATGGCCGGAAACGCGCCTTCGGTGCCGCGTCAGCAGCCGGGTGGGCCGTCCCTCGAAGTGCTCATGCAGGCCATGTCCAATCCATGGCTTGATGACGGGCAGAAGCAGGTCATCGGCGCCATGCTTGAGCAGAAGATGCGCGAGCAGGACCCGATGAGGGCACTGCAAATGCAGAAGGCGCAGATCGAGCTTCAGCAGATGCAGAACCCGAGCCCGGAATACGACATGATCACCGGTCGCGATGGTTCGATCTTCCGCGCCGACAAGCGAACCGGAAACATCGAACAGGTGTATGGCGGCAAGCCAGATCAGCCGTCCGGGGTGCAGGAGTACGAATATTACGCCAATCAGGAGCGCGCGGCGGGTCGTGAACCTGCCCCGTTCGGCGAATGGAAGGCGACGCAGTCGCGCGCTGGCGCGTCACAGGTCAATATCGACCAGAAGACAGAAGGCGCGTTTGACAAGAAACTGGCGGAGGGTCAGGCCGAAATCTTCAATACGATGGCGCAGGAAGGGCTAAACGCCAACGCAGATATTGCCATCATCGGCCAGCTCGACGGCCTTCTGGGCCAGAACGGCGGGACGCTTTCCGGCCTGTCCAGCATGATGGCCAAGTACGGGATCGGCGGCGAAGGCATGTCCGATATCCAGGCGGCCCAGGCCCTCATCAACAAGCTTGTCCCGTCGCAGCGTCAGCCGGGCTCTGGCACCATGTCGGACAGAGACGTTGAATTGTTCACGCGCTCGCTGCCGAGCATCTGGAATACCCCAGGCGGCAACAAGATCATCCTCGATACCATGCGTGGCCTCGCCGAATACAAGCGCAAGCAGGGTGAGATCGCGATGGGCGTCCAGATGGGCGAACTGACGCGCCAGGAGGCCGTCCAGGCGCTCAAGGCGCTGCCGAACCCGCTCGCCGGCTTTGGTGCCACCGACAAGCCGCAGAATAAGCAGCCCACCGTGATCGATGGCTACACCATCGAAGAGGTCGACTGATGGCCACTTTCCAGATCACCGGCCCGGACGGGAAAAAGTACCGCGTCACCGGAGAGAACCCGGCTGGCGCGATGCAGGCCCTCAAAAAGATGATGGACGCCGACGCCAA
>Ga0208916_10000285_pt1 | contig 25673 bp, 22 predicted proteins | sample DEB19_08_DNA_5_FD_184523 | JGI IMG/M metagenome (GOLD analysis project Ga0208916, IMG submission 184523) | Aqueous microbial communities from the Delaware River and Bay under freshwater to marine salinity gradient to study organic matter... | ecosystem: Environmental > Aquatic > Marine >... | reverse complement strand
CGAGCGGGTCGTGCCAACTGGTTTGCTCGCCGATGTAACGGCTCAAGTCGCGCGCCGGGTCGACTGCGGGATTCAGCAGAACGGTTTTGCAGCCGGTTTTCGCGGCGATCCAGGTCGCGTAAAACCCGCCCAGCGATGAGCCGACGACAGCCATGTTCTGGGTTGGCCAATCGGTTGTACCGCCCATCAGCAAAGCCATGGCTTCTTTAGGTGACGGCGGCAGCTGTGGGCACCACCAATGCACCTGCGGGTGGCGTGACTGAACGGCTTCGGCCATTTTCATGGCTTTCATGGAGCGCGGCGAGGAGCGAAAGCCGTGCAGGTAAAGCAAATGGGTCGTTGTCATTGGGGCATGGTAGCTTGCCAAATCGGGGTCCATGCGAGCGGCAGCTGACAGATAATTGCCGCATGGCTGTCATTTTTGAAAAACCCTCTTTGCTGCGTCGTGTCGCGCCTCTCTTTGAGGGTTTTGATGGCCCCTTGGCTTTTGCGGTTTTTTTGCTGGCGTCTGCCGGGCTGCTGATCATGTATTCGTCTGGTTATGACCATGGCACCCGTTTTGTTGACCATGGCCGCAACATGCTGATTGCCGGGGCCATCATGTTTGTGGTCGCGCAAATTCCGCCGCAGCGTCTGATGGCGTTTGCCGTACCCCTTTATATTTTGGGTGTGGCGCTGTTGGTGGCGGTTGCTGTCTTCGGCATCACCAAGAAGGGCGCCAAACGCTGGATCAATCTGGGCGTGGTCATTCAGCCCAGTGAAATCTTGAAAATCGCCATGCCGCTGATGCTGGCTTGGTGGTTCCAAAAGCGTGAAGGCCAGTTGCGACCACTTGATTTCCTGGCGGCGGGTCTGCTGTTGGTGGTGCCGGTCGGTCTCATCATGAAGCAACCCGATCTGGGCACCTCGCTGCTGGTGCTGGCCGCTGGGCTGGCGGTGATTTTTTTTGCCGGCCTGAGTTGGCGCCTGATCGTGCCGCCGGTCTTGTTGGGCTTGATTGGCGTTGCCTTGGTCGTGTGGTTTGAACCGCAGCTTTGCGCCGATGGCATGCGTTGGCCGATCCTGCACGACTACCAACAGCAACGCATTTGCACACTGCTTGACCCAACGCGTGATCCGCTGGGGCGGGGCTTTCACATCATTCAGGGGATGATTGCGATTGGCTCTGGCGGTATTTTTGGCAAGGGCTTCATGGCTGGCACCCAAACGCATCTGGAGTTCATCCCGGAGCGCACCACCGACTTCATTTTTGCAGCCTACTCAGAAGAGTTCGGGCTGTTCGGAAATTTAATGCTGATCGCGGGTTTCATTTTCCTGATCTTGCGTGGTCTGGCCATTGCGCTGGACGCGCCAACGCTGTTTGCCCGACTTCTGGCAGGCGCGGTGACCATGATTTTTTTCACCTATGCGTTCGTCAACATGGGCATGGTCAGTGGTATTTTGCCGGTGGTCGGCGTGCCTTTGCCCTTTATCAGCTACGGCGGCACGGCGATGGTCACGTTGGGGCTGGCCGTCGGCATTTTGATGTCGATCGCCAAGTCGAAACGGCTGATCCAGTCCTGATCGACAGAACCCCTGCCGGCCGCGCGGCTGAGGCAGACTGCCTACAATGAGCCGATGGTGTCACTCAAATCCTCTCCCGGCTCAGCTCGTAAAACAGACTTTTTTGCGCCTAGCGCCCGGCCCCAAGCCGATGCGACGTCTGAGCGGCTGGCGATTGCTGAAAAGCTGCTACTGGCTCCGTTTGGGCTGACCGAAGCCCATTTGCGCCGCGCCTTGGGTGAGATCACGTCTTACGGCGTAGATGACGCTGATCTTTATTTTCAGTACACCCGTAGCGAGGGCTGGAGCTTGGAAGAAGGCATCGTCAAAACCGGCTCGTTCAGCATTGACCAAGGCGTTGGCGTGCGCGCTGTCAGTGGCGAGAAAACTGCTTTTGCTTACTCAGACGATATTTCTGAAGCCTCCCTGCTAGACGCTGCCCGCACTGTGCGCACCATTTCGGCCGCCACCAAGGCTGGCAAGGTGAAGACCAGCACCCGCAAGGTGGCTGGTAGCCGTTCACTCTACAGCGACATCGACCCAATTGCTTCTCTCGACAGCACCGCTAAAGTCAAATTGCTGGAGCGTGTCGAAAAACTTGCGAAAGCCAAAGACCCGCGCGTGGTGCAAGTCATGGCCGGCTTGGCCAGTGAATATGACGTGGTCATGGTGGCGCGTGCCGATGGCACGTTGGCGGCCGACGTGCGTCCTTTGGTGCGCTTGAGCGTGACGGTGATTGCGGAGCAAAAAATCGCGGGCGTGAGCCGGCGCGAAGTGGGTTCGGGCGGCGGCGGTGGTCGCTTTGGTTTGGCTTATTTCGGTGAAGACCAGATCAATGAATATGTCGATGCGGCAGTCAAAGCCGCGCTCACCAACTTAGAAGCGCGCCCCGCGCCTGCCGGTCAGATGACCGTAGTGCTGGGCTCTGGCTGGCCAGGTATTTTGCTGCACGAAGCGATTGGTCACGGTCTTGAAGGCGATTTCAACCGCAAGGGTTCGAGCGCTTTTGCAGGACGCATTGGTGAGCGCGTGGCGGCCAAAGGCGTGACGGTGCTGGACGACGGCACCTTGGCCGACCGCCGCGGTTCCCTCAATGTGGACGACGAAGGCAACGCCAGCCAGCGCAACGTGCTGATCGAAGATGGCATCTTGAAGGGTTACATCCAAGACTCGCTGAATGCGCGCCTGATGAAGGTCAAGCCGACAGGCAACGGCCGCCGTGAAAGCTATGCGCACACGCCGATGCCACGCATGACCAATACCTATATGTTGGGCGGTGACAAAGCCCCCGAAGAGATTGTGGCGAGCATCAAAAAGGGGCTCTACGCCACCAACTTCGGCGGCGGCCAGGTCGACATCACCTCCGGTAAATTCGTCTTTTCGGCAAGCGAAGCGTTCTGGGTTGAAAACGGCAAAATTCTCTACCCGGTCAAGGGCGCGACGATTGTCGGCAACGGCCCCGATGCGTTGACGCGTGTGACCATGATGGGCAACGACATGGCGCTCGACAGCGGTGTCGGCACCTGCGGCAAAGAAGGCCAGAGCGTGCCCGTGGGCGTCGGCCAGCCAACCCTGCGCATCGACGGCCTGACCGTCGGCGGCACCGCCTGATTTCTTCACTTTGCCGACCTGTGCTACATTGACCCCCATGCATTCAGCCGCATTTTATTTTTCTTACTTTTGGTTCTCAAGCGCCTCCGGCGGTAGAGAGATCCTTGCGTAAGCCCAGAAAACGCAGCTGAATCTCAAAAACCGCCGGACCCTCCGGCGGTTTTTTTTTGCACCTGAATTGTTTAGTCAACCCAGAAGGAAGCCCGTCATGAATGCGTCAGTCCAGAACACCAGCGAAGCCCGCTATGTGCGTCCCGTCGACAAAACCAGCCAGACCGACGACGAACGCATCAAGGACATCACCGTGCTTCCACCTCCCGAGCATCTAATTCGCTTCTTCCCGATCGACGGCACGCCGGTCGAGAGCCTGATCACCCAGACCCGGCACAGCATCCACAACATCATGGCGGGCACAGACGACCGGCTGCTGGTGGTCATTGGCCCGTGCTCGATTCATGACCCGATGGCGGCTTTGGAGTACGCCCGCAAGCTGGTGGAGCAGCGCCACAAATACGCCGATACGCTGGAGATCGTGATGCGCGTGTATTTTGAAAAGCCACGCACCACGGTCGGCTGGAAGGGCCTCATCAATGACCCGTACTTGGACGAGAGCTACCGTATCGACGAAGGTCTGCGCATTGCGCGGCAGTTGCTGATCGACATCAACCGCATGGGCTTGCCGGCGGGGAGCGAGTTTCTGGACGTGATTTCACCGCAATACATCGGTGATTTGATCGCTTGGGGCGCAATCGGAGCGCGCACCACTGAAAGCCAGGTGCACCGCGAATTGGCGTCAGGCATCTCGGCACCGATTGGCTTCAAGAACGGCACGGATGGCAATATTCGCATCGCCACCGATGCGATTCAGGCCGCAGCGCGCGGTCACCACTTTTTGTCGGTTCACAAAAACGGCCAGGTGGCGATTGTGCAAACCAACGGCAACCCGGACTGCCACGTGATTCTGCGCGGTGGCAAAGCACCGAACTATGACGCCGCGAGCGTCGGCGCCGCGTGCAAGGATCTCGAAGCCGCCAAACTGCCCGCCACGCTGATGGTTGACTGCAGTCATGCCAACAGTTCCAAGCAGCACGAAAAACAGCTGGAAGTGGCGCGTGACATCGGGGCCCAAGTTGCGGGTGGATCACGTCAGGTCTTTGGCCTGATGGTGGAAAGTCACCTGAATCCGGGTGCGCAGAAGTTCACGCCCGGCAAGGACGACCCGAAGGCTTTGGCGTACGGCAAGAGCATCACCGATGCCTGCCTGAGTTGGGGCGATTCGCTGGCGTTGCTAGATGGCTTGTCGGAGTCCGTGAAGGCCCGACGCGCGCGCTGAACTTTCAGAGAAGCGAAGCTGGCGGCTAATTTGACGCTTTAAGCTGGCGGCCTTTTCAGGCCGCCAGCGCGTCCAGCAGTTTGGCGTGAATACCGCCAAAGCCGCCGTTGCTCATGCACAGCAAATGGTCGCCGGGCAAGGCTGCGGCTTTGACTTGGGTCAGCAAGGCGTCAAGTGTGTCGGCGACTTGGGCCCGCGCACCCATCGTGGCGAGAGCGGCTCTGGCATCCCAGTCGAGACCGCCGGCGTGGCAAAACGCCAGATCGGCTTGCTCTAAGCTCCAAGGCAGCTGTGCGGTCATGGTGCCTAGCTTCATGGTGTTGCTCCGCGGCTCGAAGATCGCCAAAATGCGCGCTGCTGTGTGGCCTTGCGCATTCAGCTGCCTTCGCAAGCCGTCGATGGTGGTGTGGATCGCCGTTGGGTGGTGCGCAAAGTCGTCATACACCGTGATGTCGCCGCCAGTGCGCTGCACCACGCCGCGCACTTCCATGCGCCGTTTGACGTTCTCAAAGCTGCTCAGCGCTTGGGCCGCGGTGGTCGGGTTGACGCTGACATGCTCGGCCGCCGCGATGGCGGCCAGCGCGTTCAGCTGGTTGTGGACACCGCTGATCGCCCAGCGCACTTCGGCCACCGGTTGGCCGGCTTTCAGCACTTGAAAGGCCTGCGGCTCACCCACGGCCGTGAAGCCGGCTGGGTTCGACAGGCTTGGGCCGAATTGCACTTGCTCACTCCAGCAACCTTGCCCGAGCACGCGCGTCAAGCTGGATTCGGTGGCGTTCACCACCACGCGGCCTTTCGAAGGCACGGTGCGCACCAAGTGATGGAACTGCCGTTCGATGGCCGCCAAGTTCTCAAAAATGTCAGCGTGGTCAAACTCTAGGTTGTTCAGGATGGCCGTGCGTGGCCGGTAGTGAACAAACTTACTGCGTTTGTCGAAAAAGGCCGTGTCGTACTCGTCAGCCTCGATCACAAAGCACTGACCTTGGCCGAGACGGGCGGAGACACCAAAGTTCAAGGGCACGCCGCCGATCAAGAAACCCGGCTGCAAACCCGCCTGCTCCAGAATCCAAGTGAGCATGGCGGTGGTGGTGGTTTTGCCATGCGTGCCAGCCACGGCCAGCACATGGCGGCCTTGCAACACATGCTCAGCCAGCCACTGCGGACCGCTGGTGTAGGGCAAACCTTGGTTAAGGATGGCTTCCATCAATGGGAACTTCGGGCTGCCGTCTGGCAGCAGAGCGCGCGATACCACGTTGCCGATGACAAACATGTCGGGCTTGAAGCCGGTTTGCTGCAACACGCTGGCGTCATAGCCTTCGGTCAGTTCAATGCCCAAGCTGCGCAGCTGGTCGCTCATGGGTGGGTAAACGCCGGTGTCGCAACCGGTGACTTGGTGGCCAGCTTCTCGCGCTAGGGCAGCCAAGCCGCCCATGAAAGTGCCGCAGATTCCCAATATATGTATGTGCATGCAGCATTTTAGGCAACGGCTGGTGGCGCAGCTTCAACCCTTGGTCTGCTGGGGGGCTCAGCTGGTGCAAAAATAAGCGTTATGAACTCTTTTGAACCGCACAACCTGAAGGCTGAAATTGCTGCCGCCGCTGCCGCTATGGTGGTGGAAGAGGGGCTTGAATACGGTCCCGCTAAGCGTCGCGCGGTCAAGCAGATGGCGCTGCCGACACGCACCGAACTGCCTAGCAATGACGAGCTTGAAGACGCCGTGCATGCGTACATTGCGCTGTTTTGCGCTGACACGCAGCCGGCCGAGCTGCAAGCCTTGCGTGAACTGGCCTTGGTCTGGATGCAGCGCATGGCAGAGTTTCGGCCGTTTTTGGGGGGGGCAGTTTGGCACGGCACTGCAACGCGGCTGTCAGACATTTATATCCAGCTGTTTTGTGATGACTCCAAGTCGGCTGAAATTGCCCTGATTGAGCACAAGGTGGATTACGAACCCCGCACAGTCACCGGTTTCTGGGGTGACAGCGTGGAGGCACTGAGCGTTCGCAGCATCTGCAAGCCCTTGCACGAAACCGTTGGGGTGCATCTGATGGTCTATGACCATGACGATTTGCGCGGCGCTTTGCGGCCAGATGCCAAGGGCCGCACGCCACGCGGGGATTTATCGGCTGTCGAGCGTTTGGTCGCCCTTGGGCAGACTTGACACGAACTGCAAAGATCGGGGCTTAAAACCTGCGAAACTGGCTTGAAGTTAAATTGAAAGTTAACAGGAAACCTAGATGATCAAACGTAGAAGCATGCTGTTTGCCGGTACCGCCGTTGGCGCTGGTCTGGCTGGCGTAGGTGCCGCATGGTGGTTGCGTGATCGGCCGCAGGCGCAATCTGCTGTCAGCGTGGCTAAAGACCCTTTCTGGGCGTTGGAGATGGAAACACCCGATGGCGCGACGTTGAAAGTCAGCAGTTTGGCGGGCCAGCCTTTGTTGGTAAATTTTTGGGCGACTTGGTGTCCGCCTTGCGTAGAAGAGTTGCCTTTGCTGAATCGATTCCATCAGGAGCAGCAGGCGCGGGGCTGGCGCGTGCTGGGTCTGGCCGTTGATCAGCCGAGTGCTGTGCGCGCTTGGCTTCAAAAGTCACCGCTGGATTTTCCGATCGTCATGGCTGGTCTGGGGGGGACGGACCTCAGCAAGCGCATGGGTAATTTGACCGGTGGCCTGCCAGTTTCGGTCGCCTTTGGTGCTTCTGGCGACGTGTTGCAGCGTAAAAGCGGGCAACTGTCACCCGCCGATCTTCTCAAATGGGCTGCGCTGACCTGAACATTAATCGTCATGTTTAGTCGTCAACAGTGGCAAATCGGGGCTCAATTTGCGTTAAAGTTCGGCACGGGTAGATTTTTGGATAAGTTCCCCACCACGTAGGAATCGCTTTATCCATCATGCGAGACTCTAGAAAAGTCTGCCGTCAGGGATTTGCAATTTCGTAGATGGGTACAATTCAAGCTGTTTAGTGAACGAAGACCGCCAAATAATGGCGAATGCATCGTTTGGCATCAGGGGTTTGGTACCTGACGACAAGAGCTCGCTGCGAGCTCTTCCCTTCAAAGCAAAGGCCTGGCTTTCAGCCTGCCACCGTCGCCGGAGAATAAAAAATGGATTTACGCAAACTCAAAACACTGATTGACTTGGTTTCAGAGTCGAACGTGTCGGAACTTGAGATCACCGAGGCCGAGGGTAAAGTCAGAATCGTCAAGTTCATGGGCGCTGCGCCTGTGGTCATGCAAGCGCCAGCCATGTTGGCTGCTGCACCTGCGCCCGTTGCGGCGGCGGTGGCTGCTTCTGCGGCCCCTGCGGCCCCGGCCGAGGTGGTCGGTCATGCTGTGAAGTCGCCGATGGTCGGCACTTTCTACCGATCGGCCAGTCCGGGTGCCAAGGCTTTTGTCGAAATCGGCAGCCAGGTCAAAGAAGGCGACACCATCTGCATCATTGAGGCCATGAAGATTCTCAACGAGATTGAGGCCGACAAATCTGGCACCGTGACTGCCATGTTGTGTGAGAACGGCCAAGCGGTGGAATACGGCCAAACACTCTACATCATCGAGTGAAGCGGGCGCTATGTTTAAAAAAATTCTGATCGCTAACCGCGGTGAAATTGCCCTGCGTATCCAGCGGGCCTGTCGGGAGCTCGGTGTCAAAGCCGTGATGGTTTACTCCGAAGCCGACCGCGAAGCCAAATACATCAAGCTGGCTGACGAGTCAGTGTGCATCGGTCCGGCACCATCCGCCCAGAGCTACCTCAGCATGCCGGCCATCATTGCTGCGGCCGAGGTGACTGATGCCGAAGCCATCCACCCAGGTTATGGTTTCCTCAGCGAAAACGCTGATTTTGCCGAACGCGTAGAAAAAAGCGGCTTTAAATTTATCGGCCCGACGCCGGAATCCATCCGCATCATGGGTGACAAGGTCTCTGCCAAGCAGGCCATGATCAAGGCTGGCGTGCCTTGTGTGCCAGGCTCTGAAGGCGCATTGCCCGATGACGCGGCGGTGATCAAGCGCACGGCCAAAGCCGTCGGTTACCCGGTCATCATCAAGGCTGCTGGCGGTGGTGGCGGGCGCGGCATGCGCGTGGTGCACACCGAGGCCGCGCTGATCCATGCTGTCCAAACGACCAAGGCCGAAGCCGGTGCAGCGTTTGGCAATCCGGCTGTCTACATGGAGAAGTTTCTTCAGAATCCGCGCCACATTGAAATCCAGATCATGGCTGACCAGCACAAAAATGCTGTCTGGCTGGGCGAGCGTGACTGTTCTATGCAGCGCCGGCATCAAAAAGTCATCGAGGAAGCGCCGGCACCAGGCGTTCCCCGTAAGCTGATCGAGAAAATTGGTGAACGCTGCGTTGCAGCTGTGAAAAAAATTGGCTACCGAGGCGCAGGCACCTTCGAGTTCTTGTATGAAAACGGCGAGTTTTATTTCATTGAAATGAACACCCGCGTTCAGGTCGAGCACCCTGTCACCGAATGGATCACCGGTGTCGATATCGTGAAGACGCAAATCATGGTGGCCGCTGGCGAACGTCTGCCGTTCACGCAGCGTCAGATCGAGATCAAGGGCCACTCGATTGAATGCCGCATCAATGCGGAGGACCCTTACAAGTTCACGCCGTCTCCAGGTCGCATCACGACATGGCACGCACCAGGCGGCCCTGGTGTGCGGGTTGACTCGCACATCTACGCCAACTATTTTGTGCCACCGAATTACGACTCGATGATCGGCAAGATCATTGTTCATGGCGACACGCGCGAGCAGGCCTTGGCCCGCATGCGCACGGCGTTGGCTGAAACCGTGGTCGAAGGCATCAACACCAACATTGCACTCCATCGTGAGCTGATGGTGGATGCCAAGTTCGTGGACGGCGGCACCAACATTCACTATCTTGAAGAGTGGTTGTCGCAGCGTCAACGCTAAGCTGATCCTTCATTTCAAACCCGCAAGCGCTCCTTGGTGATGCGCTGCGGGTTGTTTTCCTAATTTGGCGGGTCTTTTCATGAGTCTTTTCGAACTGGTCATGCTGGCCCCTGTGGATGCCGTCGAGAGCGTGAGTGATGCGCTCGATGCTTTGGACGCATTGAGCGTGTCGGTCGAAGATGCCGATGCGCAGACCCCCGCTGAGCAGGCGCTTTTTGGCGAGCCCGGCATGCCGCCGCCAAAAGCCGGTTGGGAGCGCTCGCGGATCGTCGCGCTGTTTCCCAACGAAGCAGCCGCGCGCGACGCCGCTGTGCTGCTCGCCGCGCAAGATTTTTTCACTGGCTGCCAAGTGGTTGCCGTCAGCCCGGTGCCTGAGCAGGACTGGGTCCGGCTGACGCAATCACAATTCACCCCAGTCGAGATCACGCCTGAGTTTTGGATAGTGCCAACCTGGCATGAACCACCGGCCCAAGCGCGCCAAGTGATTCGGCTCGATCCGGGGCTGGCTTTCGGCACTGGCACCCATCCGACTACTCGCATGTGTCTGCGCTGGATTGCTGCGGGTCGGGCCGGGAGCCGTGTCCTCGACTACGGTTGTGGCTCCGGTATTCTGGCCATCGGTGCGGCTAAATTTGGGGCGACTGATATTGACGCCGTTGATATCGACGAAGCCGCTGTGCAGTCGACTCTCGCCAACGCCGAGGCGAATCATGTGCAATTGAATGCAGGCTTGCCCGATAAATCGTCGGGGACCTACCAAACAGTGCTGGCGAATATTCTGGCCACGCCGTTGAAGGTTTTGGCGCCGCTGCTGTGTGCGCACGTCGCTCAGGGCGGCCACTTGGTGTTGGCCGGTATTTTGGAGCGTCAAGCCGACGAACTCAAAGCCGCGTATGCCCCGTACGCCACCCTGAGCGTGGCTGACAGCGAAGACGGTTGGATCTTGATGACGGCGAAAATCTGAACTTTCTCAAGACGCCAAGCCCTACAATTCGACGCGATGAGCTTGATAACCTGTTGCCCCACATGTCGAACGATGTTCAAGGTCGTGCCCGATCAACTGAAAGTGTCGGACGGCTGGGTCCGTTGCGGTCATTGCGACGGCGTCTTCGATGCGTCCGCACACTTTCAGGCGATTGCTGGGCCTGAGTCTCTGGACGTCCCTGACGTTGAAGTCGAGGACATGAGCCCGCCAGCGCCTACTGTCTTGCACGTGCAACCTTCTCCGGCAGTGGCATTGATCGATGACGCATCAGTATCCGCCCCGCTGTCTAGTTACCTGTCGGCGCCAGAGGCTGCTGATTTTTCGGTCCAAGACGATCGCGTTCGCAGCCAAGAGGATGCTGACCGTCACGCGCTGTACGCTTCGACAAAAGCAAAAAAATCCACGAATTCGGGAAAGGCCGAGGAAGCCCGTCGGCCGCCACTTCCCGATGTGACTTTTGTTCAGAAGGCGAAACGTAAAGACAAACCCAAGGGTCCGATTGACCGGATTCTTGCCGCAGTGTTGGCTATAGCCCTGCTATGTGCGCTGGCGTTGCAAGTGCTCTTGCACGAACGCGATGCCTTGGCTGCACGTTACCCGGCACTGTTGCCAGCACTCGAACTGCTGTGCCAAGAAATGGAGTGTCAGATCAACCCGCCTCGCGTCATTGAGGCAATCGTGATCGACAGCTCTTCATTCACGCAGACTGGTGTGGATGCATATCGTCTGAATGTCGTTATCAAAAATACACGGCCCGTTGTTGTCGCCATGCCCGCGCTGGAAGTGACTTTGACCGGCTCACAAAATGAGGTCTTGATGCGCAGGGTCTTATTGCCGGCCGAGTTCGGCGCAGTCAACAATCGACTGGAACAGGCCGCCCCTTTCTCAGGCAGCATGGCGCTACGGGTCCTCCAGCCCCCGCTACCTTCTCAGCCGTTGCCGATGGCTCCTTCGTCTGCTGCACCTGCCCCAACTGACGTGCCACCAGTCCCCGAGACGCCTGCCGCAACAGTACCCATCACCGGTTACCGGCTGTTTGTTTTTTACCCCTGAACCTCGAGAAATAAACGCATGCCTGCTTTGATTTGTGGATCCTTGGCCTTTGACACCATCATGACTTTTGAGGGGCGTTTTGCCGAGCAGATCATGCCCGAACAATTGCACATATTGAATGTGTCGTTTCTGGTTCCTGCGCTGCGCCGCGAGTTTGGTGGCTGTGCCGGCAACATCGCCTACAGTCTGACGCAACTTGGCGGCAACGCGTTGCCCATGGCCACAGTCGGCAACGATGGTATGGACTACCTAGCGCACCTTCGCCGCAAGGGTATCAGCACCGAGTTCATTCGCGAACTGACCGACACTTACACGGCTCAAGCCATGATCATGACGGACCGCGATAACAACCAGATCACAGCTTTTCATCCTGGTGCGATGAGTCAGGCGCACTTGTCGGAAGTGGTCGCCCGGCATGACATCAAGATCGGCATCATTTCACCCGATGGCCGTGACGCCATGCTGCAGCATGCAGCGCAATTCAAGGCCGCCGGTATTCCCTTTGTGTTTGATCCCGGTCAGGGCTTGCCGATGTTCAATGGCGACGAGCTCACGCAGTTTGTTGAGCTGGCCACCTGGGTAACGGTCAATGACTACGAAGGCCGCATGCTCAGTGAACGCACCGGTCTGGACAACAAAGCGCTGTCGCGCCGAGTCGAGGGTCTTGTCGTCACACTTGGCGCTGAAGGTTGTGAAGTCTGGATTGACGGGGCAATGACCTTGGTTGCTCCCGTCAAGGCTACCGAACTGGTGGATCCGACCGGCTGTGGTGATGCTTTTCGAGGTGCTTTGTTGTTCGGTCTTGAAAAAGGCTGGTCTTTGGCGAAGTGCTGTGAACTGGGCAATCGCGTCGGTGCTCACAAGATCGCCACACCGGGTTGCCAAAATTACACGCTTGAGACGATTCGTCCAGCTTGAGCCATTCGCTTCGGCTGAATGGCTGATTGATCAGATGTTAGGTTGATGGAATGATGCGTTCCCAGCGCGCTGTCGCTACCACGCTGCTGTCGATCCGTAGCTGTTTGCGCCGTGATGTTTGGCCGCGTGCCAGAGAGATGTCACGTTGCGCGATGCCTAATTCTTTGGCTAGCCATTTGATTAACGCTTCATTGGCTTTGCCGTCAATCGGCAGCGCATGCAATCGCACGCGCAGTGCTTGCTGACCTTCCTCACCATAAAGCCCATCCGTTTCCGTTTGCGATGCATTGGGCATGACGTGAATACTCACTAGACAGTCCCCTGTTTTAGGGTCGTGCTTAAAAAAGACGGCTTCGGGGGCGCGGTGTGGGGGCATGTCGATTAGATCAGCGAAAACAAAAAAGCCCGGCATCTTTCGACGCCAGGCTTCAAGCAGAGTTACCTTACTGCTTAGGGCTTGCTGGCTGTTGGAAACGGCCAGGCAGCTTGCGGGTTCAGAGTCGTCTGAGCCGCTGGGCTGGCCGCTGCAGCAGGAGCTTTTGCAGCGGGCTTTTTCGCGGCTTTCTTCGCAGCGGGCTTTTTCGCGGCTTTCTTCGCAGCGGGCTTTTTCGCAGCTTTCTTCGCAGCGGGCTTTTTCGCAGCTACTTTCTTAGCAGCAGCTTTTTTCGCTGGCGCTTTTTTGGCAGCGGCTTTTTTAGCCGGAGCTTTTTTCGCTGGCGCTTTTTTGGCCGGAGCCTTTTTCGCTGCTACTTTTTTAGCCGGAGCTTTTTTCGCTGGCGCTTTTTTGGCCGGAGCCTTTTTCGCTGCTACTTTTTTAGCCGGTGCTTTCTTGGCCGGTGCTTTTTTAGCGGCCGGGGCTTTTCTTGGTGCAGCTTTTTTAGCTGCTGGTTTTTTCGCAGTTGCCATAGTTTTCTCCTTGATCACGTTGCAAAGAGCACTTCACGTCTGGAGTACGTGAAGCGATTCACGGCGTTGGGCCGACCGGATAACCGGAGCCCAGCGCCGAGAACACGGGAACAAAAACCATTGCCCGCCCCGTGGCGTGCTGTTTGGTTTTTGCGTAGTTCAAAAATCATGTGGCTAAAAGATTCAATCCCAAGAAAGAGCGCCGCCCGATTGATACTCAATCACGCGGGTTTCAAAGAAGTTGCGCTCTTTTTTCAGGTCGATCATCTCGCTCATCCATGGGAAGGGATTTTCTTCGTTCGGGAACAACGTCTCTAAGCCAATCTGGGTGGCACGGCGGTTGGCAATGTAGCGCAGATAACCCTTGAACATAGATGCATTCAGGCCTAGAACACCGCGTGGCATGGTGTCTTCTGCGTAGCGATACTCGAGCTCAACAGCTTGCATGAACAGGGCTTTGATCTCAGCTTTGAACTCAGATGTCCAGAGATGCGGATTTTCCAGCTTGAGCTGGTTGATCAAATCAATACCGAAGTTGCAATGCATCGACTCATCGCGCAAGATGTACTGGTACTGCTCGGCAGCGCCCGTCATTTTGTTTTGCCGGCCCAGTGCCAAAATCTGCGTGAAGCCCACATAGAAGAACAGGCCTTCCATCAGGCAGGCAAAGACGATGAGGGACTTGAGAAGCGTTTGATCGTTCTCAGGGGTGCCCGTTTTGAAGAGGGGGTCAGAGATCGCGTCAATGAAGGGGATCAAAAACTGGTCTTTGTCGCGAATCGACTGGACTTCGTTGTAAGCGTTGAATATTTCGCCTTCGTCCAAGCCCAACGATTCAGTGATGTACTGATAAGCATGGGTGTGGATGGCCTCTTCGAAAGCTTGGCGCAAGAGGAACTGGCGGCACTCAGGCGCGGTGATGTGACGGTAAGTGCCCAGCACGATGTTGTTTGCCGCCAGTGAATCAGCGGTGACGAAAAATCCGAGGTTACGCATGACCAGGCGGCGCTCGTCATCGGTCAGTCCATTCGGGTCTTTCCACAGGGCGATGTCGCGCGTCATGTTGACTTCTTGCGGCATCCAATGGTTGGCGCAGGTGGCTAGGTATTTTTCCCAAGCCCATTTGTACTTGAACGGCACCAGCTGGTTGACATCGGTCTGACCATTGATGATGCGTTTGTCGGAGGCCTTGACGCGGCGATAAGTCGCCGGTACGGGTGCAGATGAATCAAACGCTGTGATGGCCGAAGCGACTGGCTTCAGTACGGCCGGCACGATGGCGCCATCGTTGAGCATGCGCTGAGGCGCATCGGCTTGAGGTTGCAAAGAAAATGGCGGAAGCTCCATCGAACGGCTTTCAGGAGAGCCGCTGACAAGCGAGTTTTGCAGTGATGGTTTGACTTCTTCGTCCCAGGTCAACATAGATGTTTCCAATAACGTTGGATTATGAAAGCAGCATTAAAAAATGAAAAGTGATTCATTGAAATCGCTGTGGTGAGTGTTGTTCAATTACATCGAAATGGCGCATTGCAGAACTTCTGCAGCGCGCCATTTTTTTATTGACAAGACTCGCAGCCTGGATCGTCGATGGCGCAGAACTTGATGTCGGTCGCTGGTGTCGCACTCAACTGCGCATGCGCCGTGGCCGCAGCTGCGTCCATGGCATTCATGCTGCCGCTGTCGTCGGTGTTGCCTGACGCCACAGAGTTGAGCTTGCCCGCTTTCACGGTTGATTTTTCTGCGTGTGTGGCGCCCATGGTGCGGAGGTAGTAAGTCGTTTTCAAGCCGCGCAACCAAGCCAGCTTGTAGGTGTCGTCGAGCTTTTTACCCGAAGCGCCAGCCATGTAGATGTTCAGCGACTGCGCTTGGTCAATCCATTTTTGGCGACGCGATGCAGCTTCGACGAGCCAGGTGGCATCGACTTCAAAAGCGGTGGCGTAAAGCGCCTTGATCTCTTGCGGGACGCGGTCAATTGGACGCAGTGAACCGTCAAAGTGTTTCAGGTCTACGACCATCACATCGTCCCACAGGCCGAGGCGTTTCAGATCACGCACGAGGTAGCCGTTGATGACCGTGAATTCGCCTGACAAGTTGGACTTCACAGAGAGGTTGCCGAAGCAAGGCTCGATGCAGGCATCAACGCCAATGATGTTGGAGATAGTGGCTGTCGGTGCAATGGCAACGCAGTTTGAATTGCGCATGCCGTCCGCTGCGATCTTGCTGCGCAGCGCATCCCAATCGAGGGTGGCGGAACGGTCGACTTCAATGTAACCGCCACGCTCTTTGGCAAGCATGTCGAGTGTGTCGAGTGGCAAGATGCCTTGGTCCCAAAGTGAGCCTTTGTAGCTGGTGTATTTACCGCGTTCTTTGGCAAGCTCTGTCGAAGCCCAGTAGGCGTGGTAGCAGACGGCCTCCATTGATTTGTCGGCGAACTCTACCGCAGCGTCACTGGCGTAAGGCGTGCGCAATTCGTAGAGGCAGTCCTGGAAGCCCATGATGCCCAGACCGACCGGACGGTGGCGCATGTTGGAGTCGCGGGCTTTTTTGACGGCGTAGTAATTGATGTCGATCACGTTGTCCAGCATCCGCATGGCCGTCGTGATGGTTTTCTTGAGCTTGTCGTGGTCGAGCTCTTTGGTACCGTCTGCCGCGGTTTTCAGGTGTTGCACCAGATTGACAGAGCCGAGGTTACAAACAGCGGTTTCGGTGTCGCTGGTGTTCAGTGTGATTTCAGTGCAGAGGTTCGATGAGTGAACCACGCCGCAGTGTTGCTGGGGCGAACGAACATTGCAGGCGTCCTTGAAGGTGATCCATGGATGGCCTGTTTCGAACAGCATCGAGAGCATCTTGCGCCACATGTCGATGGCTTGTAGCTTGCGTGACGGTTTGATTTCACCGCGCTCGGCGCGTGCTTCGTAGGCCGTGTAGGCCTTTTCGAACTCGATGCCGAACTTGTCGTGCAGGTCAGGTGTGTCGTTGGGCGAGAACAAAGTCCAACTGCCTTTTTCCATGACCCGGCGCATGAAAAGATCCGGAATCCAGTTGGCGGTGTTCATGTCGTGCGTGCGGCGTCGGTCGTCGCCGGTGTTCTTGCGCAGATCTAGGAACTCTTCAATATCCAAGTGCCAAGTTTCCAAGTAGGCACAGACAGCGCCCTTGCGTTTGCCGCCTTGGTTGACTGCGACGGCGGTGTCGTTGACGACCTTGAGGAATGGAACAACGCCTTGTGACTCGCCGTTGGTGCCCTTGATGTGGGCGCCCAATGCGCGCACTGGCGTCCAGTCATTGCCTAGGCCGCCTGCAAATTTCGACAACAAGGCGTTTTCTTTGATGGCGTCGTAGATGCCACCCAAGTCGTCGGCGACCGTGGTCAGGTAGCAAGACGACAGCTGCGAGCGCAGTGTGCCAGCGTTGAAGAGGGTCGGCGTGCTCGACATGAAGTCGAACGAGGACATGATTTCGTAGAACTCGATGGCCCGGCCTTCGCGGTCGATTTCATCAAGTGACAAGCCCATGGCGACGCGCATGAAGAAAGCTTGTGGCAGTTCAATGCGCTGTTTGCGCACGTGCAGGAAGTAGCGGTCAAACAGTGTCTGCAGGCCGAGGTAGTCAAACTGCATGTCGCGCTCGGGCTTGAGCGCAGCGCCGAGGCGGGCCAAGTCAAACTGCAGTAGTTTTTCGTCGAGCAGGTCGTTGTCAACACCCTTCTGGATGAACTTTGGGAAGTACTCTGCGTAGCGCGTACTCATGGCCTCGTGTGCGACTTCTTCGCCTAACACTTCGCGGCGAATGGTATGCAGTAACAGACGGGCTGTGGCGTAGGTGTAGTCGGGGTCTTTTTCGATCAGCGTACGGGCGGCCAGGATAGAGGCTTTGTAGACCTCATCGATGGGCACGCCATCGTACAGGTTGCGCATGGTTTCTGCGACGATCGGATCTGGCTTCACTTCAGCGCCTAGACCAGCGCAAGAAGCTTCAATGAGAGCTTGCAGTTGAGCGATGTCGAGGGCGACTTTTTTGCCGCCGTCGATGACGTGCAATGAATGCACGGCGGGCATCTGATGAGCGCTTTGTTGAGCACGTTCTTGCGTGCGTTTTTCGCGGTATAGCACGTAGGCCCGGGCAATTTCATGATGGCCGCCACGCATCAGGCCAAGTTCTACATTGTCTTGTACATCTTCAATGTGGAAGGTGCCGCCGCCTGGACGCGAGCGCATCAACGCGCGGATGACGGCTTGCGTCAAGCCATCGACGGTTTCACGAACGCTGGCAGAAGCTGCGCCTTGCGTGCCATGCACAGCCAAAAAGGCTTTCATCATGGCGACAGCGATTTTGTTCGGCTCAAAAGGAACTACAGCGCCGTTGCGGCGAATGATCTGGTACTGGCTGTAAGGGGTGGACAGCGCTTGTGTGTCTGCGCCCGGATGAACCTTGGCCAAGCTGGTCGGCGAGTTGGCTGCGGTGTGGATGCTGGTTTGCATGGATTTCCTCGGGTGAATTATTCGTCGGTGTTTGTAGAAGACTGACAGGTCAAGACTGATGCGGGCGTTGAGTCGCTGCGGGGTCGGTTTCCTGAAATGTTTGGGGCTTGATCCACATGTCGAATCGCATTAATCAAATTAAGTTCACACACTATATCTAGTGTCTAAACTTAATTCAAGCACTACATGTAGTGTTTTTTAGATAAATTGATGAAGCTGGCGATTGTAGCGATTGGCGAGCTTGGTTTCGAAAAATAAGGGTCTTGGCCCGAGATCAATCCGGCGCCGTATCGGGCGGAAAGCTGGCAGATCCCAACCCCAGCGACCGACGCAGCGTTGGCCAGTCGAAACCAGCGCCGGGGTCGTTTTTGCGTCCCGGGGCAATGTGCTCGTGCCCCGCCACCTGAGTGATTGGGTACGTCTGGAGTAATGCGGCCGACAGGCTGCTCAGGGTTTCGTACTGAGGGTTTTCGAAAGCCAGTCCTTCCAGGCCTTCTAGTTCAATCCCGACCGAGTAGTCATTGCAGTTGTCTTTTTCGAGGTAAACCGATTCGCCTGCGTGCCAGGCGCGGTCGTTGCAACTGACGAACTGCCAGAGCTGGCCATCGCGCGCAATGAAAAAATGGGCCGATACTTGCAGACCGCGAATGCTGCGGAAATAGTTGTGTGCATCCCAGTCGAGCTGATTTGTAAACAGGCGCTGTACCTGGCCGGTGCCGTACTCACCCGGTGGCAGGCTGATGGAGTGGATGACGATTAAATAGGGCTGGACGTCCGTGGGTCGAGGACCGAAGTTTGGAGATTCCAAGCGCCGCGCGAAGCGATACCACCCGTTTTCCCACAACGGCAGCGTTTTTGTCTGCATGTCAGTCTTGGGCATCAACCTTCAGCCTGACGGCGGTGTGCATCGCTGCAATAGACGCCACGGCCACTGGTCAGCGCCTCAGTCCTTGGCAGATGAACGGAGCAGACGTCGCACGCAACGATTTCAGTGGCCGGCAGCTGCCGTGGGCGGCTCTGGGGTTTTGGTTTTTTCGGACTTGTTTTGTCTGCCATGTTGGATCGGCGTTTGCCTTGCCATAGCCAGATCACGGCCATCGTCAAGCCAAAAATCAATAAGTATTTCATGAGCGGTGCAGCACGACTTCAAGGACAAAACGAGAGCCTGCGTAACCCAGAAGCAGCAGGCCTGACCCTAGATATAGAACGTTGCGCGCTTTGCGGCCGCGCCAGCCCAGTCGCGCTCGGCCCATCAGTAAGCCGGCAAAGGTGATCCAAGCTAGCACTGAAAAAATGGTTTTGTGATTCCACAGCGGGCTCAAATGTGGGCCATACAGCATTTCGGCAAAAAACCAGCCCGCCAGCAGAGAGGCCGTCAGCAATATAAAACCCGCTTCGACAAAGCGAAAGGTCAGGCGCTCTAGTGTCAGCAAGGGCACGCCCGAGTCGTTGGGGTGCGCCGAGCGCATGGAGCGTTCTGAACGACTCATCAGCCAGCCGTGCACCAGTGCAGATGCGAAGAGGCCATAAGAGGCCATGCCCAGCGCCCAATGCAAAGGCAGCCAGGGCGATGCGATGCGGTGGTAACTGGTGCCTGGAAACGCCAGCGCCATCAGCACCGCTGCAGCGCCCACGGCCGCCAGCGCCCAGCGTGCTTTGAGCTGCGGAATGAGTCCGCTTTCAATGGCATAGATCGTCACCACCAGCCAGACCGTCGTCGACAAGGCGGGTGCGAAACCAAACCGAGGAGGCACCCCAAACAGTCCGGCCGCCAGCGCCAACGCGTGCAGCAGCCAGGCGGCCACCAGCCATCTACGGGCTGCGGGGGTGCTCAGGCGCTGGCTGAGCAGCGCTAAAACACCATACAAAAGCGCGGCACCGACGGCTGTTGTCACGCCAAACCACGCGCTAAAAGCTAAAATCATGTGGACAGTTTATCCCTTCCCTGCTTCTTCAAATTAACCCTTGCTCCATGCGTGGAGCCGTCCCATGGCCTCAGCCCTTACCGACAAACTCTCTCGCCTCGTCAAGGAAATGCGTGGCCAAGCCCGCATCACCGAGTCGAATGTGCAGGACATGCTGCGCGAGGTGCGCATGGCCTTGCTGGAGGCTGACGTGGCCTTGCCCGTGGTGCGCGACTTTGTTGCCCGCGTCAAGGACAAAGCCTTGGGTCAAGAAGTCATGGGCTCTTTGTCGCCGGGTCAAGCCTTGGTCGGCATCGTCAATCGCGAACTCGCCGCGACCATGGGCGAAGGCGTCAGCGACATCAATCTGGCGGCGCAACCACCGGCCGTGATTTTGATGGCCGGCCTGCAGGGCGCTGGTAAAACCACCACCACCGCCAAGCTGGCCAAACACCTGATCGAAAAGCGCAAGAAAAAAGTGCTGACGGTGTCAGGCGACGTGTATCGGCCGGCCGCGATTGAGCAGCTCAAGACCGTGACCCAACAAGCTGGCGCCGAGTGGTTCCCCAGCTCCCCAGATCAAAAACCGGTGGACATCGCCCGGGCTGCGCTAGATTACGCGCGCCGGCATTTCTTTGACGTGCTGCTGGTCGATACCGCGGGCCGCTTGGCCATTGATGAAGCACTGATGAGTGAGATCAAGGAACTGCATGCGGTCTTGCAACCGGTAGAGACTTTGTTCGTGGTGGATGCCATGCAGGGTCAAGATGCGATCAACACCGCCAAGGCCTTCAAGGATGCACTGCCCTTGACCGGCATCATCCTGACCAAGACCGATGGCGACTCACGCGGCGGTGCCGCTTTGAGCGTGCGTCAAATCACCGGCGCACCGATCAAGTTCTCCGGCACCAGCGAGAAATTGGATGGCTTGGAGGTCTTTGACGCGGAGCGCCATGCCGGACGCATTCTGGGCATGGGTGACATCCTGGCGCTGGTGGAGCAGGTCACGGCCGGTGTCGATGTGGCGGCTGCGCAAAAGCTGGCTGCCAAGATGAAGAGCGGCAGCGGTTTTGACCTCGACGATTTTCTGAGTCAGCTGCAGCAGATGAAAAACATGGGCGGCCTGTCCAGTCTGATGGACAAGTTGCCGGCGCAGATGGCGGCCAAGGCTGGTCAGATGGACATGGACAAGGCTGAAAAAGATATTCGCCGAAAGGAAGGCATCATCCAAAGCATGACGCCACTGGAACGGCGCAAGCCCGAAATTATCAAGGCCACCCGCAAGCGCCGCATTGCTGCCGGCTCAGGTGTGCATGTTCAGGAAGTCAACCGTTTGCTCAATGAGTTTGAACAGATGCAGGGGATGATGAAGAAGATGAAGGGCAGCGGCATGATGAAAATGATGAAGCGCATGGGCGGTATGAAAGGCATGGGCGGGATGGGCAAGCCGCCTTTTTAAGCCCCAGTGCGACTTCGCCCTTTGCTGCTAGAAAATCGCTAGGCTACAGCAAGGTCGCTAGGTGAAGGGCCTCGGGCTGGCCATCTCGCGTTAATACTTCACCGCGCAGCGAACGCTGCATGGCTTCGGTGATTGTCACGTCAATCATCTGGCCGACCAAGCGCGCGGGGCCCTTGAAATTGACGACGCGGTTGCACTCGGTTCGGCCCATCAGTTCAGTGGCGTCTTTGCGTGATGTGCCTTCGACCAAGATGCGCTGCACCGTACCGTGGCGGCTGGCGCTGATGGCGCGCACATTGGCGTCAATGGCGGCTTGCAGCTCGTGCAAGCGACGCAGTTTGACGTCGTGTGGCGTGTCGTCATGCAACGTGGCGGCGGGTGTGCCTGGGCGCGGGCTGAAGATAAAGCTGAAAGAGGTGTCATAGCCAACGTCGTCAATCAGCTTCATCATCTTGCCGAAGTCTTCTTCTGTCTCGCCCGGAAAACCGACGATGAAGTCGCTGCTCATGGCCAAGTCAGGCCGAATAGCGCGCAGCTTGCGAATCGTGCTTTTGTATTCCATGGCGGTGTAGCCGCGCTTCATCGCCATCAAGATGCGGTCGCTGCCGTGCTGTACCGGCAAGTGCAAATGGTTCACCAGCTTGGGCAGCTTGGCGTAAGCCTCAATCAGGCTTTGCGTGAACTCATTCGGGTGGCTGGTGACGTAGCGAATGCGCTCAATGCCGGGGATGTCGGACACGTACTCAAGCAGAAGGGCGAAGTCGGCAATTTCAGTCTGGCCGCTTTTACCGGCCGCCGTCATCGGGCCGCGGTAAGCATTGACGTTTTGCCCCAGCAAGGTGACTTCTTTGACGCCTTGGTCGGCCAGCCCGGCGATCTCGACCAGCACGTCATCAAACGGCCGCGAGACTTCTTCGCCGCGGGTGTAGGGCACCACGCAATAGCTGCAGTACTTGGAGCAGCCTTCCATGATGCTGACAAAAGCGCTGGCACCCTCAACGCGCGCTGGCGGCAAGTGGTCAAACTTTTCGATCTCCGGAAAGCTGATGTCGACCTGCGATTTACCCAGACGCTCGCGGGCCTTCAGCAGCTCAGGCAGGCGGTGCAGGGTTTGCGGACCAAACACCACGTCCACATACGGCGCGCGCTGAATGATGGCCGCACCTTCTTGGCTGGCGACACAGCCGCCGACACCGATCAGCACACCTTTTTTCTTCAGGTGCTTGATGCGGCCGAGGTCACTGAAGACTTTTTCTTGCGCCTTTTCACGCACCGAACAGGTGTTGAAAAGTATCAGGTCAGCTTCTTCCACGTCTTGCGTGGGTTCATAGCCTTCCGCGGCATGCAGCACGTCGCTCATCTTGTCCGAGTCGTACTCGTTCATCTGGCAGCCGAAGGTTTTGATAAAGACTTTTTTGCTCATGAGGTGCGGTGTCTGAAAAAGAGAAATAAGACGGCTGTCAGACCGTCTGAAGTAAGAGGGTGTTTGCTTGTCCCGAATGACCGGAATGAAAAGCTTGGCCTGCTTGGCCGATGTGAACCGCCTCGCCTGAGTCTGCCGATGTCAGGGCTGACGGTGCAGATCAGTTCGCCCGATAGCGCGCGCGCTCGGGCGCGGATGCGTGGGAGAACAGACTAAAAATACTGAAAAAGCGAGCGTTGCAGCGGTTCATGGTGTTTGTCCAGAGGCTGTTGAGGGAAGGGCGAAAAGCCTCCCAGTATAAAAGCTTGCCGCCTGTTCAGCTTACCCGCGGGCGCAGGAGAGTCAGTCAACCTTCCCAATGCGTAAAAGCGTTGCCTTGATTCGCTCGGCGTCTTTGTTCAAGAACTCGTCGAACGCAGTGGCAGTTCGGTAGTCCGGGACTGCACCAAGCTTGCTCATGCTCTGAACAAAGCCGTTGTCCATCGTGACTGCTTTTTGAATGTCGGCACGCAATGTTTGAACCACGGCATCGGGTGTTTTTGCGGGTGCAAAAAGGCCGATCCAGATATAGAACTCCGCATCTTTGTAGCCCAATTCAACTGCGGTGGGTACGTCCGGCAACGCGGCTACGCGCTTCGCTCCGGTCGTGACAAGGGCTCGAAGTGAACCCGCTTTGATTTGCGCAGACAGTGCGGAGGGGGAGCTGGCTGTGGCGCTAATGTGACCCCCCAAAACCGCCAAAATAGCCGGGCCACCACCCGAATACGAAATATGACGAAATTTCACGCCTGCTGCATTGGCCAGCATTTCGATCGGGAGGTGGGAGGCGCTGTAAGCACCTGAAGATCCGTACGTGAGTTTTTCTGGATTGGCGCGGGCATCTGCGATGAATTCTTGATAAGTTTTCCAAGGGGCATCAGCTTTAACCACCAGCACCACCGGGTCAGCCACCAACAAGGCCAGTGGGACGAAGCTGGATCGATCAAAGGTGGATGTCCGGCCAAAGAGTCGGTCGGCTTCAGGCAGTATCAACAAGGACGGGTTGGTGGCTAAGACCGTGTAGCCGTCAGCGACTGCGTTGGCAACTGCGGCAGTTCCTATGGCGCCACCAGCCCCAGGGCGGGTGAGAATAACGGTGGGTTGTTTCCACACGTTGTTCATGGCTTGACCCATCAGCCGGGTCGGTTGATCTGCAGCGCCGCCTGGTGGGAATGGCACAACAATACTCACGGGCTTGCTAGGGAAAACAGTTTGCGCCAAGACGGGCCCGCTGACTAACAAGCCGAAACACCAAAGTAAAAGACTGAATTTTTTCATTTTGTCTCCAAGGGTTACTCAACCGCTTACTATGTTATTCCACTAAATACAGGAGTACAACAAAATGCCAGTGTTCACGAAAAGCGCTTTAGAAAAAATTACCGCGTCCATTTTTTGTTCGGCAGGCGCTCCTGAAGACATGGCTCAACAAGTGGCGGAGGTATTGGTTGACAACCACATGGCGGGACATGACTCGCATGGAATTTTGCGTATTCCAGAGTATCTGAAAAGTATTGAAGACGGAGAAATCGTACCCACGGCGCGACCTGAAATACTTCAAGAGACGCCAAACTCTGCATTGATCACCGGTCACTGGGCGCTCGGGCAGTGCACAGGGCTTTTTGCGGCTGACTTGGCCATTGCCAAGGCGAAAGCAAACCGTGTTGCGGTGGTTTCTGTGGTGCAGGCTGCACACACCGGGCGCTTGGCCGCCTTCACAGATCGTGCTGCTCAACAGGATGTTGTCATGTTCATGGCGATCGGAACGGTTGACCGCCCTATGACCGCGCCTTTTGGCGGTGCTGCAGCCGTCTTGGGAACCAATCCGATTGCATTTTCTATTCCGAATCCAGCGGGCGCTCCAGTGACCTTGGATATTGCAACTTCGGCCATCGCCGCCGGTAAAGTCAAAGTGGCCAAGGCACGCCATGAAAATCTGCCTCCGGATGTCATTCTCGATAAACATGGAAACCCCTCCATCAATCCCCAGGACTTTCTTGACGGGGGCTTTTTGTTGCCCTTTGGAGCGCACAAAGGTTATGCGCTGGCGGTCATCGCCGAACTCCTCAGCGGCCCCCTGATTGGCGCTGAAGCCTACCCGGGTGTGACAGCGCGTAGCGGGATCTTTATTTTTGCGATGGACGCCAGTCTTTTCAGGCCCATGGCTGAGTACGCGCCTGCCTTGGCTGAAAGTTTGGGACGCATCAAGGCCGTGCCGCCAGCCAAGGGCTTTGATGAGGTGATGGTGCCCGGTGAGCCTGAAGCGAGAGTTCGGGCCAAACGTGAGAAGGAAGGCATCCCCATTCCCGATGACACATGGCAAGCGGTATGCGCTGCTGCGCGAAGCGTTGGTCTTGAGCTCGCCTGAACTGGACGCACAAGCGTCAGCTTGATGGTCCTGATGGCCATGGATGTGCTTGCCTTTTGGTCAGATGCCGACTAAAGATAGTCTCGCATTTCCAAGCATGACGCCCCCATGAACCAGACACACCAGCAGAACGAGCCCAGCGGCCCCGGTCTTGACCAGGCCACTGCGGAGGCGCGGTTGATCAGCGAAGGCGCTAACGAGATCGGGCCGCACGAAGGGCGCAGCCTGTGGGGCATCGCGCTGGAGGTGGCACGTGAACCGATGTTTTTGCTGCTGCTGGTGTCTGGTGGTATTTATTTGACCATCGGCGAGCCACGAGAGGCATTGGCGCTGCTGGGCTTTGTGCTCATGATCATGGGTATCACCATTGGCCAAGAGCGGCGCACCGACAACACACTCAAAGCCCTGCGCGATCTGTCCAGCCCGCGCGCGCTGGTCATCCGTGACGGACAAGCCCATCGCATTGCCGGGCGCGAAGTGGTGCGTGGCGATCTGATGATGTTGGCTGAAGGTGACCGGGTGCCGGCCGATGGCGAGGTGCTGCAGGCGCACGAACTGGCGCTCGACGAATCGCTGCAAACTGGGGAATCCGAGGCCGTGGCCAAACAGGCGGGTAGCAGTGCGGTGTTGGCCGGCACGTTGGTGGTGCGTGGACAGGGATTGGTGCGCGTCACGGCCACCGGCGCTAAAACAGCGTTGGGCCGTATCGGACATTCACTGAGCGGTATTGCCACTGAACCC
>Ga0208916_10000284_pt1 | contig 25754 bp, 16 predicted proteins | sample DEB19_08_DNA_5_FD_184523 | JGI IMG/M metagenome (GOLD analysis project Ga0208916, IMG submission 184523) | Aqueous microbial communities from the Delaware River and Bay under freshwater to marine salinity gradient to study organic matter... | ecosystem: Environmental > Aquatic > Marine >... | reverse complement strand
TGCTGAGGAATTAAAAAAAACAGTTGCGAATACCCTAGGTTTTGAACCAACCGTTAGAAATATTGTTGAAATATTTACAGCGGCTGTCGAAGTATTTATGGAAACTATTTTTGATGTTTCTGTTGCAGCTGAAGCGACAACAAATACCGCTAGAACAGCTCAATTAGAAAAAAAATTCGGAACAAATTTAGTTAATTCTGATATTGCCCAACAATATTTAGATAAAAAAGAATTCTTTTCATGGCCAGATTATCGAGAAAAAGATGAAAAAGAAAACACATATGTTGAAAAATATTTAGGTGAAAAAGGTGTTTTAGAAAGACCACAAGATGTTAATGAGTTGGTATTTATTGATGATTTATTAGCAGCATTTCTAAAAGCAAAGAAAGCTAGTGACGCAGTAAAAGCAGATATGGATAAAGAAGTGTCAACATGGTATCCAGTTAACCCTGTCGATACTTTAGTTTATACAGAACTTGACCCATACGCTAGAATGGAGATGAAAAACTATAATGATGTAACAAGACTTATGGTTATCAGAGCTATGACATTTTTAGGTTATACAAACGACCCAACATTACTTAGTGATGATGAGATTACTAGTATGGCTGAAATAGAAGCTGATGCTATTTTAAGAGGTGTTAAAGATGATAAAATAAAATCATCGTTAACGTTTTTAACTTTAGATTCTGTTACTAAAATAACAGGGCCAATAAACTCAAACGAAACCAATGTTGTAATCCTATCAAACGGTGACTATGTTTACAATTATATTGGTGGTGAACCTGTAGATACAGCCACGAAAAAATATAAACATACAAATATAGATATGGGAGTTGTTTTACCGATAAACGATGGTTTTTCGGGAGATTGGCCATATAATTCACCAGAAAATTTGATTAAACGAGCTGATAATGGTGCTAGATTTTTAACAAATTATAGTCGTTCATATGGTAAACTTTACGGTGCTAATTACAAATATGTAGATAAGCCAAATGATGGTGGTATGTATGTTAAAATAATTAAACCAGAAGAATACAAAAAAGATGTTGTACTATACACAGCACCAGAAAAAGTAAAACCAGATAACACTTTCATATTATCAAAATTAATGGAAGATACTGTTGACGTATCTGCTGGTTATAATTCCTTTGGTGGTACTTTAGGTATTCAAGAATATGTGAATATGGATTTTGGTGATGCCCCTTTAAAAGGTTTACCACTTATGTATGTTTTTTATAAAGATTTTGATAATGGTTTAGCTTCTAATCGTAAAAATTCTGGTATACAACAAAAAATAGATAAAGATGGTAGAGCAACTGATTCTTATTATGACTTAACAAAAACTGGCAACATTAAAGTTATTCATAGTGGAAAAAAAGATGCTTATAAATCAATGACTGATAAGTATTATTTACACGCTAATTTAGGTCAAAATAGAACATTGTTAAATACATTTGTTAGTGGTGCTAATAAAGACGTAACATACCCATATATCGAAACTAGGTTTGATGGTTCTAATTGGTTTACCAATAAATGGATGAGAAATGCTTATTCGGATGATAGTTTTAGTTTATTCGGTAGTGAATACTATTACTTCCAAGACCAAGCAAAATGTACACTTGCAAATAATACAACGATTTCATGTGAACAATATGCAAAAGCGACATTATTTTTACACACAATACCTTTTAATACTGAACATAATATTAAAATTTATGGTGCGAATGATAATAATGGTTCTGCTGACCCGTTTGGTAATAATGAAATAAAACATTTGTTTAATAAAAAAGGTGGTTTCATACACGCACCTAGACTTTGGTGTGCGTATATTGGTAGTATTCTTTGGAGAATTAATAAACCGAATAATAGAGATAAAGATGGTAATGAAATACTAGGTTCTGGGGTTGAATATCCTATAGTTGATTCTACAGGTAGAATCATTGGTGGTGGTAGTGGTAAGAAAGACCCATTAGTTTGGACAAAAGGTAAAATCTTAGCATCAAATGGTTTAAACACTACTAATTTTTTACAACCAGGTAGAGATGAATATATACCACCAATTTTAGATACAGATGGAGATGGTAGTTCATACCAATATCCAAATATTGAAAAACTTCAGATTATTAATAGATTACCAGAACAAGCAAAAAACGAATTTAAGAAAGTATTTTTAGATTTTGTTAATGGTACTGATGGTATGTTATCATGGGATACTATTAGAGAGAAATTAGAAATTTGGAGCGGTGACTCAACTAGTTATTATAAATACCTACAAAAGTTACACAATGCTGCTGTTTTAGATAATTTAGGTAATTATCATCTACCAGCTAGTTTAATTGTAAACGAACCAAACATTAAAAATATAGAGTCATATGATATCATGACAATAGTGATTCAAGAAGGTGACCGCATACCAGAAACTAATACTAGACAACCAAAGCATGCTTATTATATGTTTTTAGAGTTAAAAGGTGATTATACAACAAACCCAGCTGTTACTAGAATCATAGATGGGTTGACTCAAGAATTAATTATAGTTAATACGGGTTGGAAAATTTGGGAAACACCAATAACTGACAAAGCCGTATTTTACCAAAAATTACGTGAACCAATTTTAGTTAAAAAAGAAGTTTTTGATAAATATTTTAACGCAATGATAACCAAGTTAAAGACGACAGCTGATGCTTATTCTGAATCGAATATCAAGAAAGATTTAGAACAATCAATATTTGGAACGTCTAACGAGGATACAATAAAATTAGTACTATATCGTACATGTAAAAACATACGTGATAAATGGTTAGCTGGAACAACAGATGCAGCGAATATTATGTATCAATGCGGTGGGACAAATGGTAGAAGTGTTGTTGATACTGGATTAGCTATAGAATATGGTAATAAAAGTCCTAAATTTATTGATACGTTTAGATTTGTTAGTCGTTCATTCAAAGATATCGGTAGAGAGCTTTATATTAACCCATTACCGATAAATGATTATTTGGTTGAAAATACAAATACTAGTGTTTATGACTCTATTAGTTCATTATTAGCGTCAAATAATTTCGACTTTGTTGCTTTACCTAATTTTATTAATTTTAGAAAACAAGAAGAAATTGAAGCAATATTTAAACCTTATGGTGATTACGATGAAGCTATTAGTAAGGGTTCGTGTGGTCCATCATTTGTTTGTGTATATACTGGTGTTAAATCTAAACACTTAGATTTTAAAAACGCAGATTATCCTAATGATGGTGTTGACTTTAGATGTGTAGATAACGGTAACGGTTCTTCAAATGTTGATATGGCTGCTACACCAGTTGACTTTACAACAGAAACCAAGGATTATGAAGACGGTATGGGTGTGTTTACGGTAAAATATAGCCAACAGAACCAAAATATATTCAAAGATATAAATCTTGACCAAAGTGAATTTTCAGAAACTGATGAATCACTTCAAATTCAAGAAGATATATCACAAAAGGGTTCAGAAACAAATAGAAGTATTGCTGGTCAAAACATATATAACGTATATTCAGTAAGAAGTTATACAGCACAAGTTGAGATGATGGGTAATGCCATGATTCAACCTATGATGTACTTCCAATTGGATAATATACCTATGTTCCATGGAGCTTATATGATTACTAGAGTTAAACACGCTATTAAACCAAACTCAATGATGACAAATTTCACAGGTGTTAGAATTAAATACACTAAAACACCAACATTATCAGCTATGGATTTATACATGTCATTGGCTGATACCATTGATACAAGTCAAGCTAGCGGTAATACAGCTGGTGGTACTGAAACAAGTGGTATATTCCCACCAATTGTACAAACTATAATGGAAAATGGTGTGATGAATGGTGGTACAAAAGGCAACACTGATAATATCAAATTTACATATGTACCAGAAATTCCTGGTATAAATATTATTTTAAATGCCACTTATGCTAAATCAGAAAGAGTATTGGTAGATGAAGCAGTTAAACCTTTAGTTCAAATGTTAACTGATTGGGTTGCGTGGATGAAATCTGAAAATTTTGTAGTCGGTGGTGAAGGTAAAACTTATGCTTATATTACATCATTATATAGAAGTACAGCACATCAAATAGAATTAGCTGGTACAGGTAGTAAAGGTGTTGCAAAAGTTGGTAGAACTAACCATGGTTGGGGTATTGCTGTCGATTTACAAATGTTTAGTAAAGACGGTAAGGTATTCCACAATGATAATAAAAATGGTAGTCCAGCTAGTTTCTTTAATTGGACAACAAACCCAGCTTATGGCTGGTTGATGACTAATTCATATAAATATGGTTGGATGCAACCATATAAACTTAGAGATGGTAATGGGTTAGAAGAACATTGGCATTTTGAATACCATGGTACAGCTGCAAAATGTTTAATGGAATTAAACCCAGCAAGTTACGGTAATACGGTTTCTGTTAATAAAGATTACAAACCAGGTTTAGTTACAAACCCTAAAACAAAAGATGGAACACCAGCTGTATATGTTGGTTGTGAATATAAATATGTTAAAGGTGCTGGTGACGGAACTGAAGTTGGTTGTCCAGCGGTTAGTAAAAATAAACCATTTACAACACAAAAATCATACAAGAATCAAATCATTAAAAAATTGACTGGTCCATCACAATCAGTAGCTGGTTTAAAACTAGTACCAGAATTTTATACAAATGGTGCTTTAACTAAAAAAGGTGTTATGGCTATGACACAAGGTGTAATTGAAGGTTTAGATACTTCACCAGAAAGAAAAAATCCAGGAAACATAAGAAGTGGTGATGGATATGCACATTACGCTACATGGGCCGAGGGTTGGACTGCTTACTTGGGTAAATTAAATAAATGGGTTAGTGGTAAAGTAACAGCGACAGCATCAGCTAATTATCCTAATTGTTACGACATTGACTCAAATAAATTATTTGACGATAGTGGTGTTCCATACAAAGCAACTGGTGATTATAACTATGTTGCTGGTAATTCACCAACACTTAGACAATTTGTTAATGTATACGCCCCATGGGGTGATAATAATAACCCAACAACATATTGTGCGGGTATTGCGGTTACGTTAAAAGATTATGGATTCAATATTAATGTTGATGATAAAATGAATACATGGATGACATAATTTGTTTTATTCAAATTAATTTAGTACCTTTGCAGTATGAAAATTGCAAATATAGTTTCAAATAATAAAATAGATGTTTCAGAAGAATTTAATGTAGTACAATCCATGGATGAAATAATCCATGGATTACCTACACTAATTGTTGGTTACGACTATGTAAACAAACACTATCCAGATTTTGATATCATGGATATTCGTGTTGAAGCTAATCTTTATTGGACGTTCAAAAGAACAGAAAAGAGAGATAAATTCCAAGAAGACTTATCTTGGTTTATAAGAAAGGTGTATGGGGACTTAACAAAAGAAATTATATATATATTTGTTGACCCAATACAATATCGAAGCAGAACTCTTTGGAAAATAGTAAGAAAAATTTATTCATTGAAAAAAATTATCACATATGTTCATGGTGATATGATTTATCTATATGGTGATAAATATCTATTTGGGATAGATTTGAAGCTATTATCTTACATTGGATTAAATTCTGGCAAGATACGAAATAAAATTAAGTCAATGAGTGCGGTCTTTTTGGGTTCTGATGAGATACTTATAGAATATAAAAACACTGTGGAAGAACTAGGTAATAAAGTTCGATACATACCTTACTTATTTTCTATAAAAAATGGACAAAACGATACTACTAGCATCATTCATATTCCCAGAGAGGGTTGAATGGTTTCTGAACTACTTAGAAGTAAAATTTAATATAAACAAAGATAAAGTCTTTGGGTATGAAAACCTAGATGATGAATCCAAAGTTATCATAACGTTTAAAATAGCGATTCCAGAAGATAAACCATTAAACCTTAAAAACCTATTCCCTAGTGCTGTATCAATACACAAACGAGGTAACGCTTTATATACCATAAACGCACTAAACAAACTGATAGAGGAAAAATTTCCAGAGTCTATTGGAAATGTTGACAATAAATCAATCAAGATAGATTGGGATGAATATCAAAATAAACTTATACTATTAAACGGTAAAGACCTTACCATTTTCAACATATCTAGGATTTTTTAATGTTTTTGTGATATTTATATAAAAGATAAAAATATACTTAAAATTTAATATCATGGAAAATAAAAAAATAGAGAAAGAACCAACAAAAACTTTAGATAAAACTCTAGATAGTTTTTTGAATACAGAAGGACAAGACCCTAACTTAGATTGTAGTTCTGGTGTTTGTATTATCAAAGGTGATAAAAGCATCTTAGAAAGAATCAACAAAAAAATAATAACAGAAGACGGTAGACAATTATTATTCTAATGAAGAAAACAAAATTTAACCCAGAGTTACTTAAAGAAGAATTAAGACGTTTCAATCAAATGGAAGGTTATCAATGGTATGCTGAAAGTCAATCACCTGTAGAATACGAAAAACCTTTATTAATTGATAAGGAATTAGACGAAGCCGATGAAGTTCCAACTGACTTAGAACCAGCAGACGATGCGGCAGCAAGTATTGGTGCTGAATTAGGTGTTGACGATGCAGCTCCAGCAGATGGGGAAGCACCAGCGGAACCAACAGATACTGAAGCACCACCAGAGCCAGCGGCTCCAGCACCAGCTCCAGCAATGCCAGCTGAACCAGCGACTGATGACGTTGAAGTAGATGTTACTTCATTAGTTAAAGGTTCTGAAGAAGCTAAAATGGCAGCTGATAAAGCTAGTCAAAATTCTGAAATGCTTTTACAAAAATTAACTGACTTAGAATCTCGTATTGCTAAGATGGATATGGTAAGTGCTAAGATTGAAGAATTAGAAAATGAAATCATAAAAAGAAACCCAACTGATGTTGAAAAATTAGAAATGCGTTCTCTAAGTTCATTCCCTTATTCACAAAAACTTACAGATTATTGGGCCGATAAAGAAGGTCAATATGATGTAATGAATGGTGAAGGAAAGAAAAAAGAATACGTGTTAACACAAGACGATGTTGACTCTGATTTTAGCGAACCAGAAATCAAAAAAAGCTTTGGTTCAACACCAGATGATTTTGATGAAGAAGATATGTAATTAAAAACAAATAACAATTAAGCCCCTATTTTAGGGGCTTTTTTATTTTAAATACTTTTTTATTGTAAAAATGTTGCAATCTTTGAAAAACATTCGTATCTTTGTTTAAAGGAAAATTACATAAAAAATACTTTAAAATAAGTGTTAAAAAAGCTTGACTTTTTTGTAAAATTTCGTATATTTGTAGTATAAAAAGAAGAGAATAAATAACGTAAATATATAAACAAAAAACAAAAATGAGTAATGAAAAAAATGCATTAGATGCAATGTTAGCACAGTACGAGAAGAACAACGCTCCGAAGTACGTGAAATCAGAAACCGCTAAGGTTTATGACTTAAAAAATTATTTTAACACGTTCATTAAAGAAGGTGTGAAATCGGCTACTAAACAAATTAGAGTCCTTCCTACAACTGATGGTTCTACACCTTTCGTTGAATTACACGCACACAAAGTTCAAGTTGATGGTGAATGGAAAACATTCCCATGTTTGAAACATGAAAAAGGTGAGGCTTGTCCTTTCTGCGAAGCTCGTGAAGCTTTATTAGCGACTGGAAAAGATTCTGATAAAGAATTAGCTAAAAAATACAATGCACGTAAGATGTACGTTGTAAAAGTTATCGACAGAGATAATGAAGAAGAAGGAGTTAAATTCTGGAGATTCAACCACGATTACCGTAAAGAGGGTATCTATGACAAAATCATCGGTGTTCTTAACGCAATCAAAAAAGACGTTACAAACGCAGAAACAGGTAGAGATTTATTGTTAACTATTAACAGAAATCAAAACGGTATCCCAGTTGTATCAGCTGTTGCTTCTTTAGACCCTAGTGGTTTATCTGAAGACCAAGACCAAAAAACGGAATGGTTAGAAGATGTAAGAACTTGGGAAGATGTTTACTCTGTAAGAACTTACGATTACTTAGAAATCATTGTTAAAGGTGGTGTTCCAGTATGGGATAAGGACGAGAAAAAATTCGTTGACAAAGCTTCAATCGGTACTGATGAAAATTCAACTTTAGAGTCTGAATTAACAATGGGTGTTGAAAACGTTAAAGCTAATGTACAAGCTGCTGAAGCAACTACAACAGCAACGGTTAGCGTTGAAGAAGACGAAGATGATTTACCTTTTTAATTAGAGGTTTAACTAAAACATAAAGAGGTGAGAAATTGCCTCTTTTTTGTTCTAAAATAACAAGAAGAAAAATTAATAAGAAGAATGGCACAAAAAAAACCAGAAAAGAAACCTATTGAAAAAAAAGCCTTTGATAATAAAGCTTTTAAAAAAAACCTAGGTTTAGGTGAACAAATCGTTAAAGAAAAAGATTTAACATGGATTCCGTTTAAAAAAGCTTTCCATGATGCCGTTGGATTGCCTGGGGTTCCAAGAGGTTACACAACACAATTTAGAGGGTTTTCAGATGTTGGAAAATCAACAGGGATTTACGAATCTTTAGCTGGAGCTCAAAAATTAGGAGATTACTGTATCATCATAGATACTGAAGGAAGTTTTAACTGGGAACACGCAAAGTTGGTCGGTTTTAAATTTGAAGAAGTTGTTGATGAAGACACTGGGGAAATCCTAGATTACGATGGTGAAGACTTTATGTATTTTGGTGGTAGTGATTTACTAGCTATGTATCAAAATTTTGATTATAAAGATGCCAAAATGAAAACAACACCTTTAAGATACATTCCAGTTGTAGAAGATATTGCTCGTTTGATGAATGAAATCTTAGACAAACAAGAAAAAGGTGAATTTCCACACAACATTACATTCCTTTGGGATTCTATCGGTTCTATCGGTTGTTACCAAGGTGCTGTATCAAACACAAACAATAACCAATGGACTGCTGGTGCGTTAAAAAGAGAATTTGAATCAATATTGAATTTCAGAATCCCAGCTTCTAGAAGAGAAGGTGCCCCATACATCAACACATTCGTTGCTGTACAAAAAATTTGGTTAAGACCAAATGCTGTAGGTCAACCGACAATCATGCATAATGGTGGTGAAGGTTTTAAATACGGTGTTAGAATGATTTTCCATATGGGTGGTAAATCAACATCATCAGCTAAAAAATTAGACGCTGTAAATGGTGGTAGAAGTTTTAACTTCGGTGTAAGAACTGATATTGAATGTGTTAAAAACCACGTAAATGGTATTGAGAGAATGGGTTCCATTTGTTCTACACCACACGGGTTTGTTAATCCAGATGAAAAAAATGCGTATGTTAAAGCAAACAACGTTTTCATCAATGCTAAATTAGGGACTAGCTTCTCTGATTTTGAAGTTGTTGAAGAAGACTTTAAAGCTGATGCTTACGAAAAAGACTAAGAGTTAGTCTATTAACCTTTTAAATGTTCTAACATGAACAAAAGACCACCACGTAACGGTGAAACTGTTTCAAAAATACAAAATACTTTATTGGTAGACGGAAATGCCCTGTTCAAGACAGGGTTTTTCGGAGCCAAGGACACTTATAATGTCAATGGACACCATGTTGGTGGCCTATACCAATTTATCACAACACTTAGAATGTTATTAACTGAAGACCTATACCATAGAGTCTTCGTATTCTGGGATGGAAATTTTAGTGGTAAACTTAGATACGAAATTTACGAACCTTACAAAAGTGATAGAGGAAAAGACTTCATCAATGGCACTCAACCTATAGATGAATCGGAATTATTACAACGTGAATTAGCTGCTGAATACATAGATGAAATGTACATCAGACAATTAAAACATGAAATCATCGAAGGTGATGATTTTATAGCTTATTATTGTCTAACCAAAAAACCAAACGAAAAAATCACCATTTGTACCAACGATGTTGATATGGCACAATTAATTAGTGAAGATGTTAAAATTTATTTCCTACATTTGAAAGAATATGTTGGAAAAGACAATTTTTCTTCGTACTTTTGTTATAATCAAGAAAACTCTGTTTTAGTTAAGACTATGCTAGGGGATAAAAGTGATTCAATTAAAGGAATAAAAGGTTTAGGTGAAAAAACATTATTAACACACTTCCCACAAATCGGTGAAAGACATGTAAGTCTAACCGAAGTTTTAGAGGAAGCAAAAATACTACAAGAAAATAGGATTAAAGAAAAAAAACCACCTCTTAAGGTGTTAGACAACATCGTCAATAAAGTCACAGAAGGTGTGCAAGGTACTAAGGTTTACGAAATAAACGAGAGATTAGTAGACTTAAAAAAACCAATGATGACTGAAGATGGAATAAGAGAGTTAGAACAATTGATAGATGGTACCCTTGACTCATCGGGTAGAGATTTAAAAAATGTTCTTATATACATGAAACGAGATGGGTTAGATAAAACAATTGGCGAACATAGGTATCCAGATTATTTGATACCATTCAAAAAGCTTATCGAAAGAGAAAAACTAAATTTTTAACATTAAAAAAACAAAATGACGACAACAACAACAAAACCAAGTTTACGTACAGATGGGAAAAAAATCGAAGACCAAAGATTCGAATTCGTATTGTATATTAACGACCACATTATCTGTCAAAGATATTTCAATATCTACGACTTTAATGAGGATTCTATTAAGTCTTTAGAGCTTAAAGAAATGATGGACAACATTGCTGGAATGAACAATGGTGACTATGGTAGTCAAGGTATTATTCCTAACCATTTAAAAGAGAAATCTTTAACTTATTTATGGGATAATTATAACCCATATTTCTTACAACCAGAAGAAGGTTCTAAGAATATTTTCGAAAAAGAAGACAACTTCCAATTCGAAGTAAAAGTAGACAAAACGTCTGTCGCTAAAACTCAATTTAGTGGAAACTTTTTTCCACCAAAAGTTAGATACGCAGTTGACGTTAGGGAAATAATCCCGTCAATCATGTCTGAAATCAGACATTCGATGAGTCAAAAAAAATATACAATTATTGAGCGTTAATCTCAATTATCGGTATATTTATTATAACAATGTTTTTAAAAAAAGAAGAAAAAAATGGCAAAAATAGATAAAAATAGTTTAGGATATTTGGGGTATGACTACCAATTAAGATTAATAGCACAGATTCTTACTGATAGGAAATTCGCAAATTCAATAATAGATATTGTTGACCCAAACTATTTTGAAGACCCATACTTAAGAGTTGTGGCTGCAACAATTAAGGATGCTAAAATGACCGATGATATCGTTCCAGACATTGGTAGTCTGGAATTCAGATTATTAGAAGACGTGAAAGATGATGTACAAAGAAAATACGCCATTTCACAACTCCGTAAGATTCAAGATGCCAATTTACACGATACTCTTAAAGTGCAAGATATCGCAATGAAGTTCTGTAAACAACAAGAACTTAAAAAATCAGTAAATGAGATAACCAAAATCATCAACAAAGGTGATATTGAGGATTATGACAAATGTGAAGCTATACTTAGAAAAGCTTTGGAGCATGGTGATAATAAAGACGATGGTATGGACATCTTCGACAACATTAATGATGTTTTGGTCGATGATTTTAGAAAACCAATTCGTACTGGTATTACAGGTTTGGACGATGTAATGGATGGTGGTTTATCCAAAGGTGAATTAGCAGTTATTTTAGCACCATTTGGTGTTGGTAAAACAACTATGATGACCAAGATAGCCAATACCGCTATGACTGATGGTAAAAAGGTGTTACAAGTGTTTTTCGAGGATAACCCAAAGGTAATACAAAGAAAACATTTATCATGTTGGTCTGGTTATGATTTGAATAGCTTATCATTACACAAAGACGAACTATTATCTATGGTTACTGATATGACAGTAGGACCAGATAAAGGTATCTTAAGGCTTAAAAAGTTTTCTAGTGATGGAACAACGATTCCAGTTATTAGACACTACATTAGAAAGCTAATAGCACAAGGTTTTAGACCAGATATCGTGTTATTAGATTACATTGACTGTGTTGAACCATCTAGAAGGTTTGATGATGTAAATGCTGGTGAAGGTAGTGTGATGAGACAATTTGAAACTATGTTATCTGAATTGGATATGGCTGGATGGACAGCGGTTCAAGGAAACAGAAGTTCGATTAAAGCTGAAGTAGTTGAAGCAGACCAAATGGGTGGTTCAATTAAAAAAGGGCAAATTGGTCACTTCATTGTGTCAATTGCGAAAACTCTAGACCAAAAAGAAGCTGGAACCGCAACAATGGCAATCCTTAAATCTCGTTTTGGTAAAGATGGTATTATTTTCACTGATATCAAATTTGATAACGCAAGAATTCAAATTGACATGGGTGAGAGTAAAGGTGGTAGAACGCAAACACAACACAAACAAGATGTAAATGTCAACAATCAAGATAGAGTTAACTCAGTTTTGACTGCGGCAAAAAATAGACAATCAGTTTTAAGTGGAATTACGGTTCCAAAGGCTGAGGAATAAAAATTAACAATAAAAAATAACAAACAAAATGACAGAACCAATATTAATTAACAACCCAAATCGTTTTGTTCTATTTCCAATAGAACATCAAGACATCTGGCAGCATTATTTGGACCAAAAAGCGGCCATGTGGACGGTAGAAGAAATTGATTTATCAAAAGATATTGCTCACTGGGAAACCAAATTAACAGATAACGAAAGATTTTTTATCACAAACATCTTAGCATTTTTTGCTGCTTCAGATGGTATCGTGAATGAAAACTTAGCTATAAACTTCTTAAATGAAGTACAATACACTGAAGCAAAATTCTTTTATGGTTTTCAAATCATGATGGAGAATATTCATAGTCAAATGTATTCTTTACTTATCGATACGTATATTAAAGATACCAAAGAAAGACAAGAATGTTTTAACGCTATCGAATACATGCCACCAGTTAAAAAGAAAGCAGAGTGGGCGTTGAATTGGATTGAATCGGATTCTTTCGTTGATAGACTAATTGCATTTGTTGCAGTAGAAGGAATTTTCTTTTCTGGGTCATTTTGTAGTATTTTTTATCTTAAATCTAGAGGTCTTATGCCTGGATTGTGTGACTCTAATGTTTTCATCTCTAGAGATGAATCAATGCATGCTGATTTTGCAATACATTTATTGAATAACCACATCGTTGATAAACCAAGCGAAGCAAGAATTAGAGAAATCTTTTTATCTGCTTTAGAAATAGAAAAAGAATTCATCACTGAATCTTTACCAGTATCACTTATCGGTATGAATGCTGATTTGATGAAACAATACTTAGAATTTGTTGTTGACGGACTATTAAGTCAGTTAAATTGTGAAAAAGAGTTTAATTCAAAAAACCCATTTGAGTTTATGAATCAAATTGCTTTGAAAACAAAACAAAACTTCTTTGAAGGTCGTTCGACAGAATATAAATCGGCTGACTTAAGTGGGCCAATCTCATTTGATGAGGAAATTTAACTAAGATAAAGATGCAAGTAATAAAAAGAAACGGAAGTAAGATTGACTTCAATCCAAATAAAATATTAACTAGGATTAAAAAACAATCAGAAGGGTTAAAAGTTAATGCTGATGAAGTTTTCATCAAAGTAACACAAGGTATCGCTGATGATATGACAACCAACCAATTGGATGACCTTATTTCAGTTGTTGCTGAGTCGTTAGCGATGAACCACCCAGACTATTCAAAATTGGCCGCAAATATTTCGATAACGAAACTTCATAAAGAAACCGAAGATTCGTTTATGAAAGCCGCCAAAAAAATGTACAACGCTGGTTTGTTGAACGATACATATTTCAATAAAATAAAAGAAAATATTGAACTTATCGAATCAACAATAGATTACAAGAGAGATTTCCAATTTGATTATTTCGGATGGTGCTCACTTAAAGATATCTATCTATTAAAATCATCTGAGGGTGTAATATTAGAAAGACCACAACAAATGTACGTTAGGGTTGCTCTTATGACAACCAACACACCAGAAGACTTCAAAGAAAAATATTATGATTTAAGTCATCAACAAGAAAGTCCAGCGACTCCATTGAAAATGAATATCGGAACAACTATTGGACAGATTGCTTCATGTAATTTATCTATTGTTCCAGATGATTCAACTGAAGGGTTATTGAACATATTAGGTAGAATAGCTATTTCATCTTCTAAAGCCGAAGGTATTGGTTTGGCAATTTCTAATATTCGTTCAAAAGAAAGCAACGTTGGTAATTCTAACGGTAAAGCTGGTGGTATTCTTAAATACCTTAAAGTTGTAAATGAAACTCTTAGGTTTTGGAATCAACGTGGTAAAAGACCTGGTTCTTGTGCCGTATATGTTGAACCATGGCATAAAGACATATTCGATGTGTTAGACATTAGAAAGAAAATTGGTGCTGAAGAATTAAGAGCTAGAGATTTATTTTCTGCTCTTTGGATTCCAGATAATTTCATGAAAGCTGTTGAAACAAATGGTGATTGGCATTTATTTTGTCCTCATGAGATAAAAACAGCTGGTTTAAAGCCATTTTATGAGATTTATGGGTCCGAATACGAAGAAGAGTATAATAAGGCCGTAGAGATGGGAATTGGTACCAAAATCAAAGCACATGACTTATGGTTGAAGATATTAGAAGCTCAAATTGAAAGCGGAATGCCATATATGTGTTTCAAAGACCACGCCAACAAAAAATCGAACCAAAAAAATATGGGTGTAATTCACTCTAGTAATTTATGTTCTGAAATCATGGAAGTTACCGATGCTAAAACAACAGCTATCTGTACACTTACTAGTATTCCAGTTCAAAAATATGTTATTGATGGTAAATATGATTTTGAAGAATTAGGTAGAGTTTCACGTTCAATAACAAAATCATTAAATATAGCTTTAGAGGTTAACGATTATTCAACTGAAGAAGGTAGAAAAGGTGGTTTAGAACAAAGAGCATTAGGAATAGGTATTCAAGGGTTAGCGGATGTGTTTGCTATGTTGAAATTAGTATTTACATCAGATGAAGCTAGACAGTTAAACAAAGACATATTCGAAACCATTTACTTCAATGCATTGAGAGAATCCTGTGATTTGGCTAAAGAAACTGGTTTAACCTATGATGGTTATGAAGGTTCACCAATTTCAGAAGGTATTTTCCAATGGCAAATGTGGGATGTAACCGAAACAGACGAGTTAGGAAACGTAACAACTAGAAAAAGAAAAGAAGAAGATTTATCTGGTATGCACGATTGGAAACAATTAAGAAAAGACATAAAAAAATACGGTGTTAGAAATTCACTGGTAACTACATGTCCACCAACAGCTAGTTCAGCTCGTGTAATTGGGTCTAATGAAGCGTTCGAACCTTTTACTTCTAATTTATATGTTCGTAGAGTAACTGGTGGCGAATTTGCAATGGTAAACAAACACTTGGTTAGAGATTTAGAAGCTGAAGGGTTATGGAATAGAGAAATTCTTAGTGAATTGATTAAAAATGATGGAAGTGTTCAAAACATTCCAGTTATCAGTCAAGAAATGAAAGATAGATATAAAACAGTATGGGAAATATCACAAAAGGCTCTTATTGAAATGTCTGCTGATAGAGCACCATTCATCGACCAATCACAGAGTCTTAATATTTTCTTTAGCACACCGACAGTGGGTAAGTTAACTACATCACATAGCTTAGCATGGAAGTTAGGACTTAAAACTGGACAATATTATTTACGAAGTGAATCAGTTGATAATAAAGCGAAACACTTAGCGATAGATATGACTAAACAAAAAGTTGTTGAGAAACCAACAGAAAGTCAATTTGAATGTATCGGATGTTCATCATAAAAAAATAAATACAAAAAAATAAGGGGACCATATGGTCCCTTTTTTTATTTGGCATATTTACTTATAAAAATACTTTAGTATTATATTTATCTAATAAACAAGTTATGGCTAACGGAAAATACATCAATATAAATTATCCTTTTAAGGATAGTCACAAGGGTTTTTTCTTGGATTTAAACGATGAAGACAGTCAAGCAATAAAAGCTGACCTTCTTCATTTGATACTTACTAGAAAAGGACAAAGACTTTACAATCCAGATTTTGGTACTGATTTAATCAAATTTATCTTCGAACCAGAAGATGGAATGACTCTTAATGATATTAAAAGCGAGATAAAAGGAACGGTAAAAAGATTTTTACCACAACTTCAAATAGATGAAATAACAGTAGTCGAATCAACTGAAAGCGAATATGCTGCGGTTGTTACTTTAAAATATACAATAACTGACGATGTTTTTACAACAACTGACATCGTAGTAATAAATTTATAATAAATTATGGCAAATCAAGGAATTCAATACACTTCTAGAAACTTCGCTGACATTCGTTCAGACTTAGTCAATATGGTTAAACAATATTATCCAGACATCTTTAATGATTTTAATGACGCAAGTGTCGGTATGATGCTTTTAGAGTTAAATGCAGCGGTTGGTGACATGCTTTCTACCAATACCGATAGAATGTTCCAAGAAACACAAATCGATTACGCAAAAGAGCGTAAATCAGTTTTATCTTTAGCTAGAACATTTGGGTTAAAGATTCCAGGGAAAAGACCTAGTGTTACAATTGTCGATTTCAGTGTGACGTTACCTGTGTTAGGGGATACATTTGATGTATCGTATGCACCAGTGATTAGAGCTGGCTCACAAGTTAGTGGTGGTGGAAAAGTATTTGAAGCTAATGATGATATTGATTTTGCAAACCCATTTACAATAGGTGGGATTCCAAATAGAATAATCATACCTAACTTTAACTCAAATGGTACATTGATTAATTATACCATAACCAAAAGAGAAATAGTTATGAATGGTTATACCAAAGTATTTAAAAGAGTTATAACAACAAATGATGTAAGACCATTTTTAGAAATAGTATTACCAGAAGATAATGTTTTATCTATTGACTCTATCATTACACTTTCTGGTACTAATTTTATAAAAGAACCTTCATTAGATGAATTTTTAAACTTGAATAATAGATGGTTTGAAATGGATGCGTTGGCTGAAGATAAAGTTTTCATTGAAGATAATAGCAAGGTTACCGATAATGCTGGTGTTAGACCAGGAAAATGGATATCAACTGTTAAAAAATTTATAACAGAATATACTGATTTAGGTTTTACCAAGATTATTCTAGGTGCTGGTGCACAAGATACTAGTAGTCTTTGTGATTTTGATACGAATACAGCTTTGGTTAACCAAATTGGCGATTTTGTTAATAACCTATCATTGGGTGTTGTACCAACAGCAAATACAACTATGTTTGTAAAATATAGAGTTGGTGGTGGTGCTGATACAAATCTAGGACCAAATGTGTTAAAATCTTTAGGTATTTTAAATATGAGTGTTAACGGTTCAAACGACACAATGAATACAAGTGTTAGAGCCTCACTTAAGGTTAATAATGCTTTTCCAGCTTTAGGTGGAAAAGATGTACCTAGTGTTGAAGAAATTAGAAATATGGTTAGATACAATTTCGCTTCACAAAATAGAGCTGTAACGATAAAAGATTATCAAACTAGAATAGCACAAATGCCTGGAAAATTTGGTGTACCGTTTAGATGTGGTGTATTTGAAGAACAAAACAAAATTAAAACATATATCTTAGGTTTAGATGCTGCTGGTAGACTTACTAACGAATCAACTAGTGCTTTGAGAGATAATATTGCAACATATTTAGCTGATTATAGAATGCTTAATGACTACGTTCAAATCACCAATGGTAGAATTGTTAATTTAGCGTTTGAAATTGATTTATTTATAGATAAAAAAATGCCTTCATCACAAATTATATCACAAGTAATTACTGACGTAAAAGATTACCTAGATATCAATAAATTTGATATGGGGGATAATGTTTATATATCACCATTATTAGAAACTATCAATAATGTAGGTGGTGTTTTAAACGTAACTGGTTTGAGGATATTCAATAAAGTAGGTGGTGGGAAATATAGTCTTAATGAGATTTCTCAACCATATATCGATTCAGACACCAGACAAATTGATTTAAGTGAAGACTATACTCTTTTCGGTGAACCAACTACTATGTTTGAAATTAAATACCCAACAATGGATATTATTGTAAGGGTTAAGTAATAGGGTTTCCTTATTGTTTTTAAATAACTATATTTGTGAATAACAAATAACTAAAAAAAAAAGAAAATGGGTTGTAATTGTAAAGCATCGGGCTCTATGCCTAAATTTGATGAAAATGAAAAAAAAGAAAAATTAATTCCAATAATACTTAAGTATGTTGCTAAAATCATAGGGTTTTTAGTTGCGGTAGCGTTATTACCATTGATAATGTTGATGATAATATGGTTTATGTTTGATACTATTGTTTTAAATAAAGAAGTTGATTTAAGAGTTGTTATAGATAAATTTGTTAAAAATAAGAAATTTTTTAACAGTGATGATGACGATGACGATGACGATGATGATGATGATGACGAATACTTAACTGAAGACGATGTTGTTATGTTAAACGTTGAAGATATAACAATAAAGAGTAAATAAGTTTTATGTCAAATAATACCGTAAGAATAAGAACTACACCAAATGGTAGTGATAAATACCTTAAAGTAAAATTAGAGCAAGATTTTGATTTTATTGAGATTCTTTCTCTAAAGATTACTCAAGAAGAAGCCTATACAAACTATTGTTCTGACTATGGTGTTGTTGCTGGTAGGGTAATAATTAATAGTGGATTTGGGGTTCCAAACGCTAGAGTTAGTATCTTTATACCTTTGGATGATATTGATAAAAATAACCCACAAATAAAGGGTTTATATCCATATGAAGTAATTACAGATAAAAATCATGACGGTATTCGATATAATACATTACCTAAAAGTTCTGAAACTGATAATGATTGTTTCACAGAAATAGGTACCTTCCCAAACAAACGAGAAATATTAGATAACACAGATATGTTAGAGGTTTATTGTAAATATTATAAATTTACAACAACAACTAATTATGCTGGTGATTTCATGATATTTGGTGTACCACTAGGAACATACACAATCCATGTTGATGCTGATATTTCGGATATAGGAATAGCATCACAAAGACCTTACGACAGTATCAGTCAAGGAACACCAACAAAATTCTTTGATAGTTCAACAAAATATAAAGGTGGAACAAATTTAGATAGACTAATTCAAGTTAAATCAGCTAACGCTGGTGTTAATGTACAACCTTTTTGGGGTAATACTGACACATGTGAAATTGGTATTACTCGTGTTGATTTAGACTTAAATTACAATATAAAACCATCAGCTATCTTTATGGGTAACATGTTTGGTGACCAAGATAAAGATAGTGTCAGTAAAAACTGTAAACCTAGACGAGATGTAGGTGGTTTATGTAATCAAGTATCTAACGAAGGTACAATCGAAATGATTAGAGAAACTATAGAGGGAACAGTTGAAAATTTTGATGTTGAAGGTACTAGGTTAATAGATGAAAATGGTTCATGGGCGTATCAAATACCTATGAATTTAGATTATATGGTTACATCAGAAACTGGTGTTTTACAACCGTCTGACGACCCAAACAAAGGTCTACCAACTAGAGCTAGTGTTAGATTTAGAATTGGTCTTGACCAAACAGGTGGTGAAGGTAGACTTAGAACTAGGGCTAAATACTTAGTTCCAAATAACCCTAGTTTACAAACAGAAATTGATTACGAATTCGGTAATAAAACCAAAAAAACTAGCTTTAGAGATTTATATTGGAATAAGATATATTCGGTTAGCAATTTCATTTCGAGATATCAACAAACATCAGCATTTGCTGGCGGTGTTCATACTAGAAATATTACTGGTATTAAAGACGTTGATGATTGTGGTGGTGATAAAACACCATTCCCATACAACAAAGTAAATACATCATTCACTCCTTTATTTTTTATAATATGTTTGATTATTAAAATTGTAGGATTTCTAATCTATATGATGAATGCTTTGATTATCCCACTTATAAATGTTGTGTTGATGATTTTAAATGTTGTTTTAATGATTATTTGTAAAATTTTATATTCGATAGGTAGGATTATTGACTCAATACCATTTTTCTCGTTTAATGCGTGTAAGCTCTGTATAAAAAGGGGTACATGTTGTGATTGTGATGAAATTTTATCATACATTCCGTGTGTTCATGTTAAATGTCCAAATGAAGGTGACCATAATATATTTGCACCAGGTTGTTCAAAACATGGTCTTGATGGTAATAAATCGTATAAAGCAACTGGACCAGATTATCCAGATTATTATAATGGTGATTCTTTTGGACATGGTGGTTTATTCGATTTGTGTGGTTTAGATGATTGTGTGGCATTTGAAATGGCGAAATCAATGCATTTATTCCAATTTGATTTTTATAATGATTGGATAAATGGTTCTCTTTATAGTTTTCTTTTAAAATATAAGAAAAAAAGAAAAACAGCTGAAAAATTCTGCGAATACGACTGTTCAGATTGGGGAATAGCCGAAGGTGGCGTTGACGGTAATAATAATGGTAATCCAGATAATGACTGTAGAAATAACAGTCTAGTTGATGTTTGTTTTAATGGTGGAAAAGATTCACAATTTAAAGTTTTTAAAACTTCAGTAAGAGAAGGTTTAATTAAAAAACTTGGTGATGAATTTTATTACGCTGCATCATCACATGATGCCAGAGTTAAAATATTTGCAACAGATATTATTAATTTAGGTGCGGTATTTAGTTGTGATTGGCAAGGAGTCCCAAAGGTTCAACCACATTTAGTCCCAACAACATATAAAATAGCACCAGATATTCAAGAAATTGCTGATGACCAAGCTACTGTACTAACAACAGGACAATGTGATATTGATGGTAATACTCTTGGAATATTTTTTAGTATAAATTGTCTTGGTTTACACGTTAATGAAACACAATGTCTAAACCTTAGACATCAGTGTGAGTTTGGTGTGGAATTAGATGAGAATAGACAATTAATTGGTGGCCCAGCTGCTAATGGTATTATAGGTGTAGCTGATTTAGATTTAAGCAACGATGATAGAGCAAAATGGGTTAGAGATGTATTTTACGGTTTAAATATTTCTGCAAATACTTGGACACTTAACTATCCATATTCAACTAATTTTAATTTACTTAATTGTGGACAATATGATTTTTCATATTCTGGTGGTACGTCAGACCCATGTACAAATGGTAATGATTATATTAAATTTAGAGGGTATCCTCTCGGTGGTGCTTCAATGTTTGCACAACCAAAACATTCATATTTCTTTTATTTTGGTATAATTCCTGGAAAAACAGGGTTAGATAAGATGAATCAAAGATTCTTTACAACGTGTATACCAAAAACTCAAGTAGAATTTAATGTTGTTGTTTCATTAATACCAATTACATTTACAAATTTAACAGCTACAGCAAATATTAGTTTTATTGGTGGTGTTGGCCCTTTTAGTTATACGATTAGTGGTCCAAACAATACACTTATTAATGGTGTTGTAACACCTAGTAATGGTGTTAGTGAAGTTAGCGTTACAGGTTTAGCCGCTGGTACTTATACACTACAAGTTACTAGTTCGGATGGAAGTTATATATCACAAACCATATCAGTCTTACCACCAGGACCATTGTTTGCAAATGCTTTTGTTAGTGATGATTGTAATTCATATTTATCACCTAACGGTGAAATAACAGTTAGTTCAGCTGGTGGTGGTAACGGTTCTGGTACTTATACATATGAATTATTTAATAGCCTAGGTGTTTTAATTTTAGGTCCAGCAAATTTAACCGCACCACAAACATTAAACAATTTACCTTTAGATATGGGTGTAAATGGTGGTTATATGGGTTATACTTTAACAGTAACTGATTCTGTAAATGCAACAGTGGATGTGCATAATTTAATAATCCATGGACCTTCGGCTTTAACAGTTACCAGTCTTGTCACTAATGTAACATGTTTTGGTCGTGATAATGGTGCGATACATATCAATGCTAATGGTGGTGTAGGACCTTACTCAGCGTCAACAATAGCGGCTGATGGTTATTATGAAGAAGGTCTTAATCTAACTGGTCTTTCTGCTGCTACTTACTCTACTACAGTTGTTGATTCTGAAAATAACTTTGCATATGTTATTAGCACGGTTTTATCGTTAAACGCATATATGGAGATAGCTAAAACATCAGCAGCTGATTTACAATCAGCTCAGAATGACCCAGATAATTATAAAATAATTTTTTATGTTAATTATGGTGGTACTGCCCCATCAATAACTATTGAGTATAATATTGATGATGCACAAGATGCAAATAGCGACTACATATTTTTAACTCAAACAATACCATTTGTGAATTCAACACAACCCGTTATGTTGATAGTTCCAGCTGATAGTTTGAATTCAAATATTCTTATACGTATGTCAAATACACAAAGAACATGTCATAGTACCAATCTTAGTTTTGATAAAGCTGATATGATTTTACCAGCTGGTATTTTAAAAATGAATGTAACTGGTATTGACAATACAAAACAATGTACGCCAAATAAAGTAACATTTAAGTTTAATATTAATGATTTACAGAATGCACCAGATGCTACGAATAACCCTAATTATAGGGCTAGTGCTTGTAATCAAGGTGGTTCTGGGTATTTTTCAGATATTTGGGTTACAGGTCATAATTTAGCTGGTACACAAAGTGTACAGCAAACTACGGCTACCCAAATAAGAACTAACCAGTTTCAAAATGCACAATCGATAACACTACCAGTACCAATGGTTGGTGGTTTACCAGCGGCAACATGTACAATATATGTTCAAACAACATTTATGAATCAATGTTTTTTTGGAAATATAGGATTCTATACAATACCGAATGCTAACCCTAGTTTGCCAGGTACTTATCCAGTATTGAATATTGGACCTATAGTTTTACCGAATACATTATTAAATGGTTCATGGGCAGATACAATAGTTGCCCCTAATACAATAAAAAAATTAAATGCTTTTGGTGGGATTCAACCTTATACTTCTACACCATACCATATATATGATGGTACTGCATTAACACAATACTCTGTACCAACAGGTACAGTAATTAACAGTATGATTACAGATAGCGTGGGTTGTAAAAAATCAGTATAAAATAAAAATAATAGAACATGACAGATAGAATACAACAGAGATTAAATAGTGAGAAATCAAAAAAATCAGTTAATACCGATACGTTAGTTAAAATTAACGTTGAGAGTAGTGAGCGACTATTACCTACTAACGAAATTAATAAGATAGTTAATGTTGCTGAAAGATTTAACACTGAAAGACAACGTTGTACATATTATAGATTAATTGGTACGATAAGCCCATTGGTTAGTAACCCATTATTCAATATAACTGATTCGTTATCGTTGGATAAATATACGTGGTCTGGTTTTAATTCATATGAGTTTTTAGATTCATCATACCCACACGATGGAGATGTGTCGGATGAAGGTGATTTAACATACAGACAAAGTATCAATAAATACCTTAAAGAAAAAGATGGTTGGTTTGGATATTTTGACCCAAACATAACAGCATCATCATTATGTAACTATTTTGATATGGAACCAAAAAGAGAAAGATTTTCTTTTATTCCAGATACTAAACCATTCCATGGGGTTACAAATCAATCCCCAGTTAAAAATTGGGAAATAACCGTAACGTATCCAAATTCATCTGATAAAACCCATAACATGGTAGCTGGTGGGCTGCTATTAGTTGAGCTTGTTGATGTAATAGTATCTACCAGAAATATGATAGCATTTGGTATTCCATGTTTACACAATTTAGTTGTTGGTGATACAGTTAGAATCACAGGTACAACAGTTTACGATGGTGACCACACAGTGATTAGAACAGGGTTAGATAATGGTGATTTAAAAGATTATTATTTTGTAATAGATTCAACGAATTTAGGGCCAATAGGTAATCATTCTAGAATGAAAAAAATTGTTAGTGGGTTTGAATCTGAATATTATTTTAGAAAATTTAGAAAAATAAAAACAAAGGTATCGGCAGTTATCGAAACTGATGACTACGAAACATACCAAGCTGGTTTTAGTGAAAGTTTTTTTAATGACCAAATAATTCAATTTGTTTTTAATGAAGATATTGATGTTTCAGATTTAACTGATAATTTAGGTCGACCTTTGAGTGAAATATATGTTAGTATGATAAAAACAGACAGTAACGGGTTATTTACTAACGTTTCATCTGGAATAGAAACACCATATATTGCTACACTAAACTCTAGTAACCTAAGTTCATTATCATATTTAAAAGACATACCAAGTATAAATAAAATACATAACGGTGGGTATTCATCAACATCTCTACCATTTCCAAGTCATATTCCATTAGAAAATAATGTTTTAGTTGGTAATTTTGATTTTTATGGTGATTTAGTTGAATATAATATAGGTGAGATTAAAGAAACAGTATTAGCTAGTGTTTCACATAGATTTAACACGAAAAATAGAGAATCAAACCCAGTTGGATTTAGCTATGTTAATAAAGTTATTCTTAACACAACACAACCAGAAATAATAGCGACAAATTTAGGTCCTAGACAAGAGGGTTATTTTTATCAAGCACATCATAGAATTGAAATTAGACGATTTTCTAATTATATCGAAGAAGGTGATATACATACAAATGGCTTACCTACTTATGCTATAAATTTAGGTGATGATAGATATTTATGGAGAGATTTGATAGATATAGGATTTAACGAAACGGATGAAAAACCTTTAAATTATCCTTTTTTAAATGGAGCACATTATATGTATCAAAACTATTGTTTTCACGTTAGAAGACAAGACCAATTTGCCGTATGGAAATTATATTATGGGACATTCCCAGCTGACCCAGTAGGTGACCGTATAATAGATAATTTTATAGTTAAATCAGTAGACCCAGATGTTTGTTAATAAATTTAAAATAAACCTATCAACACTTAGTGGTGGCACAACAGCTACTACTATCACGTTTCCTATTAGTATGGATTTTCAAAATGTAGACCAAGCTGAATTGATTGAGCGTGTTTTTGTTGATACTGAAGTTGAGGCTTCTATAAACCCTATTGTTGATAATGATAGAGTTAGATACTTACCTTTAGATTTACAAGGTAACCATATCGATAAAATAGTTTACGATGTAAAACTATTCGGTAATACTGGTACTTATGTAGATTTTTATGGTGATGTTGGATTTTCGAATGATGATATTAAATACAGAAAAAATAGTTTTTTAGAAACTGCTTTAACCTTGAATTTTTATAATAGCGATAATCCTTTGACACAAAAATTAGTGTCATATCTAACCTTATATTCTAATTTGAATAGTAATGATTTTTTATCTATAAATGTAACGAATGGTGTCCCAGGTCAACCAAAACCAGCAGTTCAGATTCCAGTAAATTTTATCGTTGAAAATCCTATATTAAACCCTAGAGGTTTTGCTGAGGGTTATCACTTATATGACTACAAAGATGAGTTAAAAATAGGTGATTCAAAGTATTTATATATGAGAGCTAGCTTTAAGAAT
>Ga0208916_10000282_pt1 | contig 25792 bp, 37 predicted proteins | sample DEB19_08_DNA_5_FD_184523 | JGI IMG/M metagenome (GOLD analysis project Ga0208916, IMG submission 184523) | Aqueous microbial communities from the Delaware River and Bay under freshwater to marine salinity gradient to study organic matter... | ecosystem: Environmental > Aquatic > Marine >... | reverse complement strand
CAAAACAAATCTTGCGTTTAAAAACATTATGTGATATACTATATATATGGCTTGATAAAGATATTCAACAAAAGGCAGTCAAGTTATCACATACTATTAGAACATTTGGTATAGATAGTAGTGTAATTATAACCGAGTTAGATCCTAAATTAGTGGAGCATTGTGAAATTGAAAGAATACTTACAGAAAAGATGTGTAATTAACAAAGAAACAAATTGTTGGGAATGGAGTGGTGGAGTAGATTCTTGGGGATATGGTCAATTCTTTAAAAATAAGAAAACACACAAAGCCCACAGAAGTATGTACAAAGAAATTCATGGAGACATTCCAAAAGGGTTATTTGTGTGCCACACATGTGACAATCCTAAATGTATTAATCCCGAACATTTATGGTTAGGAACACCCAAACAAAATGCACAGGATAGGGATATAAAAGGACGACACGTTTCTTTTAAAGGGGAATCACATCCAGCAGCAAAACTAGATTGGGGATTAGTGGAGATGATTAGAGAAAATCCCAATGAACATACACATAAGAAATTAGCTAGTATTTGTGGAGTATCCGTATCAACTATCAGAGATGTGGTGTATAACAGATATTGGAAAACTGATGCAAACATCCTCCGAGAAAATCAAGCAACGACGTAGTCAGATGCTGATCCATTCGTTCTTGTACTATCATCTGGATACTAGTGTTGTCTCAGACAATCAGTGGCAAGCATGGGCTAATGAACTACAGTACCTCCAAGATCTCTATCCAGACCCAATTGATTTTTACGACAAAACGTTTCAAGGATGGGATGGGACTACAGGTATGCACTTGCCAACTGACGGCTGGGTACGTCAGAAGGCACATCAATTGTTGACAGGTATGGGTAAATAATGTACAATATTACTAAGCTTTGGAAAAAACCTACTCGAATTAGAATGGTTACTTTTCCTAATGGACAATATGGAATTGAACGTATTAAATACAATAAAAAAGAGTACATGTCTAGATATGGATCGTGGTATTCAGATACACATAGTGTAAAAGAATCTTGTTCTTTTGAAGAAGCAAAAGATGCAGCAGAACAAATGGCATGGGTTAAAAAAGAATTTCCAGACGCAGTTATAAAGGAGTATTGACAAGAGTGATTGAATATGTTAACATTATTATATATTTATTAAAATATAATACTTACAACAAGTATATATCTTATATAGATACTAATAATGAAAATAAAGAACTAGTTTTTCTATATACTTGTCTTAAAGAACTTCATACGACTTACAAAAAGGATTTGTCTTTAGAAGAATTCTCTATGTATTGTCTATCGAAGGTAAATGACAAGGATCGTCAAGTAGTAGAATCCCTGCTAATGGGTCTGCAAGGGGCTACAATCGACGAACGCCTCATAGGTGATATCCTCACTACCCTTCGCAATAAAAAACTCGCCTACGAGCTTGCATTAGTTTCGTTGGATGTGAGTGAAGGTCGGTCATCAGTCGAACGCATCTTCTCAACAATGAATGCCTTTGAACAGAAGCGTGAAATAGAACAGATTGAATTTGTTTCAGGAAATCTAAATGAACTTTATAACGAGGCAATCAAAACAACCGGACTCCGTTGGAGACTTTCTACGCTTAATAGAATGCTCGGATCTCTCCGTAGAGGAGATTTCGGATTTATTTTCGCTAGACCAGAGACAGGAAAAACAACTTTCCTTGCTAGTGAGATCACGTTCTTTGCGACACAACTCAGTGAGTCGTCTGGGCCAATTCTTTGGTTTAACAACGAAGAACAAGGTTCCAAAGTTATGCTACGCTGTATCCAAGCAAGCCTTGGAATCAGTCAAGCAGAGTTGTTCTCCAATATCAATCACTATCAATCTGCCTTTGACAGTAACGGTGGACAATTCATTAAAATCTTCGATTCCGCCAACATCCATCGAAGACAGGTTGAACAACTTTGCAAGGAGCTTAACCCAGCCCTTGTTGTATTTGATCAAATTGACAAAATCAAAGGATTCACTGACGACAGAGAAGACCTCCGACTTGGGGCAATTTATATTTGGTCTAGAGAACTTGCAAAAACATACTGCCCTGTTATTGGAGTATGCCAAGCTGATGCAAGCGGAGAAGGCAAACGATACCTAACAATGGAGAATGTAGCAAATGCAAAAACTGCAAAGCAAGCAGAGGCTGACTGGATTCTCGGCATTGGAAAAACCCACGACACAGCACTGGAATATGTCAGACACTTCCATCTGTCAAAGAACAAACTGTCCGGGGATGCCGATACAGAGCCGGAAATGCGTCACGGCAAGGAAGATGTGCTTATCAAGCCGTTAATTGCACGATATGAGGACTTGACATTTTGACAGAGTTAATTAAACACCACAAAACTAAACCATTTAACCGCAAGAACATGATGGATCTCGCGAAGATCCTTCGCAATTGTAGTATTAGCAGTAGCAATCGTGAGATTGTAGTACGTGCACTAGCTAATTACTTTGAACGAGAAGATCCATTCTTTGATCGTAAGATGTTTAACAACCTAGCCTCTGGTGTTCTAGAGTATGACTTTAGAACTGTGGGGCATTCAACTGTTCAGGAGAAAAAAGATGAGCCAGATTCAAACGTTTGACATCCCCGTAAATATCAAGGTTGTCGCCAAGGATGAAGCAACTGCAGAACAACTAGTCATTCAATATCTACGCACGGCAGAATCTGTTGTGTCTGATCCTGATGTTGTTGACTATGAACTTTTCCAGTTTGTTCCTAGCGAACTTGCACAATCATGTTGCTGCTAAATGCTGCTCGTAATTGACACAGAAACCTCTATTTTCAACAAAGGGAACGTCTATGACCCACGGAATTCGCTATGCCTATTGGTAATCAAAACCATTTCAAACGGTTTAACCAATTTATACTCTTTCAAAAGTCCATGGGACGTTGGCCTTATAAATGAGATTCTACATACTGGTAGGGAGCTTATCTTTTTTAATGGCAAGTTTGATCTGTCTTGGCTTAGGCGTGAGTTCGGATTTGTGCCTGCTGTCGGGGTTCGTATCTATGATTGTCAATATGCTGAGTTCCTATTTAGTAATCAAACTTGGAAATTCCCTGATCTGCGTACCTCGTGTGCAAATCGAGGACTAAATCCTAAGCATGACTACATTAGTGAAGAATATTGGGACAAAGGTATTGACACTACGGAAATTCCTCCAGAAGAGCTTTTGGAATATTGTATTAACGATGTAGAAATCACTCATGAGTTGTATGTAGAACAAAAGAAACTCTTTGAAAGTACTTATGGACACATGATCAAACTATTTAAATTACACATGCTTGACTTGCTCGTGTTATTGGAAATGGAATGGAATGGTCTGAAGTATAATGCAACAAGGTCACTTGAAATTGCCGCTGAAAACGACATTAAGATTAGTGACCTAGAAAATACTCTCAACAACATAGTTGACTTTGAGATTAACTGGAATTCAAACAATGAAAAATCTGCAATCCTTTATGGCGGCACAGTTAGCCGCGAGCATCAAGTTCCAATCGGACACTTTAAAACTGGCGCTAGAGCTGGTCAAGTCAAGTACAAAAATGTGGAGTCAACCACCGAGTTTCCTCAGCTCGTGGCCCCACTATCCGAGTACAAGTTCGGGGAAAAAGTAGAGAACAGATCCGTAGCAGAAGATGTACTGCGATCTCTAAAACCAAGCAAGCTCGCCAAGAAACTTATTGAGTTAATTCTTGAGCGTAGTAAACTAGAGAAGCAGAATGGAACCTATCTTAAGGGACTTCCCAAAAAGATGGCTGACATGCATTGGGGAGAGTATCTCCACCCCTCGTATAACAACTGCGTTGCAGTAACGGGACGGGTGGCATCATCAAACCCTAATGGTCAGAACATTCCACCAATCGGGAAGCGCCTGTGCGAGAGTAGGTTCCTATGAAATACGATTGTGTAGTTACTTTAAAATGTGTCATTGAGTCAGAGGCGGATAGCCTATGTGATATGCAATGGGATATCGCAAAGTTTATTCAAACACATGTCATGGATGATGAAGAAACAAGTCCCATTACATACTTAGAATTTGATATTAAAACATGCCAATCATAAATGTCGATGCTAAAAGCTGGCATGGTAATACTATTAGATCTAGGTTCGAAGATAAAATTATGTATGAACCGATGACGGGGTGTTGGATTTGGACAGGTGCAACTCGTGGTAATAACCACTACGGTGCCATAAAAATCTCACAAACTAAATCAGTGTTATGCCACAGACTTTCATACGAAATGTATAAAGAAACTATTCCCAGTTCAATGAAAGTACTACATACATGTGACAATCCTCTTTGTTGTAATCCTAATCATCTTGTTTTAGGCACACAATTGGATAATATTAAGGATAGAGATATGAAAGGACGACAACGTAATAAATCGTCAGTTAAAAAACTTGGGTATGTCAGTGCCAAGAAGGTAGGGCAGATCTAATGGCTCTTGTGAATGTCGACGCAAAGAGTCTAGAAAGATTGGTGCACATATCTGTACCTAAGTCAAGACAAAAATGGAATTGAAGAATGGCACAATGTTGTAAATGATCCAAGTAAATTTGATATTCATCTTGACAATCAAACGAAGTTTAATCTACCTTCACGGCTGATCGCCAAGGTATTTTTGTTTCGTTGGATTTATCGTGGACCCGCATTTTCTTATTGCCATGATCCAGATTTTGCGGCAATAAGTTCTAAGCAGCAATACTGGCAGGATGTAATTGATCAGTATTATTCAAAGTACTATGGTCTATATAACACACATATGAAGTATCTACAAGAGGTGAATGCTACCGGAAGGTTACGTTCACCCCTTGGTAGACAATACCAATTCAAGAAGAATAAACGTGGTGAATTTTCAGAGTTTGAGATTGCCAACTACCCCAATCAGGGTCTTGGAGCGGACGTTATGGCTGTTGCTCGGGTTAGTCTTGCTACCCGTTTTCGCAAGTATAATCTCCGTAGCTTACTTGTTAGCACTATTCATGATTCTCTCACATCCGACTCGCCCCCTAACGAGGTTGAGGTGGTTAAAGAACTCATGGTAGATGTGTTTAAGGATCTTCCTAAGAATATTGAACGAGCCTTTGGCATCGAATGGAATCTCCCGATGTGTGGAGAGGTTACTGTTGGTCCTAATATGAAAGATCTTGAAGATTAATATTGACATACTAAAATAGTATGGTATAATATTAGTATAGATAGTAATTAATTAATAAATATAAATAAGAAAGATAACATGCAAATTCAAATTCAATTCATTGATGTGTCTGTAGAAGATAAGGGTAAGTACAAGATGGCTGAAGTGACCTTTAAGGATATCGCTAAGGGTCAAACTTCGTCTAAGAAGCTTATGTCCTTTAGCAACCCTGTTGTCTACAAGACACTCGTCGATGCAAAGAAGGGTGAAGTTTACACAATTGAAATGCAGAAGAATGATAAAGGTTATTGGGATTGGGTGGCAGCGGCTACTGCAAATGGTGTCAACACTGCTGGTGGCGGTAGCCCTGAGGCTGTCACAAAGGCCACAGGTTCAACGAGTTTTGCTTCTCCCAAGTCCACCTATGAGACTCCTGAAGAACGAGCCAAGAAGCAAGTCTATATTGTTCGTCAATCGTCAATTAGCGCAGCAATTGATACTCTCAAAACAGATAAGAAGTCACCAACCCCTGCCGAGGTTATTGCAATTGCCCAGCAATACGAAGCCTTCGTCTTTGGTCTGGATCAGCAACCACCAAAGCTAGAAGATCTTCCAACGTTTGACGATGATGACGATGTGCCAATGTAATGATTAAAGTACACGACTACCAATGCACAGATTGTGGTCATGTCTTTGAGAAGTTTGTTTCCACCGGCGGCACTCCTCAAGAGTGTCCGCTGTGTGGTTCAGGCAAGACAGAGCAGATTGCAACCAGTGCTGCATTTAAACTAACAGGACAGGGACAGTACTCGTCTCGTATGAAAGTATGATAGCATTAGTGGACGCGGATATAGTTGCGTACCGCTGTGCTGCAAGTTGTGAGCGTACTGTAGATAAGGTTCGTATCTGTGAGGCTGACGAAGAAATTGCTTTGCTGCGCACAGAACAACTGATGCGGGAAATCATTCACTCAACACAAGCAGACAGCTATCGTTGTTTCCTATCTCCTTCCAAGAACTTTCGTTACCAAGTCTATCCTGAATATAAAGCTAATCGTCGAGACACAGTTGATCCTGTTTATCGCAAGGCTTGTAAGCAGTACTTAGTAGACAATTGGAATGCTGAACTTTTCGATGGATATGAAGCTGACGATGCTCTAGCATGGAGTCAAGGAAATGAAACTGTTATTTGTTCTATTGACAAAGACCTTAAACAAGTTGCAGGTCTTCATTATAACTTTGTCAAAACCGAAACTGATAATGTTACCTCCATTCAGGGACTATCTACATTTTACCAACAGGTATTAATTGGAGACAAGACAGACAATCTATTTGGTCTTACTGGTATTGGTCCTAAAAAGGCGGTTAAGTATCTAGAAGGTTGTTACGAAGAACAAGAAATGTTTGATACAGTTTATGATTTGTATCAAGATAAACATCAACTGGCGATTAACCTCATGTGTATGTGGTTATGTCGTGAGAAAGGAGTAACATGGGCACACCATCAAAAGGACACCCAATTAATTATACCCTCAACGTTAGAACACGAGCTGGATCTGATGTTAGAGTCTATGAAATCTTCTACGAAGACTACATAAACGGTGCATATTACGATGAAGACAGTGATGTCTGGTGGCCCTGTCAATGGGCTTTCAATGGTAGGTATGCAGATAAACCCTCTAGTCTAGATCTTGTCAATGTCTGAGCGCAAACGACGATCTAAACTTGAACTTCGGTTTGAAGAGATTCTTAAAGAAGCTAAGTGTGAATATACATATGAAACTGTTATTTTACCTTACACTGTTCCAGAATCTATTCATAAATATAATGTAGATTTTTCATTAGCTAATGGAATTCACATCGAAGTAAAAGGTTGGCTTTCTGATCATCAAGAAAGACAAAAATATATTCTAGTGAAACAGCAAAATCCAGATATAGATCTGCGATTTGTATTTGACAATATTAACAAGCTTTGTGGTGGAACTAAATACACTCATAAAATATGGTGTGAAAAGAATGGCTTTCAATATTGTTCTGTTAAAGATGTGGAGACTATCCAATCATGGATATCAAACACTCACTAGAAACTGACGATGGTACATATGAAGTGTATGTTAAAGCATCAAAGGACGACCTCCACTATTTACAGAGGTTGTCCTTGATGTATCTAATAGACCATGACATGTTTCCATTTCGTCTGCTATCTGCAGATGACGCTTGTAACTTTCACAACACTCCAGAAATGATCCAATGAAAACTTTTTTAATTGCTGACACTCATTTTGGACATAGTAACATCTTAACATTTAAACGAAATGATGGTACACCTCTTCGAGATTTTCCAGATATTTATACACACGATGAGTATTTAATTCATCGATGGAATTCTGTAGTATCTGCTGAAGATAAAGTTTATCATTTAGGAGATGTGGGATTTAAATCTTTTTCCAAACTAGCCTATATTTTAGAGCGCCTTAATGGACGTAAAGTTCTAATTAAGGGTAATCATGATGGGTTTAAACTCTCTCAATATCATCAGTATTTTACAGATGTTAGAGGAACACATCAACTAGACAAATTTATTCTAAGTCATATTCCAATTCATCCACAAAGCCTTTCAAGATGGAAAGGAAATATTCATGGGCATGTACATGATAATACTTTATCTGATTCATTGTATATTAATGTATCAGTTGAAAATATTAATTATACTCCAATAGATTTAGAAGAAATTAAAGAAAGATTTAAATGAGAACACATCTAATTGTGCCGGACACCCAATGTAAAGATGGACAGGACTTTGAGTATCTTACTCGAATTGGTAGGTACATTGTCGAAGTACAGCCTGATGTAGTTATTCATCTTGGCGACTTCGCAGACATGCCGAGTTTGTCTAGCTATGATGTAGGAAAGAAATCATTTGAAGGTAGGCGATATACAAAAGATATCGACGCAGCTAACAAAGCCATGTCTTGTCTTCTTAATCCACTGTATTCTTATAATGCTACCGCAAAGGTTCAAAAGAAGAAGCAGTATAACCCACGAAAGGTAATGTTGTTAGGTAATCATGATAACCGTATTAATAGGGCTATCAACGATGATCCGAAATTGGAAGGACTCATTAGTACAAACGATCTGCCTTACCAAGATTGGGAAGTCCATGACTTTCTCAAACCAGTGTTTATTGACGGCATTGCTTACAGCCATTACTTCCCTACTGGGGTTCTTGGACGCGCTGCTACCACAGCTAGTGCTATGGTTTCTAAGTTGCATATGTCTTGTATTGCTGGTCATCAACAAGGAAAACAAGTGGCCTATGGCAAACGACCAGACGGATCTACTATTACCTGTATTATTGCTGGTTCTTGTTATGAACATGATGAAGACTATTTAGGACCACAAGGTAACAATCATTTTCGTGGGATTCTGATGGCTTATGATGTACAGAACGGTTCCTTTGATGAACACTTCGTCTCTCTTAAATACTTGGAGCAACATTATGCAGAGTCCTAGTCATTATGGTGATACTCGGTTGATGGACTTGCTTATTGACAAGCAAGTTCCATTTGCTGAAGGTAACATTATGAAGTATGTATTCCGTTGGCGAGAGAAGGATGGTCTTCGTGATCTCTACAAATCTCGCGACTATCTAAATGCAATTATTGCACATGAAGAACTAAAGGAAATTAAATAATGGACGCAAACTCATACCAAAATTGGACACTCAGCACTGCAATTTATCCCGGTGCAGGCACTGGTAATGATGCTGAACTTTCATACCTAGCACTTGGTCTTAATGGAGAAGCGGGTGAAGTCGCAGACAAGATTAAGAAACATCTTCGTGATGGTAAGCTTGATATTGGTGGTATTATTTTTGAGCTTGGGGATGTTTGTTGGTACATCGCTCGTATGGCAGATGCCTTGGGATATAGTTTTGAAGATCTACTTACTATCAATAATTCAAAACTAGAATCCCGCAAGGCACGTGATGTTCTGACAGGATCTGGTGATGCACGTTGAGCTTGAATTTGTTACACCAGATGCTCTTGAACGGATTGGTAGGTATTCTGGGATTTGTTATAATTCTTCTGTTCAGCCTGAAGCTTGTATCAAGCGCGCTGTTAGTTGTAAGGATAAAGGACATCTTGCTACCTTGCGTTTTGCACACGCTACTTTCCATGTTAGTGGGATCAGCCGTATTTGCAGTCATCAATTCGTAAGATCAAAACATCTCGATTTTCTTCAACGATCACAGAGGTACTGTAATGAATCAGAAACTGACTTTGTCATTCCGAATACAGATATGGCTCCTACTATTGTTGCTGCATATAAGGCTTCATTGGATACTTACAACAAGCTCATTGCAGCAGGCGTTAAGAAAGAGGATGCAAGATTTGTCCTCCCGAATGGAGGCACTACGGAATTGGTGGTAACAGGAAACTTTCAAGCTTGGTTGGATTTCATTAAGCTACGTGCAGACACACATGCACAGTATGAGATTCGTCACGTAGCAAAGACAATTAACAACATACTCTCGGAACATGCTCCGGGACTTTTCGATTGGATGCCATGAGCGTACTACTAACTACACTTCTCTCAGCACTTATTCCAGTAGGTGTTGAGGGAATCAAACAAGGAATCACCGCTCTCACAGGCGGTGTTAAACCTACAACTGTTGCAGAGCAACTACAACTTGATGAACAAGACATTCGACGCATGGAGACAGTCGCAAAACTCGACAATCCAGGAGGCACTCCAAGCCAGTGGGTTGTTGATCTTCGTGGTTCTTCTCGGTACATTGCTGCTTTTGTCATCATCATTGCAGGACTAGGTGCAGCATTTGTAGAAGGACTTGATCCAGCAATCAAACTACTGTGTCTCGAAGGTGCGAATATTGCATTTGGTTTCCTCTTTGGAAGTAGGATCACAGCACAAATTAGGAACAAATAATGAAACATGGAATGTATAAGACTTCTACATACAACACATGGGTTTGTATGCATCGACGATGTCGAGGAGAAGGACATTGGAAATACAGCGCAAAGAAGATCACGGTCTGTGACTCTTGGAAAGAGTTTCTTCCTTTCTATTTGGATATGGGAGAGCGTCCCGAAGGAACGACACTAGATCGAATGGATAATTCTAAAGGATATTATAAAGAGAATTGTCAGTGGGCAACACCTAAACAACAATGTGAGAATCGAGATCTGCCTAAGCAATATGACACCAATAAATCAGGTCACACTGGAATTCACTGGGACAAAGAGCGAAAGAAATGGTTTGCTCAAGTTCGGCGTAACAATAAAACAACTGCTCTAGGAAGATTTGATTCTCTTGAGCAAGCAATTTATATTCGAGAGACTTGGATTGTAACAAACATGAAGAAATGAAATGGCCACATTTAACGACCTTCTAGAACAATTAAAACAAGAAGATGAGGTCACTGTACTAGAGATTATTGATATCTCATCTGGTGAGCTTGTAGATGCCTTGGAGGGCATTATTTTTGATAAGCAACAGCGTGTTCGAGATTACTACAATGAAACTGACGAAGCCTTGGACGGGGAAGAAAGATAATCTTCCTTCTCCAGCCAAAAAAGAACAACACAAAGATCGCAAATCAAAAGAAGAATTAGTCCATCGTTGGCAAGAAGACGATTGGGAAATACAATTAGAGGAATTCAATGCAAGTCAACAGATTCAAGAATAGTTTCAGTGAGAACATCTTCCGTAATAAGTATGCACAGGGTGTCAATGATACATGGGATGCGTTAGCAGAACGTCTTGTCGAAGATGTCTGTGGTTCACGTTGGGGGAAAGATAAACCGCTGATGTCTCAAGATGATCGGGATGCTTTGGTAGAGTACATCAAACGCATGGCTTTTGTGCCGGGTGGGCGTTATCTCTGGTACGCTGGTCGTGGTAACAGTTATTTCAACAATTGTTTCCTTCTAAGAGCAGAACATGACACGAGGGAAGAATGGGCGGACCTAACACAGAGAGCAGTCAGTTGCCTGATGACTGGTGGTGGCATTGGGATCGACTACAGCATTCTACGTCCAGAGGGGAAGCCCTTGAGTCGTACAGGTGGCTTGTCGAGTGGGCCAATTCCCCTGATGCAGATGATAAACGAAGTCGGCAGAGGTGTTATGCAAGGTGGATCGCGCCGGTCGGCAATCTACGCCTCTCTCAATTGGTTGCACGAGGATATTCCGGCATTCCTGAAGGCGAAGAACTGGTCAGACGAGATCAAGGCACTAAAGAATAAAGACTTTAATGCTGCTGCTCCTCTTGACATGACGAACATCTCTGTCAACTATGACGACAAGTGGTTGTATAATGCAGATCGTGCGAATCTCCCTACCTTCGTAGAGAATTGTCGTCAAGCTATGCAGACAGGCGAACCAGGCTTTAGCTTTAACTTTGGGGAGAAACAAAATGAAACCCTTAGAAATGCATGTACGGAAGTTACATCTGAGGATGACTCTGATGTATGCAATCTTGGTAGTGTCAATCTTAGTAATGTTTCGTCAATTGAAGAATTCAAACATATTGTTGAACTCGGTTCCAAATTCCTTGTTTGTGGAACGTTACGAGCAGATTTGCCGTACGATAAAGTATACAAGGTCCGCGAAAAGAATCGACGACTTGGACTTGGACTTATGGGTATCCATGCATGGCTTCTCCAACGAGGACAAGGATATGTGGCAACACCAGAACTACACTCATGGTTAAAGGTATATAAAGATGAATCCGAACGAGCTGCTAACGAACACTGTGAGCGCCTATTTATTTCCAAGCCAGTTGCTTACCGTGCCATCGCTCCAACAGGTTCTATTGGCATTCTCGCAGGGACAACTACTGGAATTGAGCCACTCTTTGCCGTCGCATATAAGCGAAGGTATCTCACAGATGGTACTAAATGGAAGTATGAATATGTGGTTGACACAACTGCCGATCAACTAATTAAGGAGTATGGTCTTGATCCAAGTAAAATTGAAACTGCATATGGTCTAAGCCATGACTATGAAAAAAGACTTAAGTTCCAAGCGGACATTCAAGATTACGTTGATATGTCAATTAGTTCCACCATCAACCTCCCCGCTTGGGGTAGTAAGGGAAATGGCCCAGACGACGTTAGTCGATTCGCTCAAGTTCTGGCATCCTACGCCCCAAGGCTCCGCGGCTTTACATGTTACCCAAATGACAGTAGAGGAGGTCAGCCACTGACGGAGGTATCATATGCAGAAGCCTTAGCTCATAAGGGTGTAGTGTATGACGAAAATGAAGAACGTTGTAAGGGTGGTATCTGTGGTTTGTAATACAGATATTGCTTGGGCAGCAGGTTTCTTTGATGGGGAGGGAACAACCTCCCTATTAAAAGCACAAAGAGATCACTACTCATATATTCGTATGGGACTGTCTCAAAAAGTACATGAATGTTTAGATAGATTTCATGAGATTGTTAAGTTTGGAAAAATCTATCAGTCTAAAACTCGAGACATTCGCTCATGGAACTGTTACAAACAAGATGAAGTTGAGCAAGTTTTGAATCTTCTTTGGCCATATTTATCGAAGGTTAAAAAGAATCAAGCTCTTTCTGCATTAAATAAAGTAACTAACAATAAGAAAGTATTTAATGAACCAGCAATTTAAAGAACTACTGCTTGAAACATTACGTGAGGTTAAGAATCATCCTGATGGTGAGCAGGGCATTGCCTTTGTCACTAACTATGATGAAGAACCTGATTGGGAAGTCGCTATTGTCTTCCGACCTAAACAAAAGTAAAGGGAATAAATCCCGCGCACAAATGTGCTAGACAAAAAGAAAGCCCCTTTGGAGAAATCCATTGGGGCTTTTTTCATTTGGTTAAAAATAATTCACTCTCTTCAGCTCTACGCTTAACCAGACCATTCAACTTGGTACTAACTCCATTAACTTTAGCATAGACCCACTTATGAAACTCTTGTCCAGCACCTTCAATATCTCCAACATTTAACTTGCGGAGAAGTGTTGATGTGGCTAGGGCATTCATACCTAGATTAAAGACAAAGCTTGTCAAGGCACCTAGTTGGTTTTCAGTTAGAGGGACATGTACTAAACGTTCTACTTGGTCTTGAGCAGCTTGGTAGTCATGGTCAAGAAGAACCTCCGCCTCTTGGACGGAGATTGTTCTACCTAACTTGACACCATATGTATGACCCCAACCAATAGTAGGAATCCCTGCAGGACACAAATAAGATTTGAGTCTAAGACCCTCATACTTCTTTATGATTTCAATCGCTGTCACGTAATTTCTCCAAGAAAGGTGTGCGTTCTGATTTCTTCCAATCCCGAGCTTGTTCATAAGACATAGTACCAGACTTTCCAACTTTTCCGCGAATGGCTGCTGGCGTTTTCTCAGCGATAATCTGCGCCTTGATCGCATTCGCTGCGGCAGTTGGATGTTTCTCGTGCTTCATCATTATCTGAATAGCTTTCTCTTGGTTCCCAGAACTGTACAATTGAGCAGCCCTGATAAGATCATTGGTGCGCTGTTGATTTCGCTGCTGATTGGTGAAAGATTCCATAGAAACCAAAGACTCTTTCAAAGAACGTGTTCCAAAGAAAGGTGCTTTCTTTTCTACATCTGTGCGTTCTACTCCACCCTTACCGGCATTACCCATTCGTGTCAATGGATTCTTTTGGTTGTCTGGATTAAACAAATCACCATCGTTTCGATATTGATCTACCATACCTCCAAGAATACCCTTCGGTACAGTGGCCTTCACTGCCTTGTCGATCTCTGTTGGTGTATGGGCCTTACCCATTGCATCTGAGGCCAGTGTAGCCACCCCAGCGGCGGCCTCAGCACCCCACGCAAGTGGCGGGAACAGAGACAACATGCCTTGGTTCTGCACATTGGTAATCTTTTGCATCAGTGAAGTGTAACGCATTGAGGCGTCAATATCCATACCTGTTGCATCAGACAACGCACCATGAGATACCCAACTAGGTGCATGGACAAGGAGTAATTGAGTGGCGTCGGGCCATTCAGTTCCCCACCAGCCGTTCTTGAGTCCGACTTGACGTACAATTTCATATTCAGCAATCAGTGGGAAAGATACCACTCCACCAAGAACTGCGATAACTGCACCTGTCATAATCAATGGTGCCGCCGTACGTGCGCTTGGGGTCTTCATGAAATCGACAACGTCGACAATCAAGTTGCCTGCTTGACCATGTGCGAAGGTTGCTAGTGGAGAAGATTGTTCACCAAAGATACCCATCTCACGATAGATAGCTGGCATGTTCTTACTACCATAACCAATCATATTGGTTGTAGTATCCTCTGCAGCTTTTCGAGCAAGCTCTTCACCTTTTAGACCACTACGCTTATGCAAGTTGTAGAAAAATGTAAAGGATGAAAAGCGTGAGAACTTGTCACCAATCGTAGAGATTGTTCGACCAGTAGCTAGATTAACAACTTTATTGATTGCTGTGTTTGGATCAGTGCCAATCTTCCAGTCATTGAACTCATTGGTCATCTGTGGATGTAATGTATTACCATCTTCTACCGCATGAAACAATGCACGTTTGTACTCAGGATCTGCGAACTTCTTACCACCTGCCATATCCATAACTGTCTGACCAAGAGCCGCTAGAACTTGTCTAGGAGACTCACCATTCTTAAATGCAGATCGTGCAGACATGAATGCTTGTAGTGGTTGGGCAATCCAAATTGCAGGTTTCATTGTGATGTTTGCAGTATAGAAGGCATTACCAAATAGACCAGTAAAGCGATCCAACGCGTGCTTATCTCTACCATGAAACTCACCAAAGTTTTTATCTACAATGGTATCAACAAACTCACGTACTTGCTTAGAACCTGTCTGTAAAGTTTCACGAATTGAACCTTCAGGAATCAGTCCTTCAGTTTGTGTACGAACATAGAAGTCCATTAGCTCAGATGTGTTCTTTGGGACAGAATTCTTATCGTAGTAATCAAGAACCTTCTTATGAACATCTCTAGAAGCAATGTTCTGCGTATATGCTTTTACCGCACGTGGTAAGGATTCACGTAAACGCTCACCTAATTGATGTGGAGTAAGACCAACTTGATCACCAATAAAACCAGCTAACATTCTTGTCTGCATTGAATGCACACCAACGTTTGAATTACCAGCAATCATTCGATCCAATTTAATTTGGAGTTCTGCTGCTAGTTGATTTGGTGGAATGTTTGCAAGATTCTCTTCTAGGAAATCTACGATACTAGAATGATCTACATAGTTCTTTGTGTGGTCATAGCGAACTTCAAAGTCATTACTCTGTGATCTGAACCATTGTTGCCAATGTTCGGCTTCTGCCTTTGTCATGTAACGCTGCAAGCGTAGTGGAACACCACGATAAGACACAGTAACAGCATGGTCGCCAGCACGACTGGTTAGGATATAACCCATCAGTTGTTGTAGTTGCTTGAGATTGTTACCTGCCTGCATACCGCGAGCAGCCTTCAAGAGCTTGTCACTAATGTTAATCAATGCCTTTGCAAAGTTCTGCTGACCTTGAGACCAACCTGCTGAGTGTGTAGCAAAGGTTTGATTAGGGTCTACCTTGTTAAGCATACCATCAATCATCTTACTATACACATCATGAATCTCGTTACCCTTTAGCTTGTACATAGAAGGGACGAGAGCTTCAGGTTTTTCAGCAGCAGACAACTTGAAGGTGTTTAGAACACCACGTTGTTCCCACTGTTGAAAGGTATCCTTACCATATAGAATTACTTGGTCTAGTGATTCTTTTCGTTTGTTTGCAATGTCAGTGATCTTGAAGATCTCTTGTGCATGAACATCATTCTTCATCATCTGCTTTAATTGAGCAGTGAAACCATGAGCAAAGATGTTTAAAGCACCTTGTCTGATACCAGCTAGTAGTTTCGTTGGTGTGTTTGCTTGAGCAAAACTCTTAGGCAAATCACGACCAATGGCTTCACCCGTACTAGTGTCAATCAAATGACCACCATTCTCTAGTAGTTCAGAGAAGGCAGTACGTGCTTTGTCAGATAGGCCTAGTAGATTCATCACTGTGTTTTTAAACTTAGAGAAGCCAGATTCACCAGACAATCTCATACGCTTAAGAGCAGCAATCATGTTAGAGTTAGTAAGACCGTATGCTACAAACTCACGTGGATTTTCCATCATGAATTTTTGCATTTCCTTTGGTACATACTTGTCTAAGATAAAACCAAAGTTGTCTTTAACATTGGCATACAAAGCTTCTATATTACGAACAGCTTGTACCTGTTGTAAGTCTTTGACTTTACCTTCACCAACAAGAGTCATAACCTTATTAACAGCACTGTGAACAACCTCATGTAAGAATGTGCCTGCATGGAAGTTATGTGGGTTCATGTTAATCTGACCACTCATGTTACTATAGGAACCATCAGCAGTCATTGTAGGATCAAACTTCAAACCATCACGACCAATATTAGGATTGTTCCTAAGTTGATCTGCAAGTTCGCCAAGATACGTACCATGGGGTTCTAATGCAGGATCACCCTTCTTAGAAGCAAGATAGTCTAGACCACTACGAATAGGATCATCTGAATTACGTACAACTTGGTCTAACTCTTGTGTGAGTTTTGCTAGGTGAGTGTTGTCTCCAATAACAGCTTTGTCTGTGAAGGCGTGAGCATCACCCGCACGTTTACGTGTAAGTTCTACTTCAAGCAATTCTTTTTCTTGTTGAATGAGGGCACGCAATCCCTCATCTTTAATGTGACCTAGTTTATAATCTTTGTTCTTAATCATTCGTTCAAGAACATCAGGACTATACTTAGAATACTCAGCAGTCTTTGCATTGATAGCTTCATTAACAGAGTACCTATCAGACAATGTTTGAGAATCTATATTATTTAGTTCTTGTGGAAAGGCATCTACAAGAGCATCAAGTTGAGGATCAACTCCACGTTCTACTGGTTTAAAGGCAGGATCAACATCTGCCAAGACATCAATTGTCTTATTACCTTCTTGATTAGCTTTGCCATATGGATTGAAACCTGTGGTAGTATCCACATCAGGACCAACTATTGTTGGTTCCATGGGCTTGTCAGTACCTTCAAAGTAATCGGACAGTTTAGCCCGTACCTCGCGTACTTGATCCAACTCACCAGCAAGTCTAGACATTTCAGACACATTTGTTGGATCGAGAGATTCAATACGATCTACAATGCTTTGTTCAAGAGCAGTGTAACTTTCATATTGTCTACGCACATCATCCGCAGGAGTCCAAAGATTAAGAGGATCTTCTGCAGGTGGTGTTACCTTAGGAGTTTCACCACGAATCTCTTCTGGAGTTTTCACCTTAGATGTTATTTGCTTGATAGCAGGCTTACCTAGATGAGCCATTGCTTCTAGTTGGGGAGCTACTGCTACAAGAGCAGGAGCATTCTCCATAATGAACTTACCAATCTTTCCTGAATACTCTTGACCTAGTTCAGACTTAGGATGATAAGTTACTTGGTCCATTTGACCCATTGCATAATCACCCTGCTTATTAAACTCTTTAATGTTACCAAGAGTTCCTTCGCGAACCTGATTGATGAAACCCTGCCCGGTACCAATAGCTAGACCCAGAGGTCCTGTAGTACCTGCAGTGGCTAGGTTTAGACCAGCTTCATTAACACCAATCAAATCTTTTGCCATGTCTGTAACATCTGACACAGTCTTCTTAATACCACGTTCTAATGAGAATCCTTTAGGAGTTTCCTCAGAATCGAAAAGACCCAGTGGGTCATTAGATGTTTCTTCAAATAAACCTAGTGGGTCTTTATCGTTCATTGTAAGTCTTCTCCAAATTTACGTTTGTATCCTTCACGTAACTTTTCTTCCGATACTGCTGGATACAATTCTTTCAGTTTTTGTAGTGTCATCTTTTGCGGTGGTGTGTCTGTTGCTTGTGATGCTGGTGGCGCACCAGACTGACCATGAAGAGCAACCTGAAGTTCAGCACGCTTGGAAGCAAGCTGTGCTTTTAGTTGTTCATTATGTGATTGTAGATTCTTAAGAACCTGATCGCCACCCGGCATCTTCATTATAGATTGTGTAAACTCTTGACTAGTTAATTGCTGGGTGTTCATAGTAATCTGCTTCTCAAGATTGTTTACGTCAGACTGAATCATCTTGAGTGGAGTATTACTACCACTACCTCCAGCAGCGGCAGCTCTGGCACGAGCCTCAGCAGCACGTAGTGCCCACTGACCAGCAAGATCAGTTTCATCCAACCTATTCTGACCCTTGAGTTCTTCAAGAGCAGTCTTACCGGCATGTTCAGGAGTTCTAGACAACAGTCCAGTAATCTCATTAACCTTTCCTTCAAGTACCTTACGTTGGGCTGGAGTAATCTCTTCACCAGTGTCCATACGATTAGTACTAAGCAAACGTTGATAGTCAGACAAATCCTTGAGCATACCAAGTTGTTGTGTCTTGGCACCCTGTTCAACAGGGAGTTGTTCCTTGATAAATGGTTGCAGCATTTGACCAACTTCATTCTTACGAATTGCTTCTTGACTGCCAGCATCCTTAGCTTGAGCGAAGTTACTCAACATCGTAGGATTGTTCTGTGCTTGTGCTTGATTACCAGACAACTCCTTAACCATGTTGTCAAAGACAGTTCCTTGATTCTGTAACTTCCGGTGTTCAATGTCTAAAGGTTGCATAGACTGTTCACGTTGGTTAGCAAGGAACTGCTTCATCAGTTCTTCTTGTGCAGACTGATCCGCATTTGCAGCATTAAATCCTTGATACAAAGCCCCAAGACCAAACTCAGGCTTGTATCCAGTTTCGATCATTGGTAGTCCTGCCATTACCTACTCCCTTTTAGTAGTGCTAGAAGTTGATCCATTTGTGAAGTGTTGTTTGAACCACCTTGTGTGTAACCAAGAGCAGACAACATTGGAGAAGTGTATCCATTGATACCAGCTTTGTTAGCAGCAAGTAGTTGCTCAAGACCGCCCATACCAGCAGACATATTAGCACCAGATGGATTCTGTAGACTGTTAATATAGTTCTGTGCAATCTTTGCTTGTTCAGCAATCAGCGCAGGAGAACTAGTGGCGTTGTTAGAACGACGACCCGCAGCAGCATCTTTAATAGCCTGTGCTTGAGCCAATGCATCTGTCTGCGCTTTCACTAGGGGCTGTCCATATGGATCTTTAATTGCACCAGCAAGTTTCTGTTGCATTGCATCTCGCATGGAACTTGCACCCATCTGACTAGCACCAGTAGATGCTTGGTCAAATGGAGAAGCTTGTTGTCGCATCTGTTGAATGATCTGTGGATTTTGCGATGAGGCTTGTTTATTCTGGCGACCTTCTGCAAGGGCACCTAGAATAGACATAAGACCTTTACCATTCTGTCCACTAAATAAACTAGATAGAAAACTTTGTGTTCCACCTTGTGCGCCGCCAGACAATAGGTTAGGCAGATTTTGCATAGAGTCATACGCACGTTGACCAAAAGAATTAAAATCAGATCCTAATTGTTGATCAACTTGTCCCCAATTAGTTCCATTCTGTTGCCAACCTTGCATTGGAGTGTTAGAGATATTAGACATATCAAATCCACTATCCCATTGAGGAATATTTTGCATTCCGGGATTGTCTAATTGATCTTGAGAATAACCCTGACCAATCCAACTGGTATCAACAGGTGAGCCTGTGTACATATCATTTGTTTGTGTATTAAAGTCTGTAGAAGAATCATCTCCATAAATACCAGAACTATACATACCGCTGTAGTCGTCTTCACCCATTATAATTCCTTTGTGTTAGTAGTATATTAGTAGTATACCACACTGTTTTATATTTGTCAATCATTATAAAGAACCTGTCCATTGTACGCGGAACGCGGGTAATGTGACTGTCCCAGCAGTTGTGCCGGGAACGTCAGTAGAATTGAGTGTGACTGTATTAGTGCTTGCCCAAATGTAATGACGTGTTTTTGCACCTTTCGGTATTTTCAGTGTGGCTGTAAATAACACTTGATCTTCTACTGATGGAACAATTTCACGTGATCTAGCTGAATATCTAAGAATGTTAAATCCACCGCCAGTATCCAACTCAGCATAAAAATATACCTTGCGATTACCAGCACTAGCACTTGCATTTAAAGTTAAAGACATTGTATAGACACCACCATTTGTAAAGGTGAATTGTCCATTACCTATGTTGTATACAATCCCAGATGTAGCTACAACTGTAGCAGCAGCAGGTGCAAAGACAGTAGGAGTAATTGGTAGAACAGTCCCAGATGTTCTCAGTTCAACATCTAGTTCATTACTGATTGCCGCATACTGGTCTGCATTGAGATGGTAATACTGTCCAGCAGTACCACCTTGAATACCAGATAGACTATTGTGTGGCCCAGAGGCTAGTGCAGCATGTTGTGCAGCAGTCAGGTGATAATGCTCACCTGCTGTACCACCCTGCATACTTTGCAAGTCAGCGTGGTTACGAACAGCAATGTCCGTAATATTAGAACCTGCAAAGTTAATGATATACCAAGGAACTGAACCTGATGTAGACACATACGCACGCAGTTGTCGATACCACTCAAGCCAAGTATAGGAACCGGGCTTGTCATTGATTGGCGGTGGTGGTAGAGTATTAACAGCCATTAGTTAGCTCCTTCTGTATAGACAACCTCAACAGACTCCAAACGTAATGGAGTGTTACCACTATGCTCAAACTTAAAAGCACGTCTGCGGAAAGCACCTAGTCGTTGGAATGCGGGGAAGTCATCATTCATATCAATCGTCTTTGCATTAGACCATGTTTGATAGTCATCATCCGTCCAGTAAAAAGTAACAACATTACTAGGAGAATAACTGTCACCAACTAACTTAAGAGATGACATGAACTTCCTGTTGTAGCTATCCATATCATATTTGTTTGTAACAAGCGAACACAAAATTGGATCTGTGTCATCTTGATAAACAGTTGGATCTACTTTATATACACAGCCATTAGTGGCGTGTAGTACATGTGCAGCGCCAATACCTGAGTCTGCCATGTGATCGTAAGCAAAAACTGAGTGACTTCCACCGGAGTCAGAAGACCACTCATGCCATAACTTTTCGTCAACATCATATACTAGAGTCCTTCCAGAAGTTTTTAGATTGAGTACATAGAAGAGGTGTCCCTTTGTGCGGATACCAAACCCACGACAATCTGACATATTCACTTCTGCATCAATAATACGTTCGATATATTCGTCCGTAATCTTCTGTGGTTGGAAACCCTTAATTAACCAGACAGCCCTGCCGCCAGAATCTGATGCAGATACATAGATACAGAACTGTTCATTCTGGTAAACTGCATATGCAGCAGCAGTACCCATCTGGATTGTAGCGGCATCATTGCAAGACAAAGGAGAGCCAGCAGCATTAGCCACATCATAGAAGAATTCAATTGAACTTGATCCTAGAACAACTACTTGGTTATTTTGTCGTGCAAGACTGATGATTGGATCAGGGAACATTTCAGCAGACAAGAAGTTCGCTGTGGGCCATGTGAAAGGATCGTCTAGTGTGCAAGTATACACATCACTACCTTTTGCTAGACACACATACCCATCAATGAATGTTGGTACTGAGATGTGTGGTGTTGGGAAATTAACATCAGTTACTTGAGTACAAGTACCATCCTGTTTAATAACCCAAGCATTAATACCATCACACATAAACAGATAGTCACCCAAAGAACCTGAGTTACAATTCATCAATCCAACGTGTCCTGTTGAAGTTGACAAGGTTGCCTTAACCACAGGAACAGTGTCATCTTCAATCAGTTGATTACCAATCACCACATAAAACTTATTTCGGAAGTAGGCCATTGCCCTACCTTCACCAGTACCAAAGTCTTTGTATGTAGTTAGACCCGGACGTTTGTTAATGAAGATCTTTGTGTTCTCTAGTTGATCTACCTTGCGAGTTTCAGGAAACATATTGATGAATCGCTGGTCTTTAGAACCACTAGAGTCTCTATTTGAGTAGGCTCCCATTAATGGCAACCGAGTCTTCTGAGGAACTCCACTTTGTTTTTGATTTGCCATTACTTCTTACCTTTCGCAAATAGCTTTGCTAAGTTCACAGTTTGATTTGCCATCTGTGCATTACTCTGTCGTTGGGTTGGATTAGAAACACCTTCATTAAAGATACCTCCTAGACCACCTGCAGCACCGGATGTAAGAGCAGATTCTAACATATGTTCTGGATCACGTAATCCAGTGACAGCACCCTTCATAGCACCACCGGCAATTCCACCAAGAACTTTGTTACCAAACAGTTTAGCAATAGTGTCACCACTGTATCCACCTGCTCCAGTTAATAGAGCATTTGCTAGTACAGACTTTGGATCACCCCCGGAGACTAATGCAGAACCTGTGCCTGAGATTGCGGCTTGAAGTGCTTTGTCTGCAGTTAAAGATCCTAGCGAGAATCCAGTTCCGAAGACACCTCCGCCATTACTCGCCATCCCATTAGCAGCTTGTCCTGTTGTACTTGTAGCAGTATCCACGGGAGCGCCTGTATCACCACCATAAGTAGAACTACCGTAAGAGATACCCGCCCGCGCAAGACCTTGTGTTCCACCTTGTGGATTACCAACAGAGAAAGCATCAACAGCATTAATCAAACTACCTAAACCAGGAATAAAGGCATTACCAACCATCTCACCGATAGGTTGCATATCTTTGAATTCTTGTTTTGCAATGAGATGTGTTGGACTAGTCTTTTCCCAAATCTGTTGAACCATGCCCTTCTTAAGTTCTTGTTCACCCTTATTACGAATGTATTGATCTACGTTAGACCAACCCGGTGCTGAACCTACTTTGTCTTTAGCTAAGTATGAATACCCATCACCAAGATTAGTTGAGTTTTGATTCCACCAATTAGGATCATTTAAAGAACGCCCTACTTGTGAGAAACCCTGATCCCATGCATTAGTTTTATTTGATCCCCAAATACTTGAATGTGAGTCCGACCATTTTTCATCCCACTGCTTTTTAACTGGATCATACCCACCCATGTCAAAAGCGGTTCCTTGAAGTTGACCGTCATACATTAAATCTTTAGAACCAAACAACTTCATTAAGTCACCAGAGATAACATCATTAATACTGTTACCTCCTAGGCGCCCAACATTTTTACCTGAGATGTAATCTTCCCAAGCACCTGTTGCAAAACCGAGATTATCAAATTGTCTTTCTGGAGCAACTGTGGGTTCAAACTGCCCAGTGATTTTTCCTTGTGTAAGGAGTTGTCCTAACAGTTCAGATTGTTGAGCTTTCGCTAGGCTCTTGTAAGAAGATAGAGTAGAATTGAGTGCAGTGTTTGCTTGGTTTAGATCTGCATATGTTTTACCATCATATAAATATACATCATCATATTGCTTCATGTTTCCTTGAGCAACTTGATTATCCAAAACTTGTTGTGACATGATGCCACTATCAAGCGTGTTTTTATATTGTTGGTTAAGAGTTTTAGTTAGTGATGGTGCATACTTACTACGATATTGATTCTCTAGGTTTGACCATAAATCTTGCTGGTTTCCAAAGGAGTATTTACTAGGATCTTTATTTCCATAGTAATACTGCTCTCCACCCAGATTAGATAGGAAACCACCCCCGGCAGTTACAGCAGACATGTCTGGGGCTTGATTCTCGGCTAGTTTACGACCAGCACCCCAGAACTCAGTTGGTTGCTGTGCTTGTGCAAGTTCGTTACCATATTGAGATTGGAACTGAGAGGCACCACCAGACTGGGCTTGAGCCATTTTCTGGTTGCGCTCTCGTTGAGACATACCCTGATATTTGCGGTTGATTGCATCAGCAACTTGTCCTTGGTCTAGTCCAATACCATCCATTACCAGCTCCTACGTTCTACCCCGAAGTAAAGAGAACCTTCCTCAAGACCGAAGTTTAGTGCATCTTGTTTAATGATCGTCATCTCTTGCCATAGAGTTTTGCGTGAGGGAATATCCAGACCATACTCAGGTGCAAGGCGTGTAGCTAGACCATAGGTTACAGCATCATACCATTCTTGTGGAAAGTCAGGTGCATCAGTACTTGCATTGAAATCCTGAAATGGGATTTGACAAATGTAGTGTAATGTGTTAGCAGCCTGTTCGACAGTAGTTGGTACAGGAAACAAATGAAAATCACCGTTGTCTCTATTAGGACTGTAGTAAACCTGAATAGGATTACCAGCAGAAGTCTTGTTACCTAGAATGTTGTATTCAGCTTGTGTGATAATCCGCATTGGGATATCAACGTTGGAAGTAACATTATGGTTCCAAGCTTGTAGTACCTTGAGAGGTTTAGGGTTAGACACAGTGTATGTAGATTGTCCTGCTACTAACGTCAAGGTCATCTCAGTAATTGCCCATAGAGGCATACCATCTGCAGCCCAAGCTTTTACCAGACCATTGAGTGCAGTAGCAGCCTCTGATACTTGGTTAGGACTAGGTGTCTCGCCTTGAGCAAGGGCACCCACTAACCGCAGTGCACGTTTAATAATATCATCTCGCGTAGTGGAGTATGATGTAGTGCCAGATGTGCTCATGATCAACCTTTCAGTTTAAGTAATGCTGCTAGTGCAACAACAGCAGTAGCCAGACCACCGGCCCATTTAATAAACCCGACCACCAAATTGGCAGCCTTCCATGCAGAGACAAGGTCTTCAACATCAGAGGATAGTTTATCAATTTTCTTTTCAATCTCAACTAGACGTTCATCATACTGCCTGCGATCATGTTCTGATATCATACTTAATCCTTTTAAGTCTTGGTGAGAACATCCACAAGGCTGTCTCTTGATTTGGATCGTCTAGTAGCCACCCAAAGTTGAGTACCCAACAACGACCTTTAAATATTTTGGATGGAGTTACTTTCTTCCATTGCCAGTACTTTCCACAGGACACACGCAGAGTGCCATAGACGGGGCCAACATAGTTAACCTTAGTGCTGCCCTCAAAGATACGCCCTGCGTCGATCCTAGCCCCTATAGCGTTCCATTTGAAGCCATACAGACTATTACGATATAACCACTTTACTCTAGACCAGTATGAATCTGGATTAAGTCGATGGAAATTTTCATCTCCTAGCAGACTATTGTCGGGTGTATCAAACCAAGACAACCATGTTGGAAGTCTTGGTTCAATAACTTGAATAGAATGGTTGTTAGACCAACCTAATCTATTAATACTAAATAAAGGTAATATAGGTGTTACTATATATGTTATTAATTGTATTAATATATATAATATTAAATATATAATATATTTTAACATACTTGTCTTAGATTGTCAAGTGCCATACTATCTTCTATTAAGAAGCTCTCCATACAGTTACGTGCAATCTAGTTGCATTAGTTAGAACACCCGCGACATAATTAGCAACCGTGACGGAAGTAGTATTTGCAGATGCCCAATAGCATTGATTAATGGCTCCATTGTCAGCAGTTACATTCACTATATAGAAGTTATCTGCATATGTTGCACTAAGATTAATAGTATAATTACCTACACTATTTCTAGTAACTGATGTAATACCAAAACCA
>Ga0208916_10000281_pt1 | contig 25830 bp, 24 predicted proteins | sample DEB19_08_DNA_5_FD_184523 | JGI IMG/M metagenome (GOLD analysis project Ga0208916, IMG submission 184523) | Aqueous microbial communities from the Delaware River and Bay under freshwater to marine salinity gradient to study organic matter... | ecosystem: Environmental > Aquatic > Marine >... | reverse complement strand
TTGAGGAATGACAGTTCACGCAAACGCTTGGCCAGAATTTCGTAATGGAAATCGGTGTTTTGCGTGAAGATTTCGGTGTCGGGCAAGAAGTGAACTTCGGTGCCGCGCTTGTCGGTGGCGCCGGTCACGCGCATGGGCGAGACTTCAACGCCGCTGACGGTTTCGAGCAAGCGGTTTTGCACAAAGCCTTTGGCAAAGTCGATCTGGTGGACTTTGCCTTCGCGACGCACGGTCAGGCGCAGCCATTTGCTCAAGGCGTTCACGCACGACACACCCACGCCGTGCAAACCGCCCGAGACCTTGTAGCTGTTCTGGTTGAACTTGCCACCCGCGTGCAGCTCGGTCAGGGCGATCTCTGACGCACTGCGCTTGGGCTCGTGCTTGTCGTCCATCTTCACGCCCGTAGGGATGCCGCGGCCGTTGTCGGTCACGCTGATGGAGTTGTCCGAGTGGATGGTGACGACGATGTCATCGCAATGACCCGCCAGCGCTTCGTCGATCGAGTTGTCCACGACCTCGAACACCAAGTGGTGCAAACCGGTGCCATCGGACGTGTCGCCGATGTACATGCCGGGGCGTTTGCGCACCGCTTCCAGACCTTCCAGAATCTGGATGGAGCCTTCGCCGTAGCCTTCGGATGCACCCGCCTGATGGGCGTCGATCTTGGGTTGAGCGGTGGTGAACGCTTCTTCGCTGGGGTTGATTTCGTCGGTCATGTGAATTTTTCTCTGTCGCTTGAATGGCCGAAACCCGCGAGAGGTCGCGGGTTTCGATAAGGTCTATCGCCTGCTGGCTCGGGCCTCAAATGCGCATCGGCATCACCACGTATTTGAAGTTGTCGTTTTCGGGGATCGTGATCAGCGCCGAGCTGTTGGCATCGGCCAGATCGATGCGGACCATGTCTTGGCCCATGTTGCTGAGCACGTCGATGATGTAGGTGACGTTGAAGCCGATTTCGATGCTGTCGCCACCGTAGTCGATGTCGAGTTCGTCCACGGCTTCTTCTTGTTCAGCGTTGGTCGAGGCCACGCGCAGGCTGCCGGGATCAAGGTTCAGGCGGACGCCCTTGAATTTGTCGCTGGTCAGGATGGCGGTGCGCTGCAGGCAAGACAACAGGGCTTGACGGCCCAGCGTCAGGTTGTTGCTGTGGCCTTTGGGGATCACGCGGTTGTAGTCGGGGAACTTGCCCTCGACCAGCTTGGTCACGAACTCCATGCCGTCAAAACTGAACTTGGCTTGGTTGTTGGCAAACTGCATGTCGATCGCACCATCGGTGTCGGACAGCAAACGCTGCAACTCGAGCACGGTCTTGCGCGGCAAGATGACTTCTTGTTTGGTGGGCACTTCCACGTCGAGCGTGGCGGCTGTGAAGGCCAGGCGGTGGCCATCGGTGGCGACCAAGCTCAGGCGATTGCCTTCGGCCACAAACAAGATGCCGTTGAGGTAATAACGGATGTCGTGCACAGCCATGGCAAATGAAACTTGCCCCAGCAATTGCTTGAGGGTTTTTTGCGGCACGCTGAACACGGGGCCGAAGCTGGCGGCTTCTTGCACCAGCGGAAAGTCTTCTGCGGGCAAGGTCTGCAAGGTGAACTTGGATTTGCCGCCTTTCAGGATCAATTTGGCTTGGGAAGACTCCAGGCTCACGGTCTGGTCTGCGGGCATGGTGCGCAGGATGTCGATGAGTTTGCGGGCACCCACGGTGGTGGTGAAGTCGCCCGGGTCGCCTTCCATCTCGGCCGTGGTGCGAATCTGGATTTCCAGATCGCTGGTGGTCAGCTGCACAGCGTGGCCCGTTTTGCGGATCAGCACGTTGGCCAACACGGGCAGTGTGTGACGGCGCTCGACAATGCCGGACACGGATTGCAGGACCGACAACAATTTGTCTTGGGTGGCCTTCAGGACGATCATGGGTGTCTACCTTTGGTGGTTCTTTTGAGGCGTCAGCCCGCGATGGGCAGATGGATGCAAACAGAGTACATTTTCGCCGTTTTTTAGCTGTTTTTCCGGCCGCAGACCCGTGATTGGGCATTCTTTTGCAGGGAATCGGGCTTGGACTTTGCAGGGGCGAGCTCCTGCTGAAAAAACACGGGCGCTCATCAGCCCTTCAGGGTCTGTTCCAGCACATGCAGTTGCTGGTTGAGTTCGGTCAGCTGCAGACGCTCGGCGTTGATTTTGCGCACGGCGTGCAGAACGGTGGTGTGGTCACGCCCGCCAAACAGCTCGCCGATCTCGGGCAGGCTCTTTTGGGTCATTTCCTTGGCCAAGTACATGGCGATCTGGCGCGGCCGGGCAATGCTGGCGGGCCGCTTTTTGCTGTACATGTCGGCGACCTTGATCTTGTAATAGTCGGCTACCGTTTTCTGGATATTTTCGACGCTGATCTGGCGGTTTTGAATGGACAGCAGATCGCGCAAGGCATCTCGGGCCAGCTGGATGGAGATTTCTTTCTGGTTGAAACGCGAATACGCCAGAATTTTGCGCAAAGCACCTTCGAGCTCGCGCACGTTGGAACGCACGTTTTTGGCCACGAAAAATGCCACTTCTTCGGGCATTTCGCTGCCCTCACTGATGGCCTTGTTGATCAGAATGGCCACTCGCATCTCGAGTTCGGGCGGCTCCATGGCCACCGTCAGACCAGAATCAAAGCGCGACACCAAGCGCTCGTGAATGTCGGCCAGCCCCTTGGGGTAGGTGTCGCTGGTCATCACGATGTGGGACTTTTTGGCCAGCAAGGCCTCGAACGCGTTGAAGAATTCTTCTTGGGTGCGGTCTTTGTTGGCAAAAAACTGAACATCGTCGATCAGCAGCAAATCGAGCGAGTGGTAGTGGTGCTTGAACTCGTCAAAAGTCTTGCGCTGATAGGCTTTAACCACATCCGACACAAACTGTTCTGCGTGGATGTAGAGAACCTTGGATTCAGGACGGTCAGCCAACAACTTGTTGCCGATGGCGTGCATCAAGTGTGTCTTGCCCAGACCCACGCCGCCGTAGATGAAAAGCGGGTTGTACAAGTGCCCGGGCGAACCCGACACATGCATGGCCGCCGCACGCGCCATCCGGTTGGCCGTGCCCTCGACAAGGGTGTCAAAAGTCAGGGCGGTGTTGAGCCGACTGCGGAAGGTGTTGGTGGCGGGCTCTTCGGGCAAGTCGATCGGCTCGGGGCCATTTTCCATGGACGATGGCGTGGACTGACGCACAGGCCTTATGCCGCCATCACGAGGAGTAAGCACTAACTCGATTTGAACTGGGTGCCCTTGCAGGCTTTCCAGCATGGCGGCCAGACGGCCTGCGTATTGGGCACGGATCCAGTCGAGCTTGAAGCGGTTGGCCACAAACAAAGTGAGGCGTTGCTGGTCGTCCGAGATCTGTGCTGTCAGGGGTTTGATCCAGGTGTTGAACTGCTGCTCGGGCAGCTCGCGGGACAGCTCGTCCACGCAAGCCTGCCACAAAGCCTGACCGGCATCCATCGAAAATTCTGGGGTGAGTCCCTCGGACATGTTGTATTTATTTTTTGTGGACAGTTGAGAGAAAAAACGGTAGCGGAATCCGGCTTATCAAGAGCTTATCCACATGCCAGTTCGCATTCGAAGCGGGATCATAAACCACATCGTTCCGGTTTTGCACCGGGAACACCCGAAGGTTTAAAAGATGGTTTATTTGCCGAGTGCCCGAAAGTTTGCGATAATCTTGGGTTTCGCCCAACGCTGATTCATGGCATTGGGCACAAAGGAAGAGTTATGAAACGCACCTACCAACCATCCAAGACACGTCGCGCCCGTACCCACGGCTTTCTGGTTCGCATGAAAACCCGTGGCGGTCGCGCTGTGATCAATGCACGCCGCGCCAAAGGCCGCAAGCGTCTGGCTGTCTAATGCCTTTTCGACCGTCTGGCTGTGGCCGGATGCCACTGCGGGCGGTTGATTCCAGGGTTTGGCCATCGTGCAGCGTTTGAAAACACGCCCACAATTTCAGGCCGCCCTGGCGGGTGGAACAGTCTCGCGGACAACGCATTTTGTGTTGCACCGACTGACCTTGACCCATCCCACAGACAAGCCATCGGCTCCTGCTGAACAAGTTGGGCCTGCACCTTCACCGGAGCAGGCCCTTTTTGGCTTGTTTGACGTTTGGCTGGGTGCCATGGTGCCCAAACGCTGGGCGCGTCGCGCTGTGACACGCAATGCCATCAAGCGACAAATCTATAACGTGAGCGAGCGCTTTGGCGATCGCTTGCCTGTGGCCGCCCATGTGGTGCGTCTGCGCACCACTTTTGACCGCAAACAATTCATCAGCGCCACCTCTGAGCACCTGAAGCTTGCTGTCAGGCAAGAGCTGGAGCAGTTGTTTGAACGTGCGGTCAGGCCGGAGGTTCGCGCATGATCGTTCAGCGTTTGTTGATGGGTGTGGTGCGCGGTTACCGTTTGTTGCTGAGCCCATGGCTTGGGTCGTCGTGCCGTTTTGAACCCACTTGCTCGGCTTATGCCTTGCAAGCACTGGAGCAGCATGGCGCAGCCAAGGGCGGCTATTTGACTGTTCACCGCCTGGTGCGCTGCGGCCCCTGGTGCACGGGTGGCCACGACCCTGTTCCCGCACAAGCCCCTCGCTTGTTCTCTGATTTGTTTTCCCCTACTTCGTCAAAGAAGACCCCATGAACGATATCCGTCGCACCATCCTTTGGGTGATTTTTGGTTTTTCCATGGTCCTGTTGTGGGACCAGTGGCAGATCTATAACGGCCACAAAGCCACCTTCTTCCCCAAGCCAGAAACAGCGGCGGCTGCACCAGCAGCGTCTGCGGCCTCTGCGGCCAGCGCCAATGGCGTGCCTTCTGCCGCGACAAAAGCGGCAGCAGCCACACCAGGTCAGGTGCCAACGTCTGCCCCGGTCGCTTTGGACGCACCGCGCGAAAAGATCGAAGTGGCCACCGATGTGCTCAAGCTCAGCTTTGACACCGAAGGCGGCACCTTGGTGCGCTCCGAATTCACCCAGCACGCTGACTTTGTCGACAGCAGCAAGCCCTTTGTCTTGCTGGACCAAAGCAGCAGCCGCGTCTACACGGCTCAGACTGGCTTGATCGGCGGTGATTTCCCAACGCACAAGTCACCCATGAAGTTCAGCGGCGAACGCAGCTTGAAAGACGGCCAAAACGAGCTGACCTTGCGCTTCGAATCGGACGTGCAAAACGGCGTGAAACTGGTCAAAACCTACACCTTGCAGCGTGGCAGCTACGCCATCGGCGTGAAGCACGAGGTGATCAACTCCGGCACCACCAACGTGTCGCCCCAGTTGTATTTGCAACTGGTGCGCGATGGCAACAAGCCCGCTGGCGAGTCGTCTTTCTACTCCACCTTCACCGGCCCGGCTGTTTACACCGATGCCAAGAAGTACCAAAAAGTGGAGTTCAGCGACATCGAAAAGAACAAGGCCGAAGTCGACAAAACCTCGCCCAATGGTTATGTGGCCATGGTGCAGCATTACTTTGCGACCGCCTGGTTGTTGCCCGACGGCATTCAGCGCGAAAACTTCGTGCGCAAAGTCGACACCAACCTGTACGCCGTGGGCATGATCACGCCTTTGGCCGACCTGGCACCTGGCCAATCCAAAACCGTGAGCACTCAGTTGTTCAGCGGCCCACAAGAAGAAAAAGTCCTCGAAGCCTTGGCTCCTGGCCTGGACCTGGTGAAGGATTACGGCTGGCTGGCCATGCTGTCCAAGCCTCTGTACTGGTTGCTGGACAAGCTGTTCAGCTTCATCCAGAACTGGGGCTGGTCGATCGTGGCGCTGGTGCTCTTGCTCAAGATTGCTTTTTATTGGCTCAATGCCAAGGCCTACTCGAGCATGGCTAAGATGAAGGCCATCAACCCCAAGATCATGGAGATGCGCGAACGCCTGAAGGGCGATCCGCAGAAGATGCAGCAAGAGATGATGAAGATCTACCGCGAGGAAAAGGTCAACCCCATGGGTGGCTGCTTCCCGATCATGATCCAGATCCCTGTGTTCATCGCTTTGTACTGGGTGCTGCTGTCCAGCGTCGAGATGCGCAACGCACCTTGGGTGGGTTGGATTCATGACTTGTCGGCACCCGACCCCTTCTTCATCTTGCCCGTCGTGATGACCCTCACCACCTTGCTGCAGACGGCGCTCAACCCCGCGCCACCAGACCCGATGCAAGCCAAGATGATGTGGATCATGCCGCTGGTGTTCAGCGTGATGTTCTTCTTCTTCCCTGCGGGCTTGGTGTTGTACTGGATCACCAACAACGTGCTCTCGATTGCACAGCAGTGGGTCATCAACACCCGCATGGGCGTGCCACCGCAGTTCAATCTGCCGAACTTCAAGTAAACCCCCAAGGGCCGCGCAAGCGGCCTTTTTTTGCCTTCACCACGACCGTTGACGCCATGCTCGCCAGACACCAGGAACCCATCGTTGCCATCGCCACCGCACCCGGTCGCGGCGCGGTGGGCATTGTGCGTGTCTCTGGCCGCAACCTCTCATCGCTGATTCAGGCCCTGTGCGGGCGCAGCCTCAAGCCCCGCGAAGCGACCTACCTGCCATTTGCCGATGCCGATGGCAGCCCGATCGACCACGGCTTGGCGCTGCACTTTGTGGCCCCGCATTCGTTCACAGGCGAAGACGTGCTGGAACTGCAAGCGCATGGCGGGCCGGTGGTGTTGCAGCTGCTGGTGGCGCGCTGCCTGCAAGCTGCGGCAGAGGCCGACACGGTCACGGGGCAGCCACGTTTGACGGGCTTGCGTGTGGCGCAACCGGGCGAGTTTTCTGAACGCGCCTTTTTGAACGACAAGATCGACTTGGCCCAAGCCGAAGCCATTGCCGACTTGATCGATGCCAGCACCGAAGCCGCCGCCCGCAGCGCCAGCCGGTCTTTGGCGGGCGACTTTTCCAAAGAAATTCACCTGCTGCGAGACGCCTTGATTCATCTGCGCATGCTGGTCGAGGCGACGCTGGATTTTCCAGAAGAAGAAATCGATTTCCTGCAAAAAGCCGATGCGCAAGGACAGCTGACGCGCCTGCAATCGGCCTTGATGACGGTGCTGGGCAAAGCCAAGCAGGGCGCGTTGCTGCGCGAAGGCATCAAGGTGGTGATTGCAGGCCAGCCCAATGCGGGCAAAAGCTCACTGCTCAACGCCCTGGCCGGGGCAGAGCTGGCCATCGTGACCCCCATTGCAGGCACCACCCGCGATGTGGTGCAACAAACCATCCAAATCGAGGGCGTGCCGCTGCATGTGATCGACACTGCGGGTCTGCGCGAAGGTGAAGGGGTGGACGAGGTCGAGCAAATCGGCATTGCCCGCGCTTGGGGCCAGATTGAAAATGCCGACGCGGTGCTGTTTTTGCACGACCTGACACGCACAGGCCAGGCCGATTACGACAACGCCGATGCCGACATCGCCGTCGCACTGAAAGCCCGCCTGCCCGCCAGCGTGACCGTGATCGACGTGTGGAACAAGGCCGATGCGGCCACCCAGTCAGATGAGCGCACCGGCTTGACCTTGTCGGCACGCACGGGCGACGGCTTGCAGGCGCTGCGCCAGTGGTTACTGCAGCAAGCCGGTTGGCAGCAAGCCAGCGAAGGCCTGTTCATTGCACGCGAGCGCCATGTGCAAGCGCTACACCGGGTGCGGGAGCACCTTGAAATCGCCGATGCGCACTTGGCCGCACAAGCGCAAAACCTCGACCTGCTGGCCGAAGAACTGCGTCTGGGGCAAAACGCCCTGAATGAGATCACGGGCGAGTTCAGCGCAGACGATTTGCTGGGCGTGATCTTCTCGAGTTTTTGCATCGGCAAGTGAATCGACCAAGGTCAGCCCCAAAAGCTCACACTGGGATTGATGCGATCAAATCGCCCTGGCCCTCAACCGCGCAACAGCTTTTCTTCGGCCACCGCCAACGTTTGTGATTTGCCTGACAGCACCAAGGTGTCACCTGGGTGCAACTCAGTTTCATCGGTCACGTTTTCGGGCTGCCCATTGGCGCGGCGCAAATTGACCACGCGCACCCCCATGGCATGAAAAGCCAGGTCTTTGACCTTCTGACCCAACCAAGGCGAGGCGAGGGGCAAGCCCACAGAGGTCAAGCGCTCATGGTCAATTTCGTCCAGCGTGTCGTCGTCCGCACCATGAAAATAGCCCCGTAGCAGGTTGTAGCGGGCATCGCGCTGGTCCTGCACGATGCGGATGACACGCCGCATGGGCACGCCGACCAGCGCCAGCGCATGACTGGCCAGCATGAGGGAGCCTTCCAGCGCTTCGGGCACCACCTCGGTGGCCCCGGCCAGTTGCAGCTTTTCCAAGTCCAGGTCGTCTTGTGTGCGCACGATCACCGGCACCTGCGGCGCATGGCTGTGGGTGTGGTCCAGCACCTTCATGGCGGCAGGAACGTCGAGATAGGTGATGACCACGGCACTGGCACGGGCCAAGCCCGCGGCCATCAGCGACTGCAGACGCCCGGCATCGCCAAACACCACCGAGTCACCAGCCGCCGCCGCTTGGCGCACCCGGTCCGGGTCCAAGTCGAGCGCCATGTACGGAATGTTTTCTTTTTCCAGCATGCGCGCCAGGTTTTGCCCGCAGCGACCATAGCCGCAAATGATCACATGCTTGCTGGTGTTGATCGACTTGCGCGCAATCGTGGTCATTTGCAGGGACTGCTGCAACCATTCACTGGCGACCACCTTCATGACCATGGCGTTGCTGTGCATGATGATGAACGGCGTCGCCATCATCGACAAGACCATGCTGGCCAACACCGGGTTCAACAAGGCGGGCGGGATCAGGGTGTTTTGCGATCCCAGCGTGAGCAACACAAAACCAAATTCACCGGCTTGCGCCAGATACAAACCCGTGCGCAAGGCCACGCCATTGGGCGCCCCCGTCATCTTGGCCAACGCAGTCACCAGCACCAATTTGAAAATCACCGGCAAGGTGGTCAGCAACAAGACCAGCGGCCACCGGTCGACCACAATGTGCCAGTCGAGCATCATGCCAATGGTGATGAAGAACAGGCCCAGCAACACATCGTGGAAAGGGCGGATGTCCAGCTCCACTTGGTGTTTGTATTCGGTCTCTGAAATCAGCATGCCGGCAATGAAGGCGCCCAAGGCCAAGCTCAGGCCCGCCAACTCGGTGATCCAGGCCAAGCCCAGCGTCACCAGCAAGAGGTTCAGCACAAACAACTCTTCGCTTTTGCGACGCGCCACCAACGTGAGCCACCAGCGCATCACGCGTTGCCCACCCGTCATGAGCAGGGTGATCAAAACCGCCGCCTTGGCACCGGCCAGCATCAAGGCAGAAAACATCTCTTCCGCGGGCGCACTCAAAGCCGGAATCATCACGATCAGGGGCACAACGGCCAAATCCTGAAACAGCAGCACCCCGATCACTCGCTTGCCGTGCTCTGATTCCAGCTCCAGACGATCTGCCACCAGTTTGATCACGATGGCCGTGCTGCTCATGGCCATCGCACTCGACAGCACCAGGGCGGTTTGCCATTCCATCTTCCACAAGGTCGGCGCCATGGTAGCCAAGAACAAGGAAAACACCGTCACGATCACCAACGTCAGCAGCACCTGCAGCAAACCCAGACCAAACACATGCTTGCGCATCGAGCGCAGCTTGGGCAGATTGAACTCGAGGCCAATCACGAACATCAGAAAGACCACGCCGAACTCGGCCAAGTGCTTCACCCCATCCGAATTTTGTGCCAACGCCAACGCATTGGGGCCAATGACCACGCCCACGGCCAGATAACCCAGCATGGGCGGCAACTTGAGCATGCGGCAGCCCACCACACCCAACACGGCAGCCAGCAAATACAGCAGGGTCAACTCCAAAGCACTCATGCATCGATGGTAACAAGCACTTGTGACAAAACGGGCAGTTCACCCAAGCAAACAAGTGCCTTGTGTGGGCTCGAGCGCCATCTGCGCAGGCCATTGCACGGTGCCCGATAAAATGCAGCCATGCTCGCCAATACCGCCCAAACCCTGCAACTCGCCCGTGAGACCCTCGACATCGAGGCCTCGGCCTTGTTGCAACTCAAAGCCCGACTTGATGATCGTTTTGTCAATGCCGTGAACATGGTGCTGGGTGTCAAAGGCCGCGTGGTCGTCACCGGCATGGGCAAGAGCGGGCACATTGGCCGCAAGATTGCCGCCACTTTGGCCTCCACCGGCACACCCGCCATGTTTGTCCATCCGGGCGAGGCCAGCCACGGCGATCTGGGCATGATCCAGACGATCGATGTCGTACTGGCGATCTCCAACAGCGGTGAGAGTGATGAACTCGTGGCCATCCTGCCGGTGTTGAAGCGCCAAGGCGTGCCACTGATTGCCATGACTGGCGGTTTGACCTCTTCATTGGCCCGTCATGCGGATGTGTTGCTTGACTGCTCGGTCGAAAAAGAAGCCTGCCCCTTGAACCTGGCGCCCACAGCCAGCACCACAGCCCAACTGGCCATGGGCGATGCCTTGGCCGTCGCATTGCTCGATGCGCGGGGTTTCAAGCCCGAAGACTTTGCCCGCTCACACCCCGGCGGCTCTTTGGGCCGCAGACTGTTGACGCATGTGTCAGATGTCATGCGCAAAGGCACTGATGTGCCGCAGGTCGGGCCTGACGCCGAGTTCACCACGCTGATGCGCGAGATGAGCAGCAAAGGCCTGGGGGCGACATCAGTGACCGACGCCGATGGCCGCGTGCTGGGCGTGTTCACCGATGGTGATCTGCGTCGTTTGATCGAAAAAGGCGCCGACCTGCGCAGCCTCAAAGCACGCGATGTGATGAACAGCCAGCCGCGCACCATTCGCGTCGATGCGCTGGCCGTCGAAGCGGCCGACATCATGGAGCAATACCGCATCACCAGCATTCTGGTCATCGACGATGCCGGGCACTTGTGCGGTGCCATCAACACCAACGACCTGATGCGGGCCAAAGTGATCTGACATGCAAACCCTCATCCCCGCCTTGAACTACCCGCCCGAGTTGCTGCTGCAAGCCCAGGGCATTCGCGTTGCTTTTTTTGACGTGGACGGCGTGTTGACCGATGGCGGCCTTTATTTCTCTGAAGCAGGTGAGGCCCTCAAACGCTTCAACACGCTGGACGGGCAAGGCCTTAAATTGCTGCAACAAGCAGGCATCACACCCGTGGTCATTACCGGCCGCGACTCGCCTGCACTGCGCTTGCGTCTGAAGGCTTTGGGCATTGCACACGCGCGTTTTGGCACAGAAGACAAGCGTCCTGCTGCCGAAGATTTTTTACAAACCCTGGGGCTCAGCTGGTCACAGGCTGCGGCCATGGGGGATGACTGGCCCGACTTGCCCGTCATGCAACGCGCCGCATTTGCTTGCGCACCCGCCAACGCGCACGCACAAGCCAAAGCGGTCGCGCACCACATCACCACAGAACGGGGTGGCGAGGGTGCTGCACGCGCATTTTGCGATCTGCTGCTGGTGGCCAGCGGGCATTACGCCAAGCTGTTGGCCCAGGTCGGAATCAGCGCACACACAGGCCCATCCGCATGAACTGGGGACGCCGCTTGCTCGACAAACTGAGCGTTTACCTGCCTTTGATCGTGATGGCTTTGCTGGCATCGGGCAGTTGGTGGCTGGTCAGAAGCGTGCCCGAACTGTTGACTGCAACAGCCAACAAACCTGTGCGCCAAGACCCCGATTACCGCCTTGCTGATTTTTCGGTCACATCGTTCGATGCCCGCGGCCGCATGACGCGCGAAGTCAGCGGCACCCAAGCGCAACATTACCCGGCAACCGAAGCCTTGAACATTGAACAAGTGCGCATCTACGCCGAAAGCGAAACCGGCACCCAAATGAATGCCCGCGCCACACAAGGCATCGCCACAGACGATGGCAAAAAAGTCACGCTGATAGGCAGTGCCTACGCCATCCGCCATCCGCACGACAGCAGCCCCAAGATTGAACTCCGGGGTGAACGCTTGGTGGCGCTGCCCGACGAAGACCGCGTGGTGTCATCTGACCCTGTACAGATCACCCGCGACACCGACGTGTTCAATGCCGAATCCATGAACTTCAACAGCAACACAGGGGAATACCTGCTGCAAGGTCGCGTACGCGGCATGTTGATGCCCAAACCTAAAAACTGACGCTGGGCTCAAGCGCCACAAACAACAAAGCCCTGCAGAGCAGGGCTTTGTCAAATTCATTGGCCAACCGTCAGATTGGCCAGACGCGTGAATCAGTAACCGCCGCCGTAGCCGCCGCCACCGCCTTCGCGGCGACCGCCACCGCCAGAACCGCCGTTGCCGCCACGAGGACCTGCGCCGTAGGGGCTGCGGAAACCGCCACCACCACCTTCGCCGCCGCCGTAGCCGCCACCGCCTTCGCGACGACCGCCGCCGTAACCACCACCGCCGCCGCCTTCACGACCGCCGCCGTAGCCACCGCCTTCGCGGCCACCGCCGTAACCGCCACCGCCACCGCCTTCACGGCGGCCACCGCCAAAGCCACCACCGCCACCAAAGCCGCCACCACCTGTGCGGGGAGGACGTGCTTCCATGGGGCGGGCTTCGTTGACCACCGCATTGCGGCCACCCAAAGGCTGACCATTCATGCCGTTGATCGCAGCTTGAGCTTCGTCGTCGCTGCCCATTTCCACAAAGCCGAAGCCTTTGGAGCGGCCAGTGTCACGTTCCATCATGACTTTGGCGCTGGTGACCACACCGAATTCACCAAAAGCTTGTTCCAGATCGCTGTCGCGAACCGAGTAAGGCAGGTTGCCGACGTAAAGTTTGTTGCCCATGAAAGGGACTCCTCAAAACACAGAGATAAAAGCGATGAAGCTCCGAAAACGCATTCAACAAACCTGAAAACTTCGGATGGAAAGCGAAACTGATCTGGTCACCGCGAACATGACTTCGCTGCTTCTGACAGTGAAGTGTGGCAATTATGAGCGAGAAAACAAAAATAAATGCAAGTGATATTCCCGGGAAAATCAACAGAATGTGCGTTGCAGCACATTTCCGTTGTTTTACCAACTCACTTCGCGGTCGGGCGTGGCACTGATTTTGTGAACGGTCAAATCGGCGCCATCAAACTCCTCTTCGGGGCTGAGTTTCAAACCCAAAGTCAATTTGAGGACGCCATAGACCAAAACCCCACCCACCAGCGCCCAGCCCACGCCCATGGCGGTACCGATCAATTGCGCGCTCAGGTTGACGCCACCCAAACCACCGAGCGATGTCGCGCCAAAAATGCCTGCGGCAATGCCGCCCCAAGCGCCGCAAATGCCGTGCAAAGGCCAAACGCCCAGCACATCGTCGATCTTCCATTTGTTTTGGGTCAGGGTGAACATGACCACAAACAAACCACCCGCCACAGCGCCGACCACCAATGCACCAAACGGGTGCATCAGGTCCGATCCGGCACACACGGCCACCAAACCGGCCAAAGGGCCGTTGTGCACAAAGCCTGGGTCGTTTTTGCCCAAGACCAAGGCGACCAGCGTGCCGCCCACCATGGCCATCAGCGAGTTGACCGCCACCAGGCCCGAGATTTTGTCCAGTGTTTGGGCGCTCATCACGTTGAAGCCAAACCAGCCCACGATCAAGATCCACGAGCCCAGCGCCAGAAAGGGGATGCTCGATGGGGGGTGCGCCGAAACCACGCCGTCTTTGCGGTAACGGTTGTAGCGAGCGCCCAAGAGCACCACAGCCGGCAAAGCGATCCAGCCGCCCATGGCGTGCACGACCACCGAACCGGCAAAGTCGTGAAATTCATCGCCCGTGGCCGCCTTGATCCAGGCTTGCACGCCAAAGTGCTGGTTCCAAGCGATGCCCTCAAAGAAGGGGTACACAAAACCGACAATCACAGCAGTGGCGATCAGCTGGGGCCAGAACTTGGCCCGCTCGGCAATGCCGCCCGAAATGATGGCGGGAATGGCCGCAGCAAAGGTCAGCAAGAAGAAAAACTTGACCAGGTCATAGCCATTTTTGGCCGCCAATTGCTCGGCACCGACAAAGAAGTTCGTGCCGTAGGCCACGCTGTAGCCAACCACAAAATAAACCACGGTGGAGACAGAGAAGTCGACCAAGATCTTGACCAGCGCATTGACCTGGTTCTTTTTGCGAACTGTTCCCAGCTCCAAAAACGCAAAACCGGCGTGCATGGCCAAGACCATGATGCCGCCCAACAATATAAATAGCGCGTCCGCGCCCTGTTTCAGTGCTTCCATAGCCATCTCTCAAGGTTTTTTGAATTGATTTGGTGCATAAAGGGCCTAAAAACCCTTGGCGCACCAAACGAAAGCAAGAAATAGGCCCAAATTGATGCACGACACCCTCATGCCCGAAAGTGGGTCACGTAAGATTCGTACTTTTATAAACTGCGCAGCGTATTGATATGGAAGCATTCCTCGTCTCGACCGGCATCGTGGCCTTGGCTGAAATGGGTGACAAAACCCAACTCCTGTCACTGGTTTTGGCCGCCCGCTTCCGCAAGCCTTGGCCCATCGTTCTGGGCATTCTGGTCGCCACACTGGCCAACCATGGTTTGGCGGGCGCAGTGGGCAGCTGGGTCACGACCATGATGGGCCCCGACGTGTTGCGCTGGGTGTTGGGCGCCTCGTTCATCGCCATGGCGGTGTGGATGCTGATCCCCGACAAGCTCGACGACGATGAAGGCGACAGCGCACCGCGCATGGGCGTTTTCTTCACCACCTTGGTGGCCTTCTTTTTGGCCGAAATGGGCGACAAAACCCAGATCGCCACCGTGATGCTGGCGGCGCAATACAACGCCTGGTTTTTGGTCGTGGCAGGCACCACACTGGGCATGATGCTGGCCAACGCCCCAGTGGTGTGGCTTGGCGACGCCATCACCCAGCGCGTGCCTCTGCGACTGGTGCACCTGATATCGGCGGGCATATTTGCCGTCTTGGGCGCTGTGGCCCTGCTGGGCTGGGGCTGATTTATACTTGCATCGCGCCGATTTGCTCCAGCTTGCGGGCGCAGGAACCTCAGGGATTCCAAAATGCAGCTAAAGAGGCCGATCCAACCCGGTACCGCTTCTTGAGTGTTATCGGGTTTTTTCATTTGCACCATGAATTTGATCGCCACGCCCCAGTCGATGACCTTTGAAGCCCCTTTGCCTTTGCAAAGCGGCGCGTCCATCCGTGGCTATTCACTGAGCTACGAAACCTACGGCACGCTCAACGCCGACAAGTCCAATGCGGTACTGATCTGCCACGCCCTGAACGCCTCGCACCATGTGGCGGGCGTGTATGCCGACCAAGCCCACAACGTGGGCTGGTGGGACAACATGATTGGCCCGGGCAAATCACTCGACACCAACCAATTTTTCGTGATCGGGGTGAACAACCTGGGCTCGTGCTTTGGCTCGACAGGCCCCATGCATGTCAACCCCGACACAGGCCGCGTATACGGCGCAGACTTTCCGGTGGTCACCGTGGAAGACTGGGTCAACGCGCAAGCCCGCTTGCTGGATGCATTGGGCATCGAACAGTTGGCCGCCGTGATGGGTGGCAGCTTGGGCGGCATGCAAGCCTTGAGCTGGACACTGCAATACCCCGAGCGCGTCAAGCACGCGGTGGTGGTGGCCAGCGCACCCAACCTGAACGCCGAAAACATCGCCTTCAACGAAGTGGCCCGCCGCGCCATCGTGACCGATCCAGACTTCCATGAGGGCCACTTTTACGAACACGGCGTGGTGCCCAAGCGCGGCCTGCGCATCGCCCGCATGATCGGCCACATCACGTACCTCAGCGACGACGTGATGAACGAAAAATTTGGCCGTGAACTGCGCGAGGCCGTCACGCACAACGCCACTGGCTACAAATACTCCACGCAAGAAGTGGAGTTTCAGATCGAAAGCTATTTGCGCTACCAAGGCGACAAGTTCAGCGAATACTTTGACGCCAACACCTATTTGCTGATCACCCGCGCACTGGATTACTTTGACCCGGCGCGTGCCTTTGGCGGCGACTTGTCGGCCGCACTGGCCCGTGCCAGCTGCCAGTTCCTGCTGGTCAGCTTCAGCACCGACTGGCGCTTTTCACCCGCCCGCAGCCGCGAAATGGTCAAGGCCCTGCTGGACAACCGCCGTGACGTGAGCTACGCCGAGATCGACGCCCCACACGGGCACGACGCCTTTTTGCTCGACGACGCGCGTTACCTGAATGTGGTGCGCTCCTACTTTGACAACATGGCCAAAGCCCTGAACCAAGGAGGTGCTGCATGAGCGATCCCCTGATCATGCAAGCCATTGCCCGCTTGGTGCCGCACGGCGCCCGCGTGCTCGACCTGGGCTGCGGCGACGGTGCTTTGCTGGCCCATTTGCAACAGCACAATGGCTGCACCGGCTATGGCGTGGAGCTCAGCGATGCCAATGTGCACGCCTGTGTGCAACGCGGCGTCAATGTGCTGCAACTGAACCTGGACGAAGGCCTGAGCCTGTTTGCCGACCAATCGTTTGATGTGGTGCTGCAAATCGACACGCTGCAACACCTGCGCAATGCCGAAACCATGTTGCGCGAAACAGTGCGTGTGGGCCGCGTAGGCATCGTGGCCTTCCCCAATTTTGGGCACTGGTTCAACCGTCTGAGTGTGCTGCAAGGCCGCATGCCCGTCACCAAGCGCCTGCCCTACCAGTGGTACGACACGCCCAACATCCGCGTGGGCACGTTTGCTGACTTTGGTGATCTGGCCCGCAAAAACCATTTGCAAGTGGTGGACGCTTTTGGCCTGCAAAACGGCCATGAAGTTCGGACATTGCCCAACCTGATGGCGGGCACCGCCGTCTACAAATTGCAGCGCAGCTGAACCCCATGACGGGGATGGCCTGTGCGGCCAAATCTCCGGGGTGACGGACTGACAACGCGCGCACCCGCGAACGCGGCGGCTGCCCAGAACGCAAACCTTGATCAACATCAACGCCTGTCGCGTGGCGGGCGTGCCACCGCCTGTGGTTTCGGTGTAGGCTGAAAATCATGGCCACAACAACACCCACAGCCCCGTCCCAAAGCCCGCCCGAGCGAGCATCGCCCTTGTCCTTGCGCCGTGTGGCCATCGACACTTACCGAGAAAACGTGGCCTACCTCAACCGCAACTGCGCCGTGTACCGCGCTGAGGGTTTTCAGGCACTGTCCAAAATACAAGTACGCGCCAATGGGCGGCATGTGCTGGCCACGCTGAATGTGGTGGACGATGACAGCATCGTGGCCTGCGGCGAAGTGGGTTTGTCCGAAGACGCCTTTCAACATTTGGGCATTCCCGACGGACACACCGCGTCGGTCTCGCAAGCCGAACCTCCGGCGTCAATGGAAGCGCTGTTTCGCAAGATCGACGGCGAACGCCTGAACCAGGACGACTTCCATGCCATCGTGCAGGACATCGCAGCGCACCACTATTCCAAGATCGAACTCACGGCGTTTGTGGTGGCCACCAACCGGGGCGAGATGGACCGCGAAGAGGTGTACTTTCTGACCGAAGCCATGGTGGCTGCCGGTCGCCGTCTCGACTGGCGCGAGCCCCTGGTGGTCGACAAACACTGCATCGGCGGCATCCCCGGCAACCGCACGTCGATGCTGGTCATGCCCATCTTGGCGGCCTACGGCATTCTTTGTCCCAAGACCTCATCGCGCGCCATCACCTCGCCCGCAGGCACGGCCGACACCATGGAAGTGCTGGCCGATGTCGAACTGCCGTTTGAAAAACTCTCAGAGATCGTGCGCACCCACCGGGGCTGCCTGGCCTGGGGCAGCACAGCCGATTTGTCTCCGGCCGACGACGTGCTGATCGCGGTCGAAAGGCCGCTGTCGCTGGATTCACCCGCCCAGATGGTGGCCTCTATCCTGTCCAAAAAAATCGCGGCCGGTTCCACCCATCTGGTGCTGGACATTCCTATCGGCCCCACGGCCAAAGTGCGCTCCATGCCCGATGCGCAGCGCCTGCGCAGGTTGTTTGAATACGTGGCCACACGCATGCACCTGTCTCTCGAAGTGGTCATCACCGATGGACGCCAACCCGTAGGCCAAGGCGTAGGCCCCATGCTGGAGGCCCGCGACGTGATGCGCGTGCTCGAAAACGACCCGCGTGCACCCAACGACCTGCGGCAAAAATCGCTGCGACTGGCCGGGCGTTTGATCGAAGCCAGCCCCGATGTGCGCGGCGGTGACGGCTTTGCCATCGCACGCGACATCCTCGATTCGGGTCGAGCCCTCAGCCGCATGCAAGCCATCATCGCCGCACAAGGCGCACGCCCGTTTGACCACAACCACCCGCCGCTGGGGGCGCTCACACTGGAAATATGTGCACCCACCGACGGCGTGGTGATCGGCATCGACAACCTGCAAATCGCCCGCGTGGCCCGCATGGCCGGAGCCCCCAAAGTACAAAGCGCCGGGGTGGACCTGCTGCACAAACTGGGCGACAGCGTCACGCAAGGCGAGCCGCTGTACCGCGTGCATGCCGCCTACCCGAGCGACCTCGAATTTGCCGCGCAACTGTGCCACAAAGCCAGCGGCTACACACTGGGCCAGGCCGATGAAGTGCCGCGTGTGTTTGTCGAGTTTTGACCGTCAAATTGAAGCGCTGGAGTTGTGATGCCCAAACCCGATACAGCCGATACCGCCGATGCCCCCGGTGCCCTGCTGTATTTTGAAGACGAAGCCCCCGCCGCCTTGCGCCTGGCCAATGCCACGGGCCTGGCGCCACACCGGGTGGAAAGCCACCGCTTTCCCGATGGCGAAATCCAGCTGACACTGCCCGCGCACTTGCCGCCGCGTGTGGTGTTGCTACGCAGCCTGCACCAGCCGGGCGACAAACTGACCGAGCTGCTGATGGCCGCGCCCACCGCTCGCCAGCTGGGCGCACAACACATCAGCCTGGTTGCGCCCTATCTGGCTTACATGCGGCAAGACATGGCGTTCGCCCCAGGCCAGGCGGTCAGCCAGCGCATCGTGGGCGCATGGCTGGCCACGCTGTTCGATGCGCTCATCACCGTAGACCCGCACCTGCACCGGGTGGCCACTTTGGCCGAGGCCGTGCCGGCCCATCAAGCCATCACGCTGAGTGCGGCACCACTGCTCGGCGACTGGATTGCGCAGCACCGCCCCGGCGCATTTTTGCTGGGGCCAGACAGCGAATCAGCGCAATGGGTCACACAAGCCGCTGCCGCCCACGGTCTGCAACATGCGGTGTGTAGCAAAGTGCGCCACGGCGACCACGCCGTGGCCATCACGCTGCCGCTGTGCGATCTGCGCGGCCAAGCCGTGGTGCTGCTGGACGACGTGGCCAGCAGCGGCCACACCCTGGCGACAGCCGCAGCGCTGGCCTTGGCCGCAGGCGCTGCCAGTGTGGACGTGGCCGTCACGCACGCCCTGCTGGCAGGCGATGCGCTGCAACGCATTCACGCAGCAGGTGTGGGCGAGTTCTGGAGCACAGACAGCATTGCGCATGCGAGCAATGTGGTGGGGTTGGCGGCATTGCTGGCGGGGGCGCTCAATGAGAGTCAAGTCGGGCATGACGGTGCCCTTCTGTCACACCCGGCTTAACCGGGTATCCATGCCAGCTTGGCAGTCAGATTGACAAAAAACAGCTCTTTATGAGCAACCGCAACCGGTGCGAGTCTGTCTTTACAGCACCCTCCTCAGGCGCTTTCCCGAGCCTTCCCCAGCGCCTCCCGCAACACCTTCAAATCGCCGATGTGATTGGCCAGCAACAAGATCAGGCGGGCGTTGAGTGCTTCGCTTTGTTCGTCGCTCAGGCCGTTGTGGGCGTCGATCAGGTGTTCATAAAACTCGTCGCCGGGTGAAAAGTCACGGAAAAATCGGCGGCCAGCTTCGTGGAAGTTGGGGTCTGTTTTCAAAGCGGTGTTCATGTCGGTGCTCATGTCAGTTCTTGCTGCGGTTCAGGCCTGGCCCATGTGGCCACCCACATTGAGACCTGTTGCGCGGGCCAAGGCGGCTTGCACGGCGTTCGCGTTCAGACTGCGCCAGCGGGCCACCACATGCTGGTCGGGGCGCAGCAAATACGTGGTGCCGGGTGTGGCGTCGTAGCGCTTGGCCACCAAGCCTTGGGTGTCAACGATGACGTCCATGCCGGGGATGCTCAGCAAGCGCGGCGCCACGATGAGGGTGGTGGGCTTGAGGGGCTGTGCATGCGCACCCGCGCCTGGGCGCGCGCAGTCAGCCTGCACGCCCACATCGGCGAGCTGCGCGAGTTGGGCTGGCGAGGGCAGTGCATCCACAAACCACAAAATCTGAAAGCCCTTGCCCACTTGGTCGAGCAGCCAGGCATCTTGCCCAGCCACTTGCACCGGCGCGTCGTCCATCGGGGCACCGGGCACCATATTGCCCTCAAAGGCATCGGCATCGGGCGTGTTGAGCACCGAGCCAGTCAAGAACGAGGGCACCGACAAGCGGCCCGAATTCACCAACTTGCGGGCAAACGGGTAATGCTTGGCCAGCGCCAGCACCTGGTTGCGAAAGGTCTTGCTGGTGCGGCTTTTGGGCGTGATGAAGTCGGTCGAGCGGGTCGAGTTCATGATGTTCTCGTCAGCGGCAAACTGGCGATCGTGCGCGTAGGTGTCGAGCAGTTTCTCGCTGGCCTGGCCCTTGATCACCAGCGCCAGTTTCCACATCAGATCGTCCGCATCCTGAAAGCCCGAGTTGGCCCCGCGTGCGCCAAAGGGCGAGACCTGGTGCGCCGCGTCGCCCACAAACAACACGCGGCCATGGCGAAAGTCGGTCATGCGGCGGCACTGGAAGGTGTAGATGCTGACCCACTCCAACTCAAAGGGCCGGTCGTCGCCCAACATGGCTTGCAGGCGCGGAATGACTTTTTCGGGCTTCTTTTCTTCTTCGGGGTCGGCGTCCCATCCAAGCTGAAAATCAATGCGCCAAACGTTGTTGCTTTGCTTGTGCAGCAGCACGCTTTGGTTGGGGTGAAAAGGCGGGTCAAACCAAAACCAGCGCTCAGCGGGGTAGTCGGCTTTCATGATCACGTCGGCGATCAAAAAGCGGTCTTGGAACACGCGGCCTTCGATGTCAAGCCCCAAGTGGCGGCGCACCGGGCTGCGTGCGCCGTCGGCCACCACCAGCCAGTCGGCTTCGATGTCAAACGTGCCATCGGGCGTTTCGACCGTGAGGGTAGCGTGGTCAGCAGACGGCGTGACGGCGGTCACCTTGTGTTGCCAACGGATGTCGGCACCCAGCGCCAAGGCACGGGCAATCAGCATCTCTTCGACGTGGTACTGCTGCAAATTGATCATGCCCGGGCGCTTGTGGCCTGCGTCGGGCACCAAATTGAACTGATAGACCTCGGCTTCTTCCAGAAAGGTGCGCCCAATGTTCCAACTCACGCCCATGTCGCAGGCTTGCTCGGCAATGCCCAAACGGTCCAGGATTTCAAGCGAGCGCTTGGCATAGCAAACAGCACGCGAGCCCACCGAGACGGTTTTGTCGTCGTCCAACACCAGCACATCCAGGCCCTGCAGTCGGGCATCGATGGCCGCCGCCAAGCCCACTGGCCCGGCACCGATCACGATCAGCGCTTTGCGCTGGGGCGGGGTCGACATCAAGTCGGCAGGCCCTTTGTAGGGATAAATCGGGTTGACGTAAGCACCCATGTGAAGAGCTCCAGAATGGTCAAAAGCACCTCTCGGTGCGACAGGCCGTAATTTACTATAGATAAATCAGTTTACCTATCCGTAATTTTAATGGGCCGGGTTTCACCCACACCAAGGGCCTGAATCGGGTCGACAGCCAAGGGCACGAAGTCAGGCTATGCTCGGGACTTGTCTTTTTGTATGACAAGCTCATGACTCAAAACTTCACCCCCGTGACCAGCGGTGCCCGCCTGTCGGACCAAGTGGCCGAGCAACTGGCCACCGAGATCAAACAAGGCCGCCTCATGCCGGGCGACAAACTGCCCACAGAGGCCCGTTTGGTCGAGCAGTTTCAAGTCAGCCGTACGGTGGTGCGCGAAGCGGTGTCGCGCCTCAAGTCCTTGGGCTTGGTCGACTCGCGCCAGGGCAGCGGGGTGTTTGTCAACCAAAAACTGCCCTTCGCGCCGCTCAACTTCGAGGCTCGCCATGCGGCCTCGCAAGAAGCGGTGATTCAAATGGTCGAGGTGCGCCGAGCACTGGAAGCCGAAGTGGCCGCATTGGCCGCCCAGCGGCGCAACGCCCGTGACATTCGCGCCATTCAACAAGCCGTCAAAGCGCTGGACACTGCCGTGAAAGCGGGAGGCAACGGCGTGGCCGAAGACGTGAAGTTTCACCGGGCCATTGCCGACGCCACACGCAACCCGTTTTTGATCCAGACGCTGGAATACCTGGGCCAGTTTTTGCACGGGGCCACCCAAGTGACGCGGGCCAACGAAGCCCGACGCATCGACTTTGCTGTCGAAGTGCAAACCGAGCACCACGCCATCTTGCAAGCGGTGGAGGCAGGCGACGCAGAAGCCGCCCGGCAAGCAGCGGCCACACACATGGGCAACGCCATTGTGCGCATTCAGGGTGCGCCCGCTGACTTTTGGCAGCACGAAGGCGAACGCCTGGCGCAGCCCTTGGTCAAAGGGCTGCGCAACTAAGCCCGTTACGGACATGAAACACACCCCCATGAAACAAGCTTTGCGCGCAAGCGCTCTTTCTGCACTGGTCTGTCTGGGCACTTGGGCTGCGGCCTGTCACGCCCAGAACGCCGTGACGCCACTGGCCACAGTGCCCTCGGTGGACGTGCCGCGCTACATGGGCACTTGGCATGAGATCGCCAAATACCCCAACTGGTTTCAAAAGCAATGCGTGAGCAGCACACAAGCCACTTACAGCCTGCAGCCCGACGGTCGGGTGCAGGTGCTCAACCGCTGCAAAACCGACAAGGGCGAATGGCGCGAAGCGCTGGGCGTGGCCCGTCAAATCGGCGGACCGACTTCGGCCAAGCTCAAGGTGCGCTTTGCCCCCGAATGGCTGTCCTTCATTCCCATGGTCTGGGGCGATTACTGGATCATTGACTTGGACCCGCAATACCAGTGGGTGGTGGTGAGCGAGCCCAAACGCGACTACCTGTGGATCTTGTCGCGCACACCGCAATTGCCGCCTGCGACGGTCCAGCAGTTGCTGGACAAATTGGCCACTGCGGGCTTTGACCTGAAACGGCTGGAAATCAGCCCACCCTGAAACCCCGCGCCATCAAAGCGCAAGCCCTTTGGCGTTCAAGGCACCTGCACCGTTTCCAGGTACATGAGCAAGGACACGATGCGGTTGCGTGCGGACCACTCTGCCGTGCGTGGCGAGTCGCCAGTTTGGGTCATGGCGCGGGCCTTGAACTCATTGCCCCACACCGGCATTTCGCGCGAGCCGTGCGGACCGGATTCGCCCGACCAGCGGCCGTCGATCACCTCCCACATGAGCTCTTGCGGAAACTTGCCGCCGTTGCGTCTGGCAACCGTGGTCAGGTCCGATGGTGGCTTGACCAAAAAGGAATGCACAGGACCATCGCCTTTGGCCGAAACGCCGTGGCAGCTGGCGCAATTGTCTTTGTAGTCAGCACGCCCCAAGCCCACCGATGTTTGTGCCCACGCTGTGGCCGTGACGCTCAGGATGCTGGCGATCACGGCCTGGCTGATGGTGTTGCTTTTCATGTTGGCTCCTGTTGTCTTGAAGGAACCTCATGATCCGAAAATCACCATGTCGCGTCTGTGTGCTGTCGCGCTAAAGCACGCAGATCGGTTCAGGCGTTGAAAATCGACACCGTCTTGGTGGTCAGATACGCCTCCAGCGCCTCAGGGCCACCTTCAGAGCCATAGCCCGAGTCCTTCATGCCACCAAAGGGCAGCTCGGGCCAAGGTGCTGCGGGCTGGTTGACCCAGAGCATGCCCACTTCCAGGCGCTGACTCAGCAGGTGCGCGGTTTTCATCGAGTTGGTGAAGGCGTAACCCGCCAGGCCGAACGGCAAACGGTTGGCCTCGGCAATCGCGTCTTCGATCTTCTCGAAAGTGCGAATCGCGGCAATCGGGCCAAAGGGCTCGTTGTTGACCACGTCGGCATCCAGCGGCACCTGCGACAACACCGTAGGCGCAAAAAAGTGCCCTTGCGTGCCGATGCGCTCACCGCCGGTGAGCACCTTGGCACCTTTGGCGCGGGCATCTTGCATGATGGCCTGCATGGCCAGCAGGCGACGCTCGTTGGCCAGCGGGCCCATGCTGGTGCCTGCCACCAGGCCGTCGCCGACCTGCAGCGACTCGGCGTGCGCGGCCAACAGCTTGGCAAATTCGTCTGCAATCTTGTGGTGCACCAAAAAGCGGGTGGGCGAGATGCAGACCTGGCCCGCGTTGCGGAACTTGGCAGCGCCTGCGGTCTTGACGGCCAGCGCAATGTCGGCGTCTTCGGCCAGGATGACCGGGGCGTGGCCGCCCAGCTCCATGGTCACGCGCTTCATGTGTTGGCCCGCCAACGCGGCCAGTTGCTTGCCCACGGGCGTGGAGCCAGTGAAGGTGATCTTGCGGATCAGCGGGTGCGCGATCAGGTAGTTTGAAATGTCTGCGGGCGTGCCATAAACCAGACCAATCACGCCAGCGGGAACGCCCGCGTCGTGAAAGGCGCGGATCAACTCGGCAGGTGCGGCAGGCGTTTCTTCGGGGGCTTTGACGATGATCGAGCAACCCGTGGCCAAGGCAGCGGACATCTTGCGCACAGCCTGGTTGATGGGAAAGTTCCAGGGCGTGAACGCCGCCACCGGCCCCACAGGCTGCTTGAGCACCTGTTGCTGCACGTTGATGTTGCGCGGCGGCACGATGCGGCCATACACGCGGCGGCCCTCTTCGGCAAACCACTCGATGATGTCGGCCGCCGACATGGCCTCGACCTTGGCCTCGCCCAGCGGTTTGCCTTGCTCTTGTGTCAGCAATTCGGCGATTTGCGGGGCGCGTTCGCGCATCAGGACGGCGGCTTTGCGCATGATGGCGCTGCGCTCGTTGGCCGGGGTGTCACGCCACAACTCAAAACCTTTTTGTGCGGCTTGCGCTGCCCGCTCCAGATCGGGCACGCCGGCATGGGCCAAGCGACCGATCTCGGTGCCGGTGGCGGGGTTGAACACAGGCAAGGTGCGGCCGTCTTGGGCATCGCACCATTGGCCGTTGATGAAGAGTTGTGTGTTGGGGTAGGTCATGTCGTTGTCCGTCAGTCGGGGTTTGAAATGCAAAAAAAAGAGGCGGGAAAAGGGGTGAATGCAAGCGTGGGCAAATTGTGTCTGGATTTCGGGCCAGCCCCGTCAACCACGGGACAGGCGGGCGCATTCACACCGGACGCAAAAAAGCGGCCAGATGCTCCAGCAGCACATTGACCCGGTGCGGGATGTACCGGTTGCTGGGCAAGACCGCATAAATGCCCAAAGGCGGCGCGGCATGGCCTTGCAACAGTTCAAGCAGCTCGCCTCGCGCCAAAAAGGGCTCCACCATGAAGTCGGGCTGCAAGGTGATGCCCATGCCTTGCGCAGCGGCGCGGGTCAGGGCCAAACCATTGTTGGCCCGGATGCGCCCGCGCACCGGGAACTGCTGCAACTGGCCGTCCACCCGGTAAGGCCAGGTCGCCGAATTCATGGACATCGAATACACCAGACACTCGTGGTGCGCCAAGGACTCGGGGTGGCTGGGCTCCCCGTGCTCCGACAGATAAGCGGGCGAAGCCAGCGTGAGCAAGCGCACCTGGCCCAGCTGCCGCACGATGTCGCCGGGCTGCAAATCGGCGGTGATGCGGATCGACAGGTCAATGCCTTCTTCGATCAGGTTGGCGCGCTGGTCCGAAAAATCCATCATCAACTCGATGTGCGGC
>Ga0208916_10000280_pt1 | contig 25910 bp, 39 predicted proteins | sample DEB19_08_DNA_5_FD_184523 | JGI IMG/M metagenome (GOLD analysis project Ga0208916, IMG submission 184523) | Aqueous microbial communities from the Delaware River and Bay under freshwater to marine salinity gradient to study organic matter... | ecosystem: Environmental > Aquatic > Marine >... | reverse complement strand
CGATTCCGATAAGTTCCATAATTTTAAGCAGTCAGTAGGTATTAGCTTTCATAAATGCCCCGAGAAAATAGCTTGGGAGTTTGCTGTTAAACACTTTCAATCCATTAAAGATACTTTGGATTCAGTTGATAATGGAGATGTAAACTATACCGATAAATATATTGAGGAGAAAATAGGTGATGCAATTAATTATCTTATTCTTATTGAGGGGATGCTTAAAGAACGTTTACTTGACTAAAGCAAAAACTAAACAGGACACTCCGAATATTATACTGATTCCTTTTAAACGCTTTTGTTTCTTTACCTCCAGGTTTAAACCTTTCATCTGAATAGTTAGTGATTTGTTTTCTTCGTCTTTATACTTGATTATAGTTACTTGATTTCCGATAATAGTTTGTAGCTTATCTTCATTCTTTTTATACAAATTAACCTGGTTACCTTTAAAAATTAGTTGTTGCTGGCATAATGAATCTGATAAATAATATGCTTCAGCTTTATGATATTGCTTTGCTAAGAACTTAGCTTTATCGGAACTAAAACAAATTAAAGTATCTTTATTATTTATAATTAAACTTTGAGAATATGCTGTCAAATTCAGCAACAAGGTTATTATTATTAAGCGTATCAATTTCATTTATTTTAGTTTTATATTTTATTATTACTGTTTGTTTTTTATTCTCCAATACGTTTAGCTCCTGAGTGTATTTATCTATAATAATTTTATTCTTTTTAATATCGGAATACAAACTATCATTTATTTTATTTAAACTATCAATTTCATTTCTAAAGTTTTTAATTATTCCTAATTCGTTATAAGGAGAATAAAGAAACCAAACAATTAGTAAATGAACACATAATGTTATCAAGCACAAAATAATTGATTTATTGAACATGACAAAGTTATCAGGTATATTAATTAACACATTGTGAAAAAAAACAAACCCACAAAATTATTGATGTAATAAATATTATTAAAACTTTATTCTCTTTTATTTTTTTCATTTTCTTGTACTAAATTTATCAATAGTGGTTAATCCTAAACAACCAAATGCTAATGCTGTAACACATTCTACTAAAGTGTCTGAAGGCTTTATGTGTTCGGGTGTAAACTGATTAGCAAATAAAGTAGCACATAACATAACAGTACATATTATTCCACATACTCGTTTACTAGATACTACTCCGCTTTCATCTTGTAATATTTGTTTTATAAAATTTTTCATTCTTTTTTACCTCGACTTTTAGTGATTTTACTTTGTAGTTTTTCGATTAACATCTCAATCCTTTGCTCCAATAATTCTATTCTCTTTTTAAGTTCGTTGATTTGTTCTTCGTAAATTGTAATTACTTTGTTATTACCCGATGCTTTTAATTCATTTCTACTTTTGAAGTAATCCCAAACATCTTTACCTTTGAGTACACCTATTAAGGCGACAACTATGCCAACAATAGTAACCTGGTCCATTTTAAAATTCTTTTAAAAGTGTATAAGTAAAATTTAATTTCTTTGATTCCTTTGCTAAAGTTAAAATCTTTTTAAAATCTGCAGGATTATTCAGCACTTGACATCCAGCACTCCACTTATCTATTATTGTAGATATTGATTTTTCGTTTGCTCTGTGTATATTGATACCAAACAACCCCGTATCTAAAGTTTGATTTTCTTCTGCTTTATCATTTAAGTTTTTATCACGATAAACAGTTACTGGCTTTACTTGACAAAACGCTTCATACTTGCCTTGGTGCATTCCTATTTTCCAAGTATCAACATATTGAGCTGGCTTTAATAATGCTGCTCCTTTTGGATTTAATAAGTTTTTTAACCAATGAACACCAGGATTAGTTGTACAAGTAAACCATTCTATTTTTTCATTATTAATTACTCCGAATAAGTCATCGAACTGATTAGGTAAATCCGCTTTTGAACGTATTCCAACAAAATTAATATCACTAAACCATTTGTAATTGTTTAATAAATATTGTGCTTTTATTTCTTCGATGCTATATTTTTTCATTTCTTATGTTCTAATTGTTCAACTCTGCGTTCTAAACTATCATGCTTAACATCCTGGACCATTACCATAGTTTTAATGTCATTAAGGTCTTTACTCATCTTCATCAAAGCATTAACCCCTAATGCTCCGATGAAAGATAAGATGGCTATCAACCCCGAGACCAGCCATAAAAGAATGTCAAATTGTGTCATATATTAATTAAGTTCCATTGGTTATTATTCCAAAAATATTGCTTATCATCGCTAGGATAAGGTATTGGTGCTTCCCATTTATAGTTTATTAAAATCCAATCTTCGTAAGGCTTAGGTGATATAAAAACATCATTTATACTATCATAAGTAAATCCTATCCCAGCATAAGTATTTCTAAAGTTAGAATTATAAGAAGTTTGTTTTATCAAATCGTAATCATAAATACTTTTAATATTTAAAGAATCTATAAAATCAATACCTAATTGTTCAACCTCAATTCCATTATTAGTAATAACTTCGTTATCAATAACAATTACAGCTATTACAATATTTTCTTTTATAAGTGCAAAATTTGCCATTATTGAAATTTATATTTTATTATTACTATTCCACTTCCACCATTACCACCATTGGAAGCACTAAAAAGATGCATTGCACCACCACCGCCACCAGTATTAGTCGTTCCACTTGTTGCAACTGTAACTAAATTATAAAGTTCACCATTACCACCACCGCCTAAACCACCAATGCCTTTAACTCCTGATGCAGAAGCACCGCCACCACCAGCATAATATGTAGCTGTTCCATTTATAGAATTTAATAATCCAATACCACCATTACCACCTATTGAACCAGATTCATTTGCACCAACAGCACCAGCACCACCACCACCACCTCCACCAGCTACTGTACCATCATTATTACCACCTTTATTACCTTGTCCAGACGTTCCATTTGCTCCAGTTGTAGCTGTAGCACCACCACCACCACCACCGCTTCCACCTACTGAACAAATTGTTGATTGTAATCCACCCTTACCTCCACCAATAGAAGTTAAAGAATTAAAAGATGAATTATTTCCATTTGAATTTCCAGCATTATTACCTGTTGGTTTAGTTCCACCACTACCAACAACAACCGCATAACTTTGCACCGCAATAGCCAAACCTGTATTAGTTAATAACCCACCAGCTCCACCGCCACCACCAGCATAACAACCACCACCACCACCACCAGCAACAACTAAATACTCAACTACATTATTAGGAGCAGTTCCTAATTGACTAACTACAAAATTATCAGTTGCTAAAAAAGTATGAACCTTATAATCTCCTACTGTTGTTATAGTTCCACCTGTTGCAACCGTAAATGCAGGTGCAATCTTATTCATTAAAGGTATTAAGTTGTAATACATTATGCTTGTGTGTTAATTCCTAAAACATCAAATTTAGTATCTGTATCATTCCAAACCAAACCAATATAAATAGTTTTACTTATTGTTGTTGTAGTTGGTAATGTTACTCCGATAGCCCGATAATTAGTTCCAAAGGCTATTGTTTGTGCTGTGCCATTATCTTTTATTCTTATTATCATAGCTTGTCCTTCCGACATTGTGCCTGTTGGATTTGCTATTGTTAAGCCTGTAGCTTGAGCTGTTATTTTAACTAAATCATTTGTTGAAGTTGGTGTTACCGTTGCTGAACTTGTTACACTTTGAACTCTCGGAGCATAATCTGCTTTAGCATTCCATGTTGAAGCACTTGTAATTCTTGAATCTGCTAAAGTTCCACTCCAACCTAAAGTTAAAGAAGTAGATTGTAATAATGCAGTTGAAGGAGTTCCACCTAAAGTTAAAGTTACATTTGTATCATCAACTTTTGTTAATGCTGCAGCAGTTACCGAAATTGCACCGCTTGTATTATTATAACTTACCGGACTTGTACCACTTAAAGAGCCTAAAGTAATATAATTAGAACCATTAGTTAATTGAGTATTATTAGTTGGAATAGTTATAGCTCCTGTTGTATTATTATATGCACCCGAACCAGCAACAAAACTTAAACTAGTTAAAGTAATATAATTAGATCCATTTACTATTTGATTATTATTTAATTGTTGATGTTGCCATTTAGCTGGAGAACCGCCATAAACCCAAACATCATTTGCTGAAGGGGTTCCTGATTGCATATCAATTCCATGGATTCCGTCAACTGTTGGATTCGGATAAGTACCATTTAAATCACCACCAGCAGTTCCTGAAGGAGTGCCACCTGAATATTGTGGAACGTTTAAAGTTGCTCCAACTAATGTTGCGGCTCCACTTGTACCTGTTGTTGTTAATGTTAAAGTATTTTGTTTTAAATTTAATGCTGTTTGAGTTGCAGTTGAAACTGGTTTGTTTGCATCACTTGTATTATCAACATTGTTTAATCCAACCATTGATTTAGTTATTCCCGAAGTCGTTCCTGTAAAAGTTTTATCTCCAGCTATAGTTTGTGGACTTGTTGAAATCACACCCCTAGCTGTTGCACTTGCATCGGGTACGTTTAAAGTTATTACAGGAGTTGTAGTGCCGTTTGCTACCGATGAACTTAAATCAGTTCCACTTGTTCCTAAAGTTAAAGCAGCTACACTTGTAACTGTTCCACTTCCACCGCCACCCGTTGAAGCAATAGTGATTATTCCATCTGCTGTAGTTCCTGTAGTTGTTAAAGTTATTCCACTACCCTCAATTAATTTTATACTTCCACCTGTAGCCGATAAAGTTGCTGTATGCGAACTTGAATCTGAAGTATTTGCTAATGTTTGATTACCTGTATTTGTACCGCTTGTATTTGTTATAACTGTTTGTTGAGCATCGGTAACATAATTTTTATTTGTACTTGCTGCTATATCCGCTGTTGTTGCATCTGCTCCAGCAGTTACTAAACCTTTTGAATCATAAGTGATTTTAGTTTTAGTTGCTCCAGTTATAGCTGTATTACCAGTTACTTTAGTTCCTAATGCTGTATTCAAATCGGTTTGACTTGTTAACGTTCCTGTTATAGCACCCCAAGTAACAGCACCCGCTGCACCTGGTCCGATTAAAGTGCCACCCAAAGTAGTACCGTCTCCGATATAAAACATTTTAGTATCAGTTGTATAAGCGACCTCGCCACTTTCTAATACAACCGTTATTCTATCGGCATTCGTGCCACGTCTAATTCTTATTGCCATTTTATATATTATTAAATAAAGTTACCGCCATCTATTAAAGTATATGAAGTTGCTGCTGCAAAAGTACCGCCATCAATTAAAACATTGAAATTAGTACCGCCACCGCCACCACTATATATAGGAATATTTAAAACATTACTTACTAAAGTAGCAGCTCCACTTGTATTATTTGTTGTTAATGTTATTCCGCTTCCTGCTGGCAAAAAAGATAAAGCACTTAATTGAGTAGTACCGTCGCCTAACTTAAATTGACCAGTTGTACTTAAATACGCTGGCTCACCAGCTTTTAATACCATAGTTGGATTAGCTGAAAACCATGCTGAATCTTTTGGATCGTATCTTAATTCTACTACTGCCATTATGTTAAAGTTTGTATTATTGTAACTGGAGCTGGATTAGTTAATGTTTGTATTAATTCTTGTAAAACTTCAATCGTATAATAAGAACCGCAAGGCACTACCGCAATAACATTTCCATTCTGATCTATTATTCTTACATCATCTTGATTGATAACTGCTGGCGAACCTGTAATTGGTATTGAACAAGCATCCCACTCAAAGATTGCATTAAATTCAACATCAAAATACCAACCAGCAACCTCATCATTAAAAGCATCTACAAAATCAGTTAAAGTTGCATTTGTATTAATTTTATGTAATTCTGAAATTTCAATTTGCATGAAGTAAATTAAAGTATCTAAAGCTATCTGCTTACAATCCGATAAGACTTCTAATTGGTTTCTTAATCCTTTCTTACTTTTATCACAAATGTAAAATCTTATAACAGTAATATCACTTGTCCCTTCAACCCTGTTAGGTTGTAAAGTACCAAATAACATAGGATATTTAATTGACTGACCGCCATTTAATTGATCCCAAGGGTCACCAAAATACCAACTCTTAATTTGCTTGTGAGCAGTTGAGTACGTTGCTATTGTTGATATTAATTTGTTTAAGGTAAACATCTATTAATTTCTTATTTTTTTTAATGTACTTTTTAATTTCAATCTTTGTTTTTTTTCTTATTGCCATATAGGATTATCTCGGTTATCTTGAATATTACTATAATCTTTTTTACCTAAAATTCTAGTGCCTAAATAAATGTCTACATCGTAAGCATTTCGCTCAGGGAATATATCCGCACCTGTATTATTATTGTAAGTTGGATAAGTAGAATTATTATAGTTTAAATATTTTATCATTCTATCTCCGTACATCTCACCATTTGTTTTCCAAATATTCATTAAATATTCCATGTCGTTAGTCGGTATCGGTTGCCCGTTATCACTACTATTTGTCATTATGCCTTTATTCGCATATCGGAATTTAAACGTTGGTGAGCTTTCATACATAATATAATGAACCATCATTTTTAAAATGTAGTTATCTATTAATGTTTTGTAAGCTGCTGGAATAGTTGTTGCTGAATTTATATAAGCTAAGATGTGAGTTTCAATCGTATTATATAAACTCGTTCCCAATAAAGGAAGTATATATTTATCTTGTACCAATTCAATAACTGGTGTTATCTTATCGTATTCAGTATTGTCATCAATAACCGAATGTCTAATTAAATAATCTTGACCTATCCAAAGTGTTGCCATCTTATTTCTTTTTACGTTTTATCCTAGTTTCACCTACCCAAATATGGCGGCACCAAGGAGTTGTTTCAGTTCCATTATTATAAAATCCACCCCTGAAATCCCAAGCTGATTCCCCAAACTCGTTGGTAAAAGCATCTATTTGTTCATAGGTTAATCTTCGTGCTACATTCTTACCGTCAACAGTTTCTCGACCACTTGTTTCAATCATCATTTGTAAACAGAACTCCCTTGTTGTTGGTAATCTTTTAGGTCCACTTACATCAGGTCTTTTATCGTATTTATAAACAGTGTAAATTTCAGTATCGTAATCTTCAGTATCTTTATCTAAACCTTTTTGAGTTGGTGTAAATATCCCATCTAAAAAGCTACCTAGTTTTTTTTCTTTTAACCAGGTTATTTCATTATTTATTTTTTCAACATCTACATTTAATGACTTAGCAAGTTCCTCGGGTTTAGCAAATGGATTACCTTTAAATTGATTCAGTATTGCATTTCGTAAATCAGTAACTGATAATTGTAATCTATTGGCTGTATATAATTTTTGTTTCGATAACTCAAATCTTAGAACTTGTTTTGAATCTTTAAAGTTTACATATTCAAGGTCTATAATTTCATCATCATCATCTACATCTACAGCATTTGCTTTTACCCATTCAATAAATCTTTTTTCTTTATCATTAGATTGTTGAACTTTTACAACCTCATTATTCATTTCTTCTTGTGCAATTCCTAAGAACGTTAAAGCATCAGCATCACTTAATCCAAACCCTGTTTTAATCATTATTAATGCTTGGTCCGCTGTATAATCACCCTTCTTTAACTTGTTGGCTATATTAAATAAATTTTGTCTTTGTCGACCTGTTAAGTTTTTTAAGTGTTCGTTAACTTGTATTTCTTCTTGTACTACAGTTGCACTTGGAGTGCCAATTTCTGCAGCTTCAATCTTTAACCCGTATTTTTCAATTATATAATTTGTTACGATATTAGGATCTCTAGCATTTAAAGCATTGATAACATTTTGATTTTCTAATGGCAGTTCTTTGCCAATCGGCTGAACTTGTTCTACTTCAAATGTAATATCTAAACCAGTCTTTAGTTTAAACATTTTATCAATAAACTTATTAAAAGCTACTTGTTCAATTTTAGCATATTCGTTAATAAATAATTCATGTGCTAAATCTAATTCGTTACGATCGCCTAAAGTACCCTCAGTTTTGATTTTAAACAATACTCCTGGCACGTTATGTCCTGTGATTATCTTTTGTTGGTTACGTTTATTTAAAGCTTCGTATTGGTCCGCTAATCCTGTTGGGGTTACATTTACAACTTCTGCTCCTTTGCCATCGGGATTAGTGAATGATAAAACTACTTTACCAGCATTTTGTGTGCCTTGATGTTTCTCTTGAAATCTTTCTTTAATATCCTCCTTAACTTCAGGTGTTAATTTACCCGAGAAAAAAGTTATAATATGACCAGCACTAAATCCATTCTTTACTAAACTATGAAAAAAGTTGCTAATCTCAATATCGGTATTAATGTCTAATAGAACGCTTGAATAATCGGGTGAAGGGTATAAGCCATCTAATTCATTTAAAGAGGGTGTGAAGTCCTTAGAATAGTAAATTGAGGCACCTATAAAACCTTCCTTGTAAAATGGAAAGTAAGTTTTCTTTAAATGGTAACTTTTAGCAGTCCAATCTTCTGAATACCAAACTCCGCAATTATCCGCACTTAGTCTTATTTTGCCCATATCTAAATGGTAAAACTCAATCGGTTGCCCTATTAAATTAGTTGTTACTTGACATGCGAAACCTCCATAAATTGCTTTATCGGAATCACATTTTTTTCTTAATTCATACCAGCTATCAAATCTATTTGCCTTGGCTAAAAATTGTTGAACTTGTGGTAAATCTTGACTAGGCACTATTTTTAATCCGCTAAGATAACGTGATTTACCTTTTACAATAGCAGCATGCTCAGGATGGTTGTTATAAGAATTTAATAATTCTTTTGGGAAGTTATTATCTTTGCCCCACTTAACAAACTCACCAGCAGTATCAATTTTATAAGTAGGAAGTTGGTTAACATCCATCTTAATAGTAATTATGTCATTATATACTTCTAATTTTTTAGCCATTGTAAACCTTGTTAGTTATTGCTCCACCTTGATATTCTTTAAATGTAATTTTTGTTAAATCAAAACAAGTTGCATAACCCACCTCCACTACATTTAATCCAGTTGGATTAGTATTACTATTGCCTACTTGTTCGTATATCGTATATTCGTAATCGCCTACTGTTAATGATATTTGTGCAGTTGTTGGTGTTGCTGTTTCAACTATTATAAATTCATTATATCGTTCCTTTTGTGTGCTTATATCCGCTGGTAAAAAATATTGTGATGTATTTGTTTGAACGTTTTTAAACTGAAATAAAAAATAAGGATTTGCTAATAAACATTTCTCTTGTAATGTTAAGATAACTGTATTACTATTATTCTTATTAATTGTTATCATACTTATATAACGTACAAATATATCAATTTGTTATTTAAAAAAAAAGCTCAAGCTTACGGGCCTGAGCTTAACTTTAAAAAGTTACTTATTAAGCTATTAAGTTAGCAATTAAAGCACCAGTTACTTTGTAAATTGGAGCTATCTCCTTACCTTTAAAAGAAAGTTTTTGTCCGTTAAAATCAGTAATTGCAGTTCCACTTTCTAAACCCCAAGTTAATAAATCCATTCCTTGATCCTTACCAAATAACCAATAATCACCGTTAACATCTTGAACCATCATAGTTAAAATATTTTGAGCAACTAAGTGAATTTCTTGAATAACTGTAGTAGTTAATTTTTTAATAGTGAAATCAATTTGTGGTTCGTATGAAATAGTTCCTGAAGCTGGTGTATAAGTACCAGGATTTGTAAACATTCCCATCTCTTTATCTAAAGAATATACTCGATACTTCTTTCCTGTAGCTAAAGTATAAGCTGTAACAACTCCAGCAGCTGCTGTAAATGTCGAACCAGTTCCTGAGTTATTTTCAAATTCAGTGATGTAAACATTTTTTATTCCTCCAGCTCCACCTTTACAACCTAGAAAGGTATAACCGCTTGTTAATACGCATGCCATATTTTTATAATTTTAATTTGTTTATAATAAGGAGGGTTGCCCCTCCATTAAATTTATCCTACGTAAAGAACATTCATTGCTTGATTCACAACGTGTGCGAATATTGTCATGATGTTTTTTACAAACATATCTTCACGATTGAAAGCAATTTTGTTAACTTCAAACTTATTTATATCAGATACTAAATCAGTACACCAGTAAATATAATCCGGACGTGCTGCGATGATTACATTTTCAGCTAAAGGAACAAATACAATTTGAATTCCATTGTAAAAATAAGCTTCAGTTGCTTGACCTAAATTAGTTACAGCAAATAAATCACGATAAGTAGCAGTGATGTTATAAATGTTTATAAATTGTTTGTGAGAATAAGGAGCATAAAGATATGGTTTAACTGAACCATTAATTACTCTTGCTGGTATCTTAGCATAAACCTTAGCGTATTCTGCTGCTACGTTAGTTGCATCGATTGTAGTTCCAGCAACTTTAATTCTAGTTCCTAAAGCACCACCATTATAAATCATTCTAGTTGCAACACCATCTAATAATGAAGCTGAACCTGAAGCAACTAAAGTTTGTTCTGCTGCTCCTACTGAACCATTACCAGTTCCTGGAGTTAAAGCTGCAACCGCTGTTCTAGTAGCACTTGTTGCGCCATTCCAAAACTTACTTTGTAAATCTTCAGCAATTAAATTACCGTAAGACTTTAATACTACAGAACCAAATTCACTTGATTCAATTTCCCAAGCTCCTGGCTTCATAGTCGTTTTAAAACGTGATGAACGTAAAGCATTAGGATCAAATTCTTGGTAGTACATTAATTTAGTTGGAGTAATCAAAGTATCAACTAATCCAAAAGTTCCTGATGAAGAAGGAGCACCACTTGCAAAAGCTTGAGCTGTTACGGTGTTATCATTTTCAGTAAAGATTGTATCCGCTTTAATATCGGTTGCTAAACTTACTAAGTTCTTATTTACTGTATCATTAGCAAATAAAATTTCTTCGATTATCGGTTGTACTGCTACACCTCTTAAATCTACTATTGTTGCTGAAATTGCCATTTTATATTTTGTTTTAAATTATTATTAATTAATTATTTTGATAATCTGAATTTTTCTAAAGAACTTAATTCTTCCCAACTTTTAGAAACCTTAGTTTCATTTTGAATTGGTGTGTTTAAAATTTCGTTAACTACTTTGTTAAGCAATACCACTTGTTTTTTCAAACTAGATATTTGACTTTCTAAAGATACTTGCATGTTACTCATTTGAGTTTTCATATCGGGCATCTTTAATTCTGGAGCAACTACTTCAGGTAACTCAGGAGCTTCTTCTGCCTTACTTGCTATCTCAGCTACTACGCCACTTGCAATAGTTACGATGTTGCCATCTTCCATTGTGTATTCACCATCCATTACTGGACTAGGTGTGCCACTTGTAATATCCATTATTGCAGTTCCGATAACTAATTCACCATCGTAAGCAAATACTAAACCATCAACTGTTTTAGCTTCTTTCATTTTAACTTCAGGAGTTTGCTCGGTACTTGGTTTCTTTTCGTCAGTTGGCATTGTAGATGGTGCAGCAACTGGATTAAGACCTTCTAAGGCCACACGTTCATCAACACTAAGTTTAGTTATGATAAAGTCTTTAATTTTTGAGATAACATTTGTTTCCATGCTTATATAACGTTTAAAGTTTTTAAATTGTTTATTATTTTTATTACTTGTTCATCCGACATAGTTACTTTATTGACTTGAGCTGTTTTAAATAAGCCATCAATCGAAACACCGTTAACTTCACCCGACTTGATTTTTGTCCATACATCATCCGATTCAACCTTTCCCGTAAGAAACCAAGTTCCCTCAGGCAATCCTTCGAAGCCTTTTGCTGTTGCAAATCTTTCATTATTTAATAATACTGATTCAAAAAATGTAACCCCTTCTATTAATTTACTTGAATGCTCAATATCTACAGCACTTGATAAATTATCTTTAACCCATTTCTGCTCTACTAATTCAATCGTTTCTTTATCGAACATCAAATTAAATTCCTCACCAGCTATATTCCGATATATTAATTGATTCGGTATAAGTACGGGTGTGAATATAATTCTTTTATCTTCGTTTTGAATTGCTAACTTGATTTCAGATTGTTTGTTGAACTTAATCCAATTTATTCTTAATCCAATTTATTTGAATTGCTGGATCGCTAACTAAACTAACTGTCTTTAATCCCATTTCGGAATCTTCGACATCTATTATTGCTTTCTTAATTGGTAATTCCATATTGTAATAACGTTTAAAATTTTACTTTTGTTTATCCGTATGTTGATTCCGATACTAATTTGTTTACTCTATTTGTAGTGCTTCGGTTTTCAGTTTCTACAACGTATGCTTTAACAGGAGCAAAGTTATTATTTTGATTACCAGTAAATGTAGTTGATTGCCCTTGACCTGGTCCATATATTGAAGGAGCTTGAGCTGTACTTGGTGCTGAGGTTTCTGCCGCTGGTATTCCACCTGCTGAACTTCCGCCCTCATCAAATTGTGTGCTATTAATCTGAGCAACGTTTGCGGCTGTAGTTGCAACTAAAGCGATTGCTCTTATTGCTGACATTACTCCTAACGTTGGGTCGGGAACTGCGAAGATAGCACCTAATCCTAAGATACCATTCATTATAGCACTAGCTCTATTAAACTTCTTTTGTGTTTCAAATTGTTGCCTTGCTAAATCTTTTTCATCTTTTGCTTTTTGATCTAATATTGCTTTTTCTTCTTTAGAACCTTGTTTAACATTTTTTAATTTATCAGCATAAAGTTTATTTATCTTTTGAGTTTCCTTCATGTAATAAGTATCCGATAAAGTTTTTGAAACTGCTAAAGTTGTTTGAGCTGCAATATTTACAGATTCAACTATGTCTTTTTGTAATTGTTTTTCTTTAGTTTTTTTTCGTTCCCTTGCGGCATCCTCTAAAGCTTCTTTATCTTGCAAATATTTATTTTCAATATTGGTAACATCTAATCCTAATAAATCAGCATTAGCAATATTAATATTATAAACTTCTGTAAGGTGTGCTTTTTGTAATTCTAATTTTTTATCATCATTTTCTTTAACTTTTTGTAATTCTAATTGATAACCACTTTCTAAGTTTGATAATTGTAAATCTATTTTTTTCTTTTCATTAGCTTCAATTATTGCTATGGCTTTATCAGCATCGGCTTGTCTTTTAACTTCAGCTTCTTTTTCTTTTGCATCTTGTTTAATTTTATAATCTTTTTGTATTTGTGCTATATTTTCTTGTAAGGTTATTTCAGCTTGAACTAATGCTTGATTTTTTGTTGCTTTACTTGCTTTGCTTTTATTTATATCTTCTATTAATTTATCATTATCAAATTGTGCTTTTACAATAGCTTGTGCTATTTCAGTTTTAAAAGTTTTTATATATGATTGCTCTTTTGCATTTTCTATATCCGATAATAACTTTTTTTCATCTTCTAGTCTTTTTTGTGCTGCTGCTTTTCCAGCTTCAATTGCTTTATCTTTTAATGCTTTTTCTTTTTCTTCTGCTTTTGTATTTGCTTCTATTTTCTTTTCTAAATTAAATATTTCTGAATTTGTTAATTCATTATCTAATGATTTTCTTGCCTCATTTAATGCTTTAGTTGCATTTTTTCTATCTTCAGCTGTAGATAGTTCACTAGCTAGAATTTTATCATAATTTTCTCCAGTTGTTTTAAGATATTCACTTGCATATTTTGCTCTTTTTTCAAAACCACTCCTTTGAATTTCTTGTATTTCAAGTTCAGATTTACCTTGTTGTTTTGCACTAAGCATAGCAAACTTAGTATTCTTGTCAGTTGCTTGCAACATTTCATTTTGCAAAGTTGAGTTTTCTTCAATAGCAGCATTTAATTTTTTTAAACTACGAGTTGCTGTATCTGTAGAAGCATAAAAAACATTAAAAAAATCAACTACTTTTTCAAAATTATCGTATAATAACTTTAATCCTTCAATTATTAAAAATATTGGCATAGCACTCATTGCAGCACCAACTCCTTTAAACCCTAATTTAATTTTATCAAAATCAAAAGTTGCAATACCCTCACCTAATAATCTAAATGAAGATGTTAATCTTTCAATTCCAGTACCTTTTAAACTTTTAGTCGAATCATTTAAGTCCTCAACTTTATCTTTTAAATTAGCTAATTTTTGACCAGCTTTTGTTGCTTCAACAGAACCTTCACCAAACTTTTCAGACATTGCTATCTGTTCATCTTTGGCTGCCTTAATCGCTGTTTTTAAATCTTTAAAAGAACTGATTGTTTTTTCAGCTCCCTTAACCTCGACTTCTATTCCTATTTTCTCCGTTGCCATAATTATATTATAAAGATGTTAGTTGTATTTGATTTAATTGTTATTATTGAATATTGCCCTGTTATTATTGTTTGTGGTAAAGCCACCCCGTTTAATGTTTCCGATGCGACCCCGTATAACTTTACTGAGTTAGCAGTTGCATCAGTTCTAAAGAATGTAAACTCGTAATCAATAAATAAAGTCGGGTCTATTGTTATCTTTATATTTCCATCAATAGCACTTACATAAAAGAATGTGCAACTTCCATCAATGGTATAATTAGCTGTTATGGTTATTGACTTTTTTACTACTTGACTTGTATTTATTTTTGCCAAATAACTTCCACTTGAATTATCTATTGTAATGGCATCCGATAAGTTAATCCCTCCACTTGTTATTGTGCTATTGGCTGTTAAATTAACCCCTGTAAAATTACTTACTGAAGATTCTATAACTACATTATTTGAGTTCGTTAGCGTAACGCTATTTGCTCCTGAAGCTACAAAGTTATTATCGCCACCTACTATATTACTATTATAACCAAAGTTTATATTACTTCCACTTGCAGAACTTAAATTTTGTAATTGACTTATATTACCCGTTCTATTACTTAAAGGTTTTTCAATATCGTTATCAGGTATAAAAACAGCATAGTCAGTTAATTTTAATAGTTCGACCATTGTCGATTGTGGCTTCATAAAGTTGTAATCCTTTATCGCATTTACTATGTAATACCCATCATCCCAAACTACATTTCTAAAATCAAAGTTCTTAATATCGTAAGCACTTAAATTATAATATCGCCTTTCAATCTTTGAGTTCTTATCAGTTAATTGATTTATCATTTTAGAATAAAACCTATTAAACAAATTGTTATCGGTATAAGTAGCTTGTTGATAAGTGTAATAAATTTCTCTTGGAGTATCCCAATTTAATGTTAAAGTAGGATTATAAGGATTATCGCAATCTCCAGCAAATGGATAAGTAGTATAAGTTGTTGATGAATTTCCACTTGAATACCATAAATTCCAATTACCAAAACTTAAATTAATTAAACCGCCATAATAAAGAGATCGTATGTTTGCTCCTATAGATTCTATCACCCCGCTATCCTTTTTTAAAATATAAGGTATTACCAAACCATTTACATCATTACCAACTAATGGAGTAGCCGAATAAATTACACTTACATCTTTTGTTTGAGTAATAAAATCATTATCTATATATTCATAATGTTTACCGAAAGTTTCTTTATAATCATTTTGATATTTATTATTATAATAATCGGCATCCTCTTTGTAAGATAATTCATATTTTAAAAAATCAAGTTCACCTATTGGCAATACTTCACGCTTCATAGAATAATCTCTTTTATCAGACCAGTCTATTGAGCCACTATAAAAATTCTCTCTATCTTCAATAAAATAATTATATTCATTTGTTTTGTCTTGCACCATATAAAGATTATGCAATTTAAACTCCGACATTAACCAGTCTATTTGTTTTATATTATTAGGTAAAACATTATTTAAGTCTACTAAATCGCCTTCAACTATTTGTTGATTTTCGTAATTAGCATAAAACTCTGAGCCACTTTTTATATTTGCTGTTATTGTTGAAGTTCCTGTATTTACTAAAGTGGTTGTATCTGAGCGATATAATTGATAATTTATACCACTTAAATAAAACTGAACATATAATGGACCTCCAGGCCCAACCGTTGTTGATGGAGCTTTAACTGTTATTTGTAAATTAGCTGTAGTACCTACCAAATAATCAGTTACCGAGCTACTTATTAAACTATAAGTTTTGTATGTTGGTGGAGCACCTTCAATTACTATATTAAAATTTAATGAAATTAGTTTTGCATAAACTGCTGTAGCACTTGAAGCTGTTATAACTAAATCAAAAACAATAGTTGAGCCAGCTGTATAGTTAATAAAACTTGATTGTGTAAAGAAACCCGTTCCCGAACTATAATGACTTCCAGCATCGTTATATGGAGCTGTACTTGTATTATTAAATAATACTGTTTGAGGATTTGATGAATTAGAATACCAATTACCAAAAAGATTAGTTGTACTTATTACAGGAGTTGATAAAGTTGTTGTTAATCCAGCATAGAATTGATTTTGTGCTAATTGAGCTTGAGACTTGTCAAACTTATCATTTGTAGAAGGAATAATTTGTCTTTTGTAAAAAGCTGAATTAAAAAAAGTTGATGTGTAAGTATAACCAGCATCGGAGAATATCTTATCTAAGATTGTTTTTTTATATAATGCGGGTCTAAAGAACTTTATATTGAAATCGGTTTCTGCTACTTGACCATAAGGATTACCAGCTACTACTGATGTCTTACCATAATTTATAAGAGGATAAACATAACCATTACCTAATGCAAATGAAACAGGAGAACCAGCTACTTGTATTGATGTGGCCCAGCTATTAGTTACGTTGTTAAAAGTTAGATTGTGATTATAAGTACTAAAATTTAAACAGTTAGTAAACGAGGTATCTTCAGGATTCGATAATAACTTATCTCCTATCTTTGTAAATACATTTCCGATAGTTCCTTTGCAGCTAGTTTCATAAACAACCTCACCAGTTGAATCATCTACGTTAATTTTTATTAGTTGTAAATCTCCTTTAAACTGAAGTACCGAATTAACATAATAATATATATCACATTTCTTATTAGGATTGAAATAATTTAAACTAATATTTGACTTCCAAATTAACTCAAAGAATTTATTAATATCCTTAGTTCCTGGGAATGTTATTGTCTTTGAAAAACTTGCATTCTTTTTATCAGGGTTTCTTATGTCCGATATTAAAAAGTTAAAGCTAATAGGAATCTCATCAATATAACTTACATCGTATTCAATCGGAGTTGCATCTTGTGTATATAATAAAATCTTTATATCGTTCATTATCCTTTTTGTCTTTGGTTATTGTGAGTAAATAATAAATCAAATGTTAAGTTCTTTAGCTTGTCGTTATTCTTAGATACATAACTTCCATTAGTTACCTTTACCGAAGCATAACCCTGAGCAGTTCCTAAATCTAATTTAACATCGGGTGAACTAAATAAATCTTTATACTTTATTAATTCTGCTTTCGTTACCCAATCACTATTTAACTTTAATCCATTTTGAACGTTTACAATAGTTGGTTGTTCTACAGCTACCGAATAATCTAAAGTCATTACATCGCTTACATTGGTCCAAGGTGAACGTTTAAATGTAGTACTTGTTTTAGTTGAGTTTAACTCCGATACCTTGCTGCAATGCAAAGTTTCATAAGCTCCTGTAGTCGATAAATAGTGAAGTGTATAAACATCAAATCGAGGACTGCATTTTATTGTATATCTTTTAATTTTGAATGGTGCTAATTCTGAAGAAACCTCAGCCATGATATCGTAATACTCCACACCTACTAAATAACTTGCATTAATCCCATCTATGCCCTTTTTACCGACATCAATACAAACCATGTTATTTCGATAATAACCTACACTAGGTGAAGTTAAAGCGTTATAGCTATTTGTTATCGTATAAGTATTTAACACTGATCCAGCAGCATTATAAGTTCTTAAATATATCTTAGGTAAATCAGTTTGACCTTCTAAAACCATCCAATATAAATAATTACTTCTATTATTAAAAGTATAGTCATCCGCTAAGTCCGATAATAAATTAGGATAATTAATGCTAGGATTTGTACTTAAATCCCAAGTATAATTTTTACTATTGTATTGCGAAAATGTAAGCATTTCTAAACTGCCATTCCAAACAATATAATCTATATTAGTTCCTGTATAAATAGTTCCTGGTAAAGTAGAACCATATATTTCTCCGATGTTAACTCTTATCTTACGAATACTTGTATTTTGTTGAAACCCGTAAACGTTAACAGGAATGTAATTAGTCATTAATAGTTCGCTAAACTTTGAAGCATCGAATTGAAGCTTACCACTTGGATTCGGTAAGAACTTCTCGGTTACACTATAACCACTTAATAAGTCCGTTACTACTATGTAATATTTAAAGTTAGCTGAAGCTGTTTGAGAACTTGAAGCCACGAACCATTGATTATTATAACAAGGTACATAACCATAATATAATGCATCTGTTGGTTTACTAAGTATTGTTATCGCCATATCTATTAGTCTTAATTATTATTTCTATATCTTTTTTCATAGCTGCTGCTATATCTTTTGTTAATTGTTGTTGTCTGCCATCTTCCATTACTTCGTTAAAAAAGTGAATGCCTTCATATCCTTTGTTTTGTAATTTTCTTCGTACCAAATAGTCCATAGCTTCTAATGCATCGGCAAAAGATAATTTAGTTAATACTTTTTTTACTCTTTTAGTTTTATTTTTTGTTTGCCTTTCTAATCGGTAAGCTAAATTACTTTTTTGAAAACTAGATATTATATTACGTTTCTTAATCCATTTATCAATCTTTGCTTCTTTAAGAACTCCAGCTGCTTTACGACCAGTATCAACAGCCTCCCAATAATCATTCAAGTAAACGTTTAACTTAATCCCCTCAGATGAATCTAATATCCTATATTTAATTGAAGCACCCAAAGCACTTTCACCTGGATTAGTAGAACCGCTATTATATTTACTTTGATACCTTGATGCTTTAGCCTGTAGTTTTTCCGATAAGCTTTTACGTAAATCTTCCACTACCTTAGTTCCGAATGCTTCTAATATTTTTTCAACTTCATTCATTTATTGATTGTGCAAATTGTTCACTTTCTGCTTTATGCTTCATATACTGAATCCGATTTAAAAACCTTGCTATCGACCACTCCATTAATTCATCTTCTTTAAAAGGATCACCACCAGTAATCGAATCAATTATAAAGTACCAGCCATATTCTCTTCTGAAAGATTTAACTCCCTGTTCACTTCCTCCATGTGAATCGCTATCTCCTTCTGAACCTCCTCCAAAGAGTTCAACAAATCCGCTTTCAATTTTTCGGACCTGTTCGAGTAAAAAAAAAGTGTCCCATAGACATCACCTACCTTTCCATAATTATAAATAACATCGGCTATTATATCAACGTTATCGGAGTTAAACTTATACTTACTAAACAAAGGACACTTAACATATATCAAAGCTAAGATTTTATGCAAGTTATTAATTACATCGGTTTCATATTGCTTTAATGCTGTGTATTGATTTGTCTTAAAATCCTTTTCATCTTTACAAGCTTTGTATCTTGTCCCATCGTGCCAAAACGTATTCTTTAACCTTGTGTTGGGTTTTGAATTAATAAGTAGTAATACTTTACTCTTAACTTTTTCAAGTTCGTTAAAACTCATGTTTTCGTATTCCGATACCGAAATGTCAGTAAAGCTCGAAGCTATCTGAATTATCTTATCAATGTTTTCTAAACTAGAAGTTCGAATGTTTTCGTATTCAATAAACTCCTTAATAGTTAAATTGTTTACATTAGTTGGAATCATATATATATAACGTTTAAAATTTTACTTTTGTTATCCGAACCATTGGTTAGGATTTATATTCATTATTCAAAGTCCATCCAGTCCGATAAGCTACTTAACTTATTCATTGCCAAATATCTAATCGCATCAATAGCGTGGTTATTGTCATCTACAGGGTTCTGCATTTTATTTCCATCCCTATCAACATCCCAGCAATAATTCCTAAGTTCCTTAATTAAGTTAGTGCTATTCTCAGTAACCTTAAAGTGAATTTCTTGTAATAAAGATATTGAAGCTCTAATACTATCCGGGCCTTTCTTTGCTGGACTTACTGAAAATCCTCTACGCCTTAAATCTTCTATCGACTTTGGTTCGGCACTATCCGCTATTATATCTGAATACTCAGAAACTCCGAGTTTAATTAGTTTGTCAATAATATCGCTATTAGTTAGTTTAGTTTGATATATCAATTCATCGAAATAATATTGTTGCCCCGATTTATAACAAGCTACTAATGCTGTAGGATCATTTGAATATCCCCAGTCTAAAGAATAAGCAATCAATTCAGCATCCTTAGGTATTGAGGGAGCAATGGACCAATTCTCAAAGACCGTACCTTGTAATGTACCGATTTCGCCAAGACCATATACACGATACCAGTTTTCCCAATGTTTACTTGTCTTTGCTTTTTCTTTAGCTTTTAAAATAAAGTTTAATGCACTTTCAGGACATGCTTCGTTATCAAGATAATTGATAGTTAAAAAGTCGACATCATGATCACCCTTTAATTCTTTGTGAAACCAAAATTCGTTAACAGGATTCCAATCTAAATAAATCCCTTTCTTTGTTCGAGCTGCTAATTCAGTATAACTATGCAAGGTCATATTATTGCACTCATTCATGTACAAGTAATCACGTCTTGCACCCCTTAGTTTAGAATCACTATCTGCACTAAAGAACTCAATAACCGATTGATTAGCAAATGTATATTTAAAGTCAGTACCATTCCACCTATCATCTTGCCAGCGTTTAGTTTCTACCATTATCTTTTTAAAGTCTTTGATAGCACCCCTCTTTAAATGTGGAATAGATTCAGCAACTACACTTGTTTCGGTTAAAGGATATTCAGCAGCATCATCAATAAGAATAGGTAATATACCAAATGTTTTACCAGCACTTGTACCTCCTTGAATGCCTTTGACAAATTTAGTTAATTCAAGTATTTTATCAATCGCTGTGGTTCTGAGAAACATCTAATTTTGGGATTCGTCTATCAGGGAATAATGGTTGTTCAGTGAATACTGTTTGAATGATCTTCTCACTTAATCCTAATTGTTTAGCAATTAAACTTTCTTTATATATTCCGACTGCTGCTCTGCTAAAGTTATGTTTGTAAATATAGTCCTTTATGCGTGTAACGATTGTACAATAATCATCATAACTATTATTCGAATTATCAATATAGTGTTTAATTGTAACGTTGTCTTTGCCTTTGATTTCAAAGTAGTTAGAGCCAAAGTATTTAAAACCTTCCATAGTTGGAGGTTCTTGGGTGTGAATTTTGACTGTGCCTAATTTAACGTGAGGTACTTCCATTTCTAATACTTCTAAAGAGTTTAGGTATTCTTGAAACATGGTCCAAAGTTCTTCAGGTGTGTCTATATATTTTTTAGGCATAGTTTAGTCCGATAAGAGTTTATCCTTGTCCTTTATAAGTTTTAGTTTTCCTATCTCTTTTACAAATTGATTTCTTTGCTTTACCGACCTTTCGTTTACCGAATGTCTTTTTAATAGTTATTTCATTCTTTGCCATTTATATTCCGATATTATTTAGTTTAATTGGTCCTTTATAAATTACATATAATGATCCGATACTACCTAGTTTATCAATAACATCTTTGTTATTATCATAATGTTTGTTAATACCTAATTCTTTTATTTTTTCAATCTTTGCTTTATTACTTCCTGTTGCATAAACTCGGCTTGTTGGTATTCCTAAATCGTGAGCTGTATTTAACATACTCATTTTATCATGTCTTGCTGAAATAATATAAATAATTCCTTTTTGTTTCTTTGCTAATTCTTTGCCTTGGTCCGTTGACAAAACGCCATCGTAATCAAAACTTATTTTAGTTTCAGCATATTCAACAAAGAAACTAGAACAAACAGCAAAGCGTTCATCTGAATTAGGATGCTTACTGTTCATTTCATTATCTGACATACATCTTTTAATGTATTCGTCCTTAGGTTCGTTTTTTAATGGCTTAGGCATTATTCCAAAAGTTTATTGATTCATATTCGTCTTGCATTAGTTTAGTATTATATAGAATGTTCCGATAAGTGAACTTGTATAGCAGTCAAAAGTTGGAGGTAAAGTTGTGTAAGTAATATAGTTATATTTCATTTTTTTTCTTTTTAACTTCTTCTTTTGTTTGGCTTATGGCCCATCTAAGCATATCTAATAAACATTCCTTGCAGTTTGATAGTCCGATAGCTTGTTGCGGGAACTCCTCGTTGTAAACTTCAATTACTGGTTGTAAAACATCCATTGAGTTTTGAAGATGCTCGTTGTTTGCTACCCACATTCTAAATAGTTCAACGTTTTCTTTAATGTGATTTAAGTTTTCTGTTTTCATTTTAATTGGTTTTTAAGTTTTATCCTTGCATTCTCGTAAGCTTTCTTTAAGCTACTACGATTTATTTTAGTTCTTTGTTCCATTCTGTAAAGCGGTTCGATTTGAGCCATTACAAATACTTCAATATCATGATCCTGGTTAAGTAACCCATCAAATATACAATTTTTTATTCGTTCGATATTAATTTCATCAATAGGTAGTAACTCCATTGGTTCGTCAGCAAAGTCCCGTATTTCGTAATTAGACATTTCGTGAAGGCTTGATGTATTTCCATCAATATGCTGGAGTGTTCGAGTTCGGTTTCTGAATAGATCCCTTAATCGATATAGTCCGAGAATATAAAGTTTACCATCTTTATTATATTTATCTATACATTCAGGTTTCTCAGCTAATAATTTAAAATAAAGTTCGTGTAACATATCTTCTGCCAAGTACCGGCCATTGTAATACTTTTTACATATCCTTTTGTAGTAAGAATAATAGTCCGCGAAGTGTTTATCGATTGTTGTTTTGATTGACAAATGTAATTATATTAAATTTATTTTGCAACTTATCATTTTATTTTGTAAATTTGCAATATGAAAGATTTATTATCAGTTAGCGAGTTCGCAACCTTACATTCAGTAAGCCACCAAGCCATTTACTATAAAATTAAAACTAATCAAATAAAATATATAATGATTGGTAAAACAAAATTTATAGAAAAAACATCAAAATATAAACGCAGAGCTAAAAACAATTTCATTGATACTCAGCAAGTTAAGAATAAAATTAAAAATAAATGTTAAAACCGATAATATTATTTTGCACATATTAAAAATAATGTTTATTTTTACAGAATATTAATAACTTAAAACAAAAAGAAATCATGAAAAAATTTAAAATTGAATTCCTGGATTGCGATAAATGTATTGCTTTCACAAAATTTACAAAGTGGGAAACCATTGAAGACTGCAGGCTTTATGCTTATGTAGTTATGATGAACAAAGTTACTACAATTCAAACCTTTAACATCACAGCAATATGAATATAGATATTAGAGCATCAAACGTTGTATATATTACAATAGGCGAATACACTTACTATATTGATGATAGCACTGGAGAACAAATAATTGAAGTTTATCCTACTCACGACTTTTAATATGGAAAATATATCATTATACGGATTGAAAAAATTACAATCTGATTTTCCTAAACAAAAAATTACTGGATCAAGGCAATCATTTGAATTTATTAAACAATTTTATTCCGATGACATCTCAATTTATGAAAGTGTTTTTATCCTTTTGCTTAATAGAAATAATACTACCATTGGTTATGCTAAGATAAGTCAAGGCGGCATAACTGGAAGTGTAGTTGATATTAAATTAATAGCAAAGTACGTTGTTGATAGTTTAGCAAGTAGTGTTATTTTAGCACATAACCACCCATCAGGGAACTTGCAACCAAACCAACAAGATAAAGACATTACAAACAAAGTAAAAGAGTCTTTAAAGTTATTAGATAGTATTTTATTAGATCATATTATTATTACTGAAGATGGATATTATTCATTTGCAGATGAACAAAATTTATAAACCCCTAAAAAAAACAAATCATGAAAATTGAAATCAAATCCACAAAAGAATTTATTGAGGTTGTAGACATCCAACTTCCTAAATTTAGAAAGTCTTTAGTTTTTTATTACAAAATCTTCAGCGAAGATAAATGTATCATGTTAGAAACTGGAACAACCCCCTCAATTAGTGTATGCCCTATTTCTAGAGCGTATTATTCCGATACGATACAAGATTGCTCAGAAGCTGATTATATGGCTGTTTATCACGACACCTTAAAAACTATACTAGATGAAAAACATGAACTATAATAACGAACAATATCTTTGCATCAAGAGTGCATTAAAAGAAGTTAATATCGATATTAATGATATTCCTGTAGTTCGTGAGATTATCCTTAATGCTTTAAACATTACTTATATGGATGGCAAAATAGATACTTTAAGAAACGAAATTAAATTTAGAGAAAATGGGTAATCAAGTATGGTGCATGGCCCAATATTGTCATGCTATTAATTGGTGGAATAATAATGGCCACTTTAACAAAGAACTTTATGAACGGTTCTTAGCAGTCCGATATGCCGAAAAATGAACCCTTTAGCAGTAAATCAATGATGTATATCGAATTAGACATAGACCAACTTAACCGACTGCAAATGTTTAATGATCGCCTTAAATCACATATTGATGACCTACCTAGAAATTCTACTGGCAAACGTGCTAGATACTTTGAACAAGTAAAAGTAATGGAATTATTTATACAACAAAATATTAAAAAATTTATATGAAAAAAGAAATAGAAGAATCCTACGAAAAAATATTTAAACTAGAAAGTTTAATTTTAGAACAGGCAGCTCAAGGACAAATAACTTGCGGACTTGAAATGCAAATGAGAATAGAAACAAGTAATTATTTACGTTTAACCAACTCAATTTTAAGATATGATGTACGACTTAGACCCTGAAGATTACACCAGCGGAAGCTACAATCAATGCTGGCTAACCGAACACTGGTATCCAAACGAGTTATTAGTATTAGATATTAATTACCCTGAGCATCGTTACATATTTAAAGATGAAGCTATTCGATATGTTGAGCTTATTGCTAAAGAGAATGAGTTTACAGATGAGGAGAAACTAAATTACTTGTTAGACATTTTAGAACAAAAAATATAAACCAATAAACCCAAATAAATCATGAGCAAAATCATCGCAGCATCAATCGACTTAACTAAACTAGATAAGTCAAGAATTAAACCAGGTAAAAATGGAGCCGAGTATTATGATATCAGTATCATTTTAAACGACCAACCTAACCAATATGGACAAGATGCATCCATAACTACTGGACAAACAAAAGAAGAACGAGCTGCTAAAGTTAAGGCAAGCTACATTGGAAACGGAAAAACCGTTTACGATTCAAACAATTCACCATTCTAAAAACCCAAAAAGAAATCATGAAAACCCCAAACCTCAATTCAAAGTTATTACAATTTCAAAGCAAAGTAAATGCTATTAAGAAGGATGGTAAGAATCCACACTTTAAAAGCTCATATACTACTTTAAACGACATCTTAGCAGAAGTTAAGCCATTGCTATCAGAACTTGGTTTAATCATTCTACAGCCAATTAATCATGATCTAGTTACAACTGTTATTACTTGTGCCGAAACAGGTGAGTCCGTTAGTAGTTCGATAAGTATGCCTAGCGGTTTAAATCCACAACAACTTGGTTCTGCAGTTACTTACTTTAGAAGATACAATATTAGTTCGTTACTAGCTTTAGAATCAACTGATGATGATGGGAACGATGCAAGTGTAAAACCTAAGCAAGAAAGTAAACCAATGCTAACTCCAGAAACTTTAAAGAAAATGATTACTGCTATTCAAGAAGGTAAGTCCGATAAAGTAAAGGAAGCAATGGAGAACTATACAATTAGCGGTCCTCAGTCTAATGTTCTTAAAA
>Ga0208916_10000277_pt1 | contig 26114 bp, 26 predicted proteins | sample DEB19_08_DNA_5_FD_184523 | JGI IMG/M metagenome (GOLD analysis project Ga0208916, IMG submission 184523) | Aqueous microbial communities from the Delaware River and Bay under freshwater to marine salinity gradient to study organic matter... | ecosystem: Environmental > Aquatic > Marine >... | reverse complement strand
CGAGCATCGCCAACTCATCATCGACCTGCAAGACGAAGTGCTCGGGCTAGGACCCCTTGAGCCGCTGCTGGCAGACCACAGCATCAGCGAGATCATGGTGAATGGTTTTGACCAGGTATTTGTCGAACGCAAGGGGCGGCTCGAGTTGATCGGTACCCGTTTCAACGACAACGATCACTTGATGAAAGTCATCGACAAAATTGTCTCCCGCGTGGGCCGCCGCGTCGATGAGTCCAGCCCTATGGCCGATGCACGACTGGCCGACGGTTCGCGCGTGAACGCCATCGTTCCGCCGGTGGCGATTGACGGCCCGGCGCTGTCGATTCGTCGCTTTGAAGTCATCCCTCTGAAAATGACCGATCTGATTGCAAAGCACGCCTTGACCGCGGGCATGGCTGAGTTGCTGGCGGGCTTCGTCAAGGCCAAAGTCAACATTTTGATTTCCGGCGGCACGGGCTCCGGTAAGACCACCTTGTTGAATATTTTGTCAGGCTACATCCCAGAAGGTGAACGCATCATCACCATCGAAGACACCGCCGAACTCCAACTGCAACAACGCCATGTGGTGCGACTGGAAACCCGCACACCCAACTTGGAAGGAACTGGCGAGGTGACCATGCGCGCCTTGGTCAAAAACAGTTTGCGAATGCGGCCAGACCGCATCGTTTTGGGCGAAGTGCGCGGCAGCGAAGTGATCGACATGCTGCAGGCCATGAACACCGGCCATGATGGCTCGCTCACCACAGTGCATGCCAACTCGCCGAGAGATGCGTTGTCGCGCCTAGAAAACCTGGTGGGGCTGGGTGGCGTCAACTTGCCGGTGCGGGCGCTCAGGCAGCAGATCAGCTCGGGCATCAACGTCATCGTGCAGGCCAGTCGTTTGAATGACGGCAGCCGAAAAATCACCAGCATCCATGAAATCACCGGTATGGAAGGCGACATCATCACGACACAAGAGATCTTCTTTTTTGACCGTCAAGGCATGAACCCGGACGGTTCAGTGAAGGGCTTTTTCAGGGCCACTGGGGTCAGGCCGCAACTGGCCGAAAAACTCATCACCTACGGCATTGCGCTCAACGAAAGTCTGTTCGATCCAACGCATCCGCTGGACGAGCAAGGACTAGAGGCTCAGCCATGACAGAGAACCTCCTCTATGCCACCTTGGCGTTGATTTTTTTACTGGTCGCCGGCGCTGCCATCGTCGTGTCGTCATTTTGGTCCCGACGGTTCAGCGCAAATTCCCGGGCCTTGGCGAGTCGCCTCCACGCTATTGCGCTGCGGCGACGGGAAGCGGAACAAAGCCAGCTGCTCAAATCTGGCGTCGGACTGCAGGCCATTTGGCAGCAATGGATTTTGGCGAATGCGCCTGGGGTTCGGGCGCTGGGTTTGTTGCTGACACGCTCCGGCAGCAGCCGCACAACGACCGAGATCATGGCGCTGAGTGCCGGTCTGGGGGTGCTCGTTTGGTCCGTGCCGACCCTGCTGCTGAATGCCCCGTGGGTGATGAGCATCTCTGCTGGTCTAGTGGCTTTTTCGATGCCTTGGGTTTACCTGATGCACCGAGAAAAAAAACGTCGCCTGCGCTTCGAAGATCAGCTGCCAGAGGCGCTTGACTTCATGACCCGGGCGCTGCGCGCAGGACACGGTTTGACCGTCGCCATCGGCATGGTCGGCGATGAATTGCCAGACCCGGTGGGTGCCGAGTTCAAGACCGTCTTTGAGCACCTCAAACTCGGCATGACCTTTGACGATGCCATGGCTCAGCTGGCAGATCGGATCAACAGCAGTGATCTGAATTTTTTAGTCATCGCACTGATGATTCAGCGCAAAACCGGCGGCAACCTGACCGAGCTGCTGACGACGCTCTCGCAAACCGTGCGCGAGCGCATCAAGCTCAAAGGCAAGATTCGAATCCTCGCCTCCGAGGGCAAGCTGTCCGGCATCATGATCGGCAGCTTGCCGTTTGCGCTAGGCAGTATTTTGTCGGTTCTCAACCCGATTTACATGTCGACCCTGTGGACGACCAAGTCGGGACAAACGCTGATGTTGGTCAACGTCGTGATGATTTGTCTGGGTGCCTTGTGGATGTGGAAGATCGTCCAGATCAAGGTCTGAGGTGGTGTGCAATGACTGACTTTTTATTCCTTGTCGCGCTGGCTGTGGCGTTTCTGGCCTACGCCTTGCTAGTGCTTGGACTGGTCAAACTCTTTGCGCAAAGACAGATCAACCGACGGCTGCAACAGACGCACCGTCCAGCCTCTTTAGAAGCAGCTCGCGAGCCCGCTAAAGTGCCAACCGAAGGCGGCTGGCATGCGCTGCTGCTGTCGATGTCGAAGTTGTCTGTGCCCGAAGGTGACTGGCAGAACTCACAACTCAGACTGAAGTTCATCCGCGCAGGTTTTAGAGAATCGACTGCAGCGCAAACCTATTTCGCCGTCAAGACCACGTTGACATTGATTCTGCCGCTGTTGGTGACCTTGGTCATCTTTGTCTGGTCGCCGGCAACCTCGTACCCGCGTTTGGCCTTGTATGCGGTGTCGTTGGCTGGCACCGGGTATTACCTTCCCGACATTTACCTGCGGTGGCTGACGAGCCGTCGGTCTGACGAAATGCGCGACACGCTGCCCGACCTGATTGATCTCTTGGTGATCTGCACCGAAGCCGGCTTGGGCATGGACGGCGCCATCAACCGCGTGTCACTGGAAATTTCCCGCAGCAGCAAGATCCTCGCGGAAGAATTCAATCTGGCTGCGCTTGAAATTCGAGCGGGTTCAGGTCGCTCAACCGCCTTGAAAAATTTAGCCTTGCGCATCAACCTAGAAGACCTTGATGGGCTGGTCTCGATGCTCGTACAAGCCGACAGGTTTGGCACCAGCGTGGCGGAATCGCTGCGCATTCAGTCTGAAGTGATGCGCATGAAGCGCATGCAGCGGGCCGAAGAAATCGCCGCCAAAGTGCCCGTAAAAATGCTCATACCGCTGATTTTCTTCATCTTCCCGGCGCTGTTGTCGGTACTCATCGGACCGGCGGTGATTCAGATTTCAGCGATGTTCGCCAAATGACAGACTCACGGCGCTTGATGGCCTCTGCTTGCGGCTGCACACGCGCGTGACCCCTCTTTTGAGGATGGCCGGTACGTCCCTCATGAGTTGACCGAAGGAATACAGATCAAACGCTTTGGCCCGTAGCAGGCGACCTTTTTCAGTGCGGTCAGACATGAGCTGCCACCAAGATGAGGGCCTCAAAAACGGATGCCGGGTGTATGACCTGCCAGACGTCAGCCGAAGCGGCGCCGCACAAGGTTCAAAGTACTGGATGCTTTCAGCCGCGAAGTTCAGCCCGCAGTCAACGGTGGAGGCCAATGTCGCCCAAAAGCGCGGGTTGGACTCAATCAAGAAAACATCACCCGTACTTTTTTCAAGGCGCACATCCGCATTCATCACGCCGCTGTAATCGCTGAAGCGGCAGATTTTCTCGGCCAACTCTTCCAGCTTGGGATGAGGCACGAAGTCGATGAATGACGGGTCAGGCCGGTGGACTGACACCGCCTGAAGCTGACCCGCCACCGCGAACAAGTTGATGTCCATGTCAAGGCCCTCGATGTATTGTTGGGCAATGAGCGGGTTGAATTGGTAGTCCGTGTTTTTGACGATTTTTTGCTCGAGTTCCTCCCGGCTTCGCACGACCTGAACACCGTGTGAGCCCGATTCGTTGGTGGGCTTGATGATGAAGGGCAAACCCAATTCGGATTGAAGCGTGCCGAAATCAAGATTCGATTTCGGGCCAATGAAGCAAGTCAATGGAACTGGCAACGCATTGGCCACACAGAACTGATAGAACGTCCATTTGTCATCCAGCATATTCAGCGTTGCCAACGCGGGCACTGGAATCGATTTGAGCTCTAAGCGGTCCTGCACACGGTTAACCAGGCGAATAGCGTCGCAGTCAAAAGGAATCAACAGCGCCTGGGGACTCTGCTTCGCCATGAGGTTGATGGCGCGCACGGCCGTATCGTCTTGCGTGAAGTCAATCGCGGCATGCAGACGACATAAGTGAGACCAACGCAGCCCTGAAGCGGCTTGGCCACCGACCACGGCGCATCTCACATGTCCCGCGCTGCGAAGCGCTTGGAGCACCGGCAGCGCGATCCGAACACTGTTCCCGACGAGTATGAAGTCGACCATCGATTCACCTTTCAGCGACGAAGCCGAAATTGACTTCGTGACAGGTGAAACAATAGCGCGGAACATGTCGAGTGCGGTAACTCGACTGGGGAAATCTTGCTGGCTATTCAGTCATTTTTTGGGCAAGCCGCTTTTTTAGCCTTTTATGTCGAGCTTAAAACTCGACTGTCTGTCCTTCTGTCATGGGCACAATTTTGGTTTTAGAGCCTTTCATGGCGGCTTGAAACTCAGCCAAGGTGCCCTTGGCCAGCGGGTTGGAGTTGTAGTGAATCGGGATCACCGCTTTGGCTTTGATCCAGTTTTTCATGGCGTAGGCCGCGTCATCTGGGTCCATGGTGAAGTTGCCGCCAATGGGAATCAGCACCAAGTCTGGCTTGTAACGATCGCTGATGAACTTCATGTCGCCAAACAAACCCGTGTCGCCCATGTGCCAAATCTTGAAGCCGTTTTCTAGCTCAATGATGTAGCCCATGGCTTCGCCGGCTGGGTGGGATTCATTCTTACCGGTGGCTGGATTGTTGAAGACGATCAAGGACGAGTGTTCAGCCTGCACGGCCGTGACCTTGATGCCCGGAAACGGTTTGACGTTGCCTGTTTTGTTGAATCGGTGGCCCAAATTCGGCGGCAAGATGCCCAGCGTTTGCAAAGGCGTGATCATGTCTGCAGGGCCGTACAAAACCGTGTTGTTCAATTTCGCTAATGCGGGCGCGTCACCCAAATGGTCAACGTGTGCATGGGTCACCATCAACAGATCGACCTTGCCCAAGGCGGCCAAATCAGTTTTAAAAGCCGCTGGCGCTTTGGGGCCACCGCTGATCCAAGGGTCGATCACGATGATCTTTCCACCCGGCGAGGTGATCCGAAAACCAGCTTGCCCCAGCCACAACAGCTCGGTTTTTCCGCTCACTGCAGCCGCTTTTTCTGTCTGCGCGAACACTGAAGTGGTCGTCATGCTGAAGGCCGCCATTGAAATGGCCAAAATAGTTTTGATCAAAAGCGAGGAAGGCATGCGACGACTCCGTGTATTGGTTTTAATTTCGAAAACCAATGATAAAAGCGTTAAGAACGATATGCACTAGGGTTTCTCATAGCATTGGTGAGAAAGACATGGACGCGCACGCACCCTTTCCCTGAGAAACTCTTTCTTTTGTCATGAGGGATAGCCATGCGATCACAGATGCGTGTTTTTTTGAACGCCATAACCGTCGGTTCAAGCTTGTGCACGGCCTTGCTGGCTGCGCCCGCCTTGGCGCAAGTTGGGCCCTTGCTGGCGCCTTCCGGCACTTTGCGCGCCTCGATCAATGTGGGCAATCCAATTTTGGCCAAGAAAAATGCAAGCGGGCAAGTTGTTGGCGTGTCGGTTGACTTGGCCACTGAACTGGCGAAGCGCTTGGGCTTACCCTTGGAACTGGTGGTTTTTGATGCCGCCGGCAAGTCCGTCGAGGCCTTGAGTCAGGACCAAGCCGACGTTGGATTTTTTGCTGTCGACCCGGTGCGCGGCAAAGACATTGCGTTCACGGCGCCTTATGTTTTGATCGAAGGCAGTTATCTGGTTCGCCAAGACTCTGCATTGACGCGCAATGAAGAGGTTGACCGCGTGGGCACCCGCATTGCGGTGGGCAAAGGCAGTGCTTACGATTTGTTTTTAAGCCGCGACATCAAAAGCGCGCAGATCATGCGCGCACCGACGTCACCGACCACTGTTGACTTTTTCTTAGCGCAACACTTGGATGTGGCGGCGGGCGTGAAGCAGCAACTGGAAATGGACGCCAAGCGGCTGCCCAATCTGCGGCTGTTGCCAGGTCGCTTCATGGTGATTGAACAAGCCATGGGTTTGCCCAAAACCCGCGATGCTGAGGCGCGGATTTATCTGCAGCGTTTTGTGGAGGAGATGAAGTCGTCAGGCTTCGTCGCCAATGCTTTGAAGAAGCACCAAATTGAAGGGGCCGTGTTGGCGCCGCTGGTGCCTGTTCAGCCTTGATTGGCTCAACCCAGACCGGCCCAAACAGCGCATCGGTAGACCACAAATGAAGCGCCGTAAGCCAAGGCGAACAGATACCCAGCCGTGATCAGCGGCATTCGCCAGCCCCCGGTTTCTCGTTTGATGGCGGCCAGTGTCGACAGACATTGCGGCGCGAACACAAACCAAGTGAGCAAGGACAGTGCGGTTGCCGTGCTCCACTGCTGCGCAATGATGGGTGTGATCATTTCGGCCGTGTGCTCACCGGCCGACGACAAGGCGTAGACAGTGCCGAGCGCGCTGACCACGACTTCGCGTGCGGCCATGCCGGGCACCAAGGCCAAGCTGATTTGCCAATTAAAACCAATCGGTTCGAACACGATGGCCAGCCAGTGGCCTAACCAGCCGGCCATGCTGTACTCAATCGCTTGTCGGGTGGCGCCCTCCGGCGGCGCCGGAAAGCTGGCTAAGAACCACAAGGCAATCGTCAACACCAAAATAATGCCGCCAACGCGTCGCATGAAGATCTTCACGCGTTGCCACAAACCGATGGCGATGTTGCGAACTGTGGGCAGATGGTAAGTGGGCAGTTCCATCATCAAGGGGCGAACCAAACGACCACTGCTGGTCATTATTTTGAGCAGCCATGCCACGGCCATGGCGCCCACAATACCAGCCACATACAGCGCAAACATCACCAAGCCTTGCAATGCCAAGCCACCCCAAACGCGTATGTTGGGGATGAAGGCAGAGATCAGCAGCGTGTAGACCGGCAGCCGTGCGGAGCAGGTCATCAACGGCGCAATCAAGATGGTGACCATCCTGTCTCGTGCATTCGGAATCGTGCGGGCGGCCATGATGCCGGGAATCGCACAGGCGAAGCTCGATAACAGCGGAATGAACGATCGGCCCGACAAGCCCACCGAGCCCATGATGCGGTCGAGCAAGAAGGCTGCTCGCGGCAAATAGCCGGTTTCTTCCAGTATCAAAATGAAGAAAAAGAGAATCAAAATTTGCGGCAAAAACACCACGATGCCGCCCAGGCCGGCGATCACGCCGTCGATCAACAAGCTTCTCCACCAAGCGTCGGGCAACCAAGTCAGCGCGAGGTTCGCGCTCCATTCGGTGATGCCTTTGATGAACTCCATGGGAGCGGCGGCCCAACTGAACAGCGCTTGAAAAATCAGAAACAAAACCACGGTCAAGATCATGGGCCCGACTACCGGATGCAACAACACGCGGTCTAGCCGGTCGCTGAACACATCAGGGACCAGCTTGTCCAAGTTCAGCCGCTTCAAAATGCCTTGCACCACTTGATGGTCTGCGCCTGTTTGCTGGGACTCGTTGTCATCGCCTGCCGTTGGCTCAAAATCAGGCGTCTGTTCGCGCCAGCTGTCTTGCGCCAGCCAGGCGAGCAGCGCTTCGGCACCACCCGTTTTCACGCCGACGCTGGTGACGACGGGCAAGCCCAGTTCTGCGGACAGCGCTGCAGGGTCAATCGTCAAGCCCCGACGCTCCGCCACGTCGGACATATTCAGCACCACCACGGCCGGAATGCCGAGTCGTTTGACGGCCAACACCAACCGTAAATTGCGCCGTAAGTTGGTGGCGTCGACCACGCAGGCCACCAGATCAGGCCGTTTCTCGCCGGTGGCTCGGCCGGTGAGCACGTTGCAGGTCACGCGTTCGTCTTGCGAGCGGGGGTAAAGACTGTAGGTGCCGGGCAGGTCCAACAAGCGGATGAATTTACCGTTGGCTAAATGAACTTTGCCCTCTTTGCGTTCAACCGTCACACCCGCATAGTTGGCCACTTTTTGGTGACTGCCTGTGAGCAGGTTGAACAAGGTGGTTTTGCCGCAGTTGGGGTTGCCCACCAAGGCCACCAAAGGGCCGGTGGGATGAAGATGAACTTTGACTTCACGCATCCGCGTCTTTCGTTTCGAGCAGAACACTCAGCGCTTCGTCTCTGCGCAATGCAAAAGTGGACAAACCCACGCGCACGACCAACGGATCTTGGCCGGGAAATCCATGCGCCAAGACGGACACCAATTCACCCGGCAGAAAACCAATTTCTTCCAAATGATTCGCTCGTTCGGGGGATGCTTCGCTGGAGTTAACGCGAAGCACTCGCCATGTCGTGTTCAAAGGGGCTTCTGCAAGATTCATGTTGGGATGGATGTGATCAGGCGATGTCACATCAGGAAAATGGAATGCCTCGTTGAGCGGCTCTTTTCCTGTGATTCAAATTCATTGTAAACGGGAATGATTCTTATTTGTGAGTTTCATTGCTGAACTTGCAATTAATGAAAACTCGTTGCAAAGTCATTTCCGTTCCTTCATTCATCAAAAGAAATGAATTTAACATCATGAAAAACACTTGGGTTTTGATCTCAGATGCCGAACATGCACGATGCTTTGAGCGCCACGCCGCCGACCACACACTCAAAGAGCTCGTCGCCTTCGTCCACCCACACGCCAGCCTCCAAGGCTTAGCCAGTGGTGGCGATTTGACTGGTGAAGCGGGTAAGGGCCACGGCCGCACCGGTCACGCGGGAACGCAGTTCGAACCGCACACGGAGGCCCATGCGAAGGAACGCGCCAACTTCGCCCGAGAACTGGCCGATTACCTCAACAGAGGCGTGACCGATCACCGTTGCCATGCACTGGTGCTGATTGCGACCAGCCCGATGCTGGGTGAGTTGAGGACCCATCTGAGCCATGAAGCTGAAAAATTAGTGATCGCCTCCATGACCAGCGACTTGACTCACTGTTCAGGCCGAGAGCTGGAAAAACGCGTGACTGACAGCTTGTGGCCATGAGTCGGCGGTTTGTTGGCCGTTAGTTTGAGATCAACATTGCCATGAAGGCGGATATTCACGGCAACGTGAATTCAATGATGCGTGGAAAAGCAAGGGAAAACCACAGCGAAAAATCATTAAAAACTACAGTTACTCTTTTCAATGAATGCTAACGTGACGTTGATTTTTATTCATTTTTTGGAATGATCAATGCACAACTATCACGGACTCGGTAGCCAATGCGGTTGCCACACAGGGCTCAACCTTTTGGCCTCGCGCCGCAGTTTTCTCGGTGCCATGGGCGCTATAGGCACAGCGGGCGCGCTGGCCAGCAGCGGCTGCGCCAGCTTGGGCGAGTCAGCCAAGCCGCAACGCATTGATGTGCACCACCATATTTCCCCACCTTCATGGGTCACCGCCCTCAAAAAGTCCAAGCTCGACACGCCACCGGTGACCGACTGGACGCCGCAACGTTCTTTGGACGACATGGACAAAGCGGGCATCGCTACGTCCATGACCTCACCGACACTGCCGGCAGTTGGCTTCCTGCCGCCAGCCGAGGCGGCGGCCGTGGCGCGCGCCTCCAACGAATACGCGCGTAAGTTGGCAGACCAGTACCCGGGACGTTTTGGTGTCTTTGCGCTGCTACCGATGCCGCATGTCGACGAGACGCTGAAAGAAATCGCTTACGCTTTTGATGTGCTCAAGGCTGATGGCGTGGCCCTCATGACCAGCTATGACGACAAGTTCTTAGGCGACAAAGCCTTTGCCCCCGTCATGGACGAACTGCACAGACGCAAAGCCGTCGCCTACACCCATCCAAACGAGCCCGCCTGCTGCCGCAACCTGAGCACCGGCGTGCCGTCGGTGATCATCGAATACGGCACCGACACGACACGCACCATCGCCAGTCTGATTTTTTCCGGCACCTCGATGCGCTGCAAAGACATCAACTTCATCTTCTCGCATGGCGGCGGGTCGCTCACTGCTTTGACCGAGCGCTTCGCGATTCAGGCGGTGTCCTTTCCGAACATCAAGCAGCGCGGCTTCACGGGAGAGAACGTGATGAACGAGATTCGGCGTTTTTATTACGACACGGCTCAGGCGGCCAATCCCATCGCCATGGCCTCACTCACCAAGATGGTCAATGTCTCGCAGATCGTCTTTGGCACCGACTACCCGTACCGGACAGGCATCGAGCATATGACGGGTCTGGCCCCGATCTTTAACGCCAGCGAACTGCGCGCTATTAACCGTGAAAATGCCCTGCGCATCTTGCCGGCTCAGTGGCGCAATCCCTGAGGTCGTCTCGAAGGCTCACTCGACGAAAGGCTCAATGCCGATCGGCCGCAGCACTGCGGCGGCGGCCGGCGCAGTCATGAACTTCACCAGTGCGCGCGCAGCATCGGCTTGTTGGCTTCGAGCGCTAACGGCGGTCGCAAAGCCAATCCAAGTTTGCAATTCGTTCGGAATCAGTCCCAACATGTCGACACCGGGCACGCCGTAGATACGCGACGCCACGACCACCACCATGTCGACTCCGCCGTCAGCCACCACTTCGACGTTGTACTCGCCGGACATGGGCCGCATTTTCGACTTCATCTCGCTGGCGATTCCCATGCGATCGATCAGGCTGACGAAGTACTTGCCGCTGGCGCCGTCACCTGGATAAGCCACAGACTTCACGTTCAGCAGCGTGCGCTTGAAAGCCTCGGTGGTTGAAATATCGGGCCGCAGCGCGCCCGCACGTATGGCGGCACCCAGGCCAATACGCCCGATGACAGCACGCGTATCGACCACCACAAGGCCTTGCTGGATCAATGCATCAAGCACCGGCGGATTGAGCACCGTGACGTCAAACGTCTCGCCCGACTCGATCTTCTTTTTCACCGTCGGATTGACTGCGAATTCAACCACCACCTTGTGACCCGTGGCGCGTTCAAACTGAGCGCACAGCGCGATCACCGCCGGCCGAGATCCATTGCCACTGAGGACTTTGAGCTCTACCGCCTGCGCCGTGCCGCCCAGCAGCAAGAGCAACCCGAACGCAGCCCCAAGCAAGGGCCTTTTAATTTTCAGAATGGGGTGCATGGGTGTGCTCCAAATGACGTTGGTTGAATTGAAGAGCTAACGAAAAAGGCCAGTCGAGCAATGCCTGATTTAGGCCACTATTGTGACGCTGAGGGTCCTCCTTTTTAATCAAGGTCAAGGAAAATTTGTCATGAAGACCATCGTCCTGATTGAAGAGAATCGAAAAGAACCTGTGGCCAATCCGGTGCTCATGGGCAGGACCTCAGGTAAGCTGACAAACCCAATACCGGTGGATTCTTATGAACGACAAAATAGCTCAGTTGATGGACAAAATGGCAGCGCTAGAGGATGAACTTCGCACAGCCATCCATGCTCAAGAAAGCAAAATGTTTTTTGAGATCAAAGGCAAGCGCATTGAGTTTGAAAGTTCAGTCAAGGCGGCGCACAAAAAGCTAAAGACTGGCTTTTTTAAGTGGCTGGTGACAAACCGACCGCAAAACCTGATCACGGGACCGATCATCTACGCCATGATCGTGCCGCTGTTGATGCTGGACTTGTGCGTGAGTTTTTACCAATGGGCTTGCTTCCCCGTCTACGGGGTGGCCAAAGTCAAACGAGCCGACTACATCGTGTTCGACCGGCACCAACTGAACTATCTCAATTTCATTGAGAAATTTCACTGCACGTATTGTGAATACGGCAATGGACTGATGGGCTACTTGGCAGAAATTTTGGCGCGCACGGAAGAGTATTTCTGCCCCATCAAACACGCGCGGAAAGTCCTAGGAACCCACGCACGCTACCAGCGCTTTTTGGACTACGGCGACGCCACCGACTATGCCGCCAAGTTGGAGGCCTACCGAGTAGGCCTGGGCCAAAAAACGCTGGGCGATTAGCCTTTAAATATTGACCGCTGAGGCGAGTGATGTCTCAGCATTTGCAATCGCTTCAGCCTTGGCAGACTCACCCGTTCCCAAGCCTTCAGCACGCACGATTCGAATGTCGGTGATGCCCAAGAAACCAAAGAAGCCTTTGAGATACGCTTCTTGGTGATCCATCATGGGTTCGTGCGGTTTTCCAAAATAGAAGCCGCCACGGGTTGACACCACGATGACTGTTTTACCGCCGGCCAATCCTTTTGGACCCTCAGCGGTGTACTGAAATGTGCGACCGGCTTGCGCAATGCGATCCATCCAAGCTTTCAGTTGCGTCGGGACTGAGAAGTTGTACATCGGCGCACCAATGACCACCACATTGGCGTCAATGAATTGCTGAACCAAGCGCTCACTGATGTCGTTTTCTTCGCGTTGGACTGGCGTTAAGTCAGCCGCAGTGGTGCCCAAACGAAAACCCAAGGAGTTCAAATTCAGATGACTCGGGGCATGCTCGACAAGATCCAAATAGTCAATTTGGGCCTCTGGATGCGCGGTTTTCAAAGCCCCCACAGCGTGGGCAGTGAGTTGACGTGATACCGAATTCGAGCCAAGTGGGCTGGAGTCAATGTGCAGAAATTTCATGAGTCACTCGTTGTTTTTGGAGCCTGTATTTTAGGCTGTTGCTTATGCGAGCCTGCCCCCCAAAAAAGCAACTGACTTTTGAAGCATCTCGTCCGTGGTCCCGCTTGGTGCTACATTGAGTAATCGAATTGACGTGGATTTCTTGTGAAAAAAATCATTCTGCTTGTTCTTTTAACCATTACTTTTGCGACCAGCGCATTTGCCGACAGAGATCGCGGTGAACGAAGAGATGAATTCGAACGTCGTCCGCATCCGGACGCTCGTTGGAACAACGATGCCGGCTGGTTGCTGCCTGCAATCATCGGTGGCGCATTGGTCTATGGCGTCGTCAACAGCCAACCACGTCCTGCCGTCATTTCACAACAACCGCAACAACAGTACTACCCGGTCGAACCCAACAGACCCCAGACAGCTCCCCAAGGCTTTCACTGGGAACAAATCTTAGATGCCAACTGCAATTGCTATCGCGTGGTGATGGTTAGAAACTAACCGGCTCCCCACTGACCGCCAGGCAAAAGAAAAAGCGACTGTCTTTTGAACAGCCGCTTTCATGAATGGTAGGGCGTGAGTGACTTGAACACTCGACCAAAGGATTATGAGTCCTCTGCTCTAACCAACTGAGCTAACGCCCCGAACCGACGACGATTGTAAGCGGCAGTTGTGCGCGCGACGCGTTAAGTCCAACTCTCCAACTGCCAGCGAAAGTGGTCTTCACGGCCAGTCCAGCCGCCTCGTCTGCCTGCGACTCTGAATTCACCGTTTGTTTCTCTTGCCACCCAGCGACCGATCTCAGGGGCGAGCCAAAGAGTTTCGCGCCTGACCGTGTCAAGCCTGCTGATGTCAGGATGGTTCAGCCGGATGATTTTTTCAATCCGGACTGTCTCAAAAGTGCCACTTGGAAGTTGAACCTTTTCCCACCCCGTCACCGTCGTTTTGGCGCTGATCCAATAGCGAAACGAAGACGTTCCGGATTGATAGTGCGTGTCCTTGGTTTGAGTGTTGCCGATAGAGAAGTTGTCCAACCATAAAGGCATTGGCGCTTCGTAGGTTTGCATCAAATCCCAATACGGATCTTGCTTGACTTGACCCCATACCGGCTGAAACTCATCACCCAAATCCAGATTGTTTTTTGAGCGCCGTCTGATCCGAATGCCGCCCTCCACGCTGACAACTTCTTCCTTGACGGTGTCAAGCAGTTGGCTGTTGTAGAAGTTGAACTTGCTGTAGGTCCAACTTTGCCCCATCGCTGGCTTTCGGACTGAGCCAACCGGACCGCCGCTGGTCAAGCTGGAGCTTGCCAGTGGCGGAAGGTATTCAATCGCGCAACCGGCGGGGAGCGCCAAGAGCGCCAGCAGGGACCTGCGTTTGAAAGTGTCCATGCCTCAGGTCTCAACGACCAACATCAATGCTTAGCTGTCCCAGTCGCCACCGCCCACATCCGCGCTGCCGCCGTCATCCCAAGAGCCGTTGTCCGTGACGCCAAAGTTCTGACCACCCATATTGCTGTTGTTGTCAGCAATCGGTTCGTAGTTGTTGCCATTGTTGTTGGCAAATCGGGACGATGCGTCATGATTGCCCTCGTTGTTGCCCATCAGACTTTTGCCAATCGCTTGGGCGGCCATCATGCCCGCCCCTACCGCCAAACCTGTGGCTAAACCACCGGCAATATTGCTACCCAGACCGCTGGCCGGTGGCTGACCGTATACAGGGGCAGCAGGCGCTCCACCCATGCCAAATGTTTGTGGGCCGCTCAAACCGTTGGCCATCGGTGCTTGGCTACCCATCGGTGCCTGGTTGGCATAAGCGGGCTGCGCATGGAACTCGACGGCCGCGTCTCTACGCCGAAACATAAAGTAACCGATCAGCAGGACGCCACCGGCCAACAACAGCGGCATTCCCCAAGAGAAAGTGGATGCAGGAGCCGCCTGACTGGCATAGCTGTTGACGTGGCTGGACGATGAATTGCCATTGCTGGATGACTGCTGGACAGGCCGGGCAGAAATTTTGGCCCGCAAGCTCTGAACTGCTTCAGGCTTGGCAAAAGGCAAGCCGGGTGCCAGCTTTTCAGCGGTAGCGAGCATCTCGCTGGCGCGGCCGTTCAAGCCTTCGCGGGCAAACAGTTCTGCCTGCACGAAGTGCGCCTTGGCGCTGTTCGGGTGGGCCACCAGAACTTGCTGAATCATGGTTTGCGCCTGGTCTAGTTTGCCGGACTGAGCCGCCTCGTAGACCTGGTTCAAGGTGGGTTCGGACTGGGCGAAAGCCAAACCAAAACCCAGCATGGCGGCAATGGCGAGCCATTTGCCTAAGCGTTGAGTAAAAGCACCGATCATGGAATTACCTTTGAAGTGTTAAAGCCGGACCGTTGCAAGATTGAGGCATTCAGAGCCGATGCAAGGCCTCCCAGAAATCGAATTCTATTTGCTGTGGCTCAAAGCCGTGCTGACCAGCTTGGACGTGATATCAACGATTTGAATCATTTTTTCGTACGGCATGCGCATCGGGCCGATGACGCCCAGCGTGCCCACAACCTGGCCATCGACCTCATAAGGCGCTGTCACCACAGACAGCTCTTGATAGGGGATGACCTGGCTCTCTCCGCCAATGTAAATACGCACGCCTTCGGCTCGGCTGGAAACGTCCAGCAGCCGCATCAGCTGGGCTTTTTGCTCGAACAAATCAAACAGCTTGCGCAGGCTGCTCATGTCGCCTGAAAAGTCGCTGATGGCCAGCAGATTGCGCTCACCCGAGACCACCACTTCTTCGCTGGACTCAATCACTTCTGCGCTGACTTTGACGGCGGCTTGCATCAGGCTGGCAATTTCGCCACGCAGGGCTTCGACCTCATTTTTCAGTCGCTCGCGGACTTCTTCCATGGCCATGCCGGCGTAATGCGAATTCAAAAAATTGGCGGCCTCGATCAGCTGACTTTGCGAAAAGTCGGTTTCCGTGAAGATCACGCGGTTTTGCACATCGCCGTCAGGCGAGACGATGATCACCAAAACCCGCCGGTCTGAGAGCCGGAGGAATTCAATGTGCCGGAACACAGACGTCCGCTTGGGCGCCATCACCACGCCGACGAATTGCGACAGGTTTGACAGCATGTGGGCTGCGTTGGTCAGGACTTTTTGCGGCTGGTCGGGCGCTAGCTTGTGGCCGCCCATCAGGCCAGAGCCAAGATGCGACGGTTGCAGGGTCAGCATGGTGTCGACAAACAGCCGGTACCCCCGAGCTGTGGGCACCCGCCCGGCAGAGGTGTGCGGGCTGATGATCAGGCCCTGCTCCTCCAAGTCGCTCATGACATTGCGGATGGTAGCGGGCGACAACTCCACCCCCGAGGCCTTGGACAGCGTGCGCGAACCCACCGGCTGGCCGTCGGCAATATAGCGCTCTACCAGCGCTTTGAGCAATAACTTCGCACGATCATCAAGCATGCTGGCGATTCTACGGAGCCAAGCGGTCTGGTTGTGATGTAATTTAAAAATGAAGTCAAAATTTCGCCACGTTGCCCTAATTGGCAAGTACCACGCCCAAGGCTCGCGGTCGGCGCTTGAAGGCATCGCGCAATATCTGGGCGCGCAGGGCTGCGAGGTGGCGATGGAAGAAGACACCGCCAGCAACGCCGGCATCACCACTTACCCGATCCTCAATGTGGCGCAAATTGGCGCTCAATGCGACTTGGGCTTGGTGGTCGGCGGCGACGGCACCATGCTCGGGATTGGCCGGCAACTGGCGCAATTTGGCGTGCCCTTGGTCGGCATCAACCAGGGCCGGCTCGGCTTCATCACCGACATCGCTTTTGAGGATTACCAAACCACGCTGGCACCCATTCTGCAGGGCCATTACGACGAAGACCCGCGCTGGATGATGCAGGCCAAAGTCGTCCGCGACGGGCACTGCGTTTTTGACGCCACCGCCATGAACGACGTCGTGGTGAACCGCGGCGCCTCGGCCGGCATGGTCGAGTTACGGGTAGAAGTCGACGGCCGCTTTGTGGCCAACCAGCGGGCCGACGGTTTGATCATCGCGTCACCCACCGGCTCCACGGCTTACTCTTTGTCGGCCGGTGGCCCTTTGCTGCACCCGTCGATTGGCGGCTGGATTTTGGTGCCTATTGCACCGCACAATTTGTCGAACCGACCTATCGTCTTGTCAGACCAAGGCGAAGTGGCCGTCGAAATTGTGGCCGGCCGCGACGCCAGCGCCAACTTTGACATGCAAACCCTGACCAGTCTGCTGCATGGCGACCGCATCATCGTTCGGCGCTCTGAACACCAAGTGCGGTTTTTGCACCCGGTCGGCTGGAGCTACTTTGACACCTTGCGCAAAAAACTGCACTGGAATGAAGGCCTTGCCTAAGCCATGAGCCTGAAACGCATTTACCTACGGGACTTTGTCATCGTTCGCGAGCTGGAGCTCGAACTCGCCAGCGGCTTCACCGTGCTCACCGGCGAAACCGGCGCCGGCAAATCGATCTTGATTGACGCCCTGCAACTTGCTCTGGGCGCCCGCGCAGACGCCGCCGTGGTGCGGGAAGGCGCAGAGCGCTGCGAGATCAGCGTGGCCTTCAACTGCACTGCGCCACTGCTGGCTTGGCTTGAAGACAAAGGCCTGCCGATTGAAGATGAGTTGCTACTGCGGCGCACGGTTGACGTGCAGGGCAAGAGCCGCGCATGGATCAATGGCAGCCCGGCCACCGCCACACAGCTGAAAGAAATCGCTGACCAGCTGGTTGACATCCACGGCCAGCACGCTTGGCAAAGCCTGACCCGGCCTGACTCGGTGCGCGGCTTGCTGGACGCCTACGCGGGCGTGTCGCTGAGCAAGCTGAGCCCTTGCTGGCAAGCTTGGCGCGCCGCCCAAAAAACACTCGACGAAGCGCGCAGCGCACAAGACAGCCTGCAACGCGAACAAGAGCGGCTGGCCTGGCAAATTGGCGAGGTGGACAAATTAGCGCCGGGTGTCGACGAATGGGATGAGCTCAACACGCAGCACAGCCGCCTGTCGAACGCGCAGGCTTTACGCGACGCCGTTGAAGTGGCGCTGAATGCCTTGCAAGATGCCGATGACAACGCGACCAGCCAGCTGGGCCGGGCCATCTCGGCGCTGCAAGCGCAAGCAAACATTGAGCCGCAATTCGCCAGTCAATTGGAAGCTCTGCACAGCGCCTTGGCGCAAGCTGAAGACGCCGTGCATTCACTCAATGGCTACGCCCGACATGCCGAACTGGAACCGCAGCGTCTGAACGAGTTGGATGAACGACTCGCCAGTTGGGTCAGCTTGGCACGCCGCTACAAACGCCCGCCGGCTGAGTTGCCCGAGTTGCTGGCCAGTTGGCGGCAAGAGCTGAAAAAGCTGGACGCCGCCACAGATTTAGCAGCGCTGGAGCGTGCGGTCAGCAGCGCGCAAACAGCGTATCTGGCAGAGGCTAAAACCATCACCGCAGCGCGTACCAAAGCAGCGCCGGCGCTGGGCAAAGCCATCACCGCCGCCATGCAAGGTTTGGGCATGCAAGGCGGCCAGTTTGAAGTCAAGCTCAGCCAACTGGAGCAAGCCGCCGCGCACGGACTCGAACAAGCTGAATTTTTAGTCGCAGGCCACAGCGGCAGCACGCCTAGACCAGTTGGCAAAGTGGCTTCTGGCGGCGAGTTGTCGCGCATAGCGCTGGCCATTGCGGTGACGACCAGCCAACTCGGTCAGGCCGAAACGCTGATTTTTGACGAGGTGGATTCAGGCGTCGGTGGCGCGGTGGCAGAAACGGTGGGCCGGCTGATGAAGCAACTCGGCCAAGACCGCCAGGTGATGGCCGTCACCCACCTGCCGCAAGTCGCTGCCTGTGCTGACCAGCACTTGGTCGTCGCCAAACGCAGCGACAAGGCGGGCACCGCCAGCACCGTGAGCGCCGTCGACAGCGACCAGCGGGTCGCCGAAATCGCCCGCATGTTGGGCGGCGAAAAACTCTCTGGAACCACGCTGGCCCACGCCAAAGAAATGCTCGGCCAATGAACACCGCCACAAGCAACTCGCCAGCCATGGAAATGGTGCTGATCACCGGCATGTCCGGCTCCGGCAAATCGGTCGCCCTGAACGCCCTCGAAGACGCCGGCTACTACTGCGTCGACAACCTGCCGCCAGAGTTGCTGAACAGCTTTGTCGAGCTTGAGCTGGCGCATGGCGCGAGCCGCGTGGCGATCGCCATGGACGTTCGAAGCGCCGCCTCACTGCCGCAAGTACCGCAACAATTGCGAGCACTGCGAGCACAAGGGATTGCCGTCAAATCTATTTTTTTGGATGCCAGCACCGACACCTTGGTGCGCCGGTTTTCAGAGACGCGGCGCATGCATCCGCTGTCGCGCGTCGGTGTTGCAGACCAGCACCGTGCGTTGGTCGAGGCGATTGAACTCGAACGCGAATTACTCGGTGACATGCGTGAGCAAGCGCTGGTGCTTGACACCAGCATCATCCGTTCGTCGCAGTTGCAGGCTTATGTCAAGACGCTGATTTCTGCACCAGCAGACCGCCTCACCTTGGTGTTTGAATCCTTCGCTTTCAAACGCGGCGTGCCACTGGACGCTGACTTTGTCTTCGACGTTCGGATGTTGCCGAATCCGCATTACGAAAGCGAGTTGCGCGACCTCACCGGCCGCGACAAGCCGGTGGCTGACTACCTGTTGTTGCACGCTGAAGTAGCTGAGATGTTCAGCAGCATTGAACAGTTCATTCAGCGCTGGCTGCAAGCGCTGGTGCGCGACCACCGGAGCTACGTCACGGTGGCCATTGGTTGCACCGGCGGCCAACACCGGTCGGTGTACTTGGTGGAAGCGCTGACGCTGGCCTTCAGCCAGCAATGGCAAACACTCAAGCGGCACCGCGAACTAGACGCCTTGCGTTAGTTCTTTAAAGTCAAAGCGCTGCCGGTTCAGGTGCCGGCGTCAAGCAATTTGCGCACCGGCGCAGGCAGCCCAAGCGCCTGCCAAGCCGTCGACCCAAACCAAGCACCGCCGCGCTCTTGTGCGGTCAGTTCATCGGCCAGTGTCTGGCGGGCCGTCAATTGGCTGACGAAGGGTTTCAGGTGCAAATCCTTGTGCGTCAACACGTGCACAAAAGGCGTTTGAGGCGCCAGCTTGGCGCGTGCCGCCGCAGGCACTGCATCGGTCAAAGCCGCTTCACTGTCAAACACCGGCAAGCAGTACAAGCCGCCCCAAATGCCGCGCGTCGGACGCCGCTCTAACCACACCGAACCATCAGTACGCTGCGCCCACAGCAGCCACAGCGCGTGCGATGAGCGTTTGAGTTTGCGCGTCTTGACCGGATAAGTTTCAGGCCGACCTTCGCGGTGCGCAGCGCACACATTTTGTACCGGGCAAATCAGGCATTGCGGCTGGCGCGTAGAGCAAATCGACGCGCCCAAGTCCATCACGCCTTGGGTGTACGCTGGCATGAGTTCGGCCGGCGGCAGCAGCTGACCCGCCAAGTCCCACAACGTGCGCTCAGCAGACGCTTGGGCCAGATCAGCCGAATACGCCAGCACGCGCGTCAACACGCGTTTGACATTGCCGTCCAGAATAGCGACGCGTTCGCTGAAGCAAAACGAGGCGACAGCCGCCGCAGTCGAGCGACCAATGCCGGGCAAGGTTTGCAGCGTCAACGCTGACGCTGGAAAAACACTGCCGTGCTCGCTGACCACTTGCTGAGCGCAACGATGCAAATTGCGGGCTCGGCTGTAATAACCCAGACCGCTCCAAAAGCCCAACACCTCATCGAGCTCAGCCGCAGCCAAGGATGTCACGTCGGGAAAGCGCTGCAAAAAACGCTCGTAATAGTCCAGCACTGTGCTCACCTGCGTTTGCTGCAGCATGATTTCAGACAACCAGACGCGGTACGGATCGCGCGTGTTTTGCCACGGCAGGCTGCTACGGCCGTGCTGCTTTTGCCAAGCCACCAAATCGGTGGCGAAGTGCAGGGTTAAAGCACGAGCAGGTGGTACAGCCGATGGTTCGGCGGAAAGAATTTTGGTCATGCGCAAAGAAGCAAAGGGTTCAGAGTTCAGGGTTTTTGGCAGTTGGCGCAGTAAAAGGTGGAGCGCTGACCCTGCACGATACGGCGGATAGGCGCTTCACAGCGCCGACAAGGCAGGCCAGCGCGGTCGTACACCATCGCTTCCAACTGAAAGTGCCCTTGTTCACCGTGGGCGTTTGAAAAATCGCGCAGCGTGCTGCCACCTTTGGCGACGGCTTGTGCCAGCACTTGCTTGATAGCCGCGTGCAGCAGCGCGGCGCGCGGTTTGCTTATCTTTGCTGCACTGACAGTTGGCCGAATGCCAGCCAAAAACAAGGTTTCAGACGCATAAATATTGCCGACGCCCACGACGATTTCGCCGCCCAACAGCACTTGTTTGATGGCCGTTTGACGAGCTTTGAGTGCGCGGTGAAACGCGGTGAACTCAAATGCGTCGCCGAGTGGCTCGACGCCCAAATGTCCCAGCAATTTTTGCGCGATCGGGTCTGACTCGCTGGGCGCATACACCACCGCGCCAAAGCGGCGCGGGTCATTCAGACGCAGCGTACCTAGCGTGGTTTGCATCTCAAAATGATCATGCTTGCCGAGCGCTGGCAAATGCTCTGCAAACACCACGCTGCCCGACATCCCCAGATGTACCAGCAGCAAGCCGTGGCTAAGGTCAAGCAGCAAGTATTTACCGCGCCTTCGCACCTGCAACACTTGTCGCCCCAACAAACTGTCTGGCGCACAACCGAGCGCCCAGCGCAGGGGCTTGCCCATCGTGACAGAGGCGATGGTTGCCCCAGCAATGCGATCGGCAAAGCTCAGGCGGGTGACTTCAACTTCGGGGAGTTCTGGCATGGTCATCAATTATCATGGCTTGATGACGAAACAACTTCTTTGCACCTTGGCTGGTTTGTGGCTGGCGCTTGCGCCGGTGGCTGGACAAACCGCTCCTGCCGTGCCGACTTCAGTGAAAAGCACCGCCACCAGCCCTGCAGCGACGTTGCAAGAGCATCAAGCCAAAGCAAACGAGAACCCGACTTCGGCGCTGAATGCTCAACTCTTTTATCAACTGCTGATTGGCGAAATCAGTGCGAATGCTGGCGAGCCAGCACCGGCTGTTTCACTGATTCTCGACGCAGCCGAAAAAACCAAAGATCCACAGCTTTATCAGCGGGCCACCGAGTTAGCGCTTCAATCACGGTCTGGCGAGGCCGCCTTGCAAGCTGCGCGCGCCTGGAAAAAAGCGCATCCCACATCCATCGAAGCGAGCCGCTACACGCTGCAAATTTTGCTGGCACTGAACCGCGTGACCGATTCAGCCGAAGCCCTTAAATCCCTGATCGAGTTGACGCCCGTCGTGGAACGGCCTCAAACCCTCGCCGCAGTGCCGCGACTGTATGCCCGCGCTGGCGACAAAAAACTCGCCGCGACATTGGTGGAACAAACTTTAGCGCCGTACTTTACCCAGCCCGGCACCGCGGCGCCAGCGTGGGCAATGGCCGGACGACTTCGGCTCGCGGCAGGGGACTTGGCCGGCGCCATGGAAGCGGCACGCCGCGGTCATGCCGCTGACGCCCAGGCGGAAGGCCCGATCATCGTCGCACTCGACTTGATCGACCCCAAGCGCCCGCAAGCCGAAGCCTTGGTCCAGCAATACTTAGCAACGGCAACCCCTCCCGCGCCCGAACTGCGCATGGCTTATGTCCGCAGTTTGCTGAGCACAGAGCGCTATGCCAACGCTATGGCTCAACTCAAAATCCTGCTCCAAGAAAAACCTGACTTTGCGCAGGGTTGGCTGGTCTTAGGCTCACTGCAGCTGCAACTGAATCAAGCGGCTATGGCCGAAAATTCTCTGAAACGCTACATTGATCTGGCTGAGCAACAAACCCCAGGTGACGAGAGCTCACGCGGCTTGACGCAGGCCTTTTTCACGCTGGCGCAGATCGCTGAAAAACGCAAAGACCTGGCTGGCGCTGATGTTTGGCTGAAGCGGATTGAAAACCCGGAAATGCTCATGCAAGCGCAAATGCGCAGGGCCAGCCTGATGGGTCAGCAAGGGAAATTGCAAGACGGTCTTCAACTCATCCGCGACATGCAAGAGCTCAAAGAAGGCGATCAGCGCAGCAAATTACTGGCAGAGGTCGCACTGCTCAAAGAGTTCAAACAATACCTGCCGGCCTACGAGCTGATTGATCAAGCCATCACCCAGTCCCCAACCGACATCGAGCTCATCTATGAGCAGGCCATGACGGCAGAAAAGCTCGACCGGCTTGACACGATGGAGCAACTGCTGCGCCGCGTGATCAGCCTTAAACCGGACTATCACGCAGCCTACAACGCCCTTGGTTACTCACTTGCAGATCGCAATGTGCGTTTACCTGAGGCCAAAGAGCTGATTCAAAAAGCTGTTGCATTCGCGCCCAATGACCCCTTCATCCAAGACAGCCTCGGATGGGTTGAATTTCGATTAGGCCAGCAGGCTGAAGCCTTGCGTTTGCTTGATGCCGCTTTCAAGGCCAAGCCAGACGCAGAAATTGCGGCTCACTTGGGTGAAGTGCTTTGGAGCATGGGCCAGCGTGAGGCTGCGCACCTGATCTGGAAAGAAGGTCAACAGCTGAATATGGAAAACGAAACGCTGCGGGAAACACTGAAGCGCCTGCACATCAAGCTCTGATCCCATGTCATCCATACGCCTTGCGCCCAGTCGCTTTGACAACGCTGATGCTGCTTCAACACCACGCCGCGTAGGCTGGCGTCGCAGCCTTAGGTGTATCGCTTTCACCAGTCTGCTGACCCTCGGCGCTTGCGTTCAAATGCCGCGCACGGACATGGACGTGCCGGCCACAAATGTATGGTCTGGGCGACTGAGTCTGCAAGTGCGATCAGAGCCACCGCAATCATTTTCTGGTGGTTTTGAAATCAAAGGCAATCCGAGTCAAGGTGAACTGAGGCTGAACAGCCCACTCGGAAACACCGTGTTGGCGGCACGATGGTCACCCACGCAAGCCACCCTTTATTCGGGCAACCAATCGCGCAACTTCGTGTCGATTGACGCGCTGATTGAGCAGTCCACTGGGGCCGCGCTGCCGGTTGCCGCATTGTTTGATTGGCTCGACGGCAAAGACACCCAGTCGAGCGGTTGGACGGCAGACCTGACGCACCAGCCAGAAGGTCGCATCAACGCCAGTCGCATCAATCCGTTGCCACAGTCTGAACTACGTATCGTGCTGGACATGCCAACGCACTGACTGGTCCGCCGAAAAATTGCCTCAGAGTTCCATGATATTTTCCGAATCTCCCCCGCTGCCCGGCCACAGATCAGCCCCGCTGAAGACTATTTACGACGTGCTGGCACCCGCCAAACTGAATTTATTTCTGCACATCACGGGACGACGCACTGATGGTTATCACTTGTTGCAGTCGGTTTTCATGCTCATCGACTGGTGCGACACGCTGCACTTCGAACTGCGCCACGACGGCATCATTTCGCGTACCGATGTGCGCCCCACAACAGACAACGCACTGCCGGCAGACGACCTGACCGTGCGTGCCGCTCGGGCCTTGCAAGCCGCCACCGGCACCTCGCTAGGGGTCAACATCAGCCTTGAAAAGCGCATCCCTTCGCAGGCAGGGATGGGGGGTGGATCGTCTGATGCGGCGAGTTGCCTTCGCGCGCTGCAGCGGCTTTGGGGGGTTTATGTGTCTCCAGAAAAATTGCAAGACATCGCCCTGACCTTGGGTGCAGATGTGCCGTTTTTCTTAGGCGCGGGCCACGCTTGGGTCGAAGGCATCGGCGAGCAATTGACCCCGATTCAATTGCCGCCAGCGCAATTTTTAGTCGTCAAACCACCTATCGGATTGTCAACTCCTGCAATTTTTGCTGCTCCGGAGCTAAAACGCGATACGCCAACTGCTACAATGCGAGGCTTCGCTGCAAACGACAACGGCTGTATTTACGGATTTGGCCAAAACGACTTGCAGCCGGTTGCTGAGAAGCTTTGCGAACCGCTGGTCCAGTCTCTTGATTGGCTTGCGACACAAGGCCTACAAGGCAGAATGACCGGCTCAGGCAGTGCTGTTTTTGCGCAGATTTTGCAAGATTCGATGATTCCGGCAGCTCCAAGCGGCTGGATCGTCAAAAAATGCAAAAATCTAGAGGCACATCCTCTTGCCGGTTGGTAGAATGCCGGTTTTAGGACACGTTTTCTAGAGACGAAGAGTTAAGTTTATAGGTTGATTGCTGAAGTTAAGGGTTGCCGCAAGGCCGCCACATGACAGCAGTAGACCTGTGTAGGGGTGTCGCCAAGTTGGTTAAGGCACTGGATTTTGATTCCAGCATTCGCAGGTTCGACTCCTTCCACCCCTGCCAAATTTATGGGCCTTTGCCGCGGACTTTGATTCAAAGTCCGGGCATTGGCCTTTTGCTTTTGCGTGTTTTAGTGTGTCTATTGCCTCTTCACCGCTTCAATGCCAAACACCGCTGGATCCCACATGCTGCCGCACAACCCTGAATTCATGGTTTTCACTGGCAATGCCAATCCGGGCTTAGCCCAGGAAATTGCCCAGAACCTCGGTATTGCATTGGGTGCTGCCCATGTTGGCCGTTTCTCTGATGGTGAAGTCACCGTCGAGATTCAGCAAAACGTCCGGGCTCGCGAAGTCTTCGTGGTGCAGTCAACTTCCGCACCGACCAACGACAACCTGATGGAATTGCTGATCATGGTGGACGCCCTCAAGCGTGCATCCGCTGAGCGTATTTCCGCTGTCATCCCTTACTTTGGTTACGCCCGTCAAGACCGCCGTCCGCGTTCGGCGCGCGTGCCGATCACGGCCAAAGTCGTCGCCAACATGCTGCAAGCGGTCGGCGTTTCGCGGGTTCTGACGATGGACTTGCACGCTGACCAAATTCAAGGTTTTTTCGATATCCCTGTCGACAATATTTACGCCTCACCGGTCTTATTGGGTGACTTGCGCCAGCAAAACTACAACGACCTGATGGTTGTCTCGCCAGACGTCGGCGGCGTGGTTCGCGCCCGTGCGCTGGCCAAGCAACTCGGTTGCGACATGGCCATCATTGACAAGCGCCGCCCCAAAGCCAATGTGTCTGAAGTCATGCACGTGATCGGCGATATTGATGGCCGCAACTGCGTCATCATGGACGACATGATCGACACCGCCGGCACGCTGCTGAAAGCCGCTGAAGTGCTGAAAGAGCGCGGTGCGAAGAAGGTTTATGCCTACTGCACACACCCGATTTTTTCGGGCCCTGCCATTGACCGCATCGCCAAGAGCGATGCCCTCGATGAGGTCGTGGTGACCAACACCATCTCGCTGAGCGAAAGCGCCATGGCTTGCAAAAAAATTCGCCAACTCTCTGTTGCGCCGCTGATTGCCGAAACAATTCAGCGCATTGCCAAGGGTGAGTCGGTCATGAGTTTGTTCTCGGATCAAGACAATCTGTTCTGATTCCAGACAAAAAGTGGGCGGCCTTTGAGAGGCCGCCTTTTACGTTACGAGGCGAGCTGGTCGCGGCCTGCCTCTTCAGGAGAAATAGTATGAAATTCACCGCTTTTGAGCGCGCATTGCAGGGTACGGGTGCGAGCCGCCGTCTCCGCATCAC
>Ga0208916_10000275_pt1 | contig 26118 bp, 44 predicted proteins | sample DEB19_08_DNA_5_FD_184523 | JGI IMG/M metagenome (GOLD analysis project Ga0208916, IMG submission 184523) | Aqueous microbial communities from the Delaware River and Bay under freshwater to marine salinity gradient to study organic matter... | ecosystem: Environmental > Aquatic > Marine >... | reverse complement strand
ATTTATTTTATATATATTATGTCGGTATAGGTGGGTCAAAATCAATTACATAACAAAAATGAGCAAAAAAACAGATAAAAACATAGAGATTCCAAGCATTTTAGAAAACAACCAGTATGGTAAAATTGAATGGATTGAAAAGCATGATGAATTTATAAAATCAGGCAAATTAAGTGATGCAGAAAAGTGGGTATTAATTACTTACTGTTCTAATTATGGGAACTGGGTATCAGCCGAAATAAGACTTCAACAAGAAGGTTTAATTACTTACGCAGGCAATGGAACACCAATTCCAAATCCTTTATTTGGATTGCAACAAGGTTATTTCAATTCAATGATGAAAGCAGCAATGCAGATAGGATTAACACCTAAAACTAAAATAAAGAGCGGTGCAAAAGCTAAGATTACAAAATTAGCAGCATTGAAACAAGAAAGCAAAATAGGATAAACTTTTTATTGGGCTACCTTGTTAAACATACTACTTTGATTTTATTGATTAAAATGCGATTCATCCATAGGTAAGACAAACTAAAAATAATTGATACTACAAAACGAAATACAAAACTATTGTAAAGATGTCTTAAATGATACTATCATATCATGCAAGTATGTGAAGTTAGCTGTCAAACGATTTAATAAAGATTTAAAGCGAAAGGACATTTATTTGGATTGGGAGAAAGCAAACTTTGCAATTAATTTTATTCAATCAATTAATCATGTTGATGGAACACAATTTATTTTAGAATCATGGCAAAAGTTTTGTTTAGTAAATGTATTTGGTTTCTATTATAACAATGGCGAAAGGCGATTTATTAAAGCGTATGAAGAAGTGCCAAGAAAGAATGGTAAAACAGCAAAGTTAGCAGCCATTGGATTGTTAGGATTAGCAGATGATGAAAAGAAAGATGCACATATCTATGTAGCAGCCACAACAAAGGACCAAGCAAATATCTGTTATAATGCAGCTAAACAAATGGCTAGAAATTCATGGCTAACAGAAAAAGATGAAGGTATAGTAAGAATAACACAATATGAGATGTTTAATATTTCTGAAGGTTACGATACTAATAACATGAAGGCACTTGCAAGTGATTCTAATAACTTAGATGGATTAAAACCAAGTATAGCTATTATAGATGAATTTCACGCACATAAAACAGATGACATATACAATGTAATAATATCGGGTATGGGTGCAACAATAGACCCACTACTTTATGTAATTACAACTGCAGGTTTCAATAAAAACTCTCCATGCTTTAGAGAAAGAAAATATTGTATTGACATTTTAGAAAACAAAATACAGAATGATAGGTACTTTACTATTATATTCACAATTGATGAAGGCGATGATTGGAAAGACCCTAAAACATGGGCAAAAGCAAATCCAAATTTAGGTGTATCTGTTAAGCAATCATTCTTACAATCTGAATTAATAGATGCACTTGCAAGTGGAACAAAAGAAATAAACTTTAAAACCAAGTATTTGAACGTATGGACCGACACAGCAACAACATGGATAAGTGATGAAAACTATATGTTATGTGGTACTCACTTTGATGCTCAAGATTTAATAGGTCGAGATTGTTATGGTGGATTAGATTTAAGTAAATCGCAAGATTTTAGTTCTTTATGTTTGTTATTCCCACCAATAAATGATGAAAAGGACTTTAAATGTTTGTACTATTTTTGGCTTCCTGAGTTAACAGCAAAAGAAAGGCATAAGAGAAACTATTCAAACCTATTAGAATGGTCAGAAAATGGATTAATTAACTTGACAGATGGCAATGTTATAGACCATCAACTTATAAGAAATGCAATTAATTTCTGTAATGAAAATTTTAGAATCAAGTTTATAAACTATGATAGGGCATTTGCCACCACATTAGTAACCGAATTAACTCAAGATGGAATAGAAATGACACCATTTGCACAAGGTTTTATGAGCATGGGCGCACCTACAAGCGAATTTGAGCGCATGATACTAAACAAAGAATTAAATCATGGTTTCAATCCAGTTATGCGGTGGATGATGGGCAACATATTAATATTAAGGGATGCGGCAGGCAACATGAAGATTGACAAATCAAACCATGAAAATAAAGTGGATGGACCGATAGCTAATGTAATGGCGATAGCTGCTTATATGCAATCACAAGTGGAGAAACCAGTAGAAAAGGAATATTTTTTTATTAAAGTAAGATAATATGAGTCTAATACCTGAAAACAAACACGATTTAACACAAATCAAAGGCTATTTTAGTCGATTCTTCAACCTATTACCATACTTTAAGAATGGAGAGGAAGCCTATAATCATCTTGAAAGCGAGTATTACAGCAAGTATAGACAGTATAAATACAAGTCTTATAACTCCTTTAAGGCTTCAAAATCAAAGTTTTTTGGGCTATATTAAATAGTTAACTTGAGTTAATTAAATATACTGCAATTTTGTAGCGTATATGGCTAACTTTTTTACAAAGTATTTACCAATAATTAATTTTAGGAAGAAAACACCTACAAATTTAATGCCTGCAACGGGTATTAATGGAATGCCTCAATCTAATTTCTTTAGCGGATATGCAAAAAGTGGTGAAGTAGTAAATGAGAGGTCAGTAAATCAATTAGCTACTTATTATGCTTGTATTCGTAACATCTGCGAAGACATTAGTAAGTTACCTTATGTAGTTATCAAAACAGAATCTAATGGTAACAAAACAAGGATTACAAAAAACAATGCTTATCAATTACTAAACAAAAAACCTAATGGTTATGCAATTCCATTTGATATAAAATACTCTATTTTAAAAGATGCAATTGGTAGGGGTAATGGTTATGGTTATATAGTAAGAAATTCAAGCGGATTTGTAGAAGAAATTCACTATGTAGATTCTAATTTCGTATATCCTCAATACGATACTGATACTAAAAATTTATGGTACACTATAAACTATGAGCCTTTAAAATTAGCAGGTATTTATTCGAGTGAAGAAGTATTTCATATCAAAGGTGCAGGTAATACAATGGTGGGGCAATCTGTTTTAGGATTTCAACTGCAATCATTAGGCAAAGCATTAGCAATTCAAGACTATTCAAGCAATTATTTTAAAGAAGGTGCAGCAATGAGTGGCTTGCTAACTTTCGAGGGTGTAAATGATGAAAAGAAACTGCAAACGTATATTAATATGTTTCTCAATTCATTCTCGAAAGGTGGTATAGGTGGCGGTCCAAGTGGAATGAAATTCGAGCAGATGAATTATGATCCTCAAAAATCTCAATTTATAGAAACTGAAAATTTGATAAGAGGCGAAATTGCACGATGGTTCAGAATGCCATTAAGCAAACTATCGGATTTATCAGATACTAATAATAGTTCATTAGAACAAACAGATATTAAGTATTTAACAGATACGTTGATGCCTTGGATAGTAAGATTTGAACAAGAAGCAGATAAGAAACTATTTGCAATAAACGAGCGTGAAACATTAGATGGGTATTTTGATACTCAAGTATATTATAGAGGTGATAGTGCAGCGATGGAACGTAAAACAAGAACAATGTTTACAAGCGGTGGTATAACACCAAATGAAGTTAGAAAAATGTGGGGAGAGAATACAATAGACAATGAGGCAAGTAATATAAATTATGTTCCAAGTAACATGATACCTGCAAACGAAGCTATTGAATTTTGGAAAGGTCAAGCAGAAAAGAATTTACAATTAACACAATCAGAGCCAATCGGAGGGCAGCAACAATAATGGAAAGAAGATTTAACATAAGAGAAAGCAACATAGTAAGTGAAGAAGGTAGGACTATAAAAGGTTATAGTGCTGTTTTTAATTCATTTTACGAAATGTGGGATGGTTATAAAGAAACTATTGCTGAAGGTGCATTTAGTGAGTGTGATATGAGCGATGTAGTAGCTTTATTCAATCATGAATCTGAATATTTATTAGCACGTTTAAAAGATGGTGAAGGCACATTGAAATTAGTAGTAGACGAGAAAGGTTTATATTTTGAATTTGAAGCACCAAATACAACTATTGGAAATGATGTTTTAGAAAACGTAAAACTTCAAAATATAAGAGGATGTTCATTTGCATTCACAGTTGCCGAGCAAATGGTTGAAGATTTTGAAGATGGTACTTGTATAAGAACTATAACTAAAATTGATAAATTGTATGATGTAGGACCAGTGGTTAATCCTGCATATGAAGAAACAGAAATAGAAGCGTGTAAGCGTAATATTGAAGCAAGAAAAAAACAAGTAAGACCAACAGATATTAATTCAAATTACTATCTTATAAATAAGCATAAATTTAACTTAATATAAAATAAACAACATGAAAACAAGTGTAGAATTGAGACAATTACAGTCTCTAAAAAGAACAGAAGGTGTTGATTTGGTAAATAAAGCAGAAACTGAAAAACGTGAGTTATCAGCAGATGAAACTACCATTCTTAGAAACATCCAAACAGAAGTTGAAGCTTTTGAAAATCAAATCAAAGATGCTGAATTACGTGAGAAATTTGCAAAGAAAAGCGTTGAAGGCAAAAAGTTAAACGATGGCATGAATGCAGAAGAAAGAGAAATGAGTAATTTCTCAATGACAAAATTCTTCAACTCAATCAATCGTAATGAGCCTATTACTGGTTTAGAGCGTGAGATTTTAGATGAAGGTGTTACAGAAGCACGTTCATTAGGTGCATCAAGTAATGGTCATTACATTAACTTGAAAGCATTAAACGCAATCCAAAAACGTGCAATGAGTGCAGGTTCATCAAGTGCAGGTGGAAACTTTATCCAAACTGATAAAATGGGTTTCTTTGATGTGCTAAGAGCAAACAGAGTATTAGACAAAGTAGGTGCAGAATGGGAAATGGGTATGGTTCCTAATGTAGATTACACTGGATTCTCAACTGGATGGACTTTTGCCGATGCAGCGGAAAACGCAACCGCAGCCGATGCAGATGCAGTAACTGTAAATCGTGCAGTATCACCTAAGAGAATTGCAGGTAAAATCTTATTATCAAATCAATTGATGATTCAAGATCCAACTATGGATGCAAAATTATTGCAATCATTACAAAATGCTTTATACCCGTATGTTGAGGGAAAAGTATTAACTGGAACTGGAACATCTAATGCAATGACTGGTATCACCGCAAATGCAACCGCAGCTACTTTAGCTTTAGGTACTAATGGTGGCGCACCATCTTTAACTTACATTCAGAACATGAGAAAAACATTGTTGAATGGCAACGTAGATGCAAGCAAAATATTTTGGTTAATCAATCCGAATACAGAAGCATTATTGATGGCAACTCCAGTAGATACTGGTTCAGGTGCTATGTTAATTCCTTATGGTTCATATTTCAATGGAGCAACTGGATTTATCAATAACATTCCTTATCTAGTAACTTCAAACCTTCCAAATAACTTAACAAAAGGTACTTCAAGTTCTAATTGTTCGGCAGTTATCGCAGGTGATTTCAGTAACTTAAAAGTATGTCAGTGGGGCGGTTTGGATATAGTTATTGATCCATACACAGCGGCAGCGGAAGGACAAACAAGAATAATCTGTAACACTTATTGGGATACTACTATCAAGCGTGCAGGTACAATAGTGAAAACATTGGATTTGATTACTGGTTAATTTTAACAATGTCAAATAATGAGGGGTTCGACTCCCCTCATTATTTCTAAAAATAAAAGCAATGAAAAAAATAAAATTTTTATCTAGTCCAATGGGTTTTGGATTAGGCTATTCTCAAGGCGAAGAAGGAGAATTTGAATCAAGCCAAGCAGATGAATTAATTCAATTAGGCATAGCAGAATTAATTGAAGAATCGAAGCCTAAAATTGAAAAGGCAGTAAAAGAATCTAAAACAGAAAAAGCGGTTAAATAGTGCAATCATATTCAGTCATAACAGAGCCATCAAGCGAGCCAATTACATTAGCTGAAGCAAAGCTAAATCTAAGGGTTACTAATAGCTTAGAAGATGCTTTAATTACATCTTTAATAACTGCTGCTCGTAAGTGGGTAGAAGGGTTTACATGGAGACCATTAATGACACAAACATTACAAGCTAATTTTGACAAACAAGATGTGCAAATAGTGGATATTAGTTTAAATAAGTTTCCAATTCAATCAATTACAAGTATTAAGTATATTGATGCAAATGGAACTGAACAGACTATTAATTCAAGCACTTATGAAGTTGATTTAATAAGTCCAGTTTGTAGAATTAGACTTAGTGAAGTGCCGACTATGAAAGATAGCTTAAATGCTTTTAAAATTAGGTTTGTAGCAGGCTATACAAGTGCAGCTAATGTACCTTCAAACTATAAGCAAGCAATGTATTTAATCATTACAAGTTTGTATGACAATAGGAATCAAGTAAGCACACAAAATGCAATAGAATTGCCATTTGGAGTTTATACACTTTTAGACATCGACCATAACAGATATAATAGAACAATAAGTATATGAGAAATTTAATAGGAACAAACGCAGTAGCAGTAACAGCAAGCAATACCGCTTATATAACAGATAGTTTACCATTACAAGTAGCTGAACCTGAAAAAGTAATTACAAGCGTAACATTAGCCACCGATACATTTACATTAAATGCACATGGTTATAGTGATGGTGACATAGTAATTTTTACAAGTTTAGGAACAGTTACCGGTATCACAACTACTGATAATTATTTCATAGTAGGTAGTGCAACAAATACCTTCCAAGTATCTTTAAGTTTAGGCGGTTCAGCAGTTGATTTAACTGGAGCAGCTACCACAGCCCCAACAGTTGATAGGATATTTAAAAGAACAACTCAAAGAGTAGGCGGTTCATTGTATATAGGTGTAAGTGGAGATGTAAATGTTTTAATGTCAAGTCATCCTGATACAGATACAGCAACGGCAGCGAGTAGAGGAGCGCAATTATTCAAGAATGTTCCAGTAGGTCCATTTCCTTATGATGTGAAAAAAGTATTTAGCACAAATACAACAGCAACAAATATTCTTTGTATATATTAAGTGGATATAATTAGCGGTAAATTTGACAATCAAATAACTTTGTATAGCCCAGTAGCAAATCAAAGTACATCAAGTGGTGCAACCTCATATACATATACAGAGGAAGATACAATTTGGTGCTATGTTAATACTAGAGCGAATACAGAGCAGTTCATTGAAGGTAAAAGAAACGTAGATGATAAATTGACTATTGATGTGCGATTTAACGATGTAACAAGTGTTACAAACGAATGGCACTTTCAATATGAAGGACTTGAATATTCAATTGTAACATTTTTTGAAGCACCTGAATATGGTAGAAGAAATGCAGTTAGAATAGTTGGTGAAGTATTGAAATAATGAGTACATTAACAAGAAATACAAATAATCCAAATGGAATATCAATGAATTGTACCATTGATGGGATTGATGATATTGTTAATGGAATCAAACTATTGTCAAATGAACAGAACTTTCAAGATATTGCAAAAGTTAATCAATCAGTAGCAAATGATTTAATAATAGCTTTAAGGTCGGCAGTTCCAGTAGACAAAGGGAATTTAAGAGATAGCATAGAATCGTTTAATAGCAAGAAAAATGCAAATTTCTTATGGGTAGGTCCTAAATATTCGAGTAAAAAAAGTATGTTTGAAGGAGGTAATCATGCACATTTAGTTGAGTATGGAACAGTTGATAGATATGTTGGAAGTCGAAGTAAGTATGTAGCTGCGAATTTAGCAAAGGCAGGTGTTAAGCAAGGATTTAAAGGTAGAATGACAGCGCATCCATTCATTAGACCTACTTATGATAAGATGAAGAACTCAATGCTTGAAAAGTTAAAAAAAGGGTACGAAAAAGTAATAATAGAAGCAGGTAAAAAAACTGGAGTATTTAGTGAAGGCAGGTAAAGCAATATATAATATTTTAACTAATACATCGGCAGTAACAAGCTATGTAAGTACTAGAATATCGCCCTTAAAAGCGAATAATTTAGCTCAATTCCCTTATGTAGTTTATGAGCAAGTTAGTTTAGTACCAACGATTGATAAAGATGGACCAAGTAAACTAGATGTTATTAGGGTTCAGATTAATATTTTGCATAATAATTACGATACACTAAGCAATGTAGCAGATGCAATAAGAACAGCATTAGAACGAAAGACATCAGGAACTTATGGCGGTGTTAATGTTCAATCAATAGTTTTTGACAATGAAGGCGAGATGTACAATGATAATGTTGATTTGGATGGCATTTATGGATGGCAGCAAGATTATATTTTAAGAATAAAAAATTAAGAACATGACAAACGGAACGGATATACTTTTATTAATAGACAATGACCCAATCGCAGCATTAACTTCAAATGATTTTAACTGCGAAGTGGATGTAAAAGACATTACAAGTAAAGATAGCGCAGGATGGAGAGAATGCAAACCAATGAAGAAAAGTTTTAATGGTTCTGCAAATGGATTTATAAAAGGAGTAGGAATTAACTTGGTAAGGTCAAGTGAAAATTTAGCAAATGCGACTAATTGGAGCAAAGGAACAAACACAATAACAAGTAATAGTGCGGTTGATGCTTTTGGTAGAAAAACAGCCGATTTAATTACCTTTACAACTGCAGAAATAACACAATCAATAGACTATGTTCAAATTGATGATTATGTTACATTCTCACTATATGCTAAAGGTAGTGGAACAATGGTAATTAGAGTTGAAAATTTAGATTATAATTCATCACAAACAATAACACTTAGCGGAACATTAACAAGATATTCAGTGACATTGTTATCTAATGATAGTAATGATGTAACCGTTAAAATATACAAAGGAACTGCAACAAGTGCAACAGTGGCAAACATAATGGTAAACATAGGTCAAACAGCATTACCATATACAAGAAGCGGCTATACATTTGATGAACTTTATGATTTGCAAAATAATGGTACTAAAATTACAATGAGAATTTCAGACCAAATAGATGGCAACAAACAATATTCAGGATTTGGATATATAAAGAGTTTAAAGCATACAGATCCAGTAGAAGATACATCAACTTTTACTTGCTCAATTGAAGGAACAGCAGATTTAAGTAAAACAACGATATAATTATATAAGAACATGGCAACAACAGGAATGGTAAACGGAACGGATATTACAATTAAGGTAGCAACCAAAGTAATAGCCCGATTAACTTCAAACGATTTTAATTTAGAACGTGAAGTAAAAGATGTAACAACAAAGCAAAGTGCAGGATGGAGAGAGATTTTAGTTTATAAAAAATCATTCAACTTTTCTGCAAATGGATTTTATGAAGAAAAGACTGGTAGTACTTATCAATTCTTTGTTGATTTGTATGATGCGTGGAATACTGGTTCTGCAGTAACTGTAAGAGTAGGTAGTTCAGTAAGTGGAGATGTGTACTATGAAGGTTCAGCATTTATCAAATCAATTAAACAAGGCGCACCAGTAGAAGATACAGCGACTTATACAGTATCATTTGAAGGCACTGGAGCAATAACTAAAGCAACTAACTAACTGGGTGGCATTGGCATTGGCTTTTAGCTTTTTAAGCTATTGCCTTTGCCATACCAACAATACTAAAAAGCAATATGAAAGTAACAATAAAAGAAGTAAAGTTTGATGTAGTTTTTAACTACACTGCATTAAAAAAAATCCAAGAATTAACGAATACTAAGATATTCGACATTGGCAACTTAGATGCGTTAGAGAATGCACCTATTTATTTGGCGAGTGGTATTTTTGGTGGGGCAATTATTAAGGATTCTAACCTTACAGAAATGCCAATCAGCGTGAAAGAATGTGAAGACTACTTCAATCAAAATTTATCAGCCTTTTATGAGGTATCAATGGAGATGAACAAGTCATTAACAAATGCTTTTGCGCCAAAAAACGACAAGGGGGCGAAGTAGCCCCCAACTTTGATTTAATATTAGACCATTATTCAACTGCATTAGGTCAGATAGGCATGAGTGCAGTTGAATTTTGGATAATACAACCTTGCGAATTTTATGCAATAAATCACAAATATTTAGAGCAGTTAAAATTTAAAGACCAAAACGAATGGGAGCGCATAAGGTGGCAAACAACATGGCTTGTAAATTGTCATGTAACAAAACCTTTAAAAGCCCAAGATTTGATTAAATTTGAATGGGAAACCAAAGATGAATCAAGCGGATTGACAAAAGAAAAGATTGAAGAACTTAAACAAAAGTGGAACTTAGATAATGGCTGACAAAATACTTAGCATAGGATTAGGAGCAAATACATCAGGACTTAAAAAGGACATGGATAATGCAGCCGCAATCGTAAAGAGTGCAGGTCAGCAAATGGGTGATGCAGTTGTTCAGTCATCCGATAAGATGTCATCAAGTTCAAAGAGGGCAGGCGAGAATTTACAATCAGCATATAGGGCAGCAGCGAGAGAGGCTAGAGAGGCAGCATTACAATTTGGTGAAACATCAGACAGGTTTAGAGTAGCAGCGCAAACAGCAGGTCAGTTAAAAGATAGATTAGATTTAACTAATAGTACAATTAAGGCATTTTCAAGCGATGCCCCAGTATTAAGTGCAACAGTTGGAGTTATGCAATCATTGGCAGGGGCTTTTAGTGCAGCGCAAGGAGCAGCAGCGTTATTTGGGACTGATAGTAAAGCGTTGCAAGAAACAATGGTAAAATTGCAAGGCGCAATGGCATTAACTCAAGGTTTACAATCATTAAAAGATGCAGGTGATTCTTTTAGGGTTTTAAAAGCAGTAATTTTAACAGATGTAATTCCTGCAATAACTTCAATCGGAGCTACCACAGCAATAGCAACTGGTGGTCTGACATTAGTTTTGGGTGCTTTAGTTGCTTTGTCCATTCAAACGATGGGTGATACTAAGAAAGCGCAAGAAGATTACATTAACCTAACTAATGAAGCAGCAAGGGCGCAAGCAAGTTTAAATACAGCAATTCAAGATAGTGTTACAAAACAAAGGGCATTAGCATTATTACAAGCAGAGGCAACTGGAGATAAAGGTACATTAGAAAGAGAAAAGGCAAAACAAGATTATGAAATTGCAGTTGAAGCTAATCGTAAAACGTATTTGGAAAGTCAAAAAAATATATTTGACCAAATGCGTTATAGAGACACATTAAAATCATTAACTGAAATTTATAAAAACAAAATAAACGACATTGAAAAAGGAATTTTAGATGATTTAAAGAAAAATAATAAACAAAAAGAAGATGAGCAAAAGAAGCACCTAGAAGAAATTCAGAAAATGAATCGGGAAATGAGTGCAAGAGGTGGAACAGACCAAGGCATTTATTTAATTCAAAGAAAAAAAGCAACTGGAGTATCATTTGGTGCTCAAAGCAATGATGAATTAAGGCAGGGAATAATAAAAAATTTAGAAGCAGCAAAATTAAATGTACCACAAACAGTTACATTTACGTTTAAAGCAGAAGGATTAGATGACATTCAAAAAGCAGGTCAAAGAATGGTAGTTTTAAATGATGGAATGAAAAAGATGGGGGAAACTTTGAAGGGTATGATAGTACCTGCACTTCAAAATTTTGGGAATACACTTGGTAAAGCTTTGGGTGGGGATAATATTGATGGAGGCGCAGCATTAAAAGCAATGTTAGCAGATGTATGTAATTCAATGGCAATGACTATGTATGCAATGGCAGCAGGTTATTTTGCTATTCAAGATTATGCTCATGGAGCAGCAGCAACCGCAGCAGGTATAGGATTAAATATAGCAGCAGGGGTATTAGGTGCAGGTGCAAGCGGTGGCGGTGTAAGTTCAGGTGGTGGCGGTGGTGGCGGTTCAGTAATTAATGCAGGTACATTTGGGAATGGTGGTATGAATAGCAATTTTGGAGTATTGCAAGTAGGTGGCGAAATTAGAGGTAATAATCTTTTAGTAAGTGTTAATAGAAGCGGTTATGAAAGGGGCAGAGTAAGATAATGAGTAATCCAAAATATATAAGTTATGTTCAATCTACTAAGTTTAATGAAAAATGGAAAGTAGAAATATGGGATACAAATTATATTACTGGTCCAAGTACTGAAATAGCGACATCAAGTCCCCCAATATTAAACTATGAAAGTCAAAATGACAAACGATATGCTTCAATAAAAGGCAGTAGTTTAAGTGTACCTATTATAGTTGATAATTCTACTTTAGAAAATTGGTTATTTAATGATGTTCAGTTAGCAAAAGAAGAAAGGTTTTATGCCCATTTATACAAATGGAACACATCAACAAGCATATATGAATTATATTGGATAGGTGTATTATTGCATGATTTAAACCAACGTGAAGATGCTGCTTATCCTTATACATACGAACTTAAATTTACCGATGGTTTAGCACGTTTAAAAGACTTTAAATTTTTAGAATTAGCAGATACAACTAATGCACTTAGTTACACTCCACAAACATTAAATTGGTATTTATACGAATGTTTAAAAAGAACTCCTTTTTATTCTAGGGTATCGGCAGGCACTCAATTTTATGGAACATCAGTAAATTTCTATGAATACAACATGGTTACAAGTGGCACACATTGGAGTACAAATGTAGACCCCTTAGACCAAACTACTGTATATCCAAAAGCATTTTGCAAAACAATATCAAATGGGCAGTTAGAGGCATTTAGTTTTTACGATATATTAGAGCAAATTTTAATGTTATTTGATGCTCGGATAATTTTAGCACAGCCATATTTTAGAATTATATCAAGAAATAATTATAATAATGCAAGTTGGAAAGAAAGAACTTATTTGGCTGATGGAAGTTATCAAGCGCAGACATTAGTAGCATGGGATAGTAATATAAACCAATCAACAGAATGGGCATCAAGTGGTCAGAATTGTTGGCAGTATTTCCCTGCAATAAAATCAGTAAGAAGAAATTTTAATACAACTAATGTAAACTTAGTTTATGCAAGTTCAAATGTATTTGATAATACCCTCAATCCATCTCATGTAGGAGATATTATTGGTGGTAAACAAATGCAAATTTTAGGTGATTTTAATTTAAAGAAAATTAATCCTGTTGGTTTTTTTACTCGGGGTGACTATTTTAGAATTCAAATAAAAATTAAAGTTGGTAATTATTATTTGAATTTAAATACTTCCAACAATGTTTTAAGTTGGTCCACAAATAGTGGTAATAGATATGTTTTAGACATTCCTGTAATATCATATGACTATATTTTCTCTTTAAATATAATTACACCAGCATTACCAAGTGGAACTCATATAAATGCAGAAATATTAGCAACTAATATGGTTTATTATAGTAGTTTTAGTTCTTGGACAATGACTCAAAATACTTATATTTGGGAGGAAATATCAGTAGGTATATGGCATTTTGCATCTATACCAAATACATCAATTTTTAAATTCTTTAATAGCAATATAGATAGTAATTATATTAGTTATGAAGTTGATAGTATAAGCGGATTAATAAATAGTGAAGACATTGAATTGCCTGAAAGTTTTATAGGCGATAACAACAAAGGGGCAAATGGTTCATTATATACTGGAAGTAAATTTGCTCCATTAATAAGTACAGCAAGTTGGAAGACTGATGGTGGTGGTACTGCTTATGATATAAACGAATTGTTATTAATTGAAACAATAGGACCACAATACTACCCTAACCCACGTTATCAAGGTAATCTAATTACAAATGGACATCCTTACGATAGATATTTGTACCAAGGTGATTCGTATATCTTAAATGGTGGAGAATTGAATCTTGAAAGTATGGAGTGGAGTGGGGAGTGGTTTAAGATTTATCGAAATATATCAACAATAGATACTCATGGTGGGGTAGAGATTGAAGAAGGTGGTAATACTACCGCTGCATTTGCAAGTTTAAATCAGGGTATAAGAAACGAGCAAAGGAGAGAAAGCTACTATGATGCTGAAAGAGTAATAGCACCAATTACAGAAACATTAACAGGAACTAAAACAGCGATAAAAGCAAGTGTTTTAAGGGCTTTAAAAGATGGCGATAAAATAATACTAATCCCAAGTTTTTCAGGCGATATAGTAGAATGCGAATTAAGCGCAGATATTGCAGTAAGTAATAGTGAAATCCCAATTATTTCACAAACTTTTACAGAAGATATTCCTGCAGGTAGTCTTATATTTGTACCATTCAATAAACCAGTATTAGATACTTTGCGAGTTAATGGATTGGCTATGTTTGATGGGAATTTAAGTTTTGATGGAATACCAACATCAGATCCTCGTATAAATGGCAGAGTATATAGAGATGGTTCACATAATTTAAAAATAAGTAACGGATAAAATGAGTATAGGAATTAAAATAGCAGTTGACGCAACAAGATATGGTGGCATAGACCCACAAGCACAAGCGTTTTACGACAGAGTAATTGCTGACGGAGGAGTTGTGCCACAAGGATTAACAGGAGTTAATTTTGTTTTTAATCAATTACAATTAGCGATAGGTAGTGGCTACTTAACAGCATCTGCAACTTGTTATGACCCTGAATACTTAGGTTATAAGTTAGGAACAGGAAGTGGGGTTACATTAGGACAAGCAACCCAAAAGCTATATGCAATAGGTGGTAGTGGGTTTGATGTTGTTCAAAATACAGTAGCAAATCAACCATTGTTATTAGCGTGGAATAGTACAGATGGAAATTATTATTTCAACCCATGTGTGGCAAGTAATTCAGTTACAAGTGGAACTGCTTTAACATACACAGCAGCAACAGATACTTTAATAATTACTGCTAAAATATTGACTAACAATCAAACGACAGCAAGTTGGGATAATATTGTAGTTCAAAATACTTTATTTGGATTGCAGATTCAAAATAATGGAACTGCAAAAAAGATAAGAATAAATGCTACAACCGCAGCAGCAGCAAGTACATCTTATACCCCAAGTGCAACAAACCCACATTTTGTAAGAGTAACAATTACAACTGCTAATATTACTTATGCTTGGAGTGCAGATGGAATTACCTATACTACTTTAGATAGTGGAATAACACTACCTACATTTGGAACAACAGGAACATTAACCATAGGAGGAAGTGCAAATAGCACGGCAAATGTTTGTAAGATTTATTCAGTAATTTTAAATAATTCAACAACTTCAAGCACAATTACTTTTGATGCTTCAAATTATTTAGCAAGTTCAAGTCAAACATCATGGACAGGTGGCGGTGCAACGTGGACAATTAATACAGGAACAACAACAACAGGATATAAAGGTGTTTTAGTTAATAGAACGATAGTGCAATCACTTGGAACAACATCAGTACCAGTATTGTTAAGTTCAACATTTAGTGCAATATCTAATAGAACATTATTTTTAGGTTTCAACGCTTATAGTAGTGGATTTAGTTATGTGATTGATGATGGTGTAACACCTATCAGAAATGGAATTGTTAAATCAACTGGTGAAGTCGCAAGGATATACTTGAATACAGGTGCAGTAGCTACAGATGTAGCGACGGGTAGTATCAATACCATAAAGTTAATCACTGCATTTGTTGGTGCAAGTACTCAATCTATTCAATATAATAATGGAACTGCGGTAACAAGTGGAACAATAACACCAAGTACAACAACTGGGGTAAGTATGTTGTCAAGACCCGATGGTGGCAATCCAAGTAACACAAGTTTAACATCATTCTTTATGTTAAATATGACAACGGATTCAACTATTAGAACTGCTATTTATAACTTATTAAAAACAATGAATAACAATGCCTTCTAAATATCTAAAAACAACTAAAAAAGGGTTTGAAACATTGCTAAAACAAGCAAATGATTTATTAGGATTACCTGATGGCAATGGGAATGATAGTTATTGTACGCCATTAATTAATACAAAAGGAGATTACTTTTTTATTGCCAATCAAGAAGTTTTAAGTTTAGTTGATGAAAGTAAATTAGTTGATTACGATTCAATAGACATTCCACAACCAAAAATATAAACCTCATTACATATATGCCTCATAGATTTTTAGACATATTCGTTTCATTACTTGGCTTCTTAGCCTTGCTTGAGAAACATAATTTTTTATTCGCTTCCATAGCTTCAATATGTACGATTATTTATTGGCTTTATCGTTTTTTCAGTTGGATTATAAAAATGATAACCGATAAATCTATTGATGATTTTGAAAAGGGATTAAAAAAATGACAAAAATATCACTTAAAAACTACTTTGAGCCAACACCGAAGAATGTCAAAAGATGGCTATTAGCAATTAAATCAATATTAGCGACCATCTCGGTTTCTGCTTATGTGAATGGCAACGAAAAGATAGCTTTTTGGATATTAGTCGGAGGTGCAGTTATAGATGAACTAACTAATTTATTTAGCAATGAAGATAGGACTTAAAGGACTTGGATTAATAAAGAAATTTGAAGGCTGCAAACTAACTGCTTATACTTGTCCTGCAAATAAAGTAACGATAGGTTACGGAAATACCTTTTACAAAGATGGTTCTAAAATCAAGTTAGGTGATAAGATAACACAACAACAAGCGGAAGAATTATTGATGGATTTATTGCCACAATTCGAAGCAATAGTAAACAAGAATATTAAGATAGATTTAACCCAATATCAATTTGATGCCTTAGTTTCATTTGCGTGGAATTGCGGAAAGTCTGAAACCTTATTTAAGTTAGTTAATAGTAAGTCTAAGGACTTAAAACAATGGTGGGAAACACACTATACAACTGGAGGCGGTAAGGTATTACAAGGCTTAGTAAATCGCAGAAAAGCAGAGGCACAATTATTCCACTTATAAATGGCAGGTCAACCAACTATTAAATCAGATATTGCAAAAGAGTATTTGTTAAAATTCCCAAATACTGCGAATTTAACCTTAGCAAAAAAGATTTATGCTGAAAATAAAAGTGTTTACAAAGACCTCGAGCAAGTAAGAAGTCATATAAGAACTTTAAAAGGGGTTTATGGTGTTAAAAGTAAACAAGAAACTCACGTTGAATTTCGCAAACAATTTGAAACACTAAAAAAAGAACTGCCAAAAGGCGAAAGCGAAAGAATACAACCGTACACACTACCAAAAGCAAGTAAAAAGATATTAATTATAAGTGATTTGCACATCCCTTACCACAATGATGATGCACTATTCGCAGCATTAGAATATGGATTAGAACAACAAGTAGATACTATTATCATCAATGGTGATTTAATTGATTTTGCGACCATATCGAGACATGAAAAGGATATGAGAAAGAGGTCAGTCAAATATGAGATTGATTGCACCAGAGTATTCTTAAAAGGTTTAAGGGCTATGTTTCCAAAATCGTTAATAGTGTGGAGTTATGGCAATCATTGTATAAGATACGATAAGTATATCATGCAGAAAGCACCTGAGGTATATGACATTGAATTTATAAAACTGCATGAACTTTTAAAACTTCAAGACTTAAACATTATCAAAGTAGATTCAACTCAATATATCTATGCAGGTAAGTTGGCAATATTTCATGGTCACGAAACTGGATTAACAAGTGGCGGTGTAAATCCTGCAAGGTCATTGAGATTAAAGTTAAATAAAAGCGCAGTTACATCACACTTTCATAGGGAAACAAAAGACATGGGGAAGAACTTAGATGAACACCCTTATTCTTGCTATTCAATCGGCTGCCTTTGTGATTTATTTCCGACCTATCTCCCCGTTAATATGTGGACACATGGATTTGGGTATTTAGAACTTAGTCAAAATGGAGATTATAAATTTTATCAAAAATCAATAATAGAAGGAAAAATTTTTTAGGTTTAAAAGTTTAGTATATTTGCAGGAGTAGTTTTTTGTAGATTTCGTTTCATTAATTTGGTTAAGAGCCTCGAGTAAATCGGGGCTTTTTTTATTACATTTGAAGCATGAAAAATATTATATCAATACTTTGCTTCACTATTCTATTTAGTGGCTGCCTATACACAAAGAAACGAGCCTTAGAGAAATTCTGCATAACAGATAGCATTCCTTATTCTGTATTAGTTCACGATACAATTATTATAAAGTCAATCAAAGTAGATACATTCTTCAATTCAAGTATTGATAGTTTCACAATCATCAAAGACCGCTTAGAGATAAGATATAAAAAAGTAGGCGAAAAGATATTTATACAAGGCGAATGCAAATCAGATACTATATATAAGACTAAATTAGTACAGGTGCAAGTTCCAACAAAGGTTAAAAAATTAGAATGGTGGGAAAGTTTGTACATAAAAGCGAGGGATTGGTTTGCGGTGATTGGATTTTTAGCAATGTTTTTAGGGTTCTACCTCATTATACCGCATAAAAAGAGTGATTAGTTCGGGATTTCCGAACAGATGAACAGCCTCAAAAGTTACATTTTGGGGCTTTTTTTACGTTTAGTCTAAAAAATATTAGCTTGATTTATAGTAAGTTATGATTTATTTTTAATAAATGTTTTGTAATGTCGTATAAACATACGACTTTTGAACTCAGATAAACGAAACAAAATTATGAACACACAAGAAATTAGAAACAGAATTGCAAAGTACATGGAAGTAGGTTTTACAATGTCAGAATCATTTGATTGTATTAGAAGAGAGAAAAAATCTTCAAACAAAAAAGAAAGCATGGTAGACAAAATTGCAGCAATGCAAGAAAGATCAGGTACTTATCAGTATGGATTTACAGGAAAAGAATATGGTAACAGAAAATGGGGAAATCAATAATTAACAACCAATTAAATCAAAACAAAATGACAACAGCTAAACATCAAATTTTAAAATCAAAAGAAGGCTTCTCATCTCAATGTAGAATTTATGAAGCATTTACAACTAAAACAGCACTAAGAACTGAATTGCAAAGATTAAACGATTCTTGGTCTCGTAATGGTGGCGAAATAGTTAAATTCAATAAAAAAGATATGCTATTAGTTGTGCGAGAGGGAGATAATTCTGCTACCTATACATTTGAATACTTAGAAAAATACATATAATAATGACAAGAACAGAAATGACAAAGAAGAACAGAGACCAATTAGCCACAGACTACAACTTACGAATTAAGCTAAGTATAGATTTAGGCTGCAATGAGCGAACCATTCAAAGGTGGGCAACATCTAACAGCCCTAAATTGACAACAGATTCATTCCTCAGCTACTTTAAGAAACACGCTAACTACACCGAACCATTAACCAAAGAAATCAAAATTAACCAATTAATCGAACATTAAATTATGGAAAGAGCATTAGCCACCAAAGAAGAAAAGGAATACATCGAAAAGATTATGCCTGAATTGATTGACCATTGCAGATGGGGAGACCCAACATTTGGATTTACACCGCCTGACTTTTGGGTCATCTACTTCAACAAAAAATTTTCAATAACAAGATTTATCACAGCTTTACAAATCAGATAACAAAATGGAAAAACTACTAAGACGAATGATGTATGGCGAACAAATTACGACCATGCAGAACAAATCAAAATCAAACACTATCCTTGCACGTTACGAGCGTGTTCAAAGGCTGCGAAATATTGCAATAGATGATAACACATTCTGCAAGGTTTACCAAGCTAATAGGCTGCTAAAAGAACTCACAATCAAATTAAATCAAATCAATTCATATCAAACTTTAAACTTAAACTAAAATGGAAATTACTAAAGATTATTTAATTAGTAAAGGGTTTACTATCGAATCACATTGCGAATATTTAAAAAAAATATTAAGCTATACTTATACTGGTTTTTGGGATGAAAAAATAACTAAGGAATTAGAAATATTTATTAGCATTGAAGATGGTGAAGTTATAGTTCGATTAGATAGTTGCGAACAAAAAAAATATGATTTTGATTGTACATCTATTAAATTATTTCACATTCAAACACAAAAACAACTTGAAGATTTATATTTAATTTTATCAAATAAACCGCTATAAAATGACAACACCACACCAAACTACTAAAGAATGCCTAATTCGCAATTTTCAAGAGCAATTAGACAGCGAAGAAACTTTTACATCACCAAACTATCGTTCACTATTCAATATTGCAACAGACATGATAATTGTATTGTATGAGGTTGAAACAGCCCGCAAAATGTTTTCAGATATTTACGAAAGTATGATGAAACATTGCCCCGATAAAATGGATTGGTTTATTCGCAAGATGTGGAAACATAGCTTTGAATTAAAACTTGACAAGTCAGATTTTGACAAGTTATTAGCAGCAATAGATATTAGTCGAAATTATGGATTTGAAGTTGAGTATGCAGTAAGTACAATACACGATACATTAGGACATATCATAGAGGTCCAATACACACCTAAGCAATCTAATTTTATATTCAATTCAATCCTTAATTATGACCAAGTATTAACCGCAATTAGCGAATACAAAGACACCGCACTAATTGACACCTGCGATTTTGGAGTACCTGAACATAAAGAGATACCAGTAATGTATGATTTGAACGATATGTCATTAGAAGAAATTTGCCAAGCATATTTAAACATGGGTGGACAACCAATAATAATAGAACCATAATGGGCAGACCAAGAAATATAAAAACACTCGAGCAGACCTCCATAGGTGCAAATGGTTTCAGATTGCAATATCTTTATGAAAAGAAACTATTTGAAGTATGCCACAGCCATCATAATGGAAGGGCTGATGTAGTTGATAGAACATTATTTGTAAAAGAATCAGATGCACGAAAGTACTTAGAAACATTAATGGCAGAAACGCAAGAACGAATAAACGAATTTAAAGTAAACGAATCATTCCCACTAATAACTAAAATAATATGAGAGAAATAAGCATAGAATACAGAGAATTGCAAAGGCAAAAGAACCGATTATTTGAGTGCCAAAGAAACCACACCGCAGCATTGAATAGAAGATACTTGTATGAGACCGATGAAGCATACAAAGAATGCACCGCAGCACTCAACGAGTGGGATAAACAAACCGAATTAGTCGCACGTTTGCAGATTGAATACACCGCACTAACGAACAAAGGAGGTTTGAATTATGAGTAGAGAAAAGCCAACCCACAAGCGATTACAATATAGATGGGGTAAAACAGAGCAATTAGCATTAGAACGTGATTTAACCAATGCTAATTATCGAATAATCCATTATAAGAAAGGGGTCGGCATAGTCCAGTACCGATCATCAACAAAAGAGGCAACAGAATTATTTAACCAATTACTAAAAGAACTAAAATGAACTACCAATTAATTGAAGATTTAACCACTAATTTAAGACAAATTTTAAATTTAATAAGGGATTATAAAGAGCAAATTATATACTTGCAGGAGAAATGGAGTCAAGTACAAGATACACAAAGTAGTAGATTGTTTCTTACTCAAATCACAAACTGCGAAGCCCAAATCAAACATAACGAGAAACAATACAAACAGACCATTAACCAAATTAATGAACTACTAAAATGACAGACAAACAAACACTACCAACACTTAGCGATTTAACACAAGATGTTGAATTAAGCTACAAGAATGATGCTTTTAATTTATTACTAAGCCAGCAACCGCCTGCAACGTGGGTGAAGAAACATCCCTACATTCGAGATTACAATTACCTTCCTATTGACAAGGTTGAACATTTATTAAAGAAAATCTTTAAGCAGTACAAAATTGAGATTACTAATCAAGGTACAGCCTTTAATGGTGTATGGGTAACGGTCCGAGTTCACTATTTAAACCCAACCAACAATGAGTGGAATTTTCATGATGGGATTGGTGCTTGTCAATTACAAACCAAAAAAGATACATCACCTGCCGACCTTGCTAATATCAATAATGGAGCATTACAAATGGCTTATCCAATAGCTAAGACCATAGCGATAAAAGACGCCTGCGATATGTTCGGAAACTTATTTGGTGCTAACTTAAACAGACGTGATACAATCGAATTTAAAGTGGATGCAGATACATTGAACTTCATCAAATCAAATAAGGAGAAAAATATATGATAGAGAGATTTATTTTCGAAACAAAGGAACAATGGAAAGAATACCGCAAAGGTTTATTCACAGCATCCAATATCAACAAATTAACAGCTAATGGAAAGAGCGAAACAGGACTTTCAGTTGGTGCAGTATCTTACATATTAGAAACAATCAATGACCAGGTAGGCGAGCCAAAACCCGACATCTTTAACGCAGCTATTGAATGGGGATTAGAAAATGAGAGCCAAGCGGTATTACGATATGCTGAGGATAACGGATTGGATGTGAATGATAATGACTTTATCTATACTTCGGTTGGTGGTTTTGTTTTCTTTACTTATATGGGAATATGTGGCGGAACTCCTGATGTCATCTTAAAAGATAAGATAGTTGAAATCAAATGCCCAAACTCAGATACACACCTTTATAATAAGTTATTTGTGAACGCTGACAACATCCAAAAAGAATATCCGATGTACTATGACCAGTGTCAATTAAATATGTTCCTAACGCAAAGAAAAGAGGCAATTTTAATGAGTTACGACCCAAGAATAAAGCAACACGATAATCAAGTTCATTATGTAACTATTCCATACGACTATGGCAGGGTTGAACTTTTAATGGATAAGATAAACGCTGCTTCAAATTATCGTGATAAACTTTTAAAACAACTGAATGGCTAAGTGCAAATTCTGCAAAAAACAATTCACTCAATTCAATAGCTTAAACAAGGTATAAATTGTGTAAAATTAAACAATAGGGTTAACCTAATTGTGCATATATTTGTAGTATGGAAATATGGAAATTAATTGATGGTTTTGAAAATTACATGGTCAGTAATTTAGGTAGAGTAAAGGTTCTTGAAAAGAAAATACCTTATAAGCATAACACGACTGGCAAAGAATTTTTTAGAGTAAGAAAAGAAAAAATAATGAAGCCAAAATATGTTAAGGGTTACAATTGCATTAGTTTAAATTATATAAACAAAAGAATTTGTAGACTTGTAGCTATTGCATTTATTGAAAATAAAGATAATAAGGAAGAGGTAAATCATATTAATTGTAACAAGGCTGATGATAGGGTAGAAAATTTAGAATGGGTTACTAAATCTGAAAATATGCGACATGCTTATAAAAATGGATTAATGGATGATGGATTAAAAGAGAGAAAAAAATTAGTTGCTAAAAAGGTTATATGTTTAAGAACTGGTAAAATATATGATTCTATAAGTGATTTTAGTAAAGATAGAAAAATTGATTCGTCAAATATTTGTAGGGCATTGAGTGGGGTTTATAATAATAATCACGATGTAGCATATTATGAAAAAAAAGAGATGTAAATATTGTAAAGAATATTTTATACCAAAAAAACCACTACAATCAATTTGCTCTTTCGAACATTCTATTGAGTGGGGTAAATTGCACCCAAAGAAAACAAGTATTAAGAGGGTTAATTCCGAAATCAAATCCGAAGCTAAACAGAAACTTAAAACGCAAGCACAATTACGCAATCCGATTAAGTTACACTTTCAAAAGTGGGTAAGATTACGAGATATAAAAGAGCCTTGTATAAGTTGTGGAACGACCGAAGCTAAATGGGATGGTGGGCATTACTTGAAAGCGGAGATATACAGCGGAGTTATATTTGATGAAAGGAACGTGAATAAACAATGCAGCTATTGTAACCAATACTTAGATGGGAACACCGCAGCATACCGACAAGGATTGATTAACAAAATAGGACTTGAGCAGGTTATCGCACTTGAAGAATTAGCAAATGAAACACGAACAAAGAAATGGACAATAGAAGAATTACAATTAATTAAAAACAAATACAAAATAAAATGAAAACAATAACAATAGAATACAATGGATTACAGACCTCTATTAAATGGACTGATGAAGTTACACCACTTGAAGCATTAGGAATGCTTAGGTATCATGAAAAGAATCTATTTGCAGGCTTATTAAAGCACAACGAAGAAAATAATGAGAAAAAAGAACCTGAACAACAAGTCTACATAAAAGACATGGATTTGTCGGTAAGAACTAAGAATTGCTTACTTGATAACAAAATCTACACCTTAAAAGACTTAGAGCAATTAAGCGACAGAGACCTTTTGAGAATCCGAAATTTCGGCAACAAATGTCTTAGTGAATTACAATACATTTTAAAAAACCTAAATAAATAAAATGATAACTGAAATTGCAGAATTTGATTCAGGAGTTTATATAAAACCATGCGAGTTATACAATGACATAAAAATTGGTAGTGTATTATGCACTGGTCATTCTGAATTAAAATCAAAACCTTGCAAATATTGTCATAGTTATAAAGAAGATAATACTTATTATTTACCATTATTAAAGGAAAACATATCAATAGTTTCAGAAGTAACTTGCACAAGACCTAAACAACAATTAAATTTATTTTAAAAAACCAAACCAATAAACACATGAAAAAACCAAAAACACAAACCGAATCAATCATCTGCTACTTGATAGCAGGCAACAAAATCACATCAATTCAAGCTACTCAAAAGCAATTTGGGTACTGCACCAAGTTACCTCAAAGAATAGCTGACATCATTGCACTGGGATTCTCAATCAAAAAAGAAAGAGTTACTAAATTGTCAATATTTGGCAATAGTTGTTCATTCATTGAGTATTCGCTTGACTTCAAAAAGACATCTAAAAAGCTAATCAATAGTTACCAATGATAAAGATAATCATAACTATAACAGTATGGGAATTATTTGTGAAAAAATATCTCTTAAAATTATTCTATTATTTCATTAAGTAGATTGTATATTTGTAAAAGAAAATTGGAGCAACAAGTTTGACACCTTGCCAAAATGAGAATATGAAGAAATTTAAATTAAGCATCGTTATAAGTATCTGTAATCCTTCATTCGGGATTGTGTCAAACAGAGAAAGTAGCGATGCTTTTTTTATGCAGTAAGATGAGCAAAGACACTTTTTACTTTAGTCACGATTATAATACAAGAAACGACCAAAAAATAAAAAAACTAATATCTAAGCATGGGTATTTGGGTTATGGTTTATTTTGGGCAATAGTTGAAGACCTTTATAATAATGCGAACGCATTGCAATTGGATTACGATATTATAGCCTATGATTTAAGAACCACAAATGAATTAGTAAAAAGCATTATAAATGACTTTGAATTGTTTGTTATTAATGATGGTATTTTTGGTTCAATGTCAGTTCAAAAAAGATTAGATGAACGAGATGCTAAAAGTAAAAAAGCAAGCGAATCAGCACGTTATAGATGGGATAAAAATAAAAGTGATGCGAACGCATTGCCAACGCAATCCAATAGCAATGCTATAAAGGAAAAGAAATTAAAGGAAATAAAAGAAAAAGAAATTAAAGTAAATGATATAGAAGACCGCAAATTAAAATTTGCTGACACACTCAAACCTTATTTAGAAATTTATGGTCGTGAAACTTTATTAGAATTTTATGAATACTGGACTGAACCTAATAAATCTAATACTAAATTCAAACAAGAACTTCAAGAAACTTGGAGTGTAAAGAGTAGATTAGAACGATGGGTTAAAAAAGACTTTAATAAAAAAGGACAAAATTTGTCCAATGGTCAACCGAGCAAAATGGAATCAATGGTTAATTCAGCTAAAGAGGCACTTAATATGATACACGATGAAAATACTTAACGGAAAACGGCTTTGTGCAGTGCCGAATAAAATGCACAAATGTTTAATTTAAAAACAAAGTAAAATGAAAGAACAAAAGTTGAATGAAGCACAGAACTCGGCATTGCACAAAACCGATGTTATACGCAGTTTTCCTGACAATGTTGAAATATGGAAATGGTGGCAAACACAGAAGTTTCAGAAAGAACAAGGTGAACAAGAGTACACAATGATTTATGAAATTGACTTACCTAAAATACTGAAAGCATTTACGGAGCAGTTTCCAAATTGCGTATAACTATTGGATATAAGAACTTTTTTGTTAAATAAAACATTGATTATTAAATAAAAATTTAGATATGATTGCTTATAAATTTATTAATTTTGAAGGATTAATATTTCACTCAAATAAATTTTGGATGAATGAAAAGC
>Ga0208916_10000272_pt1 | contig 26216 bp, 25 predicted proteins | sample DEB19_08_DNA_5_FD_184523 | JGI IMG/M metagenome (GOLD analysis project Ga0208916, IMG submission 184523) | Aqueous microbial communities from the Delaware River and Bay under freshwater to marine salinity gradient to study organic matter... | ecosystem: Environmental > Aquatic > Marine >... | reverse complement strand
TTGGCCTGCCGCCAACGCAGAAAAGGTGACGACGGACGATTCAGATTGCGCCGTAGAACTGGTCGTCCCCGTGGTGTCGGTGGTCGTGCCGAGTGCTGCGGCGGTCAAGGTCACAACACCTGAACTATTCGTCCCGGATGTCCAGTCAGAGCCGAACGTACCCGTATAAGAACCCAAAGATGTTGACGGCCCTGTCGTTGCCGCGGCCGCAAGGCCCGCGAATGCATTGCCCACCGCGCTTGCATCCATGGCAGCCGATGCAGTGAATGTCAAACCATTCAGAGTGGCGGACTGACCTGCCGCAAGCGCAGAAAAAGTCACGGCGATGGTCGAATAGCTTGAACCATCACCAGCCGACAAAACCTTGGTCGGGGTCGCCGTCGAATAGCCGCTCGTCGTCACCACGGTCGGGTCAGCCGACACCGCGTCGATGGCGCTGCCATTGATGGTCAGACCCGAAACCGCAGCCTTGGAAGTGGATGTCGCACCGGCCATCGTGGCCGCCGCGGCCGAACCCATCGTCAAACCCATGGTGAAACCGCTGCCAGCGTTCAACGACGTCGTGCTGGATGCAAAGCCTGAGGAGATATTGCGCTGCGCGCTGGCCAGAGACGAAATGGACACCGAATGGCTGCCGGCCACGGCGCCCGTGGCGGTCGTCACATCCATGGCTGCGGTGTTGGAGTTGCTGACGCTGCTGGCGTTGAAACTGTTGGCGTCTTTCAAGGCAGTCAATGCGTCGTTCATGGACTTGAGCATGAAGCTAACGGCAGCGTAACCCGACACTCGGCCTTCGTTGGCGGTGATCTTCGTGTTGATCAGGTTTTCTTGTGGAACGCGTTCAGCGTCCACCAAGCCCTGCGCCAAAGCGGCGACATCCACCCCGGAACCTGCGCCTAAAGCGGTGATGATTTTTTGCGCATTGGCCTTGTTCAACGCTTGCGCAGAGGCGGCCGACGTGAGCGTGGTGGCGGCCGCACTAGACGTGCTGGTTGAACTGACTGCGGTGGTTGCCATGAATTGCCTACCTTAATGCTCGCAATGACGGAATGTGGATGCATGACATCAATATGTCGACCGCTGCTTGACTTTCTTGAGCCAGAGCCTCACGCGACATCAGCGGATGTAGTCAAACAGACTCAGCTTGGAGACCTTGCCAAAGCTACTCTGCGCGGCTTCCAGTGACAGCATTTGCTTGTTCATTTGCGTGATGGCTGAGGCGTAGTCGAGGTCCTGAACCGCTGACAAGGCAGATTTCAGGTTGAGGCGGGTATCGTCGAGGACGGCGGTCTGGGCATCCGCCACATTCATGTCGGTACCGACCTGAGCCAAAGACAGTGAGACGCCGTTTTGCAGCGCATCCATCTCACCAATGCCTCGCTGCATGCCTGCTGGGTCTGAGCCTTTGATAGCGGCTGTGAGGTCGTCGATGGCCTGAAAAAAACCAACACCGGTTTTAGCGCCAGTGCTGTCTTGACGGACAACGCGCACAAAGGCATCAGACCCTGAGCGGTTCAGCTGAACGCTGCGCTGGTCTCCAACCGAAACGGTCATGCGCGTCTGGTCACCTTGGTAGGTCACCCCGCCTGCAGCGTCTGCGGCAAACGCGGGTTGCGTGACACGGCTGCCAGCAAACAAGTAGTTGCCGCTGCTGTCCTGAGAGTTGGCCAAACTCAACATTTGGTCGCGCAGGCCACCCATTTCAAGAGCCAAGGCTTGGCGGTCTGTAGGCGCGAGGGTGGAGTTGGCCACTTGGACGGAGATCTCCTTGACCCTTAGCAACAAATTGCTGACGCTTTGCAATGATGACTCTTCATTTTTTAAGCGCGTTTGTACGGACCCCAACGTGGACGCATAGCTGTCTTGCCGATTGATGATGGACTGCAGACGCTGAATGTTGGCAGCTTGGTCGGGGGCGTCGCTGGCCGTGACAATTTGCTTACCAGAAGCCAGCTGAGCCTGGGACTTGGCCAAACTCGTCTGAACGCTGCTCATTTGTTGAGTGGCACGATCAAACAGAGCAGAGGTCGAAATTTTCATGGGGATTCCTCAAATGTGGCGCTGGGGTCAATGGACGGCGAGGACTGCGTCAAATAAGGTGCCGGCTACTTGCATCACCTTGGCAGAGGCTTGGTAAGCCTGCTGGAAGCGAATCAGATTGGCGGCTTCTTCATCAAGGCTCACGCCTGAAACTTGGTCACGCGAGGTCACTGCTTGGTCGTGCACCACGGTCAGCGCTTGCTGAGCAATGGTGGCCTGCCGAGAAATGTTGCCCATGTCATTGACTTGGTCAATGTAAGTTGTGCTGATGGTTTTCCCGCCCACCAGCTTGGCGCTTTCAAGCGCCGTCAGGCTCAACATGTTTTCGTTGTTTCCGGTGCCGTCGGTATTGCCGTCAAGCGTGAAGGTGTCACCGGCTTTGGGCGCGGTGGTGAAGCTGAGTTTCAGGCCGCGGTAATCAATGCCGGCGGTGAGTTGGCTCGCGTCATAACTGCGTTCGGCCAGCACCGTACCGGTCGTGGTATCAGTGATGGTGTAACTGTTGTCTGCCGTGAAAGTCAGCTTCATCGGCTGCGAGCGCAGTACGCTCGCGGTTTCAGTCGCGCTGCCTGTGTAGCTTGTGGCGACCGATGCTTTACCAGCGCCCCCAGTTACAAAGACCAATACATCCTCAGGCACCGCACCTTTGATGGTGGCGCTGGTTCTAAAACCCAACTTGGCCAAATCTGCAGGACCGCCAGCATGGCCAAAACTAATCTCCACGGGGGTGTCTTGGCCAGTCACCAGTGCACGCTGAATTTGCACCTGACCGGTGTAAACACCATCGGCAATATTGAGAGCATTGCCGGTAGAAGCAACCGACCCCAGCGTGATATCTTGGCCCTGCTCTGCACGGGTGTTCGTCAGAACGACTTCACCGTCTCTTGAAAAACTGGCCTCCACACCGGTGCTTATCGTCTGCGTATTGATGGCCTGAACCATATCCGCAGCACTGGTAAAGCCACCCATACCACCGATCGTCTGGCCATTGATTGTGAGTGTGTTGTTGAGTCTCAGGTTGGCGACGGGTACGCGGACTTCATTCGTCGCGATTGCTGTCACGTTAGGTGCAACCCCATTGAGCCAGGCAGCAATATCGCTGGCTTGCAAGGTCGCGTTGCCCGGCGATGGTGCCAATGCCGCTAAGGGAACGCCATTCAGATTAAGAGCCCCGGCGGCAATCAAAGCGGTAGCCGGTGGGATCAGAGCCTGACCCGCTGGGATACGGGTCCCCGACAACAGTGCGGGTATCGCCCGAGGCGTACTCACATCACCCTTGCTGTCATACGTTTGCTGCAGCAACACACCAGCCCGAGCGCCGTAAAAAACGTTCATGCCTTGGTAACTTTTGTCACCCGTGGCGTTGAGGTAAGCCGTACTGTAAGAGGCGCCAGCGGCCATGCCCTGCCCTGTTGTCATCACCTGTGCCTGCGCGGTGGCGTCTAGCGGTGGGCCCAGCAGTTGCCTGCCATCACGGGTGATGAATTGAAGTTGCTGACCAGCTTGGGCGCCATCCAAGAAAATCGAGACATCTTGCATACCGCCAGGAATAGCGGCTATCGCCACGACAGGTTTGTTAAGGGTCAGTTCTATGGCTCGACCAGCACTCGGGTGACCGTTGTTAACGAACAGGTCGGCCAGATTTCCCGGGCCGGCTAGAGCGCTCGGTGCATAAGCAACATTGGCGTTGGCACCACTGGTGTTGTTTGCATCCTTGATGACACGAAACTGCGCTGCTGCCGCAACGCGCATGGGATCCGTGACGACCACAGACAAACCACCGGCGACTGAACTGGCCTTGGGGTCAATGGCAAACAGATTGCCGGCTTTTTGGCCGTAGCCATCGATGCCTTGCGAGTGAACATCGTTCACCGCCTTAACCACCGTGGCAGCCAGATAATCCAAGGCATTGCGGGTGCTGCTGAGCACTTGCTCGCGAAAAGCCATCAAACCGGCCAGTTGACCGCTGGTCACGCCCGACAGCGAAGAAGGATTGCCATAGGGATCCAACACAAGGCTGATTTTTCCGGAAGCTGCAGCTTTTAGATCGACACCCACTAGCGTAGCCGTGCCCCCGTCCACAATGACATCGTGGGTCAGCGAGGCGCCTAGGCTCACCAGCACTTCACCATTGGATTTGAAGCTGGTGTTGAGGTGGCTGAAGTCGGACATCTTGCGCAGCAACAGGTCACGCTGATCGAGCAGTTCGGCGGGTTGCTTGTCGAGTGTTGGACTTTTTCCAAGCTGCTTGTTGACCTGAGCAAGCTGTTGCGCCAATGTGTTGATCTGCACCACACTGGACTGAATCGCTTGACTGGTTTCGGTGTCGACCAAGTCAAGCTGAGACGACAACTCACCAAAACTAGAGGTCAAACCCTGGGCGTCGCGCACGAAGGCCCCGCGAAGCACGGTTGAGGCCGGGTCCGTCGACAAACTACGGGCCGATGCAAAAAACTTGTCCAGCGAGCTGACCAAACCGGTACTGGCGCCAGACATCACGTCGATGACGCGGTTGGCATACGTGACCATGGGCGCTTGGCTTTGCAAATCAGAATTGCTATTGCGCAAGTTGGTATCTGCAAATGCACTGTACTGCCGCTGAACTTGGTCAAACACCACACCGGTGCCAATAAAAGCATTGCCAACTTGGCTGGGTGTGCCCGCTTGAAGTTTCACGGTTTGTCGCGAATACCCGTCGGTCGAGACATTGGCAATGTTGTTACTCACCGTCCCCAGCGCTTGCTGGTAGGCCATGACGGCGTTGCCACTGATGCTGAGCAAGTCACTCATGGCTGGTTCCCTGACAGAATGTCACGGGCTTTGGGCAAAGCGATGGGGGCGCCCGGGTATTGGAATTTCTTCAAGTTGGGGCCGGCGACATCCAGCGAGAAGTTTTTAGGCGGCGTTTGCAACGGCAAACCTTTGCTCATCAGGTCACGCGACTGCAACAACTCAGCGGTGCTGGGCTGCGGTGCGAGCTTTTGGCTCTGGCTGGCAACGATCAAGTCGGCCACGCCCATCGTGTTGCGTTTTGCCAATTGCACAGAGACCTCTTTGTCAAACATGCCCTGAAATGTTTCGGCACCTGAAGACTCCACCAGATCACTCTTGACCGTCGACTCGCGCATGGACTTCAGCATCATCTGCAAGAACATCCCCTCGAACTGCTGGGCGGTTTCGCGCAGCGCAGACTTGCTGTCTTTGTGCGCTTGGCCCTTGAGTTGAGCCAGACCTTCAAAGTCAAGGTAAGAGCGTGCCGTGGCGTTGTTGACCGGTTCCATGGTTTTTAAATAATGACCAGTTCCGCGCGCAGGCTGCCGGAGCTTTTGAGGGCTTCAAGAATGGCGATCAGCGCAGAAGGCGTGGCGCCAACCTGGTTCACAGCATCGACAATTTGCCGCAAATCAACACCGGGCTGAAACAAAAACATCGGTTTGTTCGGTTCGCTGACTTTGATGTCAGCGTTTTGCACCGCAGTCGTCTGACCTTGCGAGAAAGCACCGGGTTGCGACACGTCGTTGGTGGCGGTGATCGCCACCGAGATGGTGCCGTGCGACACAGCCGCTGCGGTCACGCGCACATTGCGGCTGATAACGACGGTGCCGGTGCGCGAGTTGATGACAACCCGGGCCGGTGGATCGCCAGGCAGCACATCGAGGTTTTCGACCAAGCTCATGAAGGCCACGCGCTGACTCAGGTCTTGCGGGGCACGAATGGAGATAGAGACACCGTCAAGCGCGTTGGCAACGTCTGAGCCAAAGCGGGTGTTGATGGCGTTGATGATGGCGGTGGTGGTGGTGAAGTCGCTATCGCGCACGTTCAATATGAGTTGCTCAGCGCTCGCAAAAGGGTTCTCGACAACACGTTCAACCGTTGCCCCGGCGGGAATGCGGCCAGAGGTCGGTACGCCAATGGCGACCTTTGAGCCCGCAGCGCTGGCGTCAACGCCGGTGGTGGTCAGGTTGCCTTGGGCCAAGGCATAAATTTCACCGTCAACACCGCGCAAGCTGGTCAACACCAGGTTGCCGCCGCGCAAGCTGGAGGCCTTGCCAATGGCTGAGACGTTGATGTCAATTTTTTGACCGGGCTTGGAAAAACCTGGCAGTTCGGCGGTCACCATGACGGCGGCAGAGTTCTTCAAGTCGACCTTGCCGACGTTGGATGCCGTGTCGTAGTCAGACAGCGGGCCTTCCAAGCTGACACCCAGTCGACTCAGCATGGCTTTCATGCTTTGGGTGGTGAAGGACACATCCGCACCGTCGCCAGTGCCTTGCAGACCGACCACCAAACCGTAACCGACCAGTTGGTTGCTGCGCATGGCCGCAACGCTGGCGATGTCCTTGACCCGGTCAGCGTGCGCGGCCTGCGGCGCCAAAGCAGCCAGCAGCGTGAGTGCCGCAAGCAAACCATTCAGCAGGGACGAAAGCGGTTGATGGATCATGAAGTCAGACGGTTTGGACAAACAAAGGCATCGTCATTGCGAGCGTAGCGCGGCAATCCATGCCTGCGAATCTCGACGATGGATCGCCACGGCCTACGGCCTCGCGATGACGGAAATATGAAATTCTTTTCAAAATCTATATCTTTATAAAAACTCAAAACGGCCAGAACTTGAGCAGCGCACTGGTACCCCAGCCGGCACGGGTGGCATTGGCCAAGTCGCCGGTGCCGCGGTAGGTGATCTGGGCATTCACCAGTCGTCGTGACTGCACCATGTTGTTGGGTGAGATGTCTTCAGGGCGAATGACGCCGGCGACCTGAATCACTTCAGAGCCCTCGGACAGCGCCAATTGCTTTTCGCCGCGCAGCACCAAATTGCCGTTCGGCAGCACATCCACGACGGTCACAGACACCGTACCGGTCAAGCTGGCCTGCTGGTCGGCCGTGCCGACCCCGGTGCTGGCCGTGGTGTTGCCCGTCAAAGGAATGCCACCCAGCAGCCCGTTCATCTTGGCGGTCGCATTGATGAGGCCGGTCGGCAAAGCATCTGTTTTGGAAACCCGGCTGAGGGCGTTGTTTTGTGTACGCGCCGCTTGCGTGGCTTCGTTCAGCACCACGGTGATGACATCACCCACCTGAAAATTGCGACTCCGACCAAACCAGTTGTCGCTGACCCGAGTGACATAAATGCCACCGGTGGGCTGACGTGATCGCTCTGCCGCCGCGGGGTACACCGGCGCAAAGTCTGGTGAATGCGCCAGCGGCTGAGGTGGCAACACAGAGCAGCCTGTCAACAAGAGCAAGGGCAGCGCGGTCGAAAGAAGGCGGCTCATGGCGCTCATCACATGTTGGTGTTGAGGAATCGCAGCATGCCGTCAACAGCAGAAATCGCCTTCGAGTTGATCTCGTAAGCGCGCTGTGTCTCGATCATGTTGACCATTTCTTCAACCACGTTGACATTGGACGCTTCGAGCGAGCCTTGCATCAAGGTACCGGCGCCGTTGGTGCCTGGTGCCAGCACGGTAGGGGTTCCACTGGCGGGAGTTTCCTTCATCAGGTTGCTGCCCAGCGCCTGCAAACCACTTGGGTTCACAAAGCGAGCCAACTGCAACTGACCAATGATTTGGCTGCCGCCGGCGGCGAGTTCAATGGACACCGCCCCCGTGGCGGCAATGGTCACGCTGGCTGCGGTGTTGGGAATGGTGATGGCCGGCTGCAGCAAAGCACCACCGGAATTGACCAACTGGCCGGTCGGCGACAGCTTGAAGCTGCCGTCACGCGTGTAGGCAATGGTGCCGTCTGACTTGGCGATCTGAAAGTAACCGTCACCCGTGATGGCGACGTCGAGCGGGTTGGAGGTATTGACCAAGCCGCCTTGGGCGTGGAGCTTTTCTGTGGCGATCACGCGCACACCGGTGCCCAGCATCATGCCGGTCGGTGCAACAGCGTTGACGTCGGTCTGACCGCCCGCTTGGCGGATGTTTTGGTAGATCATGTCTTCGAACACCGCGCGGTCGCGCTTGAAGCCGGTGGTGTTCACGTTGGCCAGGTTGTTCGAGATCACGTTCATGCGTGTCTGTTGTGCGTCTAGGCCTGTTTTGGCCACCCACATTGATGCTTCCATGTCAGCTCCTTCTATCGTTTGTTGCGTTCAGGCTGGTCATTGCATCAGCCTAGTTTGATCATGGTGGCGCCAGACTCGTCAATCGTCTTGCTCTCTTTGATGTTGCGCACTTGGTGCTCAAAAGAGCGGCTTTGGTCCATCAACTTGACCATGACTTCCATCGGATTGACATTGCTGCCCTCCAATGCGCCAGGGGTCAAAGAAGGTACGACGGGGCCATCTGTGATGTCTGCGCCAAGCTTTCCCACCGGGCCAAACAAACCGTCTTGACGACGCTCCAACGGCGTGGTGCTGGCATCGCGCATCAAGACGCGGTCAATCAAAATAGAGTTGGCCACCCCAGCCTGCGCCCGGTCAATCGCGTAGACCGAACCATCGGGGTTGATCGACACACTCAGGCCTGGCGGTATGGTGATGGCCCCGCCGCCCTGCCCGCGCACCACTTGATGCAAGCTGTTCTCAAGCACGCCGGCCGTGCTGACGCGCAAGTCGCCACGCCGTGTGAAAGCCAACTCACCGTTCGGTGCGCTGACAGCCAGCACGGTGCTGTCGTTCATGGCCACATCCGTGGCTGTACCCGTCGCCATGATGGCGCCCGACTTCAGCTGAATCACATCGGCACTGACGGCCTGCGGCTGCATGCGCGAAGGGAAGCCTGGGCCATCGATTTTGATCGAACGCATAGCCACTTCGTAACTGCGCTTGAAACCAACGGTGCTAACGTTGGCCAGCTCGTTGGTGGTCATTTGACGTGACAAGCTTTGCTGGTCGATCGCAGCGGCGGCGTTAAAGGCGAGGCGGTCCATGGCGTGTTCAGCTTCTTAGTTTCTCAGTGCTTCATCAACCGCGAATGTTGATGATGGCCTGGGTCATGGTGGTACTGGTTTCAATGGCTTTGGCATTGGCCTGGAAGTTACGCTGAGCGGTGATCAAGTCCACCAGCTCTTGCGTCAAGTCAACGTTTGAACGCTCAGTGGCACCGGCGCGGATGGTGCCGAAACCAGCACTGCCAGCCGTCCCCAAAATCGGGTTGCCAGAGGCTGCTGAGGTCAAGAAGCTGGAGTCACCCACCTGACGCAGACCGGTCGGATTTGAAAAGTTGACCAGCAAAATTTTGGCCAGAGATTTTTGAGTTCCATTCGAGTAACTGGCGCTGACCAAGCCATCATTGGCAATCGTCACACCGACCAAGTCACCCTCAGGGGCACCGTCTTGGGTCTGCGACAACACCGCAAAGGGTGAGGTGTACTGGGTCGACTTGGAGTAATCGATATTGATCGTCAAGGCGCCCTTACCGTCTTGCAAGAAGACGGTTTCGAGTTGTGATCCAGACAGCGGCGAAACGAGTTTCCCGCCTGTGTCAAATGTCAGCTCACCCTTGTCAAGGTAAATAGGCGTCCATTTAGGCGCGGTGGTGAAACCATCACCACTGGTGGTCTCTACACCCTGTGCATCAATGTAAACCAGCTTACCTGTTGCATCCGTGCTTTGCGTTGGACGGATCCACGTAGAGGTCGCGCCCTGACCATTCTGCGTAGCCTCTAAGCCCCAAGGACCTTTACCGGTCACCTTGATGAAAGAGTTGGAGTTAGCAGTGCCGGTGGTAAAACTGAATCTTTGCGCAACAGAGTCAAAGGCAACCTTGACGCCGCCAACTGTTTTGCCCGTGTTGTCCGCCAGCAAATTGATCTGCTTTTCAAGTTCTTTTCTGAAACCGTCCAACGAATAGTCAGGATTCACCGGAATGGTCACGGTGCCGCTTACATCGTCAACCGTGACGATGAAGGTATTGTTGTCAGCGGTGACACCAAAATTATTCTTCATGTTGATCGACGGCGACGTGCCATAAGCAACCGCCGGTGTCGAGACAACACCGCGAAGAGACGTACTTGACGCCAAAACATCTTCCTTCGACAGGCCAAACAGGCTCATCGCCAATCCGTTCACTAACAATGGATCTGTCGTCGGGGTACCCAATACCGCTGGAGTTGAGCCGGTCCCGACGCTGTCGACCAGGGTCGTGACGGAGATGGTTGATTTGTCACCCGTCGTACCAGACGAAAAAGTGAAGTTTTTATTACCCGTGTTGTAGGTGACCGTGACGCCGAAACGCTGTTCCGCCAATGCACGGATGGACGTATCACTGTTAGGTGTGAGTTGATTGGCCATCAAGCCGTCAGCATTCAACGCCACGGGTGTTGCGGTCAAGCCCAAGAAGGGATTGCCCAGCAAAGTGGTGGAGGATGCAACTGAGCCTGAGCTAATGCTGATGATCCGAGGCGCAGCATTGGCGTCAACTACTTTGTCGACAAATTTAAAGGTGCGGCCCGCCGCGTCGTACGACACGGTGAGATTTAGTTTCTTCGTCAAATCAGTTTCGGCAGAGTCTGAAGCATCAATTGCATCCTGCATACCTGTCACAACTTGCTCCGTTGTCATCAAACCGCCGGTCACCGGCAGGGCGAAAGTCAGCGGTTTTGTTGTCACATTTGCGCCACCAGAAGCGACCGACAAAGTGAAGTCGTTGCCCGTGTATGTGACTGGGGCGCTGGGTGTTGAACCGGCTATCGATGGCAATGAGAAGTAACGTTCATCACCGAACTTGCCGTTGAGATAATTTGTCATCGCTGAGGCGATTTGGGTTCCATTCAACGGTCCAGCATTCTTCAAGAAATCGAGGTCGACATTGACAGAACTGCCATCGACCTGAACCTTCAAAATGTTTGTCAAACTGACTGCAGGCGTCTGCAATGCCAAGGCTCCGAAGTCGATAACTGCCCCGGGTGCAGCCAGGTCGGTCGTCACAGCACCCGTGATGCTGGCCGGAACCGACACCTGCTTATCGGTCAGTTGATTCAGTGAGAATTTTTGTGTTTTGGCGTTGTTGGTCAAAAAGTCTTTGACCTCGCTGTAGGGCTTGGTGACGCCGTACTGATCGACGTAAAGCGGCTCCTTATTGAGGTCCGATGCCTGCATCAGCGAAGCCTTAACTTCATCGGTACCGATGTACACATGGGTTTGCCACTTGTTGAACGGGCTGGTGGCCGTGGCGTTTTGTGTCTTGACGTAATAAATCGTGGCGAGGTAACCGTTACCGCCTTGGTCATACACCGTCAAGGCCGTGCTTTTGTTGTAGCTGGCCGCGTTGGTGCGGTTGAACGAGTCGGTAATGACTTTGGCATCCGCCGGAAAGTTCACACCCAACTGCACCAGTGACGTTTGTTTGGCTTCACCCACCGTGGTTTGTGGAATGGTCAGCACCACGCGGTCATTCACGTTGGCGCTACCGGTCGAGTCAACCGTTGCCGCCATGAGTCGCTGCCCGGCGGAGTTCACCACGTTGAACTGGTCGTTCAACATGAAAGCGCCGTTGCGGGTGTAAACGTCTTGCAAGCCGTCGGCCGACTTGAGTGGGAAGAAGCCGTCGCCGGAAATAGCCAAGTCCAGGGTGTTCGATGAGAACGAAATATTGCCCTGGCTGAACTCTTGACTGACCTGCTTGAGGGACACACCCTGGCCGATCGCGCTGGACGATTTTTGCAGCGGTGAAGTCGCAAAAATGTCGCCAAAGTCAGCCCGCGAACGTTTGAAGCCGGTGGTGCCGACGTTGGCAATGTTGTTGCTGGTCACACCCAACTGTGCGGAGGCGGAGTTCAGTCCGGTGAGGGAGGTATAAAACGACATTCAGGGCTCCTGGAAATCTGGCTACTTAAAAAATATGGGGCGGCGCTTTAGCCGCCAATGCGGGTGACGGTCGACAGCGGTACGCTGAGTCCGCCGTCAACTTGCAGCATCAACGGACTGGCAGCGTCGGCTTGGCTGACACTGCGCACAGTAGCGAGCGTCTGAACTGGCGGGTTGGAACTCACCCCGCCAGAGTTGATCGTGGCTTTGAAGCGGTACTTGCCATCAGCAACCGCAGCGCCGTTTGAATCCAAGCCGTCCCATGTCAGCGTGAGTGCGCCAGGAGCTTGCACGCCGGCGATCTGCTCGCGAACCAAGTTGCCTTGACTGTCAAACACTTGCAGCGTCATGCCGTCTGCGCCTGCCGGCAAGCTCACAACGCCCTGCACGGGCTGACCACCCGACATAATCACTGGCGCGCCGTCAACGGCCACCTTTTTACCAATCAACCCAGTGCCCGTGAGCATGCGGTCTGCCGACATGCTGGTCACAAAGGAGGTCAGCTGAGTCGCCATGTTGGTGGTGGCTTCGAGCTGTGAGAACTGGGCCAACTGGGCCACAAAGGCTTCATTCTTGGTCGGGTCCAGTGGGTTTTGGTTTTGCAACTGGGTGGTGAACAGTTTCAAAAAGTCACTCTGACTCGCGCCCGTGCTCTTGGCCGCAGACGTTGCTGCGGCTGCCGCCGCAGTGCCGGTCGTCGTCTTGATGCTGCTTGGCATGGTGGCCGCGACGGTGGGTAGTGGAGTGATCATGGTGGTGTCCTATCAGGCCTTGGTGAGATCGAGCGTGCGCATCAAGAGCTGACGTGCCGTGTTGATGACTTCAACGTTGTTTTGGTAAGAGCGGGAGGCGGCCATCATGTCGACCATCTCACCCATTTCGTTCACGTTAGACGTGTAGACATAGCCATCTTTGTCGGCCAATGGGTTGCCCGGGTCGAGCAATCGACGAACCGGCGTTGGGTCATCGCTGATCTGCTGAACCTTGACGCCGCCCTGGTAAGAGTTGCCTGGCGTAGAACCCTGCTGCTCCATGATGGTTTTGAAAACGGCGCGCTTGGCCCGAAAGGCATCTTGGTCAGTGCCAGCCACCGTGCCGGCGTTCGCCAAGTTGGAAGCGATGGTGTTCATGCGCACTGACTGCGAGTTGAGCGCTGAGCCGGCAATGCCGAAAATTTGGTCGAGGGCCATGATAATTAATCTCCTCGCAAGGCTTTGCGGATGCCGCTGACGCGCTGCTCTAAAAAGTTGAGCGTGGCTTGGTAGTCGGCGGCTGACTTACCGTATTTCGCTTGCTCGACGTGCAGTTCAACCGTGTTGCCGTCAAAGGCGGTGTTGAATGGAGTCCGGTACTTCACCGCGTCGGCACTGCCGGCGTCGCCTTGTGCAACGTGACCCACCTGAGTCGTCACCATGGCGGTGTCCTGGGCCTGCTGCATGACCTGCTTGAAGTCAATGTCACGGGCTTTGAAGTTAGGCGTGTCAGCGTTGGCGATGTTGCGCGCAAGCAGTTCCATGCGCTGACTGCGCATGCCAAGGGTTTGTGCGTGCACCCCAAGAGCATTGTCCAAAACATTCATCGCCTGACCTTTCCATCGATTGCCGTCACCGAGTGACTGCGGTTTGACTCGCTTGCCGGTTTACCGACACGTCCAGCCTTTTCAAGAGGCCTCAGGCTTGTTACTGCAAAACCTGTGCCATAGGTTGATTGCCGCTTTTTTGACGCCATCAAGGCTGAAACAAGGGTGAGCGGCAAGATGTTGCCGCCAGTGATTGCCGCTGCCGTCACTGCGAGGCTAGGCCGCGGCAGTCTATGTCACCGGATGCAGGTTCATAGATTGCCGCGCTGCGCTCGCAATGACGGATAAGTTGCTCGCGATGACGCCGAAGATGTTGATTTGAATGTCAACGCACGCGCGTTGTCACCGGCTGCAGTTGCGGTGTGTTGTCTTCGTAGGCAGCGGTGCGAATGGCTTGCAGGCGTCCACTGGCCGTTGAACTTTGACCCAGTCGTTCGGCCGCATTTTTAAGCAGACCTTGCAAGATAGATTGGCGCGTCATGGGGGCGCTGGTGTCACGCCCTTCGTACAGCGCCTTGGCTTGGTTGTTGCCAATGGCGAGCGGCGCATTGGTCCGCACTTCGCTGCGGGCGGAGGGCATCAGGACCGACAAATACAAGTCATCAAGACCTGTGGCACCTTTGTTTTTAAGGCCGACGTCGCCAAAGTACTTGTCCACCAGGTGCAGCTGCTGGTAAACGCTGAGGCCCAAAATGGCTTTCGGATTGGCAGCAAAGCCAGCACTGGCAGCACCGCGGTCTGAACCGTTACAAAACTGGATGATGCCGTGGCAGCGCTGATTGCTGGCGCGCGGATTCATGCCGTCGCTTTCCATCAGTGTCATGCGTGCGAAGTCGTCGGGGTTGAAGTGATGGGTCTTGGCGAGTTCTAAGATTTTGTCGCGGACGTCGCTTTTTTCGTTGGCAGGTATGAAACCTTTGGCGACAGCGCGGCTGAGGGTTTTGTCGAGCACGTCATGGCGCGACTGTTCAGGCTTATTGGCCGCTGAAGTCGCAGCCGTTTCGGCGGTTGCAGTTGCCGTTGCCGTTGCGGTCTCAGTTGACGTTGTATCCACAGGGCCAGACCGAAAAGCCTGCAAAGCGCTTGCCGCCGGTGCACTTGCGGCCAATACCGCTGCGTAGGCCGCCTGACCTTTTAGACTGGCGTCAAGCTCGGCGGCCAAGCCGCTCATATTGAGCTGTTGACCCGGGAAAATTCGGTTGACGTTGGTGATCTTGTTGTCACTGGCGACCAGCCGGATCATCCGCATGACCTGTGGGCCGCTGAGTTGCACGCCTTGGGCTTGCGCCTGGGCCTTGACCAAAGCACTGAGGGTGTCGCCAGAGGCCACGGTGCGGGTGATGACCGGCGCCGGCGTTTCAGCTTGTGCGGGCTCAGTCAACCCCGACCACTCGGCTGGCCCCAGCTTGGGCGAAAGAGCCGCCACGGGCCAGGCCTGGCTAAAGGCTTGGCCAAAGGCCTGACCAAATTGCGTCGACGCTACACGAGCCTGAACCCCAGCCGTGTTTGGGCTCTCATTCAGCCACGCTGATGGACGGACGCTGACGCCCAATGTGTCTTCAAGACCCATGACAAACCCTGACCGGAAATGGCACGCTTGCCGCTTTTTTCACTTGGTCCCTTTCTTGCATCTAAGCTCATATTGGTGATCTTTGGTGTCAAAAATTCAACACCTTTCGAGCAAATTGACATCGACTTACCAGGATTAATGCAAATGCTGTGCCTACTTTTTCCGACTGCCTGCTGGCGAGCCTTGATGGTCTCGCTGCTGATCGCTGCCAGCGCCCTGCCCGGCGCAGCGCTGGCGCAAAGCGCGCAAGAAAAACTGCTGACGCAGGTACGCCAATGGGTCGGCAAAACACAAAATACCAGCCCGTCACAAGTTGACTTGGCCCCGCTGGATGCCCGGGTGCAGATACAAGCGTGTGCGCAAGCTCTGCAGATGGACCTGCCTTTTGCATCGCGTGAGACGGTTCGCGTGCGTTGCACCGAGCCGCCATGGCAGCTGTACATGCGGCTGCAAACGCCCACCACCTCCAACGCTGGGCAGTTTGAAGTCACCCAAACCGGCTCGCGTGAGGCGGTTACCCGCAAAACCGTGGTCACGCGGCACTTGACTCAGCGCGGCACCCTGTTAGATGCAAGCATGCTGGAAGAAGTCTCGTTGCCAGCGCAAGGCATTGCCCCCCAGGCGGTGGCGTCGATTCAAGACCTCCTGTACGGCGAGCTGGTGCGGGATGTGCCGGCAGGCCAAGTGCTGCGCAGCAGTGACATCCGCCGCGCGGTGCTGGTCAAGCAAGGCCAGTCGGCGCTGATGAGTGTGGGCCAAAACAGTGGTTTTCAGATCACGGTCAGGGTTGACGCCCTGCAGGACGGGCGCTTGGGCGAACAAATCCGCTTGAAAAATCCGGACTCGGGTCGATTATTAACAGGTACAGTGACAGGGCCCAACGCAGTGCGCGGCCTTTGAACTGTTTTTTAAAGTCGGGCTCAAGTTCCAGAATGAGCGTCCGATACTACAGATGTACAGCCTCCCAAAGCGGCTGTCTTCATTAGAAAGAGAGAACGTCATGACCGATGCCATTTCCCAATATGGGCGGCAGAGCCCGATAGACAACTCGGCTCGCAATGCGCTTGACAGCAAAGTCGCCGCAGAAGCCAGAGCCGCTGTTGACGCGAATTCGCCAAGCCAGCTGGCTTCGGCGGCCGACAACAAACCGTCGGTGGCCAAGCCTGGGCCGGACATGTTGATACTCAGCGACGTCGCAAAAAAAGCCATGACAGAACCAACGTTCGACCGGACCAAGGTGGACTCCATCAAGAAAGCCATTCAAAACGGCCAGTACCCTTTGGACCCACGCCGCATTGCCGAGAGCTTCATGGCCATTGAGCAAATGATCCGTGGTTGAATCCGTGCCTTTGACTGAAGCAGAGATGGCCGCCAAGCGCGGACGGACCGTGCTCACTCAACGGCTGGCGGACGAGCTTCAAGAAATCTTGGAGATGGAATTTGAGTCCTTGCAAAAACAGGACCTTGAGCGATTTGAACAATTACAGGGCCGCAAGACAGACGTCTTGGCTGAACTGGCGGGTCTCTGCCCGCCTTCGGACATCCTTCAATCAGACCCCGACTGGCAGGGTCTGCTGCTTGCCATGGTCCAATGCCGTGACATGCATCGGCGCAACGCCATGCTCATTGAACGCAAGCTTGAAGCCATTCGCGGCACACTGCAAAGCTTGCAAGCGTCTGTCGCCACCAGCAGCGTTGAAGTCTATGACCGCTTGGGTCAAGTGTCCCGCTTCACGCGCGGCCGCGGTTATCAAGAAGCCTGATCAGGGCTGACTTCCGTCTTTTTTTCGTCACCCGGGCGCATGCCCTTGAGCCAATAAACCCAACTCAAGATCACGGTCACCGTGGTGTACAGCTCCGTCGGAATTTCGTCATCCACGTTCAGCCGGCTGAGCAAAGCCAGCAGTTGCGGGTCTTCCGAGACATAAACACCTTGTCGGCGGGCTTCTTCGACGATCATGGCCGCGACGGCGTCATCCCCTTTGGCAACAACCATCGGCACGGTATTGGGGCCGTATTCGAGTGCGATGGCTTGGCGGCGCTGGGTCATGCGGAAACGTCCACCACCATGCCGCGGTCCGCAGGCCGCCACTCGGCCGGTTCTGCCGGCCTGCGACCGTGAATGATCTGAAAGCTCTGCATGCTCAAACCCGCATCCACCAACTGTTGGCCCAGCTCTGCAGCACGCGCCTGCGCCTGCCGCACCACATCAACCTCCATGGCCCACATTTTGAGTTCGACCCGCTCCGCACCGTGCAGCTGAGTTTTAAGCCATATCTCACCCAGCGACTGACTGCGTGAATGCACGTTAACCGTCAGCGGTGGGGCTTTGCCACCTTGACGCGGTGCGCGCCTGAAGACCAGCTCAACCGGCTCGGCGTCATGAAAAGGCAGCACCATGCGCATCAGCATTTCGTTCTGGTTCTGCGCTTGCACCGCTTGCACTTGTGAGGCTTCAAGGTCGTCTACCGCCCGTTGAATACCACCCACTTTGGAAGAGTCATCGTCAGAGTCGCCCCGCTCTATGGCGGCCATCAGACGCTTGAGTAACTGCTTGGGGTCATCCGCTGGCGGCGCCATGCCACGCGCCAACCAAACTTCCGCGCCCATGCCTGCGGCTACGGCCTGACTCAATGCCTGCGGCGTGAGCTGCGCCATCGACAGTTGCATGCCGCGCCACTGCGCCTGCAAGTCGGGGCGGGGAACGCTTTGAAGCAAGGCTTCAAGCGTGCCAGGCCGAAATAATTGCGCCAATTCCGGCTGCCCGGCAGGCCTGAACAAGAGGTTGGCAAACTTAGAAATGAGTCCACTGACCTCCGGCAGCAAGGTCAGGCCCGTCGCAGCGGCCGAGGCGCCATTGGCCGGCAACAGCTGCAAACTCCAAGGGCCACTGGGTGACGCGATGACCCGCATGATCAGCGTATGACCTTCTGGCCAAGGCGAAGGTTTGGGCAGTTCCACCAAGCGACCACGCAGCAGCAAGGCCATGTCACCGCCACCGCGTGCCTGGACGGTGGCCTGGATGATTTCACCGTCCTTGAGACCTAATTCGCGTGCGGCCGGGACGGCCAGCGGCAGCAACTTTCCATCCAGAAAGACCGCATTGGCAAGGCCAGCCGGCGGGCTGGCTTGGAGCCCTGAAATCAAGGAAACCGAACCCAGCTCCGCCGTTCACTGGCGCTTGCATTTTTACCTTCACCCGACACAGAAGCCGCTTCAGCCCCTTCCAAGACCGGCAAGATCGAAGCCCGCAGCAACTGAACATGGTCGGGGATTTGAAGCACGGCGCCTGCGCGCGGCCGCGTCGTATTGCCAGACGCGAAAGCCTGCGGGTTGAGGTCAACAAAAGCCTTGCGCAAGATCTCCACCTTCAGCGGACTGTCGGGCACCGCTTTTTGAATCACCCGGTCAAGTGTTTCACCGCGGTGAACGGTGTAGGTGCGAACCGTTGAGCTTGGCGCAGGCTCAGCAGCCCAGGCCCGAGGAGCACAACAAGCCATCGCGAGGGTGAATAAGATCAAGGCAGCGCTTGCTGTGCGCGCAGAGCGATCGAAACAGCGGTGGGTCATTGGGTTTTCCTTGTCGCGTGTGCGTTAAAGCTGATTTAACGCTGATTTAACGTTGCGTATTGATGGGAATCACCGGTGCGTCTGCACGCCAGGCCCGCCAGTCGGTGCGTACCAGCTCACTCGGGCCGGCAACGATTTGCAGTTGCGCGTGCAAGGGATAAACCTGTCCGACGCGGGCCAGCACCGAGTTGGCAGCCACACCTGACGACAAAATTTGCTGGGGAAATCGCTGCGGGTCTGCCAGCAGCCATTCGTCACCGGGACGCACACCGGCCAAAGCACCTGCGTTGATGCTGAGTTCACTCCCCCGGACTGCGATCACATCTGGACGCACGGCATCACATGAAAACTGTTGCGCCAATGCCTGCTTCCATGGCTGGATCAAAGCAAAAGCTTGCTCACGCACCGAGGCCTCTAACTGTGGCCTGCTCCAGACCGGAGCTTGCCTCGGCATTTCAAGCTGTGCGCTGGCCTCATACGCCGGCTTGACTTGACCGCGGGCCACCAATGAAAAGTTCAGCCGCGCCATGATGGGCCGATCCGGCCAGATCGGCAGTACCGAGAGCACATGTGCCGCACCGGTTGCCTGCAAAGCCGGGGCAGGCCGGACGGTCAGAAACGCTTGCCAAGGCAATTGGTCTGCCGTGGTGCCGACCAACAGCCGCTCGTAACTTGTCCGTGCGGGTGCCGATCGCTCCAACATGCCCCATCCAGTGGACCCACTACCAACCTGCTGCAACAAACTGGCAGTCAGTTGGCCAAGGGCCTGCGCCAAGGGCGCATGGTCGACCGACCATGCGCCCTCGACCGTCATGCGCAAACCCACTAAATTCCGCAGGGTTGCCACATGTCCACACGTTTGGGCGGATGTGCTGACCTCTCGCATGAGGTCTTTTCGGCCAGCCGAAACGGTTGCCTCAGGGGCTGCTGCCGCGCTCAACGCTGGCGCGGCAGGCAGTTGCAGCCGGGCCCGTGGTTGACCGGCGCTGTCGCGCTTGTAGCTCAAGACTTGAACGCCACGCACCTCCATACCGGAACGAAAGCTACTGCCCTCGCGCAGCACGCCTTGTGCGTCAACCCAAGACAGGCTTTCGACGCGGGTGGCGCCTTCCAGCGCAGCCTGCACCAAGCCTTGGCGAATCGCCTCAAGCCGCTCTTCTGGGCTGAACGTGCTCAAAGTCGATTGCGCGCATGCCGTGCTTGCCAGCAACATGGGCCAAGCCAGGCGGCAAAGTGAACGCAAAAAACGCCAACCATCAGCCAAGAAGACTCGACAAGACGATGCATCGGCGGCGTGGATTGAACTCACCTCAGGTTCCGTACGGCTGTTTATGTGTGACGAGGTGCTGATCAATGGTTTTTAGCGACCATTTGACCGAGATACAGCGTGCGCAGATCTCGGACAACGGCCTTGTCTAGCGACAGCGTGGTTTCATACGTGTCCTCACCGGCAGGCGTGATGCTGACCAGCACGGCCCCGTAAATCACACCCTCAACCCGAGTCCGAAAAGAGTCGTTCTGCACGGTCATGTCGGCTACCGTGGTGGTCGCATCGAGTTGCTGACCATAAACCTGCTCCGTCAAAGAGCGGTACGCGTCGAGCTTTGAGGCCCGAATAGCAAGCAAACGCTGCTGCGCGGGAACACGGTGGTTTTGCACACTGATGACCGCATAGCCCGTGGCCGTCAGCGTTTCGCGCTTTTCAACCAAGGGCGCGATCATGCCGGCATCAGCCGCTCGTTGTGCCGCCGCTTGTGACGCGGTGACCGGCTCAGGCTGAGCGGTCATGGCGGTCTTGCAACCCGACAGACCGATCACGAGCGCAAGCAGTACGAGCGGCAGGGCCGGCAAGCGGGAGGGCATTGAGCACAGGCGGTTCATGGTCTAAATCCTTGTCAAAAAACGGTGGCGAGAAGCTACAGCACTTGAATCGGCACCAATTCACAAACCTTTAGGAAATGCCCCGGCAGCACCAACACTGCAGACCCTATTCAACCGTTACATTTTGATAGTCGAAATAAGTGATAAATTGTGTAAAAGAACAATCAATTTTGTAACAAACATGAGACTTTGTGTAAGATCACGGCAATCTGTAGCACTGTCGGTGTATTGACATTTCCCCACTTCTCGGTATCACTTGGCCAACATCAAACATCCACCTTCGTACATTGGGCAAAGCGCAGCAGCCAAAGCTGTGCGCGACCTCGTTGCGAGAGTGGCGAATTCGATCGCCACGGTGCTCATCACGGGTGAAAGCGGAACCGGTAAGGAAATGGTGGCGCGAGCGCTGCACGACGACTCGATTCGAAGCAACGGTAACTTCGTTCCTATCAATTGCGCAGCCATTCCTAAAGACTTGCTTGAAAGCGAGTTATTTGGCCACCGCAAAGGGGCATTCACTGGCGCTGTGGCAGACCGTGTGGGCCGGTTTGAACTCGCCCACGGTGGCACTATTTTTCTCGACGAAATCGGTGACTTGTCACTGGACATGCAGGTCAAACTGCTGCGCGTGTTGCAAGAAAGAACCATCGACCCGGTCGGCGGTTTGCGTCCGGTTCAAGTCAATGTACGGGTGGTGGCCGCCACTCACCGCGACTTGGAAACCGAAATTCAGGCAGGACGCTTTCGGGAAGATCTGTATTACCGCCTGAATGTGCTGCCGCTGCACACCTCGCCGCTGCGTGAGCGTCGTGAAGACGTGCCGGAGTTGCTGCGTTACTTTGCAGGTCGGTTTGCCATGCCGGGACGCCCGCCCGTGACCTTCACCGACGACTTTATGCAGGCCCTGCAAGACTACCCTTGGCCAGGCAATGTGCGTGAATTGTCGAATCTGGTCGACCGTTTCAGCACGCTTTTTGAAAGTCAGTTGCTGGCGCTGCGAACCATCACACCCAATCTGCTGCCCCGCGGTTTGGCCGCCATCCAGGCGGAACGCTGCCCGCAACCACTGGCCGGTGATTTGCAAGCAGCCGTCCTGTCTGCGCACAACGCCATGGTCGACGCAATGGATGATGCCTCTGCCGAAACTGAAGACGATGATCAAGTCGAAGACATCATCATGTTGGCGCAAGGCGCTATGCCAACCTTGCCTGCCGGTGGTGTTTCGCTGAAAGACCGTCTGGCGGAAATTGAGCGTGACTTGATTTCACAGGCATTGACGCGGACCGATGGCAATGTCTCGCAGACGGCTCGACTGCTGAGCTTGCAGCGCACCACGCTGATTGAAAAAATCCACAAATACGCTTTGCGCCCTGCCCTGGCCGCAGGGGAAAGTCGCGCGTCGTCGGATCAGTTGTTAGCCTGATCCGGCGCCTCCCTTCGCTCAGGGCTTGTCCGCCGGCTGTGCGCGCGGATACTGCAACATGCTGTCGCGCTTGCGCGCAGCGGCCGCAGCGGTCGCATTGGCAGTCGCTTCTGAGTTTTGACGTTCACGCTGTTGACGCGCCTGTGTTTCCAGCTCACGACGGACTGCGCCGCTGTCACCCAAGGCACCTTGTAAGCCCTTCATTTGACTTGACAGCGTCGACAGCGCTCCGGCCTGGGCTTTGAGACGTGCATCCATGCCGGAGACCTGCTGGCTCATCGCCTGCGTTTTGAGGTCGACCTGTTTTGCAGTCAACTCAGGCATGCTCTGGGTGCTTTTGATGGCCTCGTCCAAGCGCGCGTCGATCTTGACTTGCAGAGCGGCAATGGCTTCTTGTTTGGCCAGCATGGTTTGCAAAGCCTCTTGAACCGCCCCCACAGACTCCATGGAAGCGTCCATCCCCACCACCCGCTTGCCAACCGCCAACACCATGTCATCGAGCTGGGCGACGCGGCTTTGCAAGCGCACCGCCAAGGCGGCAAAAACGCCGCCGGCCACCAGCATCAAGGCACCGCAAACGACCAGCAGGACTGTCGAGAATTTTCTTTGCGTGTGATAAGACGTCTGCAGTTCCTTGGAAGCTTTGCGAAGTTGGCCCGCGGCATCAGCGGCCAGACCGGCGGCCCGGGTGGCCAATTCGCCCGAGTCCATGACGGCAAGCCGCATGTCCGTCATGCCATCGTCGTCGCCCACGCCCAGCGCAGCTGCATCAGCGTCAGCGTCAGCGTCAGCATGAGGGTTGACGGCGGCGTGGTCTGACGCCTGCGTGTCTGCGGTGGTCGGGTGAGGGCTTGGGTTGCTCATATCGTTCTCCAGGGCTTACGCCATTCAATGTCGGTGGTGAGGCGTCAGCTGCGCGTTGAATCTTGCAGCGCATCCAGCTTCGTGCGAACCTTGTCGTTTTCAATCTTGAGCTTGACGACACGCGCAGGAAAATCCATTTGCAGCATCGTCAACATGGTTTCCGAGAGTTCCGGCGACTCTGACGTGACCGCCTCGGTTCGTACCGCCACGGGTTCGTCCACAACGGCGGCGGATACAGCCAAGTTGTGGCTAGCCATGGATTCTGGGACGGGTTCGGGCAAGGCCACAAAGCGGTCTTGCTCAGACCGTTTGATCAATGGGCCTTGCTCAGGGCGCGTGACCGCTAGGGCTTCAGGCGCCAAGGCAATGTGAGATGGCTCCGCCAAGGTTTCTGGCATCAACGCCATGTGCTCGTTCTCGACAAGCTTGACCACTGAATTGACGTCGTCATGATCTGCGTCGGCACCAGCGGCTGCCAACACACGGTCTTCTTTGAGATGACGGTCAAATACCGGCTGCGCATCAACCGGTTCAGGTGCGTCAGCGTCTGGGGCGAGCACGCGATTTTCGTCGACCGATTCGTCATGGGCGGTTGACTCTGGAGCAGCAAGCACTTTTCGCACTGTGGGTTCCTGAGCCGATGCTTTTTTGCCCGAGGCAACATGCGCGCCCTCCGGCATAGAGACTTGGTGGGGACTGTCGTTTCTGATCAGTTTGGGTTCGCTCATCGTGGGGACTCCTGAGACTGGCCGGCGGTCACCGACTCCGAATTGAATTGATCGCGTATTGAACGGGTGGTTCGCACCCAGGCGCCGGCGGGTTTTCCGCGTCCGGCGCTGAACTCAGTGGCCATCGCAGGCGTTGCGAAAGGACCCGACATCACAACGAAGTAGGCGAGTTTTTCTCTTGGTCTGTACACCGCAACAATGCGGGCTTTGGCCAGTGCGGGAACTCCTTTTTTCCAGGCCACGGCACCCTCGTAAGTCGGCATAGCGGCATGTTGCAGCACCAAGGCTGACGCTGGCATGGCATTGATCCAAGCTTGATTCGCCAAGGCTTCAGCAGCCGGTTCAATGATGCCGACGACAGGCTGGGCGGGCTCCTCAGCCACCACCGGTTCAGCAGCGGGAGGCGCTACCGGCGCGGGCACGGCAACCCCTGCGGGCTCAAGCACAGGTGCTGGCGGTGTCACGAGTGCTGTAGCCGGTGCGGCCGCAGAAGGTGACCGGGCCGCAGAAGTCGCCGTGAGACTGGCCCAGCGCTGCGCCAGATCGTCACGGTCGATGGTGAACACCGTTGGATGGAGCCAAGCGGTGACGCCCACCGAGAGACTTCCCAACAAGAAAATCGACAACACCCAGCGCCACACAGATGAACGCGCCGGGGCACTGACATCCCGACGGTCACGGGACTGGGTGTTGCTGTTTTTACTGGCTTTAGTGGCTTTACCAAGCTGCCCTTTTGCCCTGCTCTTGTCGGTCCCGCCGGAGAAAGTAAAGACCGCGGTTGAAGCCGGCGCTTGCGCCAATGGTGACTGAAAACCCAAGGGATCGATGCCGGCAGGGTCGGCCATGGCGGGGCTGCCCGGCAGAGGTGCCTCTAGTTTTTTAAGCAAGGTTTTGACAGCGCCTTCGCAACCATCTTCCCGGCCCTGAACCAGCATGACGATGGCTTGCTCAGGCGTGGGGGGTTCAATGTCCCAGCGCAACATGCGCCGGTCGAAGGAGTCAAACACTTTGCGGCTTTGCACACTGGTGCCGAGCAGCAACACGATGCGGATATTCGCGCCGGGAAAGTTTTGCACCAAGCGCGCCAGTAGCTTCACTTCGTGGTCGGCCAGAGCGCCAGCGTCATGCACGATCCAGATCCGCGCCGGCGAGTCAAGTCCAGGCAGCTTCATGGCTTGCTGGACGGACTGCTCGGCCAACACATCATTGAATCGGGTCAACATGGCGGCGGTGTCAGCCGGAAAATAAACCTCCAACGGGCTCAGTGGCGAGCTTTCCCGCAGGCGCGCAATCAACAATCGGCTGTAATGATCCAGCGCGGCCTCACGGTTGCTTGAGAGGGCCAAACTGCGGCCGTCGCGCAGCAGGCCAGCGACACAACCTTCAAGGCGGAAACGATCTGCCGCCCGAAAAAACAGCGGCTCAAGGCCTACCTCACCGGCAGTCAAGCTCGCCGTTAATTCACTCATGCTTTGCGCTCCGCAGGATTTTCAAGTTCGCCTTTTGCATTGAAGCGCATCGACGGTGGTATTTTGGGCTGCGGTCTGGCCATCGGCTCAACCCCAGGCCGCACTTGCGCCAAGCTGAAGACGTAAGCAATGACCGGTGCAACCGCGTGATAAAGCGCTTCGGGAATTGACTTGTCGACATCCGTGGTGAAGAACAAAGCCCGGGCCAGTTGCGGCGATGCAAACATCTCGACGCCATGCTTTTTGGCTTCCTCGCGAATCAGCGCCGCCATGTGATCAGCCCCTTTGGCCAACAAGATCGGTGCGCCATCGGCGGTCGGATCGTAAGACAGCGCAATCGCAAAGTGTTCGGGGTTGGTGATGACCACGTCCGCATCTTTGACCTTTTGCATCATCCGGTTGTTGGCCATCTCGCGCTGACGCCGTCGAATCTGCTGCTTGACTTCAGGCCGGCCTTCCATGTCCTTCATCTCATCTTTGATCTCTTGCTTGGTCATGCGCAAGCGCTTGATGTACGACCATTTTTGGTAGGGTGCGTCAATCAACGCGATCAACACCAAGCTGAGCGTGAGCCACAGGGCTGCTTGTGTGATCAACGCGCCAGCACTCGCCAAAGCAGGTTGCAACTGCATGCTGCCGAGGTGAATGAGCTCCGTCATGTGGCGCTCAACGAGCACCCACAAAACACCCGCCACCAACGTGAATTTCCCCAAGGACTTGAGCAACTCAACCGCTGCGCGGGAACCGAACATGCGCTTGAAGCCTTCGGCAGGACTGAGTTTTGAAAACTGCGGCGCGACGCTCGACATCGAAAAGTGATAGCCGCCAGTGACGCCCGATGCCAGAATCGCCACCACGGCTGTGACCGCCATCAAAGGCAACACCAGCAACAAAGCTTCCAGCAATTGAGAAGCAAAAGTGGCCGGCAACAGGCTCGGCGTGTCGAGGGTCTTGCGGTCGAAGGTGAAACTCTTGACCAGCATGTCTGACAGGCGAGTCGCCCAGACACCACCCACCATCAGGATGGTCATCACGGCGGCGATCATCACGGCAGCGGCAGGCAACTCGGTAGAACGGGCGACTTGGCCTTCATCACTCGCGCGTTTGAGCCGCCGCGCTGTGGGTTCTTCGGTAGGTTCTGAGCCGCTATCGGACATATCGACTGAAATCCATCAAGTTAAGAGACAGTGTCATCAAGGCAGCCCCACCATCACGCGAATCTGCGTCAAGCCTTGCAACCAAAGCCACTGAATACGCCCCGCAATGCTCGACAAAGACACCATCAAAACGAAAAATCCGGCCACGATAGTGGCCGGCAAGCCGACAGAAAAAATATTCAGACTCG
>Ga0208916_10000269_pt1 | contig 26268 bp, 18 predicted proteins | sample DEB19_08_DNA_5_FD_184523 | JGI IMG/M metagenome (GOLD analysis project Ga0208916, IMG submission 184523) | Aqueous microbial communities from the Delaware River and Bay under freshwater to marine salinity gradient to study organic matter... | ecosystem: Environmental > Aquatic > Marine >... | reverse complement strand
TGTGTGCCGAACAATATAAAGTCTTTGTTTCACCTTCTTTGTTAAATACTGGGTGTTTATTACACTCAAGACAAGTTTTATCTTTCACGTTTACCATCCCTTCTTTTTTGTGTGCCGAACAATATAAAGTCTTTATTTCACCTTCTTTGTTAAATGATGGTTGTTTATTACACTCTGGGTGAATACAAGTTTTGCTTATCACATTGACCATCCCTTCTTTTTTGTGTGCCGAACAATATAAAGTCTTTGTTTCACCTTCTTTGTTAAATGATGGGTGTTTATTACACTCAAGACAAGTTTTGTTTATCACATCAACCATTCCTTCCTTTTTGTGTGATGAACAATACAATGCATTTGACTCGCCTTCTTTGTTATAAATTGGTATAGTTTTACATTCTTGATGAATACAAGTTTCATGTTTCACATCAACCATCCCTTCTTTTTTGTGCGTAGAACAATATAAAGCTTTTGTCTCACCTTGTTTGTTATAAATTGGTATAGTTTTACATTCTGGATGAATACAATTTTTATTTTTTATATCTACCATATTTTCCAATTTGTGTGTTGAACAATATAATCGCTTTGTTTCACCTTCTTTATTAAAATTTGGTTGTTTTTTACAACCGGGATAAATACAAGCTTTGTTTTTCACATCAACCATCCCTTCTTTTTTGTGTGTAGAACAGTATAGTGCCTTTGTTTCACCATCTTTGTTAAATACTGGCTGTTTTTTACAGTCCGGATGACTACACGTTTTATCTTTTACATTGATCATCCCTTCTATTTTGTGTGTTGAACAATATAAAGCCTTTGTTTCACCATCTTTGTTAAATACTTGCTGTTTTTTACAGTCCGGATAAATACAAGTTTTGCTTATCACATTAACCATCCCTTCTATTTTGTGTGTAGAACAGTATAGTGCCTTTGTTTCACCATCTTTGTTAAATGATGGTTGTTTTTTACAACCTGGATGAGTACACATTTGTTTACTAATGATATTTATTTAACATGTAATTATTTAAATCAATTTTTTTATGTTAAATATGAAGTTTACACAGTAGAAAGTCCTTATCTCAAACACCAATTTTGAGGTCGGTCACGTTTTGAGCGAGAAGAACGGCGGGACCCATGAAATAAACAATTTGCGACCGATTTGTTTCGCGTGCAATCACTCGATGGGTACCGAAAACATGATTGATTTCGTTGTCAAGTATGGCCTTTATATTGGGTAATAAAATATGTTCGGCAGTGCAAATAAATGCTGTTTTTCAATAAATATAATTTATTGAAAAATATCCTTAAATTTGGTTAGAAACCTCCATATTCGTCGATGACTGTTTGTAAATTATTGAAAATATTATTTACAAATTTTATGATTGAGCACATGCTATTTGCAACCATTGGCATTGCTGAAAAATCATCCATTATAGTATTGGATTATATATTATTGGATTGAGAGGCTTATCCACAAAACGAAACAATAATACGATTGACATCTGGAATCAACTTGGTGTTATTCAACTCGGTTAAAACACGTTTCTTTGCATCTTCGCGAAAGTGGTGAACCGCAAACTGTATTTGGGAAAATTGGCGTTTTGCCCGCCAAATACTTGCCAATTCAGCACCATTGCATGCATCATACGGTTCGTCTTGTATCTGTTGAACTTGTTTAAGCAATGGCTCGGTGATTTTTTCAGTAGGACTCAACTTGATTTGTCCACCAAGCCAGTAATTGCCCTTTGACCAAGATGATTTGGTGTCATCCATATATTCATTAACCGCTCGATCAGAGGGTACAAACGCAAGCAAATCCAAAAGTGATGGGTCGAACATTTATTTATGATACATTTGGTTGCTTTTCACAAATAAAATCTAAAAAAGACCGGCTCTCGGATGAGCAACCAAAGCATTCTCAATGTTTCCGAATCTTGAACTGTTCGCTTTGTACCAATCAAACGTATATCGAATACCATCTTCCCAAGTTACAAGTTCTTTCCATCCCAATTCGTGTAATCTCGACGAATTAATATTGTAACGGAAATCATTGAACACTCGGTCTTCGACAAATGTCATCATTTCATCAATACAATCACCATATCCCGCAAGTTGTATCAACTGTCTGGCTACGTCAATGTTCGCATACTCATGGGTACCTCCAATATTATAAATTTCGCCAACCTGTCCTTTGAAAAGTAACAGTTCAAATGCCCTTGCAACGTCGTCTACGTACAAAAAGTTGCGTTTGTTTAACCCAGTTCCATGCAAAGTGACTTTTCTGCCTAACATCAATTGATTGATAAACTTGGGAATCAACTTTTCGGGATACTGATGTGGACCATATACGTTATTTCCTCTAGTAATAATAATCGGAAGACCAAACGATCGGTGATAGGATTTAACAAGAAACTCGGCCCCTGCTTTGGTTGCCGCATATGGATTGGTCGGTTCAAGAACCTGCTCTTCAAGCATTGCCACTTGGTTCGCCATCTGCTCGCCGTAGACCTCATCTGTACTCACATGGATGAATCTGCGAATACTTGCATTTTTCGCAGATTCAAGCATAACATGCGTTCCCATGATATTGTTTTGTGTAAACTGGAATGAGTTTCCAAATGAGTTGTCAACATGCGTCTGAGCAGCAAAATGCATAATTGTATCAATGTTTTCCTTGGCTATTATAAAGTTCACCAAATCTGAGCTGCAAATATTGCCTTTGACAAACTTGTAGTTTGGGTAGTCCTTTATTTCATCTAGGTTTTCCAAACATGAACAGTAGTCGAGACGATCCAGATTTACAATCTTGAGATTTGGATACTTCTTGACCAATAAAATTACTACATGCGAAGCAATAAACCCTGCTCCACCGGTGATTAAAATGTTTTTCGGCTCATAAGATGACATATTTGATTTATGATTTTTTGTTTGAACCAGATAAAAAAACACTTGTTATGTGTAGCAGTCGGATTTGAAATTTATATTTTTCACAAATACAATCATTCGAATACTAAATTAGCAGTGTCTGGTGATAAAATTGCTCCTGGCTTAGCTCAGTTGGTAGAGCGTTTGACTGTAGATGTTATAGAAAGTAATCAAATTGTCAGTGGTTCGATTCCGCTAGCTGGGAATTCTTTTTTTTTATAGTATATACTATAAAAATGAAAAAACCTTGCACCACAAAGTGGCTGGAAAAATCTATTGTGTTGGCGAAAAACTATCAAAGAAAGTAAAAGGTACTACAAAGAGAAAAAAAAATAATAATAAGAGAACACGGAAACATAGAGTATTATCTACATTACATGTATAATGGGTGTCGTCCATCATTTTTTACACATCTATTTTTTCACCGAGTTTGAAATATTCTTTTATTTTTATTATATTTTGCCTTATGAAAAACAAACGGTCTACGACATGTTTACGAAAAACAAAGTCATACAATACGACGACGACGAGATATTCATTCACTCAAACATTTCTTCCATTGAGAACCAGTGTGCAGCCGAGGATGAGAGAATCAACGCAAACCACGACGAGCTTTGGAGCTACTGTTGTGCCTATGTGATTTTCATAAACACCACCTTGTTTTTGGTTTTCGTGAGAGATTTCATTCAATGTTATCGCGGCTTTTCTCTATTGCCGAGAACAGATAGCACACGAGTCCTTACATCAATCGAGTCAAACCATAAAAAAACAGATTCCGACTTTGAGTTTGAAATGGTGGACTTGGAAGCGGCACCCACCCCGACAACAGTCGTTGTTGTTGTTCCATTCAAATTGTACTATTGGGAAAACTCAGAGTTTATAGCAGCAACCTGTAAAATTATTCAGTTTATTGTACTTATTGGTGTTTTCGAATATTTATTTTTTTCGTTTATTATCAACAAATACAAAATAATAAGTGGCAAAATGGTGCTATGTAAATTATTGAAATACTAGTTAAGCAAACAAAGACAAATCGATAGTACAAGACTTTTTTGCAACGGGTTCCGCTTCCTCTTCCTCTTCCTCTTCTTCTTCTTCTTCTACCACCTTATTAAAGGAGGGATCAAAAGGCGTAAGCGAAGCGGAATACGTAGTTCCCTTTACCTTTACAGCTTGTTCAAACTTCGGTGTAAACACACTCTCCCATTTGGAAACATCCGGAGTATATTTTGAGGAGGTGGTTTTTACAATCGCATATTTTTCCTTTTTATAATACGTTTTGCGTTTTGCCCACTGCTTTTGAAACAAGTCGTGTGTATCAACAATGTCAATTATTAAAGGGTGTTCGTGATCAGATCGCAAGATTCTACCAACCGTCTGTTCAATGTCGGTTTTTGGCGTTACCATAATCAGTGTGGAAAGTGTTTTAATATCAAGAGCTTCTGCAGCCATGCTATATGTCGCGATAACCACCTGTTTACTTTCCGTCGTATTCAGAACATTCTGTTTCATTCCTCCCAAATAATACCCAACCGTGGCGAACCCCGCGGCTTGAATGGCATCGTGCATATAGGTCAAAACATTGCGATTATGAGCAATCACCATGATTTGTTGATCGGGGTTTTCGACAAACATATCGCGAATGACTCGAAGGATGAAATCAGACCGCGGAGTATATTCACATAGCTTGCTGATCATGGTTGAGAACGCGGGATTGCCGCGAAAATCATACTCGACGCGACCGAACGCGTGATCATTCGACTCGAACACGATTTGCCGCACCTGGACGAACCGCTGTTTCTTCGAGGTCATTTTGTAGATGATATCTCCCAAAAACAGCTTGAACACGAAGGTGGTGCCGTCTTTGCGGTCCATGGTGGCGGACAATCCGAGCGTATACTTAGTCACAATCTTGAACAACGATTGAGAGAAGACCTCGGAGCCGATATGGTGGACCTCGTCGATCAAAAGGAGTCCAAAGGATGCAAAGACCGAGTCGGGATATTCTTTCATCGAGAGACTCTGCAACATTCCGATGACAATGTCTTTGTCGTCGACGTCCACAATCGGGCCCTGGATGCGTCCGACGCGTGCACTCGGTAGATATTGTTGAATCCTCTCGATCCACTGGTTAAGCAAGAACTCTTTGTGAACAATGATCAGCGTCTTTTTCCGCATGGTGGAGACGATATTGAGCCCGATCACGGTTTTGCCCTGCCCGCACCCGAGCGTGATCAATCCGCCGCTGTCCGACCGTTTGTATGCGGTCACGACATCTTGTTGGTAGTCTCTCAATGTCCCGACGAAGGGAAGGTCGATGTCCTCTCCTTCGGAGATTTTCACTTGTTTAGCCGGACCGAAATGGGTGGTTCCGAAATGACGGGGGACATAGATTTTTTGGGAGGATTCGCGATAAGCGGGGAACGAAACGGTGGCGGCCTGTGTCATTCCGGGGGTAAAAGGCCGAATGGTCAAAGTGTCTTTGATAAACCGGATTTGGGTTTCATCGAGTTCGGATTTTAAAATTGTGTACCCTTTTTGACCGAGATAGGTGGTCAAGGTTTTAGGCATTTCGATTGTGGCTGGAGGCTTCGCCGCCTGAGGCTTCTTTGGTGGCCATCTCTTCATTGTAGTTTTATATAATTTATTTATGAGTCTATTATTATATAAAATGATGTACGAATCGTTGTCTAAAGTGGAAATCGCCCTATTAATTCTTTTCATAGTTTACCTCGTCATGGATATCTATCCTCCTGAGATGCTTGCCGAATATATCGACACCACGGTTGGTATGGTTGGAGTCCTATTGATTGCTCTCTATGTGTTTATGTATCACAATCCGATTTTAGGCGTAGTCTTCTTGTTCGTCGCTTACGAGATTGTTCGAAGAAGTGCTCGCGTAAACAACCGCGTTCCGATGCAAAAGCACACCCCCTCGCAAGCGAAAAAGGACGCGGAACTGGTGGCGATGAACCCGGATGCTCCTACATCATTGGAGGAAGAGATGGTCGACAAGATGGCCCCCGTTGGCAAAAGCGTTTCGATCACCTATACGATGAGTGAGTATAAGCCGGTTTCGTCGGATATTCACAATGCGTCGACACTCTAAAGGGTAAAGGGAACGTAGTTCCCTTTTGATCCCTCCTTCTCAAGCATGGGATTTAAAGTCAAAGCATGGGATTTAAAGTCAAAGCATGGGATTTAAAGTCAAAGCATGGGATTTAAAGTCAAAGCATGGGATTTAAAGTCAAAGCATGGGATTTAAAGTCAAAGCATGGGATTTAAAGGGAACAGCCGTTCCCTTTATTAGATCCAACGTGGTCTGATTTTTGTTACAGGTGTACCACTACTACTACTAGTAATAGTACCCGAGATCGCGGCAACAGAAGCAACCGTAGCAGTCGACAATGTGGTAGCAAAAGATTTTAGTGGATCTTGAAACCAAGCCATACAAGCTGCTATAGTAAAAGCAATTGCCAAATTGGCAGACACCGCAATGTGTGTGTTATATTTGGTTTGGGCTTCACTTTTCGAAACTAGGTCTGATATAGATTTAGCTTCTAGTTTACCTTTATCACTATACGCGAGTAATACAATAAACATAATGAATGCCGGGAGTAAGAATAACGCGATCAAATGTGTATACGGAATGGTTGTTTTTGTTACAAACATATAGGCCGAAACAATTATAAAAATATCTACGAAAAACATAACAAAATATATATAATTATCGTTTGTGGTCGTGAAATTTGTAGTATCAATGTCTTCTTCACTTTGGCAATCCATATCTTCTTCGATTTTGCTTGTTGATGTTACAACTTCATTGGGAACAACTGAAGAAAGAATAGTTAAAAAAGACGTATCAACAATACCATACTTATTCACATAAATCGGCTTGTTAAATACAAATACATCCGGTCCACTGTTAGTTCCTATATTGGAATGGTATATGCTGGTGTTGGCATCTGGATTATGAATGTCCGAATTCAAATTCAGTTTTCCCTTTCCATTTTTCAGCAAGGTACTCAAACTCGTTTTCGAATCTTTTTTTATATCAAGTGGAATCACAACATAAAAAGTACTCCCGGACACAGTCGCGTGTTTAATCACTAAACTGTTTGTATACGTTTTATTTCTCGAAACTTTCACACCAATTCCTGTAACAAATCCTTGAACTGCTGATCCGCTAATATATTTGGAGTCTGTCGAGTTTGTATATGTAAAGTTTGGTAGTGTACGTGCACTCGACAAATAAAACATGCCATTATTCGTTTCCACATTATCGATGCTGATAGGATAACTCACTTGAATGGATGATTTTGTTTGAGTTTTGTAAGCAGGGTTCAGCGACGTCAAATCAATTGTACTCATTATAATATATTAAAATAATATATTATATATAAAAAAAAACAACATGAAACGACATATTTACGAAAACGGATTTAGAATAGTGCATGACGATTCGATTAAACATTCCAATGTCGCATCCATACAAGTGTTTTGCGACGTGGGGAGCATCCATGAACCGGAAGAATCCCGGGGATCCGCACATTTCATCGAGCACATGTGTTTCAAAGGGACAGAGAAGCTAAAAACATCCGCTGATATCAACAAGATAATGGTAGACCAAACTGGATCGATTCTAAATGCATTCACCGACCGGCGATACACGTGTTATTTTGTAACCACCCACAAAGACAGTGTCGAGATATGCATAAAGACCTTGGCGGATATGGTGCTGAATTCGAAATTCGACAAAAAGGAATATTTGAAAGAACGACATGTGGTCAAGGAAGAATCGGTCAAGGACGAAGACGACTTCGAGCTGCTGGCATTATCAAATGTAGACAAACAAGTGTATGCGGGATCCCCCTATGAAAACACCGTGGATGAGTTAAAGTATCACGTCGGCAAACACATATTGAAGTATGAAAATATTTTGAAAATCTACAACCGTTATTATGTTCCCTCCAATATGATATTGAGTGTCTGTTGTGCGGTGCCATTTCGAGAGATTTGCAAAATCGTAGAGAAATCCGATTTTATGAAGGTCGTGCCATTCGAACCGAAACCTCAGCTAAACCTTTATATCTCGCCGCAGACAGAGATCGTGTTCAATATACAAAAGAAACCGACCACGCCGACCTATCTGTGCATTGGGTTTAGGAGTTGTTCTTATATGGCCACACAAGACAAATATGCCATCAAGCTGTTGAAGACGATCTTGGGGGATGGCAACAAGATGAATAACCGGATGTTTACCATCTTGAGAGAAGAGAATGGACTGACCTATACGTCATATGCCTACACGGAGTGCTTTGAACACATGGGAGACATCAAGCTTTATGCGGAATGCGATACCAGCAAGTTTTTGAAAAACGGCCACAAAGATGGGGTGTTCCCGTTGGTGTTAAACATGATCCGCGATTTATTAGTGCACGGGGTTACGGAAGAAGAAGTGCGAACCGCCAAGGTGTTTATCGAGGCCACGCAAAAACTGAAGTGCGAAGACTCGGAAATCATTGCAAAGCACAATGGCAAAAACGAGTTGTTGGGGATCGCGAATGCCCCTGAATATAAAGACAAGTTTACCAATTTGATCAAACCGATCACGAAACAAGACGTCGATCGTTGCATTCGCAAATATTTCAAAAAAGAGGGGATGGTTGTCTCGGTGGTGTCTTCGAAACCGCCTTCCGAAAAAACACTGAGACAATATATTCAGCTATAGTATATACTTTAGTGTAAAACATGAATTTCGACAATATCATCATTTTTGTTTGTGTTTGCATAATAGCGGTGATTGGATATTATTATATTGCAAACAACAGTGATTTTCAATTAAAATGTGTTGTCTCGACGGTTGATGGAAACAAATACTGCGTTCGAGAGACAAACAAGGTGAAGGAGTCGGCGGACTTGTTAGCGAAGGTCACCGAGAAATGCAAGAAACTCGTGAAATACCTGGGCGAAAAGTTCCCAGAGAAAGACAATGTGAAGCGTTTGGTGGACGGGTTCAATCCAATGAAAGTGATCGAGACATTGCCGACGAGTGAGTTTACCGCTTATAGCGAGAACAAGGGTGAGAAACTGGCGTTTTGTCTCAATACAGAGAAGGGTGGGTCAACCATGATCGATGAACATACGCTGACATTTGTTGCAATCCATGAACTGAGCCACATCGCGACCAAGTCGATCGGTCATAAGAGTGAATTCTGGGAGAACTTCAAATTCTTGCTGGAACAGGCGAAAGCCGCGGGAATCCACTCTCCCAAAGATTACAAGAAAGAACCGCAAAAGTATTGTGGCATGACCATTCGAGACAATCCTGCGTTTGACTTATAAATTAAGGAAACCCATGGTTTCCTTATGATCCTTCCTTTTAAGGTTAATGTTTCCTACAAATGCTTATAATTGAAATCTTTACAAGAGTTATATACTCTTGTAAAGGAGAGAATAAGGCCACGTAACCTATACGCGAGTATAAGGAAGGAGTAAGCGTAGCGAGTATAAGGCGTAAGACCGTAGGTCTGAATACCAAGGTTTCCTTAACCTTAAAAGGAGGGATCAAAAGGGAACGTAGTTCCCTTTACCATTTCATCGTGCTTCGCAATGCCATAGCGATTAAAGCAACCCTCCTCGACGTGTTGTTCGCCACCAATAATCGATTGATTTTATAGGTCGGCACTTGACTCGATGAACTGAGTTGCGGTATCTGCGTCAGTTCGGATCGTTTCATGAATGCCACTACATCGATGTAGAGTGTTTTTATATCCACTATATGGCGATTCATTCGCAGACACTCCATGACAGCAATGGTCATCGCCCCACCGGATTGCTGGGACGCGAGATTGTAAATATCCGCACTCGTCTGTTCGTCGCGGCATCCAGAGAAACAGTAGATATTTGGGTTGCTGATTGATGTGTTATTTGTTTTTGCTACACTCACTTTCGTTGTCTCGATTACATTGAAATTCCACATTAGATCACAAACCGTTCCACTATTGCAGCTATCGAACAACAACATGGTTGGGCATTTGCTCTGTTTTATTATCTTGAAAATCATATCATCGCTTATAACCCCGGCTCGTGCATAATCGGATGGAACAATCACTTCATCCTTTCGGTCCGATTCGTCGCCGTTCATATCTCGTATCTGGCTTCCGTGTCCACTATAATGTATCCAGATCTCGGCGAGAGAAGCACTCTCCGAAATGATTGTAGAGAGTTGCTTCATAATGTTTGATGTAGTCGGTTTGTCAACTACATTCAACGCATCATCTCTCAGAACAGTAATGTGTTGAGGTTCGTATCCGTACGCATCGATCAACATGTTTCGCATGTTCACTACATCATTGATGCAACCTTTTAGTTCAGCCCCGGGCGTATCATAGTAATTGATACCAATCAATAGTGCCTTCTTCAACATTTGTATATATACAGTATTTAGATATAATCCCTAATTATAGATAATAGATTATAATATGAGTTTTTTCGTCTATTTACTTCATTCATCTGCATCCTCGGGTCAACAAACCTACGTGGGTGCAACGGTCGATCTGGATCATCGATTAAGACAACACAACAAAGAAATCAAAGGAGGGGCAAAAGCAACGAGCATTCAGGTTGAAAAGGGAAATACATGGGAACGGGTTTGTCACGTGACTGGATTTCCCACTTGGCAAGCCGCCCTCCAGTTCGAATGGCGGTTTAAACAATTGTCTCGAAAACTACCTGCAAGAATGGATCCGTTAGAACGACGCATCTCTGCATTACGTACACTGATTGGACTCGAGATATCGACATCGAAGGCGGTCCCTTATTCCGAGTGGTCTACGCCTCTACGAGTAGTGGTTGAATCCGACAAGATCTGGCACATGACCACGCAAGAATTGCCGTTCATTTGTTCTTCGACCACAGGGCGGTAAGGCGACGTACCTGTAGCCAACGGCCGAACCGGTATAAAATGCCAATTTTCACATATTATAAAACAACTGGATTGTTTCAATTGTTTTGTGTGTTGTATTTTCCGGGTTTAGCCAGTAATTTATATGTTCTTCCAAAGTATTTAATCTTTGTGTCCATTCATCCTTTTTTGATTTTTTTACAACACATATGCCCTTCTTATTTTGACCCCAACACGAAGTTATATTTGTTCCATCTTTTTCGTAATCATCTGGATTAAATCTGATAAATACAATGGGCCTGTGTCCCAAATCTTGGGATAATTCCATTATGCGTTTGTTTTGACAGCTGCAATCATAATCGGTATGTTGGTTTTCATCAACTTCTATAATCACAATTTGGTAACCTAAATCCACTAACAGATCTGGTCTTCTCTTGGAACAACCACCTGATACTATTTTGTCTGCGATCCAGTGTAAATTAGGAAATTTGGTTTTGATGTGTTCAACAACGGAATATTCTTTGGTTTTATAATTTCGTGATACTGGTTTATCTGGAAACAAGTTCATATAACAAAAGATACAATAACCATCGTATTTTTCTTGAACGCGTGTTGAACACCATTCGCTTTTACAAGTTTTGTTTTTCACATCAACCATCCCTTCTTTTTTGTGTGCATTACAAAACAATCCTTTTGTCTCACCAGGCTTGTTAAATGTTGGTTGTTTATTACACTCAAGACAAGTGTCGTGTTTCACATCAACCATCCCTTCTTTTTTGTGTGCATTACAATATAAAGCGATTGTCTCGCCAGGCTTGTTAAATACTGGTATAATATTACACTCAAGACAAGTTTTGCTTTTCACATCAACCATCCCTTCTTTTTTGTGTGTATTACAATATAAAGCTTTTGTCTCACCAGGCTTGTTAAATGTTGGTTGTTTATTACACTCAAGACAAGTTTTGCTTTTCACATCAACCATCCCTTCTTTTTTGTGTGTAGAACAATACAAAGCGATTGTCTCGCCAGGCTTGTTAAATACTGGTATAATATTACACTCAAGACAAGTTTTGCTTTTCACATCAACCATCCCTTCTTTTTTGTGTGCATTACAATATAAAGCTTTTGTCTCGCCAGGCTTGTTATAATTTGGTTGTTTTTTACACTCAAGACAAGCTTTGTTTTTCACATCAACCATCCCTTCTAATTTATGTGCATTACAATATAAAGCGATTGTCTCGCCAGGCTTGTTATAATTTTGTCTAATTTTACAACCATTTTCTTTACACATTTGTATATTTTATAGACAAATATTTAAATCAATTTTTATTGTTAAAATACGCATTGGTATATACTGGTATACAATTGTATCCTAATATATTAGAATGAATCCGTATAAAGTATGGCAACTAAATCAATACAAGATTGAAAAAATAGTCATTTTCAATGGAGACAACGAAGAAGATTTTAGTATATTTAGCGACGAGGAGATCGATTTAGTCGATAGTGACAACACGATTGTCTCTCGATCGATGATTCACGCAGATGATTCAATATTCCAAATCAAACAAAAGATCTTGAAAGAACTCAATTGCAAGTATGGCGATATCTATATGTTTTGTTATAAAACACGGAAAGCACCTGCAATGCCAACTCTTGATAAACCGAGTCTTGCACAGTTCATGAAGAATCTTGATTTGGATGGTATCAATGTAAACACATGTGAGAATATTGGTTTCGATACCAATTGTGAACTCTCTCTTAAAACGCCTCTTGGAATGGAATGCGATGATGTTTTGTTTTCTCCGAATCCCTTTCACGATGATTTGAAAAAAGAGAGAAAATGCAGATTGACTGAACATGAGTTGCTTGGCAGCAACATCGATTGCAATAACATATATGTTTGTCTTGCCAAGGATGCCCTTGCATACTCATCCTCATCGTCTGTGTATTTTCCATATTTGAACAAGGATGTCGATAGTGGTGTAGACCCCGATTCCTTAACCATCGATGAGTTATATCGGAGACATTACAATCGCGACTATGAAACCTCTACAAAATGTGGCATCACAAGTGTTCATGTAGAAATCAATACAAAACCATCTTTGACCAGTCTTTTCAAACAGATTCACGCAACCGCTCAGTTTCCTTTTATCAAGCACATAGGCGAGTTTCACAGAGAGAATCTGTATCGTTTGTATAGTGTATCGAGTACAAAAACAGGGAAACGAATTCCTCTACTCAGTAAAGACAAGATTATGAAACTATCGAAAACAGAGAAACCTTTGACAATCTATAATCTTGTCTATGATCTAGTCATCACATTCGACGATTCAGGGATCGTTACTATTGAAGGAACATTTGATGAGGGACGAACCGTGTTGGACATCGAAACTATGATCAAAACCGCAGTAAACCCATTGTTAACAAAATACTGCAATTATACTTTTACATCTCTCAAAGATGCGACTCGGATTTGTATGAATTATGAACATTGGATACCACGCAATTTCAATCTACGTAACAAAGAGATTCATGCCTTGTTTGGAGAGAAGGATTTTCATTTTAAACGCGTTGATAACTATGAGGCGATGGATACCTTCAATACCTTCTTGAGTGATCTGTATCGGAAGCACGGAACCGAGAGAACCGTCCAGGAACTAGTGAGTAAACATGGGTTTGATAAATCGAATGCAACCAGTAAAGTGAATGCATTTATTGCAAATGGAAAAAATGCTGGTCTCAAGACAACGATTGATGAATATGGTAAAATCACAGTGTATGATTTGGAAAAGGTGGATTATATCAAGTCCTTAACCATGTATATAGATACTATTGCAAGGGATATTGTCTCTCCAATGATGAAACCAGAAAGGGAGAAGGAAACCGAAGATGATTTCGAAATCGATGATGAGATATTTGATGATGACGATGATGATGACGATGATTGTATTGGATTTTCAGACGATGATGAAGAAGAAGAAGAAGATGAAGGAGACAGTGATTCTAACTCGGACTCGGACTCTGATTCAGACGCAGAAGACACCCTTAACTCTTTGTACTATAAAACCCATTTCTTCAAAATATTCAAGTCAGTTGTATCCAAGTTGTTAGAGAATAGTGAGAACCAAGAGAAGATCTTCAAACTTGCTGAGTTCTCTCATAACAAGAAAATGGAGAAGATGATAAAGCTCATTCAAAAAGTTTCAAAGAAAGCAATTGTATATTCTAAAATATCCAAACGTGTATTGGAATCCATGGATTTGACATCTCAAGCATTGCTACAAAATAACAACCAAGTAATCATTCCGATTGAATATTCAAAGTTCTATCCCGAAAAGTTGGCGGCGGAAATCATTGTTCAAATAAGAGAAGTAGTAAACAAAAAGGTAGAAATCGAAATCGACGTCGATGTAGATGAATGTCTCGTGCTCGAGTCTCTCTTACAATCAAAAGACTACTTCGAAGACATGGTCCCCTCAGAAACATCTTTGCAGATTATCCCATACCCAAAAAATCGTTTCTGGCATATGTTTTCAAAAGTGAATGTGCTTGAATTCAAATCCAGTTTTTTTCCAATGATCTATATTTTGCATCAATTCAACAATGTATTGTACAGCATTCGCACCGTGAAAAAGATGTTGTGGACAGCGTATCTCCAATATTTTGAAATAAACAAGAGAAAGATGATCGAAATGATGAAACGCGAGCATTCGATCGGCGATAAGTTCTACAACGATGAGATCGAAGAGCTGATCAAAAGCGAATCCTATTCAATGACTATCATCGATCTCTGGGTAATTGCCCAAACATATGGAATCCCGATTGTTTTGTTTTCATCGAGTGGCATGTTACAAAACATGTCCAGTCGGTGGGTAGTTCTCGGTTATAAAAACGGCGTGCAGGATGATTTCTTCTTTGTCGAAGCATCCTCGATGCAATTGATTGATCGCACATTCAATCTCGAAGAAATGGACTCTACATTTAGAGAAGAGTTTACTGAGAAGTTTGAAACCAACACATTGTCTCTTGATCAACAGATTCGATAACCGTCCTTGTTCGCCATCGAGATTGTGTTGTAGTAAAACAGGTGCACCTTGGCTTCATCATGTTTCTCGTTGAATGGTTCGAATGTCTGTGTTTTTATGTTGTATTTGCCAAACTTACCTTCATGCTTGTAGAGATAGGAAACGTGTTTTAAAAACCCGGTTGTGTTATTGATCGCGGCGGATATACACTCCTCTTTGGTATCGGTCGCGTGTTTCTCTAGTTGTTCTGCAGAAATCTCGAGCATAAACTTGTCTTCGCCGATGTGAAACACGACATTACCTGTACGATATGGAATCACATTGATGAATTTATAGATGTGGTACATGGGAAAGGAGGTTCGATAGATGACCTCGAATTTGGAATAATCAATCGGTGTTTGCATTATAATTTGTAATATGTTGTATTAAAAATTATTTTTTATATGGTTTGTAAAAATTGTTAAGGAAACCAAGGTTTCCTTAACCTTAACTTAATCTTCTTCTGATGAATAGTTCTCGTCGTCGTAACTCTCTCCAAAATCAAGATACGTGACATTATCCAACGGTTCTAAACTGATGCAATAATGATCGCTGTATTTATATTTACACGAAGAAATCTTCGCATAAACAGCAACGTTTCGCATTGTCTGGAATAACCCATTTTTCAACTCTTGAAACTCCAAATGCCGATTGTCGAACCGAACCTCAAAGTCGGTCATGTATTTTTTCCCAAAAAAAGGGTTATATAAATCGAAGCAATCCAATAATCGAAAGATCTCGTTGTCTCCGGTTAATAACTTGGATCTGAAAAAACATTTCAGATACGGGCGGAAGATTTGATACAACTCGTTTTGGGGGTAATCGATGTGTATTTTGATATTGTGCGGGTCACACATCTCTCGAATGCATTGAATTACCTCATCCGTGACAATCAGATCTTTGGAGAAATAGTTGTTGATCGATGTCTCAATCAAGACATTCTTGTATCTCTCTTTCAAGACATCGACATTAAACTCGGATAGATAAAACAGTTGCAAGATTTCCGGGACGCGGATTTTACACTCGATGCATTTGATGTAGATGTTGTAGAGATTGTTTATCGAGAGATCCAGATTCGTATACGGGTTTTTTGGAAACCGGGGATCTGCAAACATCATGAACTGTTGTGTGAGCGAGGCGTATACCAAGTTGATCAAGTCGTAGATATTGAACTTGTATACGCATTTGTGCTCGGCAAGCTGGATCGCAGTGTTTGTCTCGAATGGCACCATTCGCAAATCGTGATCGATCGAGAAGACAGTAAATCTCTGCATCTTCACTCTTTGTATAAATCGAGACAATACGTGAAACAGCCGCTGGGCTTTGTAGAAACACTCTTTGTATTGCATCAACTGATATTTGGCGAATTTGACCTTTATTGGATTCGATTTGGATGTAATGTGTATCATCTGCATAAAGGTTGACTTTGTCTGTGATACATAGGTTGGATCTGATTTTAAAATCTTATTAAAAACACTCATTTTGTATTTGTTGTTAATAAATCAAGCTAAAATATGTTTATATCGATTAAGGAAACCTTGGTTATCACCAATGTTAAGCCGTATACTTGTCTAGCTTACTCATTTCTTTAATAGGAAGGATCATAAGGAAACCTTGGTTTCCTTAATTTAGAACAATCTATACTCTTCATTGTTCGTTCCAGTATCCATTGATTGTATATGTTCAACACCGTTTGCTACATCGATCTTCATGGCATTGCTGTCCTCAACTGATGTAAATTGCGAGTCAATGTCCGGCTCATGTTGCAATTCCGTCTCTTCCAACTGTGTAATGGCCTTCATATCCAACAACAAACTGAATGAATTCGTTCCATAAAAGCCCATCTGCCCGCACATCACATTCGCAGAGACACCACGCATCTGATCAAAGTCGCCATGTCTGCTTGCATCCAAAAAGATCTCCGTATGCATCTCGTAGGTGCTCTTCGCAATCGGACCGATGTCGTCGCCGATAATTCCCGATCGGAACATCGGAACCAAATCCGCCTTCACGGTCATTCGGTCACACAAGACACTCAAATGGTGGTAATTGACATACGCATCACTCGCTTCCATCACCTCGTTGAACTCGTTCAAGATGTTTTGCCTTACAGCCTCGATGCCCAGGACATTGTATATTTCGCGAATGTCGTTGCTATAAGTCCGCGTGTAATCGATGAAATCGAGGGGGAAGATATCCAACAGATTGCTGCCGACCGTGTCCAAAATCCACATGTCTTTACGTTCGTATTTGCTGTCGCCCTTAACCACCATGTCCTTCAACATTCGCGGATTCACATACGTGATATTGCTCACACCTCGCAACACGATGTTGTTCAGCAAGTTGTCTTGAAAGTTCTTCAACAGATAGATCTCGTCGGATTGGTCGAGGGTCTCCACGGTGCCCTTCTTCTTCTTGAATAGCGAGGCGTTCAATCGAATGCGAAACAGCAGATTGTTCGAGTTCATGTCGGAAAACACGCACGACACCTCGGATTTGTGACTCGTGGAGATGGCAAAGTGGATGTCGTCCATGGTGATGTTTTTATCCAGCAAAGACTCGGCGTCGATCTCCATTCGGATGATCCACTTGGATCGTTGGGCATCATTGTCTGAACCGCCGACAGTGCATTCTTCAATCATTTTCTCAAACTCGTAAAACTCTTGGATCAACACCTCGTCAGCAATAATCTTGGTATTGGTGTCATCCGGATCAAAGCAGATCTCGACCGATTTCACCACGTCTACTAACCGGGTGTGTTGGATCATATTGCAATAGTTCGCCGCCCTTTCCTTGTCATGTTGATCCGAGGGTTTCAAAAAGATGGTCGCGGATGGTTTATCGGGGTTCCTCGTAAGACGCAAGATCTCTTCGATTCGCGGCACGCCGCGGGTTACGTTAGACTTCGTAGCAACACCTGCTAAGTGAAATGTATCTCTTACACACAACCCGTTCATGCAATCAAAATTGCGAGTGTCTTCAACAGTTAAATCGTATGCATATTCAGTGGTATTTGGAACCTCTTCGATGGAAACGATCTTGTCGAACTCCAAATCCGGGCATCGACCATTTCTTGGTTCCATGATCACTTCACCGTCAATCGTGTTTGGAATCATTAAATCCGACTTGCAATAATCAAATTTGAAAGATTGTTTGAGAAGTTGAGCAATACGAACACGCTTGGATTCAATTGGCAAATTAAGTATTTCTGCAAGTTTTATGCTCTGATTATTGCGAACTGTCAAAAGATACAGTTGTTTAATGTTAAGAGAGCCTCGATTATTGGAGTCGATTTTTTTGGGCTTGTTTATCTTTGAAAGAACACCGAGATTCTTCAACATCAACTGAACACCCATTAACAACTTGTTCGAAACTGAGCTTACTTCAATATTCTCAACACGATTTTTGTTCACTTTTACACATCCATCGCCACCAATGTATGCATCAAGAAAGCCCAACACACATTCGCTGTTTGAAAAAATGATTTTATCGGAGACATATTTGTTATGACTGAGTTTTCCGCAGAGATTTTCAATAATACGACACAAGATTGTACTGTAGATTCGTATATCTTGACTGGTCCATCCTTCCTGAATTTTATCTTTGTGCGTATAAATCTTAGTTGTTAATCTGTATTTGGCACACCAATTCTCAATTCGTTTCAAGTATTCGTCATTGTTATTCGCGATTGAGATTTGATGTTTTGTCATACATCCTTCCGCACAGTAGGCACCGACAAGATATCCAAAGTCGTAATCGAGATCTATCAATTCAGGGATCTCGTAATTACAGATGGAATTCGTTTTGGTGTAAACACACCCATTTGTGTACATGTTGGATTGAGTAAGTGCATGATAAGCAGAATCACTTCGAGTGTATGGTAACAAGAATGATTTACCAGAGTGTTTTCTCCACCAATGGTGTTCGTATATTAGACTCTTCGCTTTCAACATTTCAGAACCGTATATGTACTCAGATGGGGGCAAGATTTGTCGCAAATCCAGATGTTTAATCTCAGTGAACTCAAGAGCCTTCTTCGAAATGGGTAAAAAGTCACCCACCACAAGATCCTTGCCTTCGATGCCGATAATTTTTCCATCAACCAGTTTCAAGAATGATTTTGCCTTGGTCGCGATCAGTTCTCTACAACCTTTCGTTGTCACTTTGAGCATTGTGTTTGTTCCATCTTCGTTGATCACAGGATGCTTCGTAACCGCCTCAATTCTTCGCCAAACAGTTTCACCATCTTCAGTTGCACTTGGTACTTCATAGTATTCTGACAACTCCGCATAAGTGGTGTCTTTATCTTCCATATAGTCCAATTTACGAGAAGTTGAAATGCCCATCTTGGTAAAATCGCCGATTTGAACACACTTGATTTCGCCAGCAGAGTTTCTTACCAAGATTTCAGTCTCATATACAAACGAGTTTAATGTGAGCTGCGTAGTGGGTTCGCCGATCGACTGTCCTGCAATGACGCCAACCATTTCACCGGGATGAACAATCGATTTTTTGTAAGCCAAGACGATGTGTTCCATCAAAAGAGCCACTGCACGAGCATTGAACCGTTTTTTTATCAACACCTCCTTGGGGGACAAACTGTAGAAATAGAGGATTTCAAACATTCGAGTCACTTTGAACATGTTCTTCAGCTTCAAAAACGTGGCTTCCGCGATTTCGATAAACTCAAGCGGCGTAATGTCCACCGCATTGTTGTCGGTCAAGTGCATTTGACCCTGGATGTTTTGGATAATATACTGGAAAGCAACCGGGGCCTTGACCGCGTCTTCGTTTTTGAACTTGAACACATTGGTAACCAGTTCATCTCGATACTTGATCAGTTGATCGATATGTTCGCGACACTTTGACTTGGTCTTTTCTCGTTGGGTCTTGAACCGCTTGATCGTCTCCTTGGTATAGATGTTCAACATGTCCTTGTTTTCGCCTTCGCCGTCGGCCATTCCGACCAAATCATAGTACATGTAGATGTCATCAATCGACATATTGACCAAACCAATGTTTTGATTTTCAACACGCGTGGTGTCGACGCCGTCTTCGCCGTAAGTGAATTGCACGATTTTGCCCATGTTGTTGCGTACGGTTCCGTCATATTCGACTTTGAGGTCTTCGAGTCCCTTCACCAAACGACGCTGAATATATCCTGTCTGACTCGTGTCTCTAACTTGCAAGCCATTTGCCAATCCAAAGTTCAAAGTAGTCGGAATCGTGAGATCGTACATTTTCGGATGTTTTTCAACGCCCATGGGTATAATCTCAACGATCGGATCAAGAACAACATTGTTATGAGTCGAAAAGTTGCAATTCCCCCATTTGATTGCACTGAGTTTCGCTTGTTTCTTAGCATCGATCAATTTGATGTTTTCTGCAAATGTTTTGCCCCATTGAGCACGAATGCTGATTCGATCCATAGAGACTTCGCAAAACACTCCGATTCTTGAACATAACATACTAATGCCCTCAAGTATACGACTGGATGATGAAACGCATTCAATTCGATCATCGTAGAATACTCCGTCGTTTGAAAAATAACCAGAAAGAATACCACATATGTAATCCTTGTTTGCAATGAATGCTTCTGAATGAACGAATTTATTAGATGCGTCAGACTCAGTCAATGCAGTTCCAACAATCACACCATTCTCGTAAGTCAAGTCGCCATTCAAAACAATTGGCGGTTCACACAATTCGGCAGTGACAGGAACACAATCGCCAACACAGATGTCAGGCGTAAGCATTTCATAGAATCCATTCTTCTCCTTATTCCAGATCAACAAGGATTTACTTTCAGTAACAGTAACAGTGCGACCACCAAGCGTTTTGATTTCATAAAGTACTGTGCCAGGATCATGACGAGTGACTGCAGTAATCTCTTCCCAAGACACCTTTCCATTCTCACAAGTGGTCGGAACATAGATGTTGTTGACATTCAACAATTCCATGTTTTTCTCATCAAAATGTTGCACAGCATCCGGTTTCGCATCAAGTTTCGCATCAATCCAACGACCAATCTCAGTGTACACTGGTTTACCGTTTTCATCAATCAACACAATTGGAGTCTCCCAAGTCACCGATTTTACAGCGGTGTCAATCAACCCCATTCGCCCGCCCATCGCATGAAAAAACAACTCAGGAGCAGTCAATCCAGAAATGTACGAGTTTTTCACGAACCCCCTTGCTTCGGGCGAGTCATCAAACTTTTTAAAATGGGGCAATGTGCGATTATCAAACCCATAAGGAACCCGCTTGCCATCGACACTCTGCTGACCCAAACAAGAAATCATTTGCGAGATATTCAACATGGAGCCCTTGGATCCCGACTTGACAATTCGGACGAATCGGTTGCTCGAATCCAGACTTTTCACACCGATGGTGCCGGTTTGACTGGTCGCATCGTTCAAAATATTCCCAACCTGGATTTCGAACTCTTGAGCATTCGTTTTCCCCGAGTTGTTTTCCAAAATCCCCAAATGAATCTTATCTGTGAGTTCAGAGACCTCGTGAATTTTGAGCGAAATCACTTGCAAGACGCTCTCGGTGGTTTTGCGATCCGACACCAAATCACTGACGCCAACACTGTACGAACTCGTTTTCATGTACTCGGTGATGACCTGTTGCAAATCGTCGATGTAGTTCGAACAAGCCATGTTACCAAAATCATTGCAGATTCGATTCAAAATGCCCTTGGTTCCAGAGGCGAACACGCCCTTGTCCGCTTGGCCACGAATGTATTGGCCGTTGGTGATTTCAAGAACATTGTTGGAAACGCTGGCATCTTCGTCGTCGCCAAACAGCTTGGTCTTGTATTTCAACGAGATTGGCGGAGTGATTTGCGACAAGATCTCGAAACTCGTGATTCGCTTCTTGTTTCTCAGCGGTTTCATGTCGATATCCGTATAACCCATCAGCAAGTTCATCGCTTGTCTGGGCGTGAACTCCACCCCGTGTCGCGTAAACTGGTACGACCCCAACATGGAATCCTGAAAGATCCCGATGATGGGTGCATTGCTCGAAGGACTGATGATCTGATAGGGGATCGCCGCCAAATGTCGCAGTTCGATCTCGGCCAACTCGCTCTGTGGCATGTGCATATTCATTTCATCGCCGTCGAAATCCGCATTGTATGGCTTGGTGTCACAGACGTTCATTCGAAAAGTGTCGCCGCGTTTCATGACTTTCACGATATGACACATCATACTCATTCGGTGCAAACTGGGCTGACGATTGAAGAGGACAGCGTCACCATCCATCATGTGTCGATGGACCTTATCGCCGTTTTCCAAGCGAATCGACTTGCGATCCACATAGCGGAGGGAAACGTTGGACCCGTCTTTTTTCTCCAAGATCTTGGCACCGGGATAGACCTCCGGGCCGTTATCGATCAGTTTGCTCAAAAACTTGCGATTCCGATCGTTGACAGTGACCGGTTTTGTCAAACACATTGCAACTCGCAGAGGGACGCCGAGCTGACGTGCAGACAGATTGGGATCGCCGGTGATGACAGAGCGGGCACTGAAATCGACGCGTTTGCCCATCAAATTGCCACGGATGCGGCCATTTTTCGAATTCAAACGGCCTGTAATGCACTGCAAGGGACGCCCAGTTCGCTGTGCCATCGGTACCGCACCTTTGACCTTGTTATTGACAATCATGGCAACAAAGTACTGCAACACCATGGATAGATTGTCGATGATATGAGGCGACGCGTTGGCAAGAATACGATCCTTCAAGTCGTTGTTTGTTTTGATGATGTGCCCGTAGATATGGGTCAAATCGTCCTCGCTCCTTTGGTTTGCGTCCATTTTCACAGAGGGTCGCACGGAAGGTGGAGCGACGGGCAACACCTGACAGATCATCCAATCCGGTCTCGACCAGGTTGCACTAAATCCCATGAACTCGACATCTTCATTTGAGATCCGCTTAAATATCTTCAAAACGATCTCTGCGGTGAGCTTCATGGTATAGTTGGTCTTTCCATCGCCCTTGTTCTCTTCGTTGACAAGATTCTCCCAAACGGCCATGATGGTAGACATGCCTTCCAACTTGATCTTGTCGGGTTGTTTGCAACCACATCCACTTTCGGTCAGTTCGCCACATCGTTTGACTTTTTGACACAAGGGGTAAACGAAATCCCAACGATTGTACGTGTTCATGTCGTACACTTGGGCGTACTGGTCTTTGTTGATCAAGAGTTTACTACATTTGAAACAAACACATTTTAAAATCTTGGTGATCTCTTTGATGTGTTGAATGAAAAACACGGGACGGGCCATCTCAATGCATCCGAAATACCCGGGGGTGTTGATGTAAGATTGGCCGTCCGTTGGGCAAATCACGCCTGGACCTAAAACTCCCATTCGAGGGTCGAACAATCCACCTGGAACCTCTTTATTGTTAATATATGTGTCCTTTGAAACGACTTCGACAACTGCTGAATTTCGAATCTCTTCAGGAGACAACATTCCAAACTGGATTCCAATGATTCTTTTGGCGGAACTCATTTTTTTTGTTGGTTATATATTACTGTGGGGTTTTTTATATTACTGTATGGTTTTTTTATATTTGTTTTATGATAAAGTTAAGGAAACCCATGGTTTCCTTATGATCCTTCCTTAAAGGGAACTACGTATTCAGACCTACAGGTACGTCGGTCTTTTGATCCTTCCTTAAAGGGAACTACGTATTCAGACCTACAGGTACGTCGGTCTTTTGATCCCTCCTTAAAGGGAACGTTGCAAGGAGTAAACTATGCGAAAGTATAAGGAGGGATCAAAAGGGAACCATGGGTTCCCTTTAAGGAAGGATCAAAGAGGAACCGTCGGTTCCTCTTATCATAAATCAATCAAAATGCCACGCAAAACCCAAAGCTACAAAAAGAACAAACCGGATTCTGATTCGGACTCTGAATCCGATTCGGATTTCACTGGCAACAGTGAAGACGATGAAACAGTTTACACGACTGAAACCGAATCATCGGACAAATCTGACATCGAGGATTTGCACAAGACTTTACAAAGTTTGTTTCCATCTCGATACTTGAAGGAAAAGGAGAAGGATAAAAAGAAGAAGAAAGAGAAGGAGGAAAAGAAGAAGAGGAAAGAGAAAGAGAAAGAGAAAGAGAAGAGGAAGGAGAAGGAGAAGAAAAAGAAGAACAAAAACAAAAAACGAAAGTCTTATTCATCGACTGAATCAGATGACGATGAGGAGGAATCGGCCTATGAGTACGAGGACGAGGACGAAGAGAGTTTTTACGAGGATATGGACGACGACGAGGATGAAAACGAAGATGTAGATATCGAAGATGTTGAAGAGGAGGAGGAGCAGGATGGTAACAACAAAAAAGACTTCAAAATCACTTTGACCATCGGTGGCAAAAACGGGTTGAAACCCAAACCAGAAGTCAATGACGAATACGGCACCGATGATGAAAAGACGTTTATGAGAGAGAAATACGATCCAAGTGTTGGATTGCCGCTTACAACCTCTTTTCAATCGTTAGCCGACAGTACCGCGTCTGCCTCTCCAAAACGCAAACGGGCGAAAAAAGAGGTGGAGCCCGATGCCATGTCGGATGTCGTTGACATCGGAGACAAGTACGCAGAGATCATTGAACTTAAAAAAGTGTTGCTCGAAAAACTGCGTACAAAACCGAACAACAAGATTGTGAAGAAGGCATTGAAACAGTGTGACCGATCGATTCAAAAACTGATCAAGAACGCTCGTTCAAAGAACGCCGACGCATACGAGGAACTGCTTAGCCACGCCGATGCCCAAGAAACGGTGGACGAGTTGGGATATTTCAAACACAAGTTGTCAAACAAGGAGCAATTGCAAACCATGACGGTTTTGAAATCCATCAATGAGTTTATGTATGTTGAGAAACCCTACCGTTTGTCTTTGTTGCAGTCGAACATCCCTCCCAAATTCAAGGCGATCGCGATCCAACGTTTGAATCAACTGAACATGATGGAACCGGGCGACAGTGAGTACTTTAAACTTAAAAACTGGGTCGACAACTTTATGCGGATCCCGTTCAATGTGTACAAAAACCTCACCATCAACATCACCGACGGCATCGATAAGTGCAGCGAGTATGTAATCAATGCGAAAAAACAGCTCGACACTTGTGTATTCGGTCTGCAAGATGCGAAGATGCAGATCATGCAAATGGTGGGTCAATGGATCTCGAACCCGAACTCGATGGGAACCGCCATCGCGATTCACGGACCCGCCGGAACTGGCAAAACCTCCTTGGTGAAGGACGGGATCAGCAAGATCTTGGGTCGCGAGTTTGCGTTCATCGCCCTCGGCGGTTGCGGCGACAGCAGTTTCTTGGAGGGTCACTCCTACACTTATGAAGGGAGTATTTGGGGCAAGATTGTGCAGATTTTGATGGAATGCAAGTGTATGAATCCGGTGATTTATTTCGACGAGTTGGATAAAGTCAGTGACACGGCACGCGGACAGGAGATCATCGGCATTTTGACGCACTTGACGGATACGACGCAGAATAGTCAGTTTCACGATAAATATTTTTCAGAAATTGACTTGGATTTGAGCAAGTGTTTGTTTATATTCAGTTACAACGATGAGAAACTGGTGAATCCGATTTTGAAAGATCGAATGTATCGCATTGTAACCAAGGGGTATGAATTGAAGGAGAAGATCACGATTGCCCGCAATTACATGTTGCCGAAAATCCGCGAACAGGTAGGATTTGGACCCGATGAAATCGTGATTAGTGACGATGTTCTTGGGCACATCATTTCGAATCAGGCGAAGGGCGAGGAGGGTGTACGCAATCTCAAACGCACATTGGAGATTATTCACACGAAGCTGAACCTATATCGGTTAATCACCCCCGCGGATACGGGATTGTTTGAAAAGGACATGGGACTCAAAGTGACCTTCCCACATGTGTTGACGAAGAAGGATGTCGATATCCTTGTAAAACAAACGGAATGTATGAATCAAAGTGTGTTGTATAACATGTACATTTAATTAAGGAAACCCATGGTTTCCTTATGATCCTTCCTTTAATGGGAACCTTAAACCCCCTAAACCCTTAACCAATTAACCATTAAAAGAGCTAAAAAAGAAAGGACTAAGCAAGGCGAAAGTATAATGCATAAGACCGACGTACCTGTAGGTCTGAATACCATGGGATTCCTTAACCATTAAAGCATGGGATTCCTTAACCATTAAAGCATGGGATTCCTTAACCATTAAAGCATGGGATTCCTTAACCATTAAAGCATGGGATTCCTTAACCATTAAAGCATGGGATTCCTTAACCATTAAAGCATGGGATTCCTTAACCATTAAAGCATGGGATTCCTTAACCATTAAAGCATGGGA
>Ga0208916_10000268_pt1 | contig 26353 bp, 27 predicted proteins | sample DEB19_08_DNA_5_FD_184523 | JGI IMG/M metagenome (GOLD analysis project Ga0208916, IMG submission 184523) | Aqueous microbial communities from the Delaware River and Bay under freshwater to marine salinity gradient to study organic matter... | ecosystem: Environmental > Aquatic > Marine >... | reverse complement strand
TGTCGCTGCGTATTGCCGTCGAACCGGTCGCGACGGTATCCCTGACCTTGATTTTTATATCGCCTTCAACATGTTTCGCTTTGCAGCGATTCTTCACGGCATTCGTGGAAGGGTCAAACGCGGCACAGCGACAAGTGCTGATGCACATGCTATGGGAGAACGTTATATGCGCGTGGCGGATATTGCTTGGTCGCAGGTTGAGGCGATCAAGGTGCGTTCAGGTCAGTGAGGTTTTACGATCAGATAGATTCTGATCAAGATGTAACTTAACATAATATACATCGTAGAAGATTATTAAGTCTTGATCGCCTGACTAAATTGATTGCGATTGAATCACCAGCGAGCGGATGGCTGTGCTGGCTTGATAGCGACCGGCTTGAGAAGCCTGATGGCGTCTGGCCGACTGGCGCGCTCGGCAAAATCAAGCGCAGACAAACCTTGTATGTTTTTCTGTGTGGCTTGAGCGCCTTGATCCAACAAGAGTTTCACGGCAGCACCCGTGCCGTACTGCGCCGCCATCATGAGCGGCGTGGTGCCGTTAGGCGATTCGGCGTCGACAAAGGCATTGTTGTCGAGCAACAAACGGATGATCTCGAGATGTCCGTTGGTCGCAGCGTAATGCAGCGGTGTCCAACCGGTTTTGTTGACGTCCGCATCTTTCGCAATGAGCTTTTTTGCCAAAGCCAATTGGCCGTTCAAGGCGGCGAACATGAGCGGGCTTTCGTCCTGCGCATTTAGAAAGTTAACGTCGATGCCGGGTGCCTCTAGCAAGGCATCTGCGGCATTCAAAGCCGAGTCAGCCAGCGCTAGGATCAAGCCGTGACGGAGCTGCGGGTCGATGGTGTTGGGGTCAAAGCCGCGCTGAATCAAGGCCGTGATGCCACGCGCATTGTCACGTTGGATGGCTGTGAAAAAGTCATCGTAAGAACCTGCGATGGCTGTAGAAAATACAACAAAAACAAGGCTGATTAGCGATGTCTTAAAGTAAGTTATGAGGTGTATTGAGGCACATCTCTGCATGATTTAGACAGCCACGACGCCGGTGAACAAGCATTCAAAATTACGACTGGTGGCCTCGGCAACAGACTCGACGGACAAGCCGCGGACTTGGGCAATTTGCTGTGCGACCAAGGGCACATACGACGGGTTGTTGGTTTTTCCGCGGTGCGGCATGGGCGCCAAATAAGGGCTGTCGGTTTCGATCAGCATACGGTCCATGGGCACAAAAGCCGCAACCTCACGCAGATCGGCCGCGGTCTTGAAGGTCAAAATGCCCGAGAAAGAGATGTAGAAACCCAGATCAAGTGCCGCCCGAGCGACGGCCTGGCTTTCGGTGAAGCAGTGAAACACGCCGCCAGCGCTGCCTAAACTGGCATCTTCGCCCTCCTCCTTCAAGATGGCGAGAGTGTCGTCAGACGCATTGCGGGTGTGGATGATGAGCGGTTTGCCGGTTTGGCGCGCAGCGCGTATGTGCACCCGAAAACGCTCTCGCTGCCATTCCATGTCCGCAACTGTGCGCTCACCCAAGCGGAAATAGTCCAGCCCGGTTTCACCGATGCCAACGACTTTGGGACGCGCAGCCCGAAGCAACAGATCATCAAAGCATGGCTCTGTCACGGCCTCGTTGTCAGGATGCACACCGACGCTGCACCAGAAATTGTCGTACCTGACGGCCAAGGCGTGCACGTCGTCAAACTCTTCCAGCGTGGTGCAAATAACCAAAGCCCGGTCTACTTGAGCGGCAGCCATGGCTTCGCGAATTTGCGGCAGCTGGTCTTTGAGCTCTGGGTAAACGAGGTGGCAATGGGAGTCGGTGAACATGGTGTCGAGGTGTCAAAAAGGAAGAAAAATTCAGTGGCTCAACGGGTACTGGCTGGGAATTAGCGCGTCGTCAGCGCTTGCTTGGCCCGACTAACCAAGGCTTCGAGCATAAGTCCGGGGTTGTAGGGGTGTTCTACCGTTCGGGCGGTGACGCCTAACTCTTTGGACCAAGCCGCCAGCGCGAAAATACTCGCCGGACTGCCAAGACTTTGAGTTTCCGCCCCTGGTGAACGCGCCGGCAAAGGCAGATCAGTCATGCTGAAAAAGCGCGGTTGAGCACCGACTTTGACGGCCCAGACATCGTGACAAATCTTTTGCAGAGCATCTACCACCAGCGCGGGCGCCCAGCCGGTCAAGGCACTGACGTCACCGCTTGCCATGGCTTTGGGCAGCGCCTGCCAGTCGCGAGCTGCTTCATCAGGTGCGCCACCTTGTACCCAAGTCAGCGCATCAGCCGGTCGGCCGCCGGCAGCTGCGAGCAATACGCGCAAATCATCCAGCTTCGGGGGCAGCGGTTTAGCGCGTCCAGCTTTGGCGCTCTTGGGTGGTTTAACACCCTCCTCTTCATCGGCCTCAAGGTGATCGTCCATGGCGCTTTGAGACTGCAACCAAGCCAGACTTTCTTCAAACGCCGGCCATCGCATGGTGTGGCTTTGGCATCGGCTGCGAATGGTCGGCAGCAACTGCTGCGCCGACTCGGTGGCCAAGATAAATTTGACCTCACCGGGCGGCTCTTCAAGCGTTTTCAGCAAGGTGTTGGCGGTGATGCCATTCATGCGCTCGGCAGGGAACACCAGCACGACCTTGGTGTGGCCACGCGAACGGGTGAGTTGAGAGAAGGAGACCACATCACGGGCAGCATCGACCTTGATTTCTTTGCTGGGTTTGCGTTTTTTGTTGTCCAGATCTTCCTGGGTTTTCTGGTCAAGAGGCCAACCCAAGTTGATCGACAGTGTTTCTGGAATCAGCATGCGCAAATCGGCATGGGTGTGCACGTCCACGGCGTGGCAACTGCTGCAGAGACCGCAAGCGCCTTGCGGGCTTGGCGCTTCACAAAGCCAGGCCCGCGCCAGTGCCAGCGCCAAGTCAAATTGGCCTAGACCCGAGGGGCCGCTCAATAGCCAAGCATGACCGCGTTGGCTCAGCAGGCTTTCAAGCTGGACTTGCAACCAAGGTGCGAGATGGCTGCGCTCGGCTGTGGTGTTGTCGCTCATACCAGCCAGCCTTTGGCCACAAAAACAGCGTGTACATCTTGCCAAACAGCTTGCTGAGTTTGTCCGCCGTTGATGCGTGCAAAGCGGCTTGGTTCACCGATCAAACGGCGGGCGTAGCCATCGGCAACGCGGCGGAAAAACTCAATAGGTTGCGACTCGAACTTGTCCGGTACTCGGGCACCGGCGAGACGTTTAGCCGCTTCTTCAGGGGCGAGGTCAAACCAGACGGTGAGTTCTGGCTGAATAAGCTTGGATGCGTCTGAACCTGCAGTGCCTTGCACCATGGTTTCAAGTTGCCTCAGCACCGTCTCGTCAAAACCACGACCGCCGCCTTGGTAAGCAAAAGTGGCGTCGGTGAAGCGGTCACACAAGACAACGTCACCCCGCGCCAGCGCCGGCAAGATCACGCAAGTCAAGTGATCGCGGCGCGCGGCAAACATCAGGAGCGCTTCGGTCAACGGGTCCATGGCGTCATTCAGTACCAGCGTGCGCAGCGTTTCGGCCAGCGGCGTGCCACCGGGTTCGCGGGTCAGCGTGACCGCCCTGCCCTGCGACTTGAAAGCTGCCGCTAGGGCGCCAATGTGGGTTGATTTGCCGGCACCGTCGATGCCTTCAAAGCTGATGAAAAGTCCAGGCGATTGTGCAGTTGTCAAGATTCAGCGCCCTCGAATGTATTTGTTGACGGCACGGTTGTGCTCATCCAGCGTTGCGCTGAACTGGCTGCTGCCATCACCGCGCGAGACAAAATAAAGCGCGTTTGTCTTGGCGGGCTGCACGGCGGCCATCAAAGAGGCGCGGCCGGGCATGGCTATCGGCGTCGGTGGCAAACCAGCGCGTGTGTAGGTGTTGTAGGGCGTGTCCCTGCGCAAGTCGCTGCGGCGCAGATTGCCGTCAAACTCAGCACCCATGCCGTAAATCACCGTCGGGTCGGTCTGCAGCAACATGGGGATGCGCAAACGATTGGTGAAGACCCCGCCGATGGTGGCTCGGTCTGAGGACTTGCCAGTTTCTTTTTCGATGATGCTAGCCAAAATCAACGCATCTTCAGGGCTTTTCAAGGGGGTGTCGGGCAGGCGCAGCGCCCATGCGGCTTCAAGCCGTTTGTCCATGGCCCGGGCGGCGCGCTGGAGAATGGCCAAGTCGCTGCTGCCTTTGGCGTAGGTGTAGGTGTCTGGGAAAAACCGGCCTTCGGGGTGAACGCCCGGCTTGCCTATTTTTGCCATGATGGCGTCCGGCGGCATGCCGCGCGTATCGGGCCTGAGATTTTCAGCTGTTTGCAGTGCTGCCATGACTTGGATGTAGTTCCAGCCTTCAGGCAAGGTGACACTTTTCAGGGCTTCTTCACCGCGCACCAGCATACGGAGCAGTTTGCGGGGCGTGGTGCCGGCGGTTATTTCGTAGCTGCCGGCGCGGATCAGACGCGAGTCACCTGATGCCCGAAACCACAGATAAAGCCAACTGGCTTGGGTCTTGGCACCGCTGGCCACGGTGGCTTCGGCCACTCCTTTGGCCGACGTGCCGGGCTCGATTTCGAGGTCCAGCACGGTGCTGCCCGGCTGCGCTTGCAGGGTCAAGGGTTCGTGTAGCCACCACATTGCCGCCCCGAAAAACAGCAATGCGCCAGTAGAAACCAGCGTCAACAGACTTGAAAAGACACGACGCACCAGTGGACCACCTTGAGCAAAGACATCATTAAAACCCAAGGGCTATGATAATTCAGGGATGCATACTTTCACCCCTTCAACGTCTACAGCAGCGCCGTCCGGACAGGTTGCACTCACGCACATGGGCGTGATCCGCGTCAGCGGCGCGGATGCCAACAGCTTTTTGCAAGGTCAGCTGACCCAAGATGTCGCCCAGCTCGGCATGTCTGAGGCGCGGCTGGCCGCCTTTTGCAACGCCAAGGGCCGCATGCAGGCCAGTTTTGTGGTCTTCAAGCGCAGCCCCGACGACATTTTGATGGTTTGTAGCCGGGATATTTTGCCCGCCACCTTGAAGCGTTTGTCGATGTTTGTGATGCGCGCCAAGGCCAAGCTCAGCGACGCCAGCGACGAATTCACACTGCTAGGCTTAGCTGGCGATGCGGTGGCAAGCCAAGGCGGCGACGCCAGCCGCGTTTGGTCGAAGACAGATGCAGAAGCCGCCAACTTGGTGGTGTTACCGCCAGCAGGCAACACCGCCCGCGCGTTATGGTGCGCGCCAGTGGATACGCCAACACCCGCTTTGCCGGCGATTGAACTCGCCCAATGGCAATGGCTGAGCGTGCGTTCAGGGATCGCCATGATCACGCAACCGATTTTTGAGGCCTTCGTCCCGCAAATGCTGAACTACGAATCCGTCGGTGGCGTTAACTTCAAAAAAGGCTGCTACCCCGGCCAAGAAATCGTGGCCCGCAGCCAGTTTCGCGGCACGCTCAAGCGCCGCGCCTACATCGTTCATGCCAACGCCCCGCTGAATGTGGGCCAAGAAGTGTTCCACAGCGCTGATGCCGAGCAGCCTTGCGGCCTGGTCGCGTCTGCCGCGCCGGCGCCCGACGGCGGATTTGACGCCATCGTGTCGATACAAACAGCGGCAGCCACAGACGGCAGTCTGACGGCGGTGTCGGCCAGCGGTCCGGCGCTCGACTTGTTGCCGCTGCCATACCCCCTGCTCGAAGACCTCTGACATGTGCTTGCTGGCCATCGCGATTGGCGCATCGGCTCGCTGGCCGCTGGTGATCGCCTCCAATCGCGATGAATACCGCGACCGGCCGACGCTGCCTTTGGCTGCCTGGCGGACAGCGGGCGACGTCACAGTGGTGTCAGGCCGCGACTTGCGGGCCGGCGGCACGTGGATGGGCAGCACCACCGGTGGCCGCATCGCGCTGCTGACCAACGTGCGAGAGCCTGATGCACCGGCTGCTGCTTTGTCGCGTGGTGACTTGCCTTTGCGCTGGCTTGAAGGGCAGATGAGCGCCGCTCAATTTCTGGCCGACACCGAGGCCCTGTCTTATGGCGCTTGCAATTTGGTTGTGGGTGATTTTTTACGCGGTGAATGGACATGGGCCAGCAACCGCCCAAACCTTGGAGCCGTGCCACTGAACAGCCTGCGAACGGCTGCTGGCTGGCAAACGAAGCAACTGCCGCCAGGAATTTATGGTTTGTCGAATGCTTTGCTGGACACGCCATGGCCCAAAACGCTGGCCCTGAAGGCGGCCATGACAACAGCCTTGGCCAATGCCAATGCCAACGTAGACGGCGATGAATCTGCGTTGGCCGGCATCTTGTGGGCAGCGCTGGCCAACCCGGATCGCGCGGCCTTGGATGACTTACCGAACACTGGCGTGGCAACAGCGTTTGAGCACGCCCTTTCGAGCGCACTGATCGACGTGCCCGAGCGCGGTGAACACGGCTATGGCACGCGGTGCAGCACCCTCATGTGGATGGCTGCAAAGCCCGACTCCAACGGTTTCAGCGCCACAGTCTGCGAAAAAACCATGACAGCTGAGTCATCTAAGCCTGACTGCGAAGATCAGCAGATGGTTCGTCTGACATGGTCGCTGCCGGTCTGAGCAGGGCGTAAACGCTGCGCTCATAGCATCAGAAACATCTCGATGTGTGACAAACCTACTTCGTCGAACATATCACCACGTGTCTTGTAGCCTAGGTGCGCATAGAAATCTTGGGCGCTGGTTTGAGCGTGCAGCGCAACCTCGTGGTCACCTCGACGTTTGGCCTCCTCTTGCAAGGCCGTTAAGACAGCTGTTCCTTGGCCAGAGCCTCTGAGCACCCGTTTGACCGCCATGCGACCAATGCGTCCTTGACCCTGATGGCCGGCCAGCAAGCGACCCGTGGCAACCGCCTGACCGATGCCGTTGTAGGCCACAGCATGAAAAGCGGCCGCATCGTCTGCGTCATTTTCTAGCTCTAGTGGAATGAGTTGTTCATCGACAAAGACCTCAATGCGGACTTCCATCGCATCCCAACCAAGTTCGTCCCAATCGCCTGTTTTTAGCATCAACACGGGTTCACCCGACTCAAATTTTTCGAGCACACTGCGCAATGCCTTGTGCACTGGCTGCGCCTGCTTGCTGAGAGGGTCTACGAATTCATAGTGCAAATCACACATAGCGATCAACTCGTCACCCCGGTGAATGGCGCCCCTGAAAAAGATCGACACCTCATCCATCTGCTCACACCGCAGGCTGACGTCGATTTGGTCATCAAAGCAGGCAGGTGTGTGGTAGTTCATCGTGACTTTTTTCAAGTCAAGTTGACCGCCGAGTTCTTGCATCATTTCTTCGTAGGGCAAAGCCAGCGTGCGCCAGTACTCAGCAAGGGCCGTGTCGACATACATCATGTAGTGCGCCTTGAAGACGACTTTGTGCATGTCAACTTCAGCCCATCGAACACGAAGACGGTGCGTAAAGCGGAAATCTTGCGGCTGTAGGCGTGCAGCGGTTCCTGTCATAGCAATGAGTTCTCTTATTGACGACCGAAGGCCTTGCGCAAAGCCGCCGCCGCATCCGCATGCGCTTGCAAGGCTTCGGGGATGGCCCGTCCCATTTTGATGAATTCGTGTGTCACACCGCGGTAAATTTCCAGGTCAACAGCGACGCCGGCCGCGCGCAACTTGTCGGCGTAAAGCAAGCCCTCATCAACCAGCGGGTCACATTCGGCCAAACACAGCCAAGCCGGTGCAACGCCATCGACGTCAGGCGCGTTCAATGGCGAAAAGCGCCAGTCATCCCGGTCAGCCGGCGTATGGATGTATTGGTTGAAAAACCAAGTGATGCTGGGTTCGTCCAAAACAAAACCGTGCGCAAATGTCTGGTGCGAACGGGTGTCTTGGTGTGCAGCACAGCCGGGATAAATCAGCAATTGCAGAGCCAGTGGCAAACCAGCGTCACGCGCCAGCACGGCACAGACAGCAGCCAGCGTCCCGCCTGCACTGTCACCGCCAACCGCTAGGCGGCTCTTATCCAGACCCAAGGCGTCAGCTTTTGCGGCCAGCCCCTGAAGCGCGTCCCAGGCATCGTGCGCAGCAGTCGGGAATTTGTGCTCTGGCGCTAGCCGATAGTCCACCGAGACCACCGCGCAGTCGGCCGCATAACTCAGTTCACGGCACAAAACGTCATGGGTGGCAATACTGCCGATGGTGAAACCACCGCCATGAAAATAAAGCAAGGTTGGCCAAGGTCCCTCGACCAAGTTGCCTTCACGCGGTAGATAAAGACGTGCTGGTAAATCAGCACCGTCACGGGCCTGAAGTGTGAAGTCCTGCACTTGGGCTAGCGCCCGCATCGGCAACTCCAACACACCAGCACCGGCGGCATAAGCTTGTCTGGCCTGAAGGGCTGACAAGCTGTAAAACGGCGGCCTTTTAGCGCGTGCCATGGCTGACGCAACGCTGCGCATGGCCGGGGTCAACAACTGTTCGGGCTCGGGTCGCTTCATGGGATCGGATACGTCTCGTCAAGACGTAAAACTTCAATTCTTAGCAGTCTTCAGCATATTGATGTGCCTCAATGATACCGCTTGGTCGGGAGTTGAACTGATTGGTTTTTGTCTTGACGTCGCAAGAAGAACTCACAGCATGTCACATGCGGAGTCTGCCGAGGAAAAGCGGGTTACCCCGCTCAAACCTCAGAGTCATAAGCTGAATGCTTAGAAGCGCCAGCCCAAACCCATACCGACCAGCAGCGGATCGACTTTGAAGGTGCCTAAGTTGGACGTCCCGGAAAACACATCGGTGCGAATATAAACTTTCTTCACGTCGACGTTGAAATACATATTACCGCGCAAGGGTATGTCGACACCGACTTGCAAGGCAGGACCCCAGCTGTCTTTTTCAAGCGTTGGGCCGCCAATGTTGACACTGGAGAATCGCGTGTAATTGATACCCGCGCCAACATAAGGCTTGTATCCCGCCACGTCAAAGTGGTATTGCGCCATGAGTGTGGGCGGCAAATGTTTAAGCGTCCCCATCACAGCTGTGCCGCTGGAAAGAGTGTGCTTTTGTGGCACGGTCAGAACCAACTCAACAGCCATATTTTTGTTGAAGAAATAGCTGATGTCGACTTCTGGAATCCACTTGTTGTTAACGCCCAAGCCCAAGCCGGTGGTGTCGCCATTGGCGCTGTCTAAATGAACCGCACGGGCGCGGACCATCCATGGACCCTCTTTGGCTTGTTGAGCCATGGCAGCACCGGCCACCAAGGTGCATAAAACAGCGGCTGCGATGATTCTTTTTTTCATTGTTGACTTTGTTGAAACAGGGAATATTCCCAGCCCTGATTGAACGGCGCTGGTGCAATCCCAGATTTGATGTGGATCAAGTCGTCGAACGTCAAAGCTGAGCGTGTGGCGAAAGCTTGCGCCAAGTCAAACCCGAATGAAGTACCCCGCTGCATTTGATTTCGTGCAAGATGTCACTTCACTTCAAAACATCCCAACAACAAAGACAAACCATGGCTTTCATTTACTACGTCACCCAAGTGCAGTTTGAATTTGGCGCCGTCAAGTTGCTTCGTCAAGAGTGCGAGCGGGTTGGCATGCAGCGGCCACTGATCGTCACCGACCAAGGCGTGAAAGCGGCCGGCGTGCTGCAAAAAGCGTTGGATGCATTAGTCGGTGTGCCTGTCAGCATCTTTGACCAAACCCCCTCGAATCCGACTGAAGCGGCTGTGCGCGCAGCCGCAGCACTTTACGCAGCGGGCCAATGCGACGGGCTGATTGCTGTTGGCGGCGGCAGCGCCATTGATTGCGCCAAGGGGGTGGCGATTGCGGCAACGCATCCAGGGCCACTCAAAAATTACGCCACGATTGAAGGCGGCTCCGCCAAGATCACCGAGCGAGTCGCCCCCATCATTGCCGTGCCCACCACCAGCGGCACCGGCAGCGAAGTCGCCCGCGGCGCGATTCTCATCGTTGACGACCACCGCAAGCTAGGCTTTCATTCTTGGGCTTTGGTGCCTAAGACGGCTATTTGCGACCCTGAACTCACGCTCGGTCTGCCGCCGCAACTCACTGCGGCTACCGGCATGGACGCCATCGCGCACTGCATGGAAACCTTCATGGCACCAGCCTTCAATCCACCGGCGGATGGCATTGGCCTTGACGGCTTAGAGCGCGGCTGGGCAAACATCGAGCAGGCCACGAACAATGGCCAGAACCGTGACGCGCGGCTCAACATGATGAGTGCCGCCATGCAAGGGGCTATGGCTTTTCAAAAAGGCTTGGGCTGTGTGCATTCACTCAGTCACAGCCTTGGCGGTGTCGATCCGCGCCTGCACCACGGCACGCTGAACGCCCTATTTTTGCCAGCCGTGGTGCGTTTCAATGCGACCGCTGAATCCATGCAAAAAGACCGTCGCCTTGACCGCATGGCGCGCGCCATGAATCTATCATCTGGCAGTGACATACCAAAGGCGATTCAAGACATGAGCGCCCGTCTTGGCCTGCCGAGCGGCTTGGCGGCCATGGGCGTCACGCCAGCGATATTCGACAAAGTCATAGAAGGTGCCTTGGCCGACCATTGCCATTTGACCAATCCACGTATCGCCACGGCGCAAGATTACCGGCAGATGCTCGAAGCGTCGATGTAGCCGGGCCCAATCAAGCCAAGGTCATGACAACAAACCACGCACTGGCAACGAGCCGCACCAGTGGAGTGGCCGCAGGGAAACGCCAGACCGAAGCCAGCAAAAAGGCGTTGTAGGGCAGCGTTGAAAAATGCAACAACATGGCCGCGGTGGCCTCTTTGAGCAAGGCCATCAGCAGCAACGCGGCAAAACTGCTGAACAGGTTGATCAGCGTGCCGACCGCCAACATGTCGAGCCAGAACAGTCGACGAAAATTAACTTTGGCTTGCCAGCGATCGGAGAAAAATCCGATGACCTTGGTAGGGCTCATGGGTGCTCGTCTTCAAGCCTTTTCGCTGTCCTGCTTCGCTTTCATCTGCCGTTTGGCACGGGCACGAATGTTCAGTGCCTCAACGGCCAGTGAAAACGCCATGGCCGCATAGATATAACCTTTGGGCACATGCTGCTCAAAGGCTTCAGCGGTCAGCGCCATGCCGACCATGATCAGAAAGGCCAGCGCCAGCACTTTCACCGACGGGTGACTGTCAACGAAGTCACCAATCGGTTTAGCCGCCACCAGCATCACCGCCACCGACGTGACAACCGCCGCCACCATGATGCTGATTTCGTCGACCATGCCGACCGCAGTGATCACCGAGTCCAGCGAGAACACGATGTCGATGATGGCAATCTGACCGATGATGCTCCAAAAGAGCTTTTGGCCTGTGGCTTTGAGTAGCACGGCATCGGTCTCGGGCGGAGCATGTTGTTCGCGGGCTTCAACTTCCACAAAAATCTCGTGTGAAGCCTTGTAAAGCAGAAACAAGCCACCGAGCAGCAGCACTAAATCGCGCCCGCTGATGCCCTGACCCAATGCGTTGAACAGGTCTGCGGTGAGACCCATGACCCAACTCAGCGTGAACAACAACAGCAAGCGCGAGATCATCGCAAAGCCAAGTCCCAGCCGCCTGGCCTTGTCGCGCATGTGAGGCGGCAGCCGGCCCACCAAGATGGAGATAAAAATGATGTTGTCGATGCCCAGAACAATTTCGAGGGCGGCCAGCATGGCAAAGGCAATCCAGACATTCGGGTCGAGAAGAAGTTCCATTTGAAAAGAGCTCTCTAAAAAATGGACCGTGGCGGTCGTGGCAAGTTGCTTCTGATTATGGCTTTGACTGCCAAGGTAAAACCGCCGCATTTGAAACGGTCAGACCCGCGGCATCGGTACAGCCGCGCTGAAGCACCCTGAGCAACAATTGCGTGCGGCTGGCCAGCGCCCAGTCTTGGCTTTCAAGAACAGCCGTTGCAGCTTGGGGGCTGTCGCCCGGATCCGCGACAGCCACGTTGAACGTGTTGCCTGCCCGGTCTCTTGCAATCTCGATGACCGAGCCCAAAAGCGGCACCTCGAACGCAGGGCGTGGCCCCAGCTCGCCGTCGACATCAATCCGCAGCAGACAACCCGGCAAGAGCTTGTAGCTCCAGCTGCGTTTGGCATGGGCATCGTCGCCGATCGCGTTCATCGCCACCAGACGCTGCGTCTGGGTCATGTTGAATGGGCTCAAGATGAGCGCATCTTCAGTGGGGTAGCCATCCATGCAAGCGGCACCCAGGAGCAGCGCGCCACACGCGAAACCTAAGCGCCAACGACGCCAAGGCAACAAGTGTGGTGCCGACAGCTTCATTTTTTCAAACTTTGCAGCTTGGCAAAAGCCGATGCCATGGCGCTGCCCTGCACGACGGGCGGCATCCGCACGCCACGGGCTGCCCCTTCAAACTTGTTGTCGCGCGGGGCGTCACGGCGCGCCGGTGCTGCGTCGAGCTTCATGGTCAAACCGATGCGTTTGCGGGCGACGTCAACTTCGGTCACGCGGACCTTGACGATGTCCCCTGTCTTCACGACTTCGCGCGCGTCGGTGACGAACTTGTTGGACAGCTGGCTCACATGCACCAAGCCGTCTTGATGCACGCCGATGTCGACAAAAGCACCAAAGGCCGCCACGTTGCTGACGGTGCCTTCCAGCGTCATGCCTTCGACCAAGTCTTTGATGTCTTCAACACCTTCGTTGAAGCGTGCCACCTTGAAGTCAGGACGTGGATCACGGCCCGGCTTTTCGAGCTCAGCCAAAATGTCCTTGACCGTGATGACGCCGAATTTTTCATTGGCAAAAAGCTCCGGCCGCAGCGTCTTGAGCATCTCGGCACGGCCCATGAGTTCAGCCACCGGCTTGCCGGTGTGGGCGATGATTTTTTCGACCACCGGGTAGGTTTCGGGGTGAACGCCGGTCATGTCCAGCGGATTGCTGCTGGCGTGCAGTCGCAAAAACCCAGCGCTCTGCTCAAAGGTTTTGGCGCCCAAGCCGGTCACTTTCAAAAGGTCTGCGCGGCTGGTGAACGCGCCGTTGGCATCACGCCAGCGCACCACCGACTTGGCCACTGTTTGGCTCAAGCCCGAGACGCGCGCCAACAAGGGCACGCTGGCGGTGTTCAGGTCAACACCAACGCTGTTGACGCAGTCTTCGACCACGGTGTCCAGGCTGCGCGCCAGCTCGCTTTGGTTGACGTCGTGCTGGTACTGGCCCACGCCTATGGATTTGGGGTCGATCTTGACCAACTCAGCCAGCGGGTCTTGCAAGCGCCGCGCAATGCTGGCGGCGCCGCGCAAACTGACATCGACGTCGGGCATTTCTTGGGAGGCGAACTCACTGGCTGAATAGACCGACGCACCCGCTTCGCTGACCACTACTTTTTCAATCAGCCAAGCGGTTCCGCTTGCTTCCGCGTGTTGGGTGATTCGCTTGATCAGATCGGCGGCCAGCTTGTCGGTTTCACGGCTGGCCGTGCCGTTACCGATAGCGATCAGATTGACACCGTGCTTTTCGCTGAGCTTGGCCAGCGTGTGCAGCGAGCCTTCCCAGTCTTTGCGGGGCTCATGCGGAAACACGGTGGCGGTTTCCACCAGCTTGCCGGTGGCGTCGACCACCGCCACTTTGACGCCTGTGCGGATGCCGGGGTCCAGCCCCATCACCACGCGTGGGCCAGCCGGGGCAGCCAGCAGCAGGTCGCGCAAGTTGTCGGCAAACACCTTGATCGCAACCTTTTCGGCGTCTTCGCGCAGCCGCGTGAAAAGGTCGCGTTCAATCGACAAACTCAGTTTGACGCGCCAAGTCCAAGTCACGCATTTGCGCAGCAAGTCGTCTGCCGGGCGAGCGTTGTGGCTCCAGCCCAAATGCAGTGCAATTTTTCCTTCGGCTACCGACACCGTCGGTGCGGCCTTGACACCCACGGGAGCGACGCTCACCGGCGGCTCGGGCAAGACCAGCTTGGCATCCAAAATCTCCAGCCCGCGGCCGCGGAAAACGGCCAGAGCCCGGTGCGACGGCACGCGGCCAATCGGCTCGTCATAGGCAAAGTAGTCACGAAACTTGGCGTTGTCAGGGTGGTTCTCGTCTTTGCCGGCGACCAGCTTCGAGGCGAAGAGTCCTTCGCTCCACAACCAAGCCCGCAGCGACTGCACCAGCGGCGCATCTTCGGCCCAGCGCTCGCTCAAGATGTCGCGCACGCCGTCAAGTACCGCTTGGACGGTGGTGAAATCATCACCGCTTTCGTTCTTTTCAGCTTTGACATAAGGTGCGGCAGCGTCTTGCGGCACCAGCATCGGGTCGGCAAACAGCGCGTCAGCCAGTGGCTCGATGCCTGACTCCCGGGCAATCTGGCCCTTGGTGCGACGCCTCGGTTTGTAGGGCAAGTACAAGTCTTCCAAGTCTTGCTTGGTGCCGGCGGCTTCAATCGCGCGGCGCAGCTCTGGGGTCAACTTGCCCTGCTCGTCGATGCTTTTGAGCACCGTTTCACGGCGGTCTTCAAGCTCTCTTAAATACCCCAGCCGGGCTTCCAGTTCACGCAGCTGAATATCGTCTAGTCCACCCGTGACTTCTTTGCGGTAGCGGGCAATGAAAGGCACGGTCGCACCGCCGTCAAGCAGTTCCACGGCAACCCGAATTTGCTGCTCTTGAACTTTGATTTCTGCGGCAATTTGCCGGATGATTTTCTGCATGTGGGAGGGTTTGGTGGCTGGCGAAAAAATGAATTGTCATTCTCCCACAGCCCCTTTGCCACGCGCTGCGTATGATGCAGGTTTCACGGGAGCTCCGATGCGCATACGGTCTATTTTGCTGATATTGGGCATCGTCTTGACGACGGCCTTCGTGGCCTTGAACCTCGAAGAGTTCAACCGAGTCAGTCAGCTCAGCCTTGGCTTTACCAGTGTGCAAGCGCCTTTGGCGACGGTCATGCTGATCGGTTTGATAGCAGCGTTGGCTGTCTTTCTGCTTTTCAGCGCTTATGCCAAAAGCGCGTATTTGATCGAGAACCGGCGCACCGCGCGTGAGCTCAAAGCACAACGCGAACTGGCAGACAAAGCCGAGACCTCGCGTTTCAACGAATTGCAGCAGTTTCTGGCCGCTGAAAGCCACGCCTCGGCCGAGCGCGAAGCTCAAGACAGCCAACGACTTGATGAGCGTCTGAGCCGTTTGCAGGCAGAAATTGAGTCAAAGATTGAACAGTCGGGCAACACACTGGCTGCCTACATCGGTGAGCTTGAAGACCGCCTAGAACGGGCTGAAGGCAAGTCGGTCATCGAGGCTGAAAGCAACCGACTTCGTTAACCACGAAATACAACTGCTCGAATTTAGCCTGCAGGAACAGCCTTGAGCGCACAACCGATGCGCGGGAAATGCGCCTACACGGTGCCTGCTCTTCGGCATGCTCTGCGCAGTGAATAGTGCATAGGATATCGGCGATCAGCGCTGATCTGGTTGTGGTGCTCGCACTTTCGCTGCAGCGTCGTTTTAAATCAGCTTGACGATTTGCTTGCCTAAGTTCTTTCCTTTCAGCAAACCTAGGAAAGCCTCCGGTGCAGCCGGCAAGCCTTGCGCTACGGTTTCGCGGGGCCTTAACTTGCCGGTGGCCACCAGCATGCCAAGTTCTTGCAGCGCTTCAGGCCAAACGTTCATATGCTCAGAGACGATAAAACCTTGAATTTTCAGGCGACTCATCAGAATCAAAGCCGGGTGATTCATGGGCAGCGGTTTGCCGTCATAGCCGGCGATCATGCCGCACAGAGCGATGCGACCAAATGCGTTCATGCGCAGCATCACAGCATCGAGCACCATGCCACCGACATTTTCAAAGTAACCATCAACACCATCCGGGCAGACGTCCTTCAGCGCTCTTGACAGCGAGGGTGCATCCGCGTGCAGTTTGTAGTCAATGCAAGCGTCAAAGCCCAGCTCAGCGGTGGCGTATTGGCATTTGGCCGGACCACCGGCGATACCCACAACCCGACAGCCGCGCGTTTTGGCCAGCGCCGCAAACGCGCTGCCCACAGCACCCGTCGCGGCACTCACCACCAAGGTTTGGCCCGCCTTGCCTTCAATGATTTTGTTCAGCCCATACCAAGCCGTGACGCCAGGCATGCCGACCGCGCCCAAGTAATAGGACAGCGGAACATGGGTGGTGTCGACTTGGCGCAAGGCCCCGGGTGTGGCTGCATCGACAACGCTGTAGTGCTGCCAGCCGCCCATGCCGACGACTTTGTCGCCAACTGCTAACAAGGGTGAGCGACTCTCCATCACTTCACCAACCGTACCGCCACCCATCACTTCGCCCAGCGGCTGTGGCGCGGTGTAGCTCTTGGCATCGTTCATGCGGCCCCGCATGTAAGGATCGAGACTCAGGTAATGGTGGCGCACCAGCACTTGCCCGTCTTGCAAGGCTGGCGTTTCGTTCGTCACCAGTTTGAAATTGCCAAGCGTTGCTTCAGTTATGGGGCGGTTATCAAGAAGAATTTGAGCGTTGGTTGGCAAGTGATGTGTCCGGTGAAAATTCAATCTGTTGAAAGCTGATTCGCTGGCAAACCAGCTTTAGCTGTGTTGGTGTCTGGGCGCTTGACGTATTTGAACGTGCCCGTGGAATGGGCGCAGACGTTGCCTTGCTTGTCGTAGAGCTTGGCCTCGACAAAGGCCATCTTCGCGGTGCGCTGAATCAGCTGACCACGACCCGTCAAGGTACTGCCGTCACCGGGCGCCGGCTTCATGAAGCTGGTTTTCATCTCGATCGTGACGACGCCCATTTCAGGCGCCACACTGCGAGCGGCAGTCGCCATGGTGACGTCCATCAGCGTCATGATGGCGCCGCCGTGAGCGACCCCGAATGAATTTTGATGCTCCGGTCGCGGGGCAAATTGAAGTGTTGACTCGCCATCTTGAAAGTGGATGAGCTCAAAACCAAGGTGAGAGACAAAGGGAATTTCGACGCCGAATTTCATGTTTTCAATCAGCCTTCATACGCGAGCGAACATAAATCAGCACCGCCCCCAGCAGCGCCAAACCGCCGCCGCTCAAGGCCATGGCGAAGCCCAACGATTCGTCGTTGCGCTCGACCGAAAGACCGAGCACCAGCGTCAGCAAACCGCCATAAATAAACACCCAAGTGAGCTGTTGCAGCCGTTTCAGGTTGTGAAGCGTTGTCATTCAAAGTACCTCAAAAATAGCCGCGGCACCCATGCCGCCGCCAATGCACATGGTGACACAAACCAACTTGGCACCACGCCGTTTGCCCTCGATCAGTCCATGTCCTGTCAGTCGTTGGCCGGTCACGCCGTAAGGATGACCGACGGCAATCGCGCCGCCGTTGACATTCAGGCGGTCCATCGGAATGCCCAGTGTGTCGGCGCAATACAGCACCTGTACAGCAAAGGCTTCGTTGAGCTCCCACAAGTCAATGTCACTGACTTTGAGCCCCAACTTTGACAGTACTTTAGGAACAGCCAACACCGGACCGATGCCCATTTCTTCGGGCTCGCAACCCGCCACCGCAAAACCTAGGAATCGCCCAAGCGGTTTGAGTCCTTTGCGCTCGGCCACGGCTTCATGCATCACCACGACAGCACCGGCACCGTCTGAAAACTGGCTGGCATTGCCGGCACTCACGACACCTCCTGCCATGGCTGATTTGAGTCCGCTGATGCCTGCTTGGGTCGTGCCGGGGCGAATCCCTTCATCTTGGCTGACGGTCACTTTTTTGGTGATCAGACCCATCACGGGATTGAGCACGCCAGCGACCACCGTGATCGGCGCGATCTCGGCGTCAAACAGCCCTGCGGCTTGCGCGGCTGCGGCTCTTTGCTGGCTGCGGGCCCCGTACTCGTCCATGCGCTCGCGCGAGATGCCGTAGCGCTTGGCCACCAGCTCAGCAGTTTGCAGCATGTTCCAGTAAATCTCGGGTTTGTTTTTGCTCAGCCAACTGTCTTTCAACATGTGGGTGTTCATCTCTTGCTGCACGCAAGAAATGCTCTCGACCCCACCGGCGACAAAAATATCGGCCTCACCCGCGATCACGCGCTGGGCGGCCAGCGTAATCGACTGCAGGCCAGACGAGCAAAAGCGGTTCACCGTCATGCCCGAGACGCTGACTGGGCAACCAGCGCGCAAGGCGATCTGCCTAGCGATGTTGGCGCCAGTGGCACCTTCGGGCGCAGCGCAACCGATGATCACGTCCTCGACTTCAGCCGGCTCGACACCGGCTCGTTGCAAGGCGTGTTCGACGACATGGCCGCCTAAGGTGGCGCCATGTGTCATGTTGAAAGAGCCCTTCCAGCTTTTGGCCAGAGGGGTGCGGGCAGTGGAAACAATCACAGCTGATGACATGGAATACTCCGAATTCTGTGAAAGGGTTCAGTTAAAGGTCTTGCCTTCAGCGACGAGTTTGGCCAGCAGTGGCGCAGGCTGCCAGAACTTAGCGTCATCCAACGGGTTCAATGCAAAGCGCTGCATGCTTTGCATCACGTTGAAAAGCCCAACTTGATCGGCGTACAGCATGGGGCCACCCCGATGCGCCGGGAAACCATAACCAAACACATAGGCAATATCGATGTCGCTGGCTTTGGCGGCAATGCCCTCCTCCAGAATGTGCGCGGCCTCATTGACCAAGCTGAAGACCAGACGCTGCACAATTTCTTCGTCAGAGATCTTGCGCGGCGTGATGCCAAGCGACTTGCTGTGTGCTGCCACCATGGCAACCACGTCGGCGTTCGGAATCGCGTCGCGTTTGCCGGGTAGGTAGTCGTACCAGCCGGCGCCAGTTTTTTGACCAAAACGGCCTTGCTCGCAGAGCAAATCTGCCGTCTTGCTGTATTTCATCTCGGGCTTTTCGCTGTAGCGGCGCTTGCGGATGGCCCAGCTGATGTCGTTGCCGGCCAAGTCACTCATGCGAAATGGCCCCATGGCAAAACCAAACTTCTCTGCGGCCTTGTCGATCTGCGCCGGCGTGCAACCCTCGTCCAATAAAAAGCCCGCTTGACGGCCGTATTGTTCGATCATCCGGTTGCCGATGAAGCCATCACAAACGCCCGACACCACCGCCGTTTTGCGAATTTTCTTGGCGACAGACATGACAGTCGCCATGACGTCTTTGGCGGTCTTGTCTGCGCGCACCACTTCCAACAACTTCATCACATTGGCGGGGCTGAAAAAGTGCAGCCCGACCACGTCTTGCGACCGCTGGGTGAAGCTGGCAATTTTGTTGACATCCAGCGTCGAGGTGTTGGTCGCCAAAATTGCGCCCGGCTTCATCACCCGGTCCAGTTCCTTGAAGACTGTTGCTTTCACGTCCATCTCTTCAAAAACGGCTTCAATGACCATGTCCGAGGCGCTCAAGTCGTCATAGTTCAGCGTGCTGCTCAGCAGACTCATGCGCTGCTCGTACTTGTCTTGTTTGAGTTTGCCTTTGTTGACCTGTGCCTCGTAGTTTTTACGGATGGTGGCGATGCCGCGGTCAAGCGCGTCTTGCTTCATCTCCAACAATTTGACCGGCAGGCCCGCGTTCAAAAAGTTCATGGCAATGCCGCCGCCCATGGTGCCGGCGCCAATCACGGCGATTGATTTGACATTGCGCAGCGGTGTGTCAGACGGCACATCGGCGATCTTCGACGCCGCACGCTCGGCCACGAACAGATGCCGCAGCGCCCGGCTTTCGGGCGACAGCATCAGGTTGACGAAGAGCTCACGTTCCACCAGCACACCGTCCTCAAAACGTGTCTGCGTCGCCGCCTGCACAGCATCGACACATTTCAGCGGCGCCGGGAAATGCTTGGCTTTGGCCTTGACCATGTTGCGTACAAACTGAAAGTAGCCGTCGCCTTGCGGATGTTTGCAGGGCAAGTCGCGCACCAGCGGCAAGGGACGGGCATCCGCCACTTCTGCGGCCAAGGCGAGAGCTTCTGCCGCCAGTGTCTCCGCAGATTCACTGATTTTGTCAAACAGCTTTTGGCCTGGCAACATGGCCAGCATCTCGCTTTTGATGGCCTCGCCGCTGACGATCATGTTCAGTGCGGGCTCCACACCCAGTGCCCGCGGCAAGCGTTGCGTACCGCCTGCACCCGGCAACAAACCGAGCTTGACTTCGGGCAGCGCCACGCTGCAGCCAGGCGCTGCAATACGGTAGTGGCAGCCCAGCGCTAATTCAAGACCGCCGCCCATGCAGACCGAATGAATAGCAGCCACCACCGGTTTGCTCGAGTATTCAACCGCCAAGATCACGCTGCGTAAATTCGGTTCGACTGCGGCCTTGTCAGTGCCAAATTCTTTGATATCGGCACCGCCACAAAAAGCCTTGCCAGCGCCGGTGATGACGATCGCCTTGACGGCGCTATTGGCTTGCGCTTGCTGCAAACCATCGGTGATGGCGCGGCGCGTAGCCATGCCCAAACCATTGACGGGCGGGTTGTCCAGTGTGATGACCGCCACGTTGTCGTGAACTGTGTAGTGCGCTGTCATAGCAATTTCTTTCGTGTGATGTCTAGAGAAGTTCAGTCGTTTATTTCATTGTACGAATGCACTTTCACGGTGCTCAGCTCATACCAAAATCAATGCGGCAGCTTGTAATCCTTGAGCACTTCCCGCAGCCTAGTTTTGAGCATCTTGCCAGTGGCACCCATCGGGATCGCGTCGACAAACACCACATCGTCGGGTATTTGCCACTTGGCTGTTTTGCCTTCATAAAAGCGCAGCAATTCTTCGCGAGTGACCTCGGCCCCCGGTTTTTTAACCACCGCAATGATCGGTCGTTCGTCCCACTTGGGGTGCGCGACGCCAATGCAGGCGGCCATGGCCACGGCCGGGTGCGCCACGGCAATGTTTTCAATGTCGATAGAGCTGATCCACTCGCCGCCCGACTTGATCACGTCCTTGCTGCGGTCGGTGATTTGCATGTAGCCGTCGGCGTCAATCGTGGCAACGTCGCCAGTTGGGAACCAGCCGTCAACCAGCGGTGATGCGCCCTCCACTTTGTCGCTTTTGTAATAGTCGCGTACAACCCACGGCCCTTTGACCAGCAGGTCGCCATAGGTTTTGCCGTCCCATGGCAGTTCCGCGCCATGGTCATCGACAATTTTCATGTCGACGCCAAAAATGGCTCGCCCTTGTTTCAGGCGAATCTTCATTTTCTCTTCCGGTGGCAAGCCTTGGTGTTTGTTCTTTAAATTGCACAGCGTTCCCAGCGGGCTCATCTCGGTCATGCCCCAAGCGTGCAGCACCTCCACGCCGTAGTCGTCATTGAAGGCGGTGATCATGGCTGGTGGGCATGCCGACCCGCCAATCACCGTGCGCTTCAAGCTGGAGAAATGCAGCCCCGCCGGCTTCATGTGGGTAAGCAACATTTGCCAGACCGTCGGGACACCAGCAGCGTAGGTCACCTGCTCAGCTTCAATCAATTCGTAAATAGATTTGCCGTCCAGCGCTGGCCCCGGAAAAACCAGTTTGGCCCCGGTCAGCGAAGCTGAATACGGAATCCCCCACGCATTGACGTGAAACATCGGCACCACCGGCAACACTGCATCACGAGCCGACAAGCCCATGACGTCGGGCAAGGCGGCTGCGTAAGCGTGCAAAGTGGTCGAGCGGTGGCTGTACAGGACGGCTTTGGGGTGGCCAGTGGTGCCGCTGGTGTAGCACATGCTGGATGCTGAGTTTTCGTCAAACAGCGGCCAGCAGTAGCTTGTCGGGTACGGCGCAATCCAGGCTTCGTAGCTGATGAGCCCGGGAATACCGCTGTCAGCCGGCAGTTTGTCGGCATCACACAGCGCGACGTATTGGCGTATGGTTTTGCACTGGCTGTGGACGGCTTGCACCAAGGGCAAAAAGCTCATGTCAAAGCACAGAACTTGGTCTTCAGCGTGGTTCGCAATCCAGGCGATTTGGTCGGGGTGCAGGCGTGGGTTGATGGTGTGCAACACACGGCCAGAACCGCTGACGCCGTAATACAGCTCAAAGTGACGATAGCCATTCCAAGCCAGCGTGGCGACCCGGTCGCTGAACTGCAGTCCCATGCCGTCAAGCGCATGGGCCACCTGGCGCGAGCGCTGGGCTGCGTCCTTGTAGGTGTAGCGGTGAATATCGCCTTCGACCCGGCGCGAGACAATTTCGACGTCGGCGTGATGGCGCTCGGCAAAATTAATCAAGTTTGAAATCAGCAGCGGTTGGTCTTGCATTAAGCCGAGCATTTTGAGTCATCCTTTTGTCTCATTTTTCGCATGATCGCGTGCTCTCGTTGTACCACTGACCTCGCCGGCGACTGTCCAGCCGGCTGAAGCGGTATTGCCCGCGCTCAGAGTGATTTTTTGCCAACTCGGAGACAATCTGAGCATGACCTTGCATCTGCCTTCGACCACACCTCTGACTTGGCAAAACCGCTTCGCCCGACTGGGCAGCGGTTTCTCGACGCCGCAACCGGTGCGTCCACTCACTGAGCCCTACTGGGTCAGTCGCAACGCGGCACTGGCACGCGAACTCGGCCTCGACGCGTCTTGGCTGGCGTCGCAAGATGCCCTAGAGGCCTTCACCGGCAACAGCGTGTTGCCGGGCACCGAGCCCTTGGCCAGCGTTTACAGCGGACACCAGTTCGGCCAATGGGCCGGCCAACTGGGCGACGGACGGGCGACGCTGCTCGGGGAATTGCAAACACCACAAGGTGGCATGGAGCTGCAACTCAAGGGCGCGGGTCTGACGCCCTACTCTCGTGGTGGCGATGGCCGAGCGGTACTGCGCAGTTCGATCCGCGAATACCTGTGCTCAGAAGCCATGCACGGCTTGGGTATTCCGACCACGCGTGCACTGTGCATCACCGGCTCTGATGACCGGGTGCGCCGCGAAGAAATTGAAACTGCTGCTGTGGTCACCCGCAGTTCACCGAGCTTCATCCGCTTCGGGCATTTCGAACATTTCAGCCACGGCAATCAACACGCTCAGCTCAAAACACTGGCCGACTTTGTCATCGAACACCATTACCCTGCTTGCCGGGATGCTGCTCAGCCCTACACCGCATTGTTGCAAGCCGTCAGTGAACGCACTGCAGAGTTGATGGCCGATTGGCAAGCGGTGGGTTTTTGCCATGGCGTGATGAACACCGACAACATGAGCATCCTCGGGCTGACGATTGACTACGGTCCATTCCAGTTTTTGGACACCTTCGACCCCAGCCATATTTGCAACCATTCTGACAACCAAGGCCGCTACGCTTACAACAAGCAGCCGAACATCGCCTACTGGAATCTTTTTTGCTTGGGTCAAGCGCTTCTGCCCTTGATTGAAGACCAAGAGCACGCCTTGGCGGCGCTGGAGTCTTACAAAACGGTGTTTCCTCAAGCCCTCGAAAAGCGCATGCGCGCCAAGCTGGGTTTGGCAGACGATGCCGCGAAAACCGACGACAAGGCGTTGATAGAAAGCACGCTCAAATTGCTGGCGGCGAATCAGATCGACCACACCATTTTTTGGCGTCGGTTGTGCGACTTTTCAACGCCGACAGGTCACGAGTCTGTGCGTGACCTCTTTTTGGATCGCACCGCTTTTGAGGCTTGGGCCCCTTTCTATGCAGCTCGGTTTAGCCAGCAAGACCGAGATGCCAGTGCCACTTTGATGCGCCGCAGCAACCCTAAGTTCGTGTTGCGTAACCACCTAGGCGAGCAGGCCATTCGCGCCGCGGGCGTCCAAGACTTTTCCGAAGTTGAGAAACTTCTGCACGTGCTTCAATCCCCTTTTGACGAGCACGAAGACATCGCCGGACAGCAAGCCTTGGCCGACTTTCCTCCCGACTGGGCCGCTGGTATTGAAATCAGCTGCAGTTCTTAAATCACTTTTCAACTGGAACGACCATGACCTACAAAATTGAAAAAACCGAAGCCGAATGGAAGGCCTTGTTAGCCCTTAAAGGCGCCGAACCCAGCGCCTTTGACATCACCCGACACGAGTCCACGGAGCGCGCCTTCACCGGCAAATACGAAGGCAACAAAGCTGCGGGCATCTACACCTGCATCTGCTGCGGAAAACAGCTGTTTGACGCCGCCACTAAATACGAATCAGGCTCCGGCTGGCCCAGCTACTTTGCACCGCTGGCCAGCGACGCCGTTGCAACCAAGATCGACCGCTCCTTGTTTGGCCAGCGCGTAGAAGCACACTGCCCGGATTGCGGTGCCCACCTTGGCCATGTATTCGAGGACGGCCCAGCACCGACAGGTTTGCGTTATTGCATGAACTCTGCGTCCTTGGATTTCACGCCGAAATAAAAGAATCCCAAGTCGCTAATTACATTCGTCACGCCATAATCACGCTATGAAAATTTTGTTCGACTTTTTGCCGATTGCCCTTTTTTTTGGCATGTTCAAGTACGCCGAGGGCAACCGTGAATGGGCTGCCAGCACGGCGACCGACTGGCTTGGCTTCATGGTTGCAGGAGGCATTGTCGGCCCTGCCGAAGCGCCGGTGCTGCTGGCCACGATAGTGGTCATTGTGGCCACGATGGCGCAAATTCTGTGGTTCAAAATCGCCGGCAAAAAAGTTGACACCATGCTCTGGGTCAGCCTTGGGCTGGTCACTTTGCTTGGCGGCGCTACGATTTACTTTCACAGCGAAAACTTCATCAAATGGAAGCCGACCGTGCTGTACTGGGTCATGGGCGGGGCCTTGCTGATCGGCCAGTTGGTCTTTAAAAAGAACGGCATCAAAACATTGATGGGCGCACAAATGAGCCTGCCCGATACCATCTGGCAACGCGTCAATCTCAGTTGGGTCGGGTTCTTTGCCCTGATGGGCGTTCTCAACCTGTGGGTGGCATTCAATTTTTCCACCAGTACGTGGGTTAACTTCAAGCTGTTCGGCGGGATTGGTCTGATGTTTGCATTTGTGGCGGTGCAAGCGGTCTACCTGAACAAATACATCAAACCGGATTCAGCCCCATGAGCGTCGCACACCTGCTGCCAACGGTGGCGGCCATTGAAGCTCAGCTGCGTGCTGATTTGCAGCCCACCGAGTTGCAAGTCATTGACGAAAGCGGCGACCATGCCGGTCACGCCGGCGCCAATGCCGAAGGTCACGGCACCCACTTTCGTGTTCGCATCGCTAGTCAGCTTTTTGCGGGCAAGAACCGAGTTTCCCGGCACCGGCTTGTGTATGATTCACTGCAAAATTTCATCGACCAAGGACTACACGCTTTGGCCATAGAGATCATCGACAAAGCCTGATTGACCGTGGCAAGCTTGAGTTTGATGGGCTTGCCACTATCTGGTGTTGGGTCTTCTCTTCGTCTTTTTCTTTTTCTTTTTCTCTTATTTCATCTTTCACGATCGTAAGGATTCCGCATGAAAAAAAATCTGCTTGCTGCTACCGCCCTGACCTGCCTGATGAGCCTTGGCGCATCGGCTGTGATGGCCCAAAACATCGCCATCGTCAACGGCAAAGCGGTGCCTAAAGCCCGTCTTGATTCGCTGGCTCAGCAAATTGAAAGCAGTGGCCGTCCGATCACGCCGGAAATGCAGGGCCAGTTGCGCGAAGAAGTGATTGCCCGTGAAGTCTTCATGCAAGAAGCTGACAAGCTGGGTTTGGCCGCCACGGAAGACTTCAAAGTGCAGATGGAACTGGCACGTCAGACCATTCTGATTCGCCAACTCTTTGCTGACTTTCAAAAGAAAAATCCGATCACGGACGCTGACCTGAAAGCTGAATACGACAAGTTTGCAGCTGCCAACGGCGGTAAGGAATACAAAGCCCGCCACATTCTGGTGGCAAAAGAAGCTGACGCCAAAAGCATCATCGCGAGTCTGAAAAAAGGCGGCAAGTTTGAAGACATCGCCAAGAAGCAGTCGACCGACACCGGCTCTGGCGCCAATGGTGGCGACCTGGATTGGGCCAACCCCAGCAGCTACGTGCCGGAGTTCAGTGCAGCTCTGCTCAAGCTTAGCAAAGGCCAACTCTCCGCTGAACCGGTCAAAACCCAGTTTGGATACCACGTTATTCGTGTTGACGATGTGCGTGACGTCAAGCTGCCGGCCTTTGAAGAAGTCAAGCCGCAAATTTCGCAGCAGATGCAACAAGAAAAACTCGGCGCTTTCCAGCAAAACCTGCGCACCAAAGCCAAGGTCGAGTAATACATTTGCGTCTGCCATCGCAGATCACAGCGATTGAGCATGCAGGGCACAGCGCCCTGCAACTCACCACCCGTCACGGCAAGTTGGTCATCGCTTTGCACGGCGCACATGTCTTGTCGTGGGTACCGACTGGCCAGCGCGATGTCTTCTGGTTGTCACCCGCGTCAAAACCTGAACCTGCAGCCATTCGCGGCGGCATCCCGGTTTGCTGGCCGTGGTTCGCCAAGCAGGGCCAAACCAGCAACGCCGCTCAGCACGGACCGGTACGCAACTTGACGTGGAAGATCA